>Ga0194131_10000157_pt1 | contig 107652 bp, 85 predicted proteins | sample TA2KigO120mmetaG_FD_148631 | JGI IMG/M metagenome (GOLD analysis project Ga0194131, IMG submission 148631) | Freshwater microbial communities from Lake Tanganyika, Tanzania - TA2015053 Kigoma Offshore 120m | ecosystem: Environmental > Aquatic > Freshwater > Lake | place: Tanzania: Lake... | reverse complement strand
CAACGCGCGGCCCTTCTTTGACCGCAGCGGCAGCGCGCCCATCCTCCGCCAGAACAACTGGGGTTGGGAAGTCGGCGGCCCCGTTTTGATTCCCAAGGTTTATGACGGACGCAACAAGGTCTTCTGGCACACCACCTATGAAGGGCTCAAGCAGCGCGGCGCAGGCGCGGCGCGCATCGCCCGTGTTCCCACTCCCGCCATGGTCGCCCAGGTCACCGACCCCACCTCCCGCGCCCTGATCCAGCAGTACCAGCTGCCCACCGATCCCTCCGGCACCATCCAAACCCAGGCCGCAAGCCGGGCCGACACCTATCAGTTCGGCGTCCGCGGTGACATCAACCTCACCAGCACCGACACCATTTGGGGCCGGTACTCCCGCTTTGTCTCCACCACCGCTAGCTCGGGACTCACCTTTATCGCTTCCAATCTGCCGAACTTCGGCGCTACCGGCACAAACTCTCCCGAGCAGGCCACCATCGCCCACACTCATCTGTTCGGCGCAAAGGCGGTCAATGAGTTCCGCTTCGGCTACGGCACAAGCCTGCCCAGCTTCCCCATCGACACCCCATTCCCGCTTGGCCCACGCATCTCCTTCAATAACGCCCAAGTGGAACGGTTCGGTGTTTGGGAAGGACTACCTCAGGGACGCTCCCAGAAGACCTTCCAGTTCACGGACAACTTCTCCGTCATTCAGGGCAACCATAACATCAAGGCCGGTGGCGAGTACTACTTCCTCAAGGCCGACAGCTTCTTTGACGCTCTTCAGCGGCCTCTCATCTCCTTTAACAGCTGGGACGACTTTGCCGCGGGCCGCCCGGTTACCTTCCAGCAGCGCTTCGGCAACTCCGTGCGAGAGAACCGCGTCAAGAATGTCTACGCGTTCCTGCAGGATGACTGGAAGGTCCGCCGCGGTCTCACCGTCAACATCGGCATGCGTTTGGAATGGGCCGGCGGACCCACCGAGAAGAACGGCCGCATTTCCAACCTCAACCTCGACAACCGCTCCCCCATCGGCGCCGCCGGAGCAGGGGCCTTCGGCCAGCTCGAAGTCGGCAAGCCCAGCTTCCAGAGCAACTACAACTGGGGTCCGCGGCTCGGCTTCTCGTGGAACCCCGGCGGTAACTCCAAGACGGTTGTTCGCGGCGGCTACGGAATTGCCTACGACTTCGTCTTCCTGAACCCGGTCACCAACCAGCGCTTCCTCCCGCCGTTGATCATCACCGGCGTGCTCTCCGGCGTCGGGACCTTCACAGGCAACAACTCCTATGCCCGTATCGTCGCCGGCTCCTCCCAGGTTCAGGCCGAAACGCTTGCCCAAGTGGGCCAGATCTCCACTTCGGTGCTCAACTTCGGCAACATCAGCCCGGCCATCGATCAGGGTCTCAACAACGCCCAAGTCCAGCAGTGGAACCTCGGAGTCCAGCGCGAGATCATGGGGGTGGTCTACAAGGCCTCCTACGTCGGCACGAAAGGTAACTTCCTGCCCCGTACCCAGTCCATCAACCTCATAGCAAACCCGCCGGCCCCGGCCACCAGCTTGGCCGATGAAACCGCGCGGCTGGCCCAGTTCACCGGCGCCTTCGCCGCTGCCTCCGGCGGCGCCACGCGCGCCTCCAACCGGCTTGATCCTCGCTACAACGAGATCAACTACGTGAACAGCTCGGCCAACTCCAGCTTCCACTCCGCCCAGTTTGAAGTGCAGAAGCGGTTTACCAGCGGCTATATGTTCAATGTCGCCTACACCGTCGGCAAGTCGATTGATGACAACTCCGACGTGCTCGGCGTGCTCATCAACGACAGCTCCAACCAGCAGAACCCCACCAACAATCGCGACAACCGCGGCCCGTCGCAGTTTGATCTTCCCCAGCGCATCGCCATCACCCACAACTGGACGCTGCCCTGGGGCAAGAATCACTCCAACTGGGTCGTCCGCAAGGTCGTCGCCGGATGGGGCTTCGCCGGCATCTCCTCGTTCCGTGCCGGTTTCCCGGTGACCTTTGAGACCGGCGCCCGCCGCGGCGTCCGTGCCTCCACCATGACCGGCATCATCAACGGTCCGGTCCGGCCCAACGCCGACGGTCCGTTCAAATTTGCACCAAGGCCCGCCGCTTCCGCCGGAGCACCCTCCGGTCTCAACACCGACGCGATTCAACGCCTCTCCACCTACGCCACCAGCCTTGGCCTGTCCCAGCCCCTGCTCGGCAACTACGGCACCCTCGGCCGCGGCACGCACCGCCTCAACGGAGAGCGCAATTTCGACTGGACCATCTTCAAGAACGTCCACGTCACCGAAGGCCGCTACATCCAGTTGCAGGCGCAGTTCATCAACACCTTCAACAACACCTCCTTCCAGGATGTCGACTTCACCATCTCCAGCCCCAACTTCGGTCAGTACCTGACCACCACGGGCAATGGACGCTTCATCCAGTTGGGAGCCCGCTTCGTTTTCTAAGCCGCCCCACGGCTGTTTCCTCGAAGGGCGCCAGCAACCCCGGCGCCCTTTTTTCCTCTACACTGGCTTTGTGCGGCTGCCGCTTGGTTGCGCATTCCTCGCGCTCCTGCTTGCGCAGGTGCCCCAACCCTCTTCCCCTTCCCGCAAGCCCGCCGAATACCCCGCCCACGCCAAGCTAGCCCCCTTCACTCTGGCCGCCGAATTCCTCGGCCACTCCTTTTCCGGCCCGGAAGGCATGTTCTTCACCGAAGACTACCTGGTTGTCGAAACCGCCTTCTACCCGGAGCCCAACACCACCTTCTCCATCGCCCACTCCCACTTCCGCCTGCGCCTCAACAACTCCAAAGTACCCCTGCTTTCCCAGCCTCCTCAATTCGTCGCCGCATCCCTGAAATACGAGGACTGGACCCGGCGCCCCAACCTCACCGCCGCCGGCGGCATCGGCGACGCCGGTATCATCATCGGAGCCCCGCGCCAAACCGAGCGCTTCCCCGGCGACCCCCGCCCCCAGCAGCGCCGCCTTCCCAACCCTCCTCAAGCCCCCACTCACGAAGACCGCTCCGGCGTCGACAAAGCCCCGCCCGCCGACCCCGCTCAGATCTGCATCGAACAATCCCTGGCCGAAGGCGAATTCACCGCCCCCTTACGGGGCTATCTCTACTTCCCCTGGCCCGGCAAGCTGAAGTCGCTCAAGAAAGTGGAACTGCTCTACCGCAACAAGGAGCAAACCGCCTCGCTCACCTTGCGCTAACCTAGGCACCCTCCTGCTTGTCCAAAAACTCCCACGAACCCAGCGACCGCCAGAACGCATACACCGCCAGCCCCAGCAGCAGCCCAAGCCCCGCCAGCCCTTGCGGCGCAAACCACGTGCTCCAGTCGGTTCCGACCACCACCATCGCCGTCGTGTTCAAGAAAAAGACCACTGACAGCGTCGCCAGCAGGCCGAACCGCAACAGCACGAAAATCAGCGCCACGAACACCACCATGTAGGCGCCCATATTGGACAGAAAATTTTTTGCCCCGAAACCGCCCGCCTGAAACAGCGAAAAAATAAGCGCGCCCACCAGCGCCGCCAGCCACTGCTTGCGCAGCACCGTGCGCAGGCAGAAGATGGCGAAGAACCCGATTAGTCCCACCTTCAAGGCATTCTCCAGCTGCGCCACGTGCGTGGCGATCCACTGGCGCGTGCCAATCAGCGAAAGTAGGGCGCCGGTGGAGGTCGGGCCTGGGTTATCCATCAGCCCGTACAGCGCCGCGATGTTCCACAACGCCAGCCCGACGCCGGCCCCAATCAGAACATCGGCCCAGACCCGCGTGTCTTTCCACCGCCCGGTGATCACGCGGTTCCACGTCACCAGCGCGTGCGGCCAGCGCGCCCGCACTGCAGGTTCCAGCGCCATATACATCACCCACAGCAGCCCGGCTGCATAAAGTCCATCGGCGATCGCCTGAAATAGGAGAACCAGCAGCGAAACGTCCGCCGGCGGATGCATAATACACGCCCACACCAGAAGGCTGAGAACGAACTGCGCCGCCGCCGTCCGAACGGCGCCACGCCGGTCCCCACGGCCCAGCTTCCAATTCCTGCGCGCGAGGAATAGAGCAAAGCCGGCCACCGCAAACACCGCGGCTATTACTAGCGCTTCCTGAACCTGGAAAAGTCCCGATTCCCGCCGTGCGCGTCCCTCCGCCGCCGTCTTCTTTTCCCACGGCCAGACGAACTGTACATGACTCAACTGGCCGCGCCAGGTTCCGATCTCCACGATGATCTCCGTCGCCGGAAGCCCCGGATGCGGCCCGCGCCATCCCCGCAGTTGTTCGGTGGCGCTGCGGGGCAGCGTTTGCGTAGCGGTCTCGCTGAAAAGCACAGGATCCAGCCCCGCCGCCGCGAAGACCTGCTCCCTTGTCGGAGGCGCCTCCTGCCCGCTCTTCTCATAAGGGACGCCGCGGAAGCCGCGTAGACGGCCCTGGCCGTTCAGCGTGACATGCACCATCCCGGGCTCCACCGGCGGCGGATACATCGCATTCAACTGCCCGGACGGCCGTGCCGTCATCGGCGACGAGGCTTCCCGGTACTGCAACAGCAGCGGAGCCTCCGCCTGCAACCATTTGTTCCAATCCCTTGGCTCGGGCAAACCCTGCAAATGCGTAAGCAGCGTCGAATGGTGGGAAAGCCAGTAGCCGCGGTCCGCCGGACGGTCCTGGTAGCCTGCCGTTACCGCGAACTCACGCGCCTTCTGCGCCAGCACCTCCGGCGTCAGCTCCGTCGGCGCGGCCGCCAGCGCGTACGATCGCGTTTTCAGAAACGGCACGGCAACAAGGCACAACACCACCACCGTCAGCGCCGCTATTGCGTAACGCGGCCGCAGTCCTTCGGTCTCCCCGCTCGCCGCCACGATGTCCGGCGACGGCGTTTCACCCGCCGCCAAAGCCGCCGCCAGCGGATCGCCCCCAGGCAGCGCCGCCGCCACAGCCAGCGCGCTCGCCGGCCGCTTCCCCGGATCGGGGTCCAAACACCGCCGGATCACCTTTTCCACGCCCGGATCTATATCGGAGGCGATCGCCGTCATCGACGACAGCTCCGCCGACTCCTGCTTCTCGATCAGCTGCTGTATCGTCTTCGCCTCAAACGGCCGCTTCCCCGTGAACAGCTCATACAGCACCAGCCCCAGCGCATAAAGATCGCTCCGCGCGCTCACCCCGGAGCCCTTCAATTGCTCCGGCGACATGTAAGCCGGCGTCCCGTGCCGCGCCTCGGCCCCCGTCAGCTGATCCGCGATCGCCGCCAGCCCGAAGTCCATGATCACCACATCGCCGCGCTTGTTCAGCATTACATTGTGCGGCTTCAGGTCGCGGTGGATCACTCCCTTGTCGTGCGCCGCCGCCAGCCCCGCGCACAGCTTCCGCGCGATCTCCAGCGCCTTGTCCCCCGGCAGCCGCCCGATCCGCGCCAGCAGCCCCGACAGATCCTCGCCGTCCACGTACTCCATCGAAATGAACGGCATCCCCTCGGCTTCCCCGATGTCGTAAACGCGGCACACGTTGGCGTGCGAAACCTGCCGTGCCACGCGAACCTCCCCGTGGAACCGCTCCAGAATCCTGGCGTCGCGCGCCGCCGATTCCGGCAAAAACTTCAGCGCCACCGATTGCGCCAGCGTCAGATCCGTCGCCCGGTAGACTTCCCCCATCCCGCCTTGCCCCAACAGCCCGATGATCCGGAACCGCCCCGCCAGCAAAGTCCCCGCCGGAAATCGCCCTTCATCCGGCGCCGAGGAACTCGTGAAACGAAGTCCGGAACTCGCCGACGCGGGCACCGCCGCGGTTAAGGTTTCATCGGGAAGGGCCGGGCGATCCGAGTCCATTCCTACAATTCTAGTCGAGGTCCCGTCAGGCTTTTCGCGCCAGGTACAGCAGCCCCGCCGCGGGGAACGCAACGGCGGGAATTCCCGCCAGCACCCACCACGGCATCGTTGTGATCCACTGGCTTGCCACGACCACCGCCGCGACCGCAACCACCGCCGCCGCCTTCTCCAGCACCCCGATCGGCGCAAGAGACTTCTCGATCAGCTCCCGCCGCGCCGCCAGTTCCGCCCGCCGCCAGATCAATCCCGCAGCCGGAGGCTCCCCTTCCATCGGCGCCGCTTCCCATAGCGCCCGCGTCACGGCTACCGCTTCTCTGCAAACCGCGCACGCCGCCGCGTGCCCGGCCAGTCCGCCTTCCAGCGTGCCCGCATACAAGGCCTGCAAAACCTCGCCTTCTCTTGCGCACTCACGCGCTTTCATACTTCTCTCCCTTGAGCAGCGCCGCGAACCTGTCCCGTGCCCGCGACAGCATCGGCCGGATGCTCTGCTCCTTCGCGCCCACGACCCTCGCGATCTCCCGGTGGCTGAACCGCTCGACGTAGGCTAGCCACTCCCCGGTCAGCCGCCACAAATACGCGCGCAACCCACGAGCCGTCCGCTCATAAAACAGCCGGAACGCCGTCTCGTCCATCGACAGTTCGGCCTTGCCGGCAAGCTCCATCGCGGCGATCTCTTCCCGCGTCATGAACCGTGACACGTTCATCTACCGGCCATTATGCCTTCCCAGCAGTCCCCACTGCGAACTCAGCCGGTAGCTCAACGCCCCCGCCGCCAAAAATCCCAGCCCGATAGAGGTCACCGGCGTTCCGATGAACAACAGCGCCTGCCGCGCATCCGGGTCGCTTTGGGTCGCGATCAGGAACAACAGCGATAATCCAAGCAACAGCAATATCGCCCCCGACTGAAGCGCCCTCAGTATCCGTGACAAAGGGTTCGGCGCCGGTTCCGTCTCGGCACCCTCCAGAAACTGCTTGCCCGCCTCGGTTTGCAAATAAGCCAGCAGCTCCTGCGTGTTGCCGAACCGGTCCAGCATCTTGTTCTGCACCTCGGCCCGGTACCGCGCCGCCTTCGCGCGCCGCAGATTGTTCGCGATCACCCAGGTCGACCATCCGGCCAGGGAACTGAAAACCGAAGCCACCATCACTATCGCTACCGCTTCTCCAGGATTCTCCATGTTGTCTCCATGCACCCCTTATTACGAGACGGAAGCGGCAGATGTTAACGGCTATTTTCCCAGCAGTGGCTCCACCTGCTTCACGATGTGCGGCAGCAGCCGCCGGTAGCCCTCCTCGGTCGGATGCAGCCCATCCCGCTGCATCAAACCCTCGGTGTTGCCTCCCAGGCTCTCCAGCCGGAACGGAATCAGCGGCAAATCATGCTTCCCCGCCAGATCCGTGTACATCCGCTCGAATTCCCGGATGTAGCCGGGCCCATAGTTGGGCGGCAGCGTCATCCCCGCCAGCAGCACTTTCGCTCCGGCCTCCTTCCCCGCCACGATCATCTCCTCCAGATTCGCCCGCGTCGTCGCCACCGGGGTGCCCCGTAGCCCGTCATTCCCCCCCAACTCCAGTATCAGAATCCGCGGCTTCATCTTCAGCAGCGGTCCGATCCGGGTCAGCCCGCCGGCGGAAGTATCGCCGCTCACCCCCGCGTTCACTACACGGTACGGGTAACCCTTCCCGTCCAGATCCTGCTGCAAAAGCTCCGGCCACCCGCTTCCCACCACTCCGTGCCCCGCCGTCAGGCTGTCGCCCAGGCATACGATCACCGCCCGCGCGTCCTCCACGGGCCGTGCCGTTTCCACCGCCGCGGTCCCCGCCTCAGGCTCCGGAGCCTTGCTGGCGCATCCGCCTAGCAGTGTCAGCAGTAACGGGATAACCACTCTCACACTCTGATCATAGCCTTGGCTGGGCTATACTGGCCGGACGCCGTCATGCAAACGCTCCGCCGCTTCAGCCACAATCGCGGCGCCTTGCTCTGCATCGTCTCGCTCGCGCTCCTCCTCGCCGCCATCAAGCTCGCCCTCGCTCTCCACGAACCTTACTTCGATCCCGACACCGGTCATCGCCTCCAAAGCGCTCACAGGCCCCTCGTCCGCGTCGGTAACCGCATCTGGCTCCCTGTCCTCCAGACCCACCTCTGGCTCCTTTACAGCCTGCGGGCGCCCGCCGATGCCTTCAAGCTGATAGGTCCTCGCACAGGCGTTCTTTTACCTTCTGCTGTGGGCCGGAGCGCTCGAGGCCCGCCTCCCGCGGCTCTTGCTCCCTGTCGGCGCCGCAGCGCTGCTCACCCTCTAACCTTTGGGCCACCTTGTCTGGCAGCAAGACAGTCTGGCTTGCCGGGTCTATGGCCGCCGCCGCCCTCATCTGCCGCCGCTTCCCGCCCTCCTCTTCCACTTCCTTTCCTCTGTTCAGCCTCCTCTCTCCCCTCATCACCCACGCCTTTGGTCGATGGCTTTGTCACCCTCAGCGGATTCATTGCCCCCACTCTCTACACCACGCGCTTGTTCCTGCAAGCCGGCGATCCCGTGCCCGCCCTTTGCGCCCTGCTTGTCACCCGCCCCGGCTCCGCTCTCCATCCAGGCCCCAACTACACTCTTCACAAGCAGTACCTGCTCAACCAGATGCCCTACCTTCTCTACCTCTCCACCCGCCAACGCTAGCGGTCATGCGAGATAATAAAATTCTGGGCCTTCGCTCGCCTCCATGATTGAAGTTCGAAACCTCACCAAAACCGCCGACACCGGCACCCATCGCGTCGAAATCCTCAAAGGCGTGAACCTCACCATCCCGCGAGGTCAGTTCGCCGCCATCATGGGCCCGTCCGGCAGCGGCAAAAGCACCCTCCTCGGCCTCATGGCCGGCCTCGACGCCCCAACCTCCGGCCAGGTCATCCTCGACGGCGTCGACATCAGCGGCATGGAGGAAGACGCGCTCGCCGCCATCCGCGGCCGCAAGATCGGCTTCGTCTTCCAGTCCTATCAGCTCATCCCCACCCTCACCGCCGAAGAGAACGTCCTGCTCCCTTACGAACTCAACGGCAACGGCGCCGGCGACGGCGCAAAACGCGCCATCGAGCTGCTCGAAGCAGTCGGCCTCGGCGACCGCCGCGACCATTACCCCGTCCAGCTCTCCGGCGGCGAGCAACAACGCGTCGCCCTTGCCCGCGCCTTCATGGCTCGGCCCCCCATCCTCATGGCCGACGAGCCCACCGGCAACCTCGATTCCGCCAACGGCAGTCACGTGCTCGACCTGCTGATCGAACTCAACAAGCGCGAGCAGACCACCCTCATCCTCGTCACCCACGACGCCGAACTCGCCTCCCGCGCCGACCGCTGCATCCGCCTTCGCGACGGTCAGATTGACTCCGATGAATCACGGTAGCTTTAGCTGGCGCACCGCCGCCAAGATCGGCTGGCGCGAAATCACCGCCTCCCGCTCCAAGTTCCTCTTCATTGCCTGTGCCATTGCCGTCGGCGTCGGCTCGCTCTCCGGCGTCCGCGGCTTCGGCCGCGCTTTCCGCCACATGCTGCTCAGCGAAGCCCGCACGCTCACGGCCGCCGATCTCTCCATCCGCGTCTTCGAGATGCCTACCACCGAGCAAATCGCCGTCATGGACAAGCTCGTCTCCGAAGGCGCCCGCCGCACGCAGATCACCGAAACTGTTTCGATGCTTTCTTCACCAGACCCGCTGGATGCCCCGGTGCTCGTCTCCCTCAAGGCCGTCGACCCGGAAGTCTATCCTTTCTACGGTGAACTGCGCCTGGAGCCGCCAGGGCGCCTCCCCGACGTCCTCAGACCCGGCGCCGTCGCCGTCTCCGAAGACCTCCTCATCCGCCTCGACCTCAAACTCGGCGACATTGTCCGCCTCGGCAACAACGACTTCCGCCTCGCTTCCGTCGTCAAAACCGAGCCCGACCGCATGGCCGGCAGCCTCAACGTCGGTCCGCGCGTCCTCATGAGCCGCGAAGCGCTCGACGCCACCGGCCTCATCAAACCCGGTTCCCGCGCCGCACAACGCCATCTCTTCCGCATCCAGCCCGCGCGCCAGCAAATCGGCGCCGTACGCAAGCAACTACGCGCCGCTTTCACCGAAGGCCTGATCGCCGATTACACCGAAACCCACCCCCTCATCACCCGCGGCCTTAACCGCAGTGAACGCTTCCTCAGCCTCGTCAGCCTGATCGCCTTGATCGTCGGCGCGCTCGGCGTCGCCGCCACCATGCACTCCCACCTCCAGCAGCGCCTGGACTCCATCGCTATCCTGAAATGCCTCGGCGCGCGCACCCGCCAGATCGTGCGCATCTATCTCGCCCAGACCGTCCTCGTCGGACTCGCCGGCGGCCTCCTCGGCTGCCTCGTCGGCGCGGGCGTGCAAGCCGCCTTCCCGCTGCTGATCGAGCGCTTCTTCCCGCTCGCCCCACCCATCCGCTTCGACCCGCTGGCCGCCGCCGAAGCCATCTCCGTCGGACTGCTCACCGCCGTCCTGTTCACCATCCCCGTGCTGTTGAGCGTCCAGCGCATCCGCCCCGCCGTCATCCTCCGCCGCGATCATGAAGAGCCCGGCGGTGCTTGGAGAAAACGCTGGCGCGCCCCCCAACCCTGGCTCGCCGGAGGCGCGATCATCCTCGGCATCTCCGTCATTGCCGCTTATCTCGCCGGAGGAGACGTGGAAACTCGCCTCCGCACCGGCTCCATGTTCGCCGGCGGTCTCATCGTCAGCCTGCTCGTGCTCGCCGGCGTCAGCTGGGCCCTGTTGCGCGGCCTGCGCCTTTTTCTCCGCAATCCGCGCTGGAAGCTGCCCTCCGCCCTGCGCCATGGCATCGCCAACATCTACCGTCCCGGCAACCAGGCCCAAGCCGTGCTCGTCTCCCTCGGCATCGGTGTCATGTTCACCCTCACCGTCTTCCTGCTCCAGCGCGGCCTCCTCACGCAGATGCTCGCCTCAGCGCCGCCGAACATGCCCAACGTCTTTTTGCTCAACATCACCAACCGCGAGCATGCAGGCCTGGAAAAGATGCTCCACACCTGGCCCGACATTCAGGGCAAGCCCGAGCTTGTCGCCACCGTCGCCGCCCGCCTCCGCCGCGTCCGCGGCACGCCCATCGAAGACCTGGGCCTGGAAGGCTCCATGCGCCGCTTTCGCTCCGCCCGCTCGGTCACCTGGAGCGCCGAAGCACGCCCCCAGACCGATGTCACCGCCGGCGAATGGTGGACGCCGGAGTCCGCGAAACAGTTCCAGGAAAACCGCGTCTGCGTCCAGCACGACACCGCCGAGAGCCTGCGCCTGAAGCCAGGTGACCGCCTGGAGTGGACCGTCGCCGGCCTCGACCTCAGCGCCACCGTCGGCTGCATCTACAAAAGCGAAGAGGTCCGCATGGGCGGCAACATGGACTTCGTCTTCGGCCCCGGCTCGCTCGACCATCTCCCGCTCCAATACTTCGCTCTCATCCGCATGAGCCCGGCCAAAGTCGCCTCCTTCCAGCGCGCCAGCTATGCCCGCTTCCCCTCCGTCACCATCATCAACGGCGCCGACGTGCTGGAAATCATCCAGCAAGTGGTCGATCAGATCGCCCTCGTCGTCCGCTTCATCTCCTTTTTCGCCATCCTCGCCGGCGTCATCATCCTCGCTTCCTCCGTCGCCGCCACGCGTTTCCGGCGCGTCCGTGAAGTCGCCATCCTCAAGACCCTCGGCGCCTCCCGCCGCCGCGTCATCGCCATCTTCTCCGTCGAGTTTCTGGTCCTCGGCCTCGTCGCCGGAGCCCTCGGCAGCCTGCTCGCCAGCGGCTTCTCGAATCTCCTCCTCGTCCGCCTGCTGGAAGCCAAGGCCCGCTACGACCTCGCCCCCAACCTCACCGCCGTCCTCCTCGCCGCCCTCATCGCAACGCTGGCCGGCTGGCTCGCCAGCTACCGGCTTCTGGGCCAGAAGCCCCTGGAAGTGCTGCGGAATGAGTAATCAACGATGAAACCACGAACCATTAAGAAGCGTTCGCGCCGGTCGCTGAAAGAAACGATTGAGGTTCTCGGCGACTTAACTTCTACAGGTGAAAAGTGGGAGGCCGAAACCGGCACCTCGATTCTCACTTCGCCCCGAACCGCCACCCCTCCGGCAACTCCACGACCAACGCGTGCGGCTGCACCTTCCCGTCCCCCTCGTTAACCAGCACCACGCTACGCCCCGGCTCGAACCAGTCCAGCCCCTCCCAATTCGCCGGCCGCAGCTCCTCCGGCATATGAGGAGCCAGGTCCATCGGCTCACCCACCGCCTTCCCCGTCTCATCGAACCGCAGCAGCCAGCGATGCCGGAACTCCGGCGCCGCCACGCCGTTCTGCGAACTCAGCAGCACCAGGAACCCCCAACGCCCGTCCGGCATCCGGCACCACGCCAGATCCGGCGCCCGGAACCTCTGCGCCTCAGGCTCGGCCCCCTCCGGAACCGGAACCTGCAACGTCGTCGCGATCACACCAGATCCCCACCGCAACCTCCCCAGCCGGGCCTTCGCCGCCAGCTCATGCGCCACAACCACCGGCAGCGACGACACCGCTACACCCGGCCTCTGTATCAGCTTCGGAATCGCCGGCGGCGCGGGATAGCCGCCTTCCCAAAGCACCGCCACTTGCGAGGCGCCCTTCTCCAGCGGCCGCACCGCCAGACCCTCCAGCCCCCGCTGCGCCACCTCCGCCAGTTGGCTGTCGTACTCCACCAAGATCCCCTCATTGCCCACCAGCGACCGCAACCGCTCGCTCAGCAACGCAACCCGCCCATCGGCCAGCAACGCAACCGACTCCAGATCCACCGCCAGCGCCGAACGCCGCAGCCTCATCCGCTCCGGCTTAGCTTCATTGATCGCGATCAGCCGCCGCGCCTCATCCGCGATCCGCACCCGAAAATAGGCGCCCACCTCGGCATCATCTACCAGCAGCAGCTCATTGCCCGCGCGCGCCACCCCGGACACCTCCCGCAACCGCACGCCCTGCGCCAACAGCACGGTTGGCAGCAGGGCCGCGACACAAAGGCAACGGTATGGCACGTCGTCCTACACCGCCAGCAGCGGAGCCAGCTCCGCCGGCTGCAACCGCATCCCCACCACGAACACCCCGAACAGCGCGTACACCGCGCTCACCTCATCGAACCGCATCTCATAGATCAGCTTCTTGAACCACAGCGGATCCTCGCTCCACAAATCCACGCCCCACTCCCAATCGTCAAACCCGATCGAACCCGTAATGATCTGCTTCACATGACCCGCATACCTGCGCCCGATCATCCCGTGCAAATGCATCATGTGCGCCCGCTCCCCGAACGGAACCTGGTACCAGTTCTTCTCCTCTCCTCTTTTACGATCCATCGGATAAAAGCAGATGTAGCGATGTGGCGGCACCGCCGGATACAGCCGCGGCTCCATCGCCTTCCTCTGCCGCGCCAGCTCTTCTTCCACCGCCGCTTTGTAGGCGTCCGAGTCAGGCTCCACTCCCTGCGCCGTCAGCGAATCGTGCAACTTCCCCGTCGTCTCATACAGCCCCAGCTCCACCACCGAGACGTAGCTCGAGGCCAGTTCCACGTAATCCCACAGTCCCAGCCGCGCCAGCTGCCATTCCACCTGGTTCAACTCATCCATGGTCCGCCGGAAATGCACCAGCATGACATCGGCCTTGTGTCCCACCATCGAATAGGCCGCGCTCTGCGACGGCTCCAGCGCAGCCAGCGCCTCCGCCGCCTGCTTCAATATTCTTTCCCGCGCCGCCGCCTCCAAACCCTTCCAGGCAGGCCAGCGCAGCCGCAACATCTGATGCAAACAATAGGAACCTTCCAGCGTCAATGGGACCATTCCTAACAGTGTAGCCGTGGTAAACCTGTTGTGTGTACGAAGCGATCCTGATCGTCTCCTTTGGCGGCCCCGAAAACCGCGATGAGGTCATGCCGTTTCTTGAAAACGTCGTCCGCGGACGCCGCATCCCGCGCGAACGCCTGCTCGAAGTCGCCGAACATTATTACCACCTCGGCGGCCGCAGCCCCATCAACCAGCATGTCCGCGATCTTGCCGCCGCACTCCGCGACTGCCTCGCTGAAAAAGGGCCCGCCCTGCCCGTCTACATCGGCAACCGCAACTGGCATCCTCTGCTCCCCGACAGTATCCGCCAGATGCAACAGGACGGCGTCCGCCGCGCACTCGCCTTTGTCACCTCCGCATTCAGCTCCTATTCCGGCTGCCGGCAGTACCTGGAGAACATCCGCGACGCCCGTCGCCAAGTCGGCGACGCCGCCCCCGAAATCCACAAGCTACGCAACTTCTTCAACCACCCCGGATTCCTCGAACCCATGGCCGCCAACATCCGCGAGGCACTCTCCCCTCTCCCCGCCGGCGCTGAAATCCTGTTCACCGCCCACAGTCTCCCCGTCTCCATGGCCAAAACCTCGCGCTATCAAGAGGAACTTCAGGAGGCCTGCAAACGAACCGCCGACATGTGCGGCAATCCCCCCTGGCGTCTCGTGTATCAAAGCCGCAGCGGCCCGCCCTCGCAGCCCTGGCTCGATCCCGACGTCCTCGACGCCCTCCGCAACCTTGCCGGAAAAATCCCCGGCGTCGCCATCGCCCCCATCGGCTTCCTCTCTGATCACGTCGAAGTGCTCTGGGATCTCGACGAGGAAGCCGCCGCCCTCTGCCGCGAACTCAATCTCCCCATGCGCCGCGCCGCCACCGTCGGCGCTCATCCGCAATTCGTCGAAATGATCCGCACGCTGGTCCTCGAGCGCACCAACCCCGCCGCGCCGCGGCTCTCCCTCGGCACACTTCCCCTTTGCCCCGACGTCTGTCCGGATGACTGCTGCCCCGCTCCTACTTAGCCTGTTCGGCCTTCGGATAAATAAGCGGCAGCCCTTTTTCCTTCCATTCCGCCAGTCCGCAGTAGGACAGTTGCTTGTAACCGTGCTTTTCCAAAACGGCCGCGACACGCGCGGCCCGGATGCCCCGGTTTCAAGCAACCACTACGTACACGTCCTTTGGAATCTCGGAAATCCGCTTCTCCATCTGGCTCACCGGAATATTCACGTAGCCTTTGATCGTGCCCAGATCCTCCAACTCCTTCGGCTCACGCACGTCAAGGAAAAAGTATTTCGCCTTCCCCTCCACAATCTCCTTGAGCTCCTCGGTAGTCAGACTCTTGGCATGTTCCGGCTTCGCTTCTTGCGCCCACACCGCGCTCACAAACGTAGGCGCGCCGAGCAGTAGTTTCAGGAATAGCCTTCGCATGCCCTCAAGTATAAGGCAACTCTCCAGACAACATAATGCCCCTTCACGCTAAAAAAACGTCCCTCTCTCACCGATGGATGCTCGTGGCCGCATTCACCACCGTTGCGGCGGCCGGCAAGCTCCTTGTTGCCGGCTTCCCTCCCGCCTCGCCCGTGGCAGATCATCTCAGAGGACTTGGCTTTCAAGTTGACCTCTTCACCGGTGGCGTCGCCGCCATTCAAGCCGCTCAAGGTAACTACGCCGCCGCTCTCATTCATCTCCCCATTCCCGAATGGAGCCCCGAGGAACTGCTCGAGGAGTTGCAACGCAACAACTCGATCCTCCCCGTCGTCTTCCTCGGCGATGGCGCCGATCCTTCCTCCGACGTCGCCGCCGCCGTCCGCATGGTCAAGCTCGGCGCCTTTCAATATCTGCCCGCCTCTTCCTCGCCTCGCCGAATCGGTGACGCCATTCTCTCCGCCGCCGCTCACCGCGCCGCCTGCACTGTCTCGCCGGAACCCATCGTCGAGCGTTGGCGCCAATTCCTGGTTGGTGATTCCACCCCTATGCAGCACGTCGTCGAAACCGTCCGCCTCATCGGCAACCGACGCTGCACCGTTCTCATCACCGGCGAAACGGGCACGGGCAAGGAGATGGCCGCCCGCGCCATCCACATGGCCTCCAACCGCTACTCGCTTCCCCTGGTCGCCGTCAACTGCAGCGCGCTGCCGGAAAACCTGCTCGAAGCCGAACTCTTCGGCCACGTCAAAGGCGCTTTCACCGGAGCCTTCCAAAGCCGCATCGGCCGCTTTGAACAGGCACACCGCGGCACCCTTTTCCTCGACGAGATCGGCGACATGCCCATGGAACTTCAAGCCAAGCTCCTGCGCGTCCTCCAGGAACGTGAGTTCCAGCGCCTCGGCAGCTCGGAGACCATCAAGGTCGATACCCGCGTCATCGCCGCCTCCAATGTCGACCTCGTCGAACGCGTCCGTCAGGGCCGCTTCCGCGAGGACCTCTATTACCGCATCAACGTCGTCCCCATCCAGATGCCGCCCCTGCGCGACCGCCGCTCCGATGTCCCCGCCCTCGCCCGCCACTTTGTCGAAAAGATCTGCCGCCAGGAAGATATCCTCCTCAAACAGATGACTCCGGAGACTCTTCAGCGCCTCTGCCGCCACTCCTGGCCCGGCAATGTCCGCGAACTCGAAAACGCCGTCGAAAAAGCCGTCGCCCTCAGCGGCGAGCGCCGGCAGCAGCTCTACCCCGGCGACTTCCACCTCCCTTCCCATCTGGAAAACAGATCCGCCGCCGCTTCCAACACTCCCCACGTCGCCGTCCCCGACGAAGGCCTCGATTTTGAACACATCGTCGGCACGCTTGAACTCAGCCTGCTTGAGCAGGCCCTCCGCAAGACCGGCGGGAACAAGAAACTCGCCGCCGATCTGCTCGGTCTCAAGCGCACCACCTTCGCCGCCAAGCTGAAAAGCCTGGAATCAAGCGCCGCACTCGTGGCTTCCCATCGCTAGTACATTTGTTGTGCTAATGAAATCAATAAAATAGAAACAGACCCACTTGAATGTGGTGCTTAATTCGGATACTCTGAAAGCGTGATGGGGCTGACCACTGGATCCGCGCCTTTCATTGAAGCCGCTCGCGATCGCGGCCAACTCTTCCTTGAACAGCCCTACGATCTCTACTCCGAGGAAAACCACGCCGCCTGGCGCACCCTGTTCGGCCGCATTCAGCAACGCTGGGCCCGCTACGCCAACCCCCACTTCCTCGAAGGCCTCGACAAGCTCCAACTCCCCCCAGACCGCATCCCGAGGCTCGACGACGTCAACCGCTTCCTCCAACCCCGTACCGGCTTTGAAGCCAAACCCGTCAGCGGCTACGTCCCCGCCTTCCTCTTCTTTGATTGCCTCCGCCGCCGCGAGTTTCCCACCACCATTACCATCCGCCCCGCCGAAGAGCTCAACTATCTGCCCGAGCCCGACATCTTCCACGACGTCGCCGGCCACGTACCCATGCACACCGACAAAGCCTTCGCCGACTCCCTGGTCCGCTTCGGCGACTGCGCCCTCACCGCCGCCGAACTCGTCTCCCGCCTCCCCAACGAACAGGAAAAACTCCGGCGCCTGGAGAACATCATCCGCGCCATGGCCCGCTTCTTCTGGTTCTCGGTCGAATTCGGCCTCATGCGCTCGGGCTCACAACTGAAGGCCTGCGGCAGTGGCCTCCTCAGCTCCTTCGGCGAGCTCGATCACGCCCTCATCTCCGAGCAAGTCCAACGCATCCCGCTCACCCTCGAACACGTCATCCACCAGCCCTTCGAAATCCATCACTACCAACCCCTGCTCATGATCGTCGATAGCTTCGACCAGCTCTACGAAATGGTCGACACGCTGGAACGCTGGATGCGCGAAGGCAAGCTCGACAACGTCGCCCCCGGCGAGCCCTCCATCGAGGAATCCGACCTCCGCAGCTTCCTCCTCCCGCCTTCCCCTGTGCCATCCTTGGATCATGGTCATCGACCCGCGGCTTGAAGATCCCCGCAACGTTTATAAGATCCTCATTGGCTCCATCCTCCCCCGCCCCATTGCGTTCGTCTCCACGATCAGCGCCGACGGCATCCGCAACCTCGCGCCGTTCAGCTTCTTCACCGGCATCAGCGCCAACCCGCCGGTCATCTGTTTCACCCCGATGGTCCGCTCCTCCGACGGCCAGCGCAAAGACACCCTCCGCAACATCGAAGCCACGCGCGAATTCGTCGTCAACATCGTCTCGGAACAGTTCGCCCAGCAAATGAACATCTGCGCCGGCGAATACCCGCCTGACGTCGATGAGTTCGAAAAGTCCGGCCTCACCCCAATCCCCAGTGACCTTGTCAAGCCCCCGCGCGTCGCCGAATCCCGCATCCACTACGAATGCAGCCTCCTCCAAATCGTCGAAGTCAGCAAGGAGCCCCTCGGCGGCAGTCTCGTCCTCGGTGAAGTCCTCCGCTTCCACCTCGCCGACGACTTGGTCGACGACTTCCGCATCGACCCCGACAAGCTCCGCCCCATCGGCCGCATGGGCGGCGCCGAATACGCCCGTACTGGGGACCGCTTCTCCCTCCTCCGCCCCGGCAAGTAGGAGATTGCGCTGGCGACACTCCCCTAATGACCAGCTCTCGCCCACCAATTGCGCCAGGAAGCGGGTTCGGAGCCGATTTGCTGTCCGCTGATTTCGCGGAGGGCCTGGAAGACCCAGCCGCGGGTTTGGGAATCGAGCGTGACGTCGTCGGTCATGCTGAGCAGGTAGGGGATGGACTTCATGCGCTGCTCCTTGGTCATCAAACCAGCGTCGGCGAGGTTGCAAGCGGCGCGTTCGCGGATCTCGGGGGATTCATCGGTGCGGAAGACTTCAATCAGCGGCTCGATGATGTCGGCGGTGGCCAGCACGCCGAGGCCGTTGACGGCCCAGCGGCGGTTGACGATGTCGCGATCGTGGAGGAAGTCGACCAGGGTCTGGCGGGCGCGGTGGGGTTCGACGCCGCGGTTGCCGAGCAGGCCGAGCTTCCAAAGCGCGTAGAACTTCTGCGGGCTGCCGGTGTGGAGGATTTCGATTTGCTCGTCGACGCTACGGGGTGATTTCTCCAGACCGTAGCCGGCGAGGGAGATTTCGACGGCGGCGGCGCGGACGCGCAGGTCATGGGAGCAGTAGGCAACGCCGGTGAGCGAATTCAGCTTCTCGTCGAGTTCGATCTTGCCGGTCCAGTTTTGCACGCGGGATTCGATTTCCTCGAGAGCGCCTTTGTAGCCGTTGATGGCGCGGTTGAGCAGACGGTATGCCTGCTCCTGCTCGGGGAGTGTGTTGATCTCCTCCCGTTCATGCTCGGAGAGCACGGCGTGGCTGGCAGCGACGGCGGGACCACTGAGTTGCAGAACGGCGTGGAGCCACTGTGGGACTCCGGCAGCCATGGTAGTGGCGCAGACGACGATGATGGCGAGGGGCGTCCAGGTTTGGAGCCGCTTCATGGCCACAGGCTGGCATGAATAGTGGCTGAAGGCTATCGGGTGTTTACCTTAGACGGTGGAGGGCTTGCTTTTTCCGATAGAATGGAGGCACCTCGGGAGCGATGATGAAACTCACCAGACGAGATTTGCTGCGCATGGCTCCGGCCGCCGCGTTGCCGGGAATGCAGGGGGCGCCGGCGCGGATGCCGAAATCGCACTTTGCGGTGCACCCGTTTATCGAAGCGAATCCGAAGGCGGTGTTCCTCAAGCGGACGAAGGTGCGGGACAAGAAGGATGAGGCGGGAAAACTGCGCGAGGGGTTGGAGTTCGCGCGGGATGTGTTTGTGCCGGCCGATGGCGGCGTGCCGGTTTCGCACCGCGTGATTCTGAAGCCGAACTTCACCAGCGTGCGCAACCAGCGGCCGCACGAGGAGAACTGGGGCACGGGAACCGATGCGCAGTTCTATGAAGGCATCATCATGGGGCTGAAGGAAGTGGGGCTGCGCAAGTTCCACTTCGTGGAGGCGAACAACTTTCACACGTGGAATTTCCGCGGGCTGGTGGACATCAACGAGCGGCACGGCGTGGAGATGAATGAGCCGGAGAGGCGGGTGAGGAATTTCCAGGAGTCGTTCGAGATGAACTGGACGAAGGTGCCCGAGCCGGTGATCTACAGCCGGATTCCGCACTACGCCCCGGTGAACGAGCCGGATACGTGGCTGCTGGACATCGCGAAGTGGAAGTCGCACGGGATGTGCATGACGCTATCGGTGAAGAACCTGCAAGGGCTGGTGGTGAAACCGTTCGTGCGGTTCTGTCCGGGGTGGCGGATGGTGACAGGCGCGCCGGAGTTCATGCAGCCGGATATCCATCAGAATGTGGAGCGGGTGGTGAACCGGTTCTTCGAGGATCATGTGCGGAAGGGCTATGCGCGTTACGACTCGAAGGCGGATCTTGCGCCGATCAACCAGGAGATCTGGGCGCACAAGACCTGCGATCACATGCAGGCGGTGACAACGGGGCTGGCGATCATCGAGGGCATTTACGGGCGCGACGGCGACGGGTTCGGCGTGGGGAACGACCACATGACGAACCTGGTGATGTTTTCGAAAGACAAGTTCCGGCTGGACATGATCGGGATGTATTTGGGCGGGCATGAGCCGGGCAACGTGAACCTGTTCCGGATCGCGAAGGAGCGCGGGCTGACCGATACATTCAATCCGTGGGAGGTGGAATTGTACGAGTGGGTGGACGGGAAGCCGGTGCGGAGGAAGCTGAGCGATTTCGAGCGGACGCCGCTGGTGACCTATTACTTGCAGCGTGACGGGGAGCCGCTGTATCACCTGGTGAATGAGCCGTTCGATTACGACAAGGTGAAGTCGTAGCTACAGCGTGTACCCGATGCAGATGGCGCCGGGGGTGGGGTTGGCAAGATAGGGTTCGATCCGCTGGAAGCCCATGCGTTCGTACATGGAGAGAGCATCGGCCATGACGGGCATGGTGTCGCCAACCAGCTGCTTGAAGCCGGTTTCCCGCGCGCGGGCGATGGAGGTTTCCAGAAGCTTGCGGCCGATGCCTTTGCCGCGGAACTCGGGGCGGACCCAGAGACGCTTGGCTTCGGCGCGCTCCTCATCGATGCGGCGGAGGGCGACGCAGCCGGCGGCTTGTCCATCGACGATGGCGAGCCACAGGGCTGAGTAGCCGGCGGGGAGGTTTTCCAGCTCAGTTTCGAAGCCCTGGAAGCAGGGCGTGAAGCCGAAGCTGGCCCAGTACTCCTTGAATAAGGAGCGCAGTTGATCCATGTGCGCGCCGCCAGAGGCTTCAACGATCTCCATACGACCATGATAGGCTCTCGGGCAGGAGGTTCGGCATGCCGGAAGCCACGGTCGGGAGAAGGGGAATGCTGGCGGGCGGGCTGCTGGTGCTGAAGCCGCAGACGGTGTTCGGGACGGCGGCGAATTCGGCGGTGGAGGTGGGGATTGTCGGGTGCGGGGGACGCGGGAACTGGATTGCGCCGTTTTTTCCCGAGTTCGCGGGGGCGCGGGTTGTGGCCGTGGCCGATGTGATCCGCGAGCACCTGGAGCGCACGCGGGACAAGCTGACAGTGGAGGCCGGGCGCGCCTACTACGGGCCGGAGGCGTATCGCGAGCTGAGCAGGTCGAAACTGGACGCGGTGGTGATCGAGACGCCGCCGTACTTTCATCCGGAACAGGCTTTGGCGGCGGTGGAGGCGGGCAAGCACGTGTTTCTGGCGAAGCCGGTGGCGGTGGATGTTCCGGGCTGCAAGGAGATACAGCGCGCCGGGGCGATGGCGCGAGGTAAGAATCTGAGTTTTCTCGTGGACTTTCAGACGAGGGCGCAGCCGGTATTTCAAGAGGCGGCGCAGCGGGTGCATCGCGGCGATATCGGCAAGCCGGAAATGGCGCAGGTGTTCTATTACGCCGGGCGGCCGTCGGCGGACAAGGGCAAGCCGGGGATGGACCCCGGGCAGCAGCGGATTCTGAACTTCTACATGGACAAGTCGCTGGGCGGCGATATTATCGTGGAGCAGAATATTCATGTGATCGACGTGGCGAACTGGTTTTTGCAGGGCCATCCGGTGAAGGCGCAAGGGACGGGCGGGCGCGCGGACTGGTCAGGAACCGCCTACGATGCGGGCGATGCGTGGGACCATTTCGTAATCACCTTCTGGTACGCGGGGGGAGTGGAGGCGAGTTTCACGTCGCACCAGCTGACGCGGTCGTTCGCGGATTTGTGCGTACGGTGTTTCGGCATCCGCGGAGCTGTGGATTCGCACTATGGCGGGTTGGTCCGCATCACGGGGGAGAACGCGTGGATGGGCGCTGAAAAGGATGACACGTTCCGCGGCGGCGCGATCAACAACGTGAAGGCGTTTGTCGAGAGCGTGCGCAGCGGAAAGCCGGTGAACAACGTCGAGACGGCGGTGGAGAGCAACCTGACGGCGATTCTGGGACGGATGGCCGCTTATGGGCACCGGGAAGTGAGCTGGGAAGAAATGATGCGATCGGAAGAGCGCTACAGGGAGGACCTGAAATTGCGCTGGTAAGGAGCAGCTCATGAATTGGAGTAGGCGAGAGTTTACCGCCGCGGCGGCGGTGACTGCGCTGCCGCAGTCCCAGGCGGCCGAAGAAGGGAATGTCCTGACGCCAACACAGTTGGTTGGCAAGCTGAGGCAGGCGGAAGGCAAGGCGCTGCTGGAAAGCGGCGCGTGGTATGAAGGGCAAGGCTTGGGGGACGGCATCGAGTACCGCTTCCCGGCAGGGACGTTGCGGAAGGCGGCCTACCTGACCGCGGACATGCTTCTCGACGGCGACACGCTGGCCGCGTTCAGCCTGGCGTTGCACGAGGCGGGAACGGGGCGCGTGTTCCGGTTCAGCTTCGGGGCGCTAAACCAGTGTTCCCTCCGGATGCGGATGTCGATGGAGCTGTTGAACCAGAACCGCTGGATGGCCGACCGGGAGGGCGCTTTCCTCAAGCCGCGCTGCTCGGGCGACCGCGTGGATGCCGATAAGGTGGACCTCATCACCCTGACCATCCAGCGCAAAGGGCCGGAGACGGTGCGGTGGGTGATGACGCCGCTGCGAGCGGTGAGTGCGCCCGTGGAGAAGATCGCGAAACCGCTATTGCCGAAGGGTCCGTTGGTGGACGAGATGGGTCAGTACGCGCTGAAGAGCTGGCCAGGCAAGACAGCGAGCGTGGCGGAGATGGAGCGAAGCATCCGGACCCAACTTGCGGGCGTAGGGAAACAGGCGTTTCCTGCCGCGTTCACGCGCTGGGGCGGATGGAAGGAGAGGAGGCTCACGGATGCCCCGGGCTTCTTCAAGCGGCACCACGATGGAAAACGCTGGTGGCTGGTGGATCCCGACGGCTATGCTTTCTGGTCGACAGGGCTCGACTGCGTGCGCGTGGATTGCGAGGCGCGGATCGACGGGATGGAGCCGGCGTTGAAGTGGCTGCCGGAGTCCGGCGGCGCATTCGGCGAGATTCTGCGGGGCAGCGAACGAACGCGTACACCGGGCAGGTACGTGAACTATCTGGCGGGGAACCTGATCCGTGCGCTGGGCAAGGATGCGTGGCGCGACAAGTGGGCGCGGATCGCCCTGGCGGAGTTGAGACGGCTTCGGTTCAACACCGTCGGGAATTGGTCGGATTGGGAGTATGCATCCGGCGAGAAGTTCCCCTACGTGCGGCCGATGTCGTTCCGGCCCCAGCGTGTGGGTCTGCTGTATCGCGACTTCCCCGACGTCTTTCATCCCGATTTCGAGAAAGACGCGGCTGATTACGCCGAGCCGCTACAGGCCAGCGCGGCCGATCCGGCGATGATCGGCTACTTTCTGATGAACGAACCAACGTGGGGATTCTCAAGCGAGCTGCCGGCGATGGGGATGCTGTACAACACCGAGACTTGCGCGACGCGGGAGGAACTGGCGCGGTACCTGGGGAGCAAGTACGGTTCAAGCGAGGCACTGGCGGCGGCGTGGAAGACGGAGGCGAGCCTGGAGAAGGTGGCGAAAGGGAAGTGGCAGGGGATGTTGCCGGCGGAGGCGATGGGGGATCTGCGCGAGTTCAGCGCGCGGATGGTGGAGCGCTACTTCGAGGTGCTGTCGCGCGCGGCGCGGCGTGCCGATCCGAATCACCTGAACCTGGGGATGCGATGGGCGGGCGTGCCGCCGGATTGGGCGGCGCGTGGGATGAAGTGGTTCGACGTTTACAGCCTGAATGCGTATATGCCGAAGCTGCCGCTGGACCAGTCGGCAAAGATCGACCGAATGCTGGCGATGCCGGTCATGGTGGGCGAGTGGCATTTCGGCGCGCTCGACGCCGGGTTGCCGGCTTCCGGAATCGGTCACTTGAAGGACCAGCCGGAGAGAGCCAAAGGATACCGCGTCTACCTGGAAGATGCCGCGGCGAATCCGCACTGCGTGGGTGCGCACTGGTTCACTTTGTACGATCAGTCGTGCCTGGGCCGGTTCGACGGAGAAAACTACAACATCGGTTTCTTGGACATCTGCAACCGGCCGTATGCGGAGATGAGCGCGGCAGCGATTGCGAGCCACGAACGGATGTATGAAGTGGCCAGCGGCGGCGCGAAGCCGTACCATGCGGCGCTGGAGTATTTGCCGCGGCTTTACCTGTAGTTAGAACAGATACTTCAGGCCGAACTGCATTTCGCGGTTGTTGATGATGGTGGAACTGATGCGGCCGAAATCGGCGGCGCCGAGGTTGCGGCTGGGCGCGTTGAACTGCGGCGTGTTCAGGAAGTTGAAGGCCTCATAGCGGAATTGCAGCCGGTGCCCTTCGCGGACGCGGAACTCCTTGAAGCAAGCAAAGTCCCAGGTCTTGTGAGCCGGGGAGTCGAACAGGGAAACGCCCGCGTTGCCGTAGCCTTTGCCGCCGATGAAGATGCCGTCGCCGGCGCAGCCGTCGCACTTGGAGCGGACGAAGGCGCCGGTATTGAACCAGCGGTCGATGGTGCGGCCGGACAGGACACGATCCACCTTCTGGCCGGCCGCGATGTGCGGGCGGGGGCTGCTGGAGGGTCCTGTGTTTTGCGAGTCGGCAGTCTGGCCTACGGTGACGGGGAGTCCGGAGGAAAGCTGGATGATGCCGTTGATGGCCCAGCCGCCAAGAACCCAGTTTTTCCAACCTCGTTGATTCCTGTACCAGGGCATCTCCCAGATGTGGCTGAAGACGTAACGGAAGCGTTGATCGATTTGCGAGCGGCCGTAATCGGCAAGCCGGTTGCGCGGGTCCTGTGTGTTGTTGGCGCCGTAAGGACCGCTCTCATTCACGCCGTATGCGATGGAGTTCGCCTTCTGGTAGTTGAAAGAAGCGTTGAAGGTGAGGCCGCGGGAATAGCGCTTTTCGGCGCGCAACTGAAGCGCGTTATAGTTGGCGCTGGTCCAGCTTTCCAGGCGGCGGACGGTGCCGAGGGGAAGGAGCCGGTTGGGATCACGGGAGTCGACGTAGGATTGAAGCGGGCGGCGTGCCTGGACGGCTCCGAGGGCTGGATCGGGGTTATTGAAATTCGGCACGGACATGTCGATGTTGGAGGCGGCGCTGCCGACGTAGGCGGCTCCGAGGACAAAGTTCTGGCCGAGGCTTTTTTCGAGTTCGGCGCTCCACTGCCAGATGTCGTTGTTGAGGTAGTTGGAGCGGTTGTCGCGATCGGTCTGGAGATGGCCGAGCATGACGAGCGCGGCGGGGCCTGCGCCGACAGGCGATCCGGCGAAAGGATTCTGGAAGGTTGCCGTTGGGCGGTTGCGGTCATTCTGGAACACGGTGGAACCGGACAGGGGCGGGTTGATTCCGAGAATATTGAAGTTATTGGTCTGCTGAGGGCTGTAAAAATGGCCCGAGCCCAGACGGAGCACCATGGTGTCGCTAAAGCGGTAGACGATGCCGAGGCGCGGCATGAACTGTTTCCAGTTGATGTCGTAGAGCTTGGCGACCTCGAACGGCGCCGGCAACAGCTTCGGGTGGGCGATGCCATTGATGGTGGAAACATCCCGTCCCGCGAAGGAGAGGTTGCGGATACGGCCGCCGGCGTCGGTGACCACGCCGTACCAGTCCCAGCGCATTCCGTAGTTGATGGTGAGTTTGGGAGTGGCTTTCCAGTCATCCAGCCAATAGAGGCCGACCTTTTGCTGATGCATGTCGTTGGTGGGGACGCCTTCGGCGGAGTTCACATTCAGGGGAATGCCGAGCAGGAAGGCGGCGAAGCCATCGGGGACTCCCACGATGTCGGGGGTGAAGGCGATCTGGCCCCGCGGCTGATTGCTGGCTTCGTTGACCACGGGGCTGTTTCGCCACTGTCCGCCGAACTTGAAATTGTGCTTGCCGCGGTTGATGGTGATGCTTTCGGCCACCTCCGAGGTTTCGTTGACGTTGAAGGTAACGTTGCCCGAGCTTACGCCGGAGAATCCGGCGATGGTGATGGTGGGCAATCCTTCTTCGCGCGGGGTGAGGATGCGGTTGTTGTCGCTGATCACGCGGAGATCGAAACCGAGGTCACGGTGCGTGAAGTCTGTGTTGGTTTGAATGGCGAGTTGATTGGCGCGGATGCGGTTGTAGCCGACGCGGAAATCGCTCACCACGGTAGGGCTGAGGATCTTGGTGTAGCCGACTCCGACGTTCTGTGCACGGAAATCAGTGACAAACTTGTTGGTCCGCTGGAGCGGATCGTTGGTCCAGGAGGACTCCACAATCACGTAGCGGACAAAGAGGCGGTCACTATCGCTGACCCTGTAGTCATAGCGGCCGAGGATCTGATCGTTGATCAGCGTCTGGTCATTGGTTCCGACATGGTTGAGGGTGCTGCGCGCGGCCTTGGCCTGGTCGTCAAAGTTCGGCGGGGGAAGGAACCCGCCGCCGGGGAAGGGACTTGTCTTCTTGAAAGTCATTATGTTTTGGGAAACGGGATTGATCAAGTTGCGCGGGATGATGTTGCCCGGGAACGGCAGTGTGTCCCCCGGCCGGCGGATGGCGCGGGTGGCGGCGGGGTTGGTGTCGTTGGGATACCAGCGGTTGCGCGGCTCGAGCAATTCCGAGAGATCGCCGTTGCGCATGGCAAGCGTGGGAACGGCCTGGCGGGCGGGCGTGCCGCGGCTTTCGCGGCGGCCTTCGTAGTTGGCGAGCCAGAACATCTTGTCGCGCGCGACGGGGCCGCTGAGGACGCCGCCGAACTGGTTCCGGCGCAGCAGGTTCTTCTTCTGATTGGCGGGGAGGAAGAAGCCACGGGCGTCGAGGTAGTCGTTACGGAGGAATTCGAATGCGGTGCCGTGAAGGGTGTTCGTGCCGGATTTGATGGCGACATTGGCCTGCGCGCCGGAGTTCATGCCGAACTCGGCGGAATAGACGGCGGACTGGATCTTGAACTCCTCGATGGCTTCAATGGAGGGGACAAAGAGCATGGCGCTCTTGAAGCCGTCGGTGGCCGAGACGCCGTCCAGGGTGATGTTCTGGTTGGCGTCCCGCTGACCGTTGGCGGAGAGGCCGACGATCTGGCCAGGCATGGCGCGGGTTCCGATGGTCTGGTTGCCATCGATGCCCATGCGCGCGCTGCCGTACACGACACCCGGCATGAGCGTGGCGGCTTGCGCGAAGTTTCTGCCGTTCAGCGGCAATTCAATGATGCGCCTGTGTTCGACTACGGAGCCGAGCGTGGCATCTTCGGTGCGCAGCAGCGGCGCGGCCGAGGTGACTTCGATCTTCTCCACCTGCTGGCCGACCTGGAGCTGAAAATCGAGACGCGCCTTTTGCTGGAGCTGCAGCGTGATGCCGCGCCTGACCTCGGTCTTGAAACCGGGAGCGGTGCAGCTTACCTCATACTCGCCGACATCGAGCAGGGGAAAGATGTAATTGCCCGTTTCGTTGGATTGCGTGGTGCGGACATCGCCGGTTTCCACGCGCCGCGCCGTGACGGTTGCGCTGGATATCGACGCGCCGGTGGCATCCGTGACCAGACCGACGATTTGGGTGGAGACGGTTTGGGAGAAGGCGATTCCCCCGAACAGAAGAATCGAGACTAGCCGCGTCATGAGAAACCCCCTCGGCGGAAATCAGCGCTAGTATACTCCCGGCAGGCAGCGTCCGGCAAGACGATCCGGGCGTTATATACTGCGTCGGTATATGGGCGTGACGCGCAGGCTTTATTTGATGCTCCTGATATGCAGTGTGGTTGCGGCGCAGGAGAGGTTCGAGCGTCTGATGCGCGACATTCTCATTTTTGACGCGCATATCGATACGCCGCGCTATATCGTCGATGAGGGCTACCGGCTGGCGGACGAGCACGGCTATTACGAGTTGGACATTCCGCGGATGAAGAAGGGCAAACTGGGCGCGGTGCTGTTCGGCATTTATGCGCAGCCGAGCGATTACTCCGCGGCGCAGTGGCTGCCGCGGGCGCTGGAGTGTCTGGAGGCGCTGCATCGGGAGGTGGCGGCGAACAGGAAGGAGATGGAGCTCGCCTATACGGCGGCGGACGTGGAGCGCCTGCACAGGACGGGGAAGCTGGCGGCGCTGGCAAGCCTGGAGGGCGGGCATCTCATCGGCGACAGCCTGGCCATTCTGCGGCTGTTTCACAGGCTGGGGGTGCGGTACCTGACGCTGGCGCATTTTGAGACGAACAATTACGCCGATTCGATGACGGGGACCGAGGTTCACAATGGACTGTCGCGTCAAGGGCGTGAGCTGGTGCGGGAGATGAACCGCATCGGGATGATGGTGGACGTCTCGCATATCTCGGATCAAGCGGTGTTGGACGCGGTGGAAGAAAGCCGCGCGCCGGTGATCGCGTCGCACTCATCCGTGAAGGCCATCGCGCCGATTGTGCGGAACATGCCGGATGAGGTGATCCGCGCGATTGCAAAGAAGGGTGGCGTGGTGTGCATCAACTTCCACGCGGGGTATCTCGATAAGGCGGCCTATGACGTTTATATCGCGAACCGCCCGGCGCGGGACCGCGAGATCAAAGAGGCGCTGTCGCTACGCTCGCATGATCCGGCGCGATGGGAGGCGGTGCGCGCGATTCAGAAGAAGTACTTCGAGAAGATGCCGAAGGTGGAGACGGGAGCGCTGCTGAAGCACATCGATCACGTGGTGAAGCTGGCGGGCGCCGATCACGTGGCGATGGGTTCCGACTACGACGGGATTTCCGGAATGACGCCGGCGGGGATGGAGGATGTGTCGAAGTATCCGCTGCTGGTTAAGAGAATGATCGAGATGGGCTACTCGGATAGTGATATCCGCAAGATTATGGGATTGAACCTGGTACGCGTGATGCGGGCCAGCGAGCAAATCGCGGAGAAACAACCATGAGACGGCGCGACTTTCTGGCGGTTCCGGCTGTGGCTGCGGCCCAAGGGGGAAGAAAGCGGATCGCGTGCCTGTCGTCGACTTATCACGTGCGGTCGCACTCCGACAATTTCATCACGCGGTTTCTGGAGGGATATTGGATTCACGAGCAATACCATGCCCCGCCATTCGAGGTGGCTTCGCTGTGGATGGATCAGCTCCACCCGGCCGATATCGGGCGCCGGCTGGCGCAGGCTTATCGCGTGCCCGTGACGAAGACGATCGCCGAGGCGCTGACGCTGGGCACGGGCAAGCTGGCGGTGGACGGGGTGATTCTCATCTGCGAGCACGGCAATTACCCGCACAACGAAAAGCAGCAGCATCTCTATCCGCGCTATGAGTTTTTCGAGCAGGTGGTGCGGGTGTTCCGGGAAAGCGGGCGCTCATGCCCGGTCTTTGTGGACAAGCATCTGTCGTATGAGTGGCGGAAGGCGAAGCAGATGTGCGATTGGGCGCGGGAGCTGAAGTTTCCGCTGATGGCGGGGTCAAGTGTTCCGGTGACGTTCCGGCGGCCCGAGTATGATCCGCCTCTCGGGATGGAGATGGAGAGCGCGCTGAGCGTCGGAGGCGGATGGGTGGCCGATGGCGGGATTTTCCATATTCTGGAAACGCTGCAGGCCTTTGTGGAGCGCCGAAAGGGGGGAGAGAAGGGTGTCCGCAGCGCGCGGCTGTTGAAGGGTGGAGAGGTATGGGAAGCGGCACGGAAAGGGCTGTGGAATCGCGAGCTGCTGGATGCTGCGCTCGCGCGGCGGCAGCGGGCGCGATCGGACAAGCGTCCGGAGGAGATGCAGGCGGTACTGGGGCTGGTGGAATACCACGACGGATTCCGCGGGGCGGTGCTGGCGCTGAACGAAGTGAACGAGTACTTGGTTGCGGTGAAGCCGAAGGGGCGCGGCGCGGAGGCGACGCTTTGCTACATCCCGATTGAGAACTCGAACAACTTTTCGATGCTGGTGCACGGCATCCGGCAGATGATCGAGACGGGCAGGCCGCCGTACGGGGTGGAGCGCACGCTGCTGGTGAGCGGGGCGCTGGAGGCACTGATGGAGTCCGGCTATCAGCGCGGAAAGTCCCTGGAGACGCCGCATTTGAAGGTCGGCTACAAGGCTCCCGCGAAGAGCTGGTATGCGCCGGGGGTGGGATCGTGAGCCTGGAAGCAAAGTCGGAAAAGTTCTGGAATCTGGTGAACCGGGATGCGGAGGTTCGGCAGGTGTCGACGGGCTTCGCCTTCACGGAAGGTCCGGTGTTCAGCCGGCGCGGGTATCTGCTGTTCAGCGATATTCCGAATGAGAAGATCATGAAGTGGGAGCGGGGACAACTGACGGCGTTTCGCGAGAAGAGCAACCGGGCGAACGGGCTGACGTTTGATCATCAGGGCCGTCTGCTGGCCGCCGAGGGCGGCGGGCGGGTGACGCGAACGGAGAAGAATGGCGCAATTACCGTGATGGCGTCGGAGGGGCTGCAAGGGCCGAATGATCTGGTCTACGCGATTGACGGGAGCATCTATTTCTCCGACTTGTCCGGGTCGCGCGTCTATCAGATCACGCCGGCGCGCGGAGGCGTGGGCGGCGGACCACCGAAGGGCGAGGTTCGCATTGCGGCGGAGACACCGGCTCCGAACGGCGTGGCGTTGTCGGGGAACCAGCAGCAGCTGTACGTCGCCGATGTGAAGACGACGATGGTGAAGGTGCATGCGATCAAAGCGGATGGAAGCCTGGAAGGCGGCCGGGACTTCGCGCCGCTGCGCGTGGACGGGCTGAAGACGGACGAGGCGGGTAACGTGTGGATGGCTTCGCGGGACGGCGTCTATGTGTACGATGCGGGCGGGGAACATCTGGGAACCATCAAGACGCCGGAAGGGCCGAGCAATTGCTGTTTCGGCGAAGGCTTTCGCGGGCTCTATATCACGGCGAGAAAGTCCGTGTATCACGTGCCGACATTAGTGCCGGGGACAAGGACGTTCTGAGCATGAACCGGCGGAGCTTTCTTTGCGCGGCGCCCGGTTTGGCGCTTGGCGCGGACGAGCGCACAACTTACATCTACAAGACTGTCGGGGAAGTGAAGATCAAGGCGGACGTCTATCGGCCCGGCGGCGCGTCGGCGCGGCCTGTCGTGGTGTGGATCCACGGCGGCGCGCTGATCATGGGACACCGGGAAGGAATCAGCGCGCCGGTAAAGAAGTGGGCGCAGGAGGCGGGCTACGTGCTGGTGTCCATCGACTACCGGTTGGCGCCGGAGACCCCGCTGCCTGAGATTATCCATGATGTGGAGGATGCCTTTGCCTGGGTGCGGCGGGAGGGGCCGCGGTTGTTCGCCGCGGATGCGAAGAAGATTGCGGTGGCGGGCGGGTCGGCGGGCGGATACTTGACGCTGACGGCGGGCTATCGGGTGAAGCCGAGACCGGCGGCGCTGCTGTCGCTTTGGGGCTACGGAGATCTGATCGGCGATTGGTACAGCGCTCCCAGCCCGCACGAGAGACACCACAGAATCAAGATGAGCCGCGAGGAGGCCTATCGGCAGGTGAGTGGACCGCCGCTATCGGACGCGCGGGAGCGCAAGGGCGACGGCGGCGCTTTTTATCAGTATTGCCGGCAGCATGGCACGTGGCCGCAGGCGGTGTCGGGCTGGGACCCGCGGCGAGAGGCCGGGAAGTTCACGCCGTACATGCCGGTGAAGAATGTGACGCGTGACTACCCGGCGACGGTGATGATCCACGGGACCAAAGACACTGATGTGCCGCACGAGCAGTCCGTCTTGATGGCGATCGAGTTTGCCCGGCACGGCGTGCGGCATGAGCTGATTTCGGTTCCCGGCGCGGAGCACGGACTGCCGGGCGGGGATCCGAAGCTTGTGGAGGCCGCTTATCGGAAGGCATTCGCGTTCATGGATGAGGTGCTGAAGAGGTGATCCTCCAATCTATTCTTGCCTTGGGATTCCTGGGCCTGCCGGTTTGGGCGGAGAGTCCTCACCGCGCGGTGGCCGAGTGGGTGCTGCGGATCGGGGGCAGCGTGGTGGTTCACGGGAGCAGGGAGCGGATCTGGGATATCGACAGGCTGCCTGCAGCGGAGTTCCGGCTGCAGACGGTGAACCTGGTTCCGCTGAACGTGGCGCCGGCGGAGATGAAGCGGCTCAGCGGACTAAGCGAGTTGCGGGAGCTTTATGTTTCCGGACGAAGCTGGCATTCGATGCCGACGACGGTGGCGCGGACGACGCTGGAATATTTCGCGGGGCTGACCCGACTGGAGAAGTTCGTGCTGAGCCTTCCGGTGCAGACCGATGTTCAGCTGGAGGACGACGCGATACAAGCTCTGGCGCCGCTGAAGGATTTGCGGGAGCTGCGGGTGGCGCAGGCGAAGGTGCGGGGACACACGCTGGCTCCGTTCACGCGGCTCGAGGCGCTGGATGTGAAGCACACGCGATTTGACGATGAAGGCATGAAGCATCTGGCGTCGATGACGGAACTGACGAAGCTGTATCTTCGCGACACGCTGATCACCGATGTAGGGTTGCGGCATTTGAGCGGGCTGCGGAAACTGACGGAGCTGGATCTGTACGGAACGCGCGTGACCGACGCCGGGGTCGCACACCTGCGCAGTCTGACGGCGATGCGCAGGTTGAATCTCCAGGGCGCGGAAGTAACCGATGCCGGCCTGGAGGCGCTGGCGGGAATGACGGAGCTGGAATCGCTGAGCCTGTACCGCAGCAAAGTGACCAACGCGGGTTTGCAGAAGCTGAGGGCCATGAAAAATCTGCGCGACCTGGATCTGCGGTACACGCGCGTTACCGGCAGAGGCGCGGAGGATCTGCGGGCGGCGTTGCCGCGTTGCGAAGTGGCGTTCCTGGAAACGACGGTGGAAGGGGCGAAGGCGGCACGGCTGGAATCGGGTGATGCTGCGGCTATCGAGAGCTGGGTGCGAAAGGCAGGCAGGGAGGTGAAGAAGGAAGGCGGTGTCCTCCACACCATCTCGCTGGCCCGGACGGCGGCAAGCGATACGGACCTGCGCCACGTGTTTGCCCTGACGAGCCTGCGCAGCCTGGATCTGCGGGCGACCGAGGCAGGCGACGCGGCGCTGGCCGGGCTGAAGCCAGGCTGCGGGCTGCGGGAGCTGGACTTGAGCAGCACGACGGTTTCCGACGATGGGCTGAAGCAGGTGGCCCGGTGCGCACAGTTGCGCATCTTGAAGCTGGGCCACACGCTAATGGACGGGCCGGGGTTGCAGCACCTGGCCGATTTGGAGCACCTCGAAGAGCTGGATCTTTCCGGCATTCCGGTGACGAATGCGGACTTGAAATCTCTCGCGAGCCTGAAGAGGCTGCGCAAGCTGACGCTCCAGCACAGCGACATCACCGACGCCGGGATCGCGGCGCTGCACGGGCTGGAGGAGCTTTCCTACCTGGATCTGACAGGTGTGGATATCGGAGATAAGGGCTTGGCGAGCCTGGGCACGATGCGGGGATTGCGCGAACTGCTGCTGGGATACGGGCGGTTCACCGATGCGGGACTTACGCAGTTAGCCGGGCTGGAGAATCTGACAAGGCTGGAGCTGGTCCGCACGCGGGCCGGCGACAAGGGCATTCAGGCGCTGGCGGCGCTGAAGAAACTGGAGCGGCTGAATCTGGACTACACGGCGGTGACCGATCAGGGGCTTTCGGCGTTGACGGCACTGCCCGGGTTGACGCACTTGTATCTGGACAGCGCGAAGATCAGCGATGAAGGAGCCCTGCTGCTGGCAAAGCTGGCGAAGCTGAAGGAGCTGAACCTGTACCACACGCTGGTGACGGAAAAGGGGATGGAGATCCTGCGGAAAGCGCTGCCGGAGTGCGCGATCGTCTGGGAGCGGGAATCGGCGCAACCGACAAGGAGGGGCAGCTGATGGGGCGCTGGGTTGCGTTGGCGCTGTTTGTTCCGATGCTGGCGGCGAGCGATGCCGAAGTGGCGAAGTGGGTCCGGGAGCGGGGAGGGGTTGTAGAGGAAGGCGCCCGCAGGGTGAAGCTGGATCTGGCCTGGGTGGGCGACCGTGATGCGGCGCGGCTGGCGGAACTGAAAGATCTCGAATCGCTGGATCTTTCCCTGACGCTGATCTCCGACATCGGAATGCAGCGGCTGAAGCCGTTGAACAACATCCGCGAATTGGGTCTTTATTCGGTGGAGCACATCACCGATACGGGTATCTCCTATATCCGCGGGTGGAACCAGCTGCGGCGGCTGAACCTGCGTGGCACCGACATCACCGACACGAGCATGGAATACGTGGCCGGCTTCCCTGCCCTGACCCACCTGGACGTCAGCTACACGCAGGTCACCAATAACGGGCTGGAGTTTTTGCCCGCGCTGACGCAACTGGAGGAGTTTTCCGCCGGGGGCAACAAGATTTCCGGAGTCGGTCTGCATGCGCTGAAGGCGCTGCCGAGGCTGAAGCGGTTGAACCTGAGCGGAGCGCAGAAGCGCAATTCCGGAACATGGGTGGTGACGCTGGCCGATCCGGACTTGGAGACGCTCGGCCAACTGAAAGGGCTGGAAAGCTTGAATCTGGGCGGGCTACGGGTGACCGATCTCGGCCTGGTGCAGCTCAGGGGGCTGCGGAAACTGCGTGAGTTGGATTTGAGCCGGACGGAGGTCTCCGGCAGTGGGTTGGCGGTGCTGGAGATGCTTCCCGATCTGGAGCGACTGGTGTTGTGGAATTCCAAGCGCGTGGACGATGCTGCGATCGCTGTCCTTTCGAAGTTGAAGAAATTGACGCGGCTGGACCTGGCAGGAACCGCAATCACAAGCGCCGGCGTGGAGACGTTGCGGCGTGCGAACCCTAAGTGCGAGGTAAGTTTCCGATGAGGCGGCGCGCGCTGATGTTGGCGGCGTTTAGTTGCGCGGCGGCCGAGCTTGGTCCCGATCATTTCTCGACCAAGGTGTACCCGGTGTTTCAAGGCGGCAACTGCCGGGTATGCCACACGCAAGGAGGACTGGCCGCGGCGACGCGCCTGCGCATGCCCGCGGCAGATGCAGGCAAGACGGAGATTGAGGAATTCGGCGCGCGGCTTGGCGCGTTGATCGACCGTGGTGCGCCGGAGCGGTCGCCACTGCTGATGAAGCCGACTAATCGCGAACAACACACCGGCGGACAAATGATCCGCCCGGATAGCGCCGAGGCGCGGCTCCTTCTGGAATGGGTGCGCCACCTTGCCGCGAAAGCGCCGGAGGTTTTGTCCAAGGCGGTGGAAGAGGGTCCGTTGGCGCAGGTCCGCAGGCTCACGCATAGCCAGTACAACAACACCGTTCGCGACCTGATTGGCGACCGTAGCCGGCCGGCGGATCGGTTTCCCCCGGAGGACTTTGTTCACGGATTCAAGAACCAGAGCGCGGCACAAGACATCTCGCCGCTGCTGGCGGAGGCTTACAACAAGTCGGCCGAAAGGCTGGCGCGGAATGCGTTCCCCGGCAACCGGGATGAGAACAAGCTGCTTGGATGCCAGCCGAAGAACGCGGTGGACAGGGAATGCGCGGCGAGCTTCGTGCGTTCCTTTGGAGCGCGCGCCTTCCGGCGGCCGCTGACCAGTTCGGAGCAGAGCCGCTATCTCGGAATGCTGATCGGGGAAGCGCGCCGGACTGGGCAGTTTCTGGATGGGGCGCGGCTGGTCATGGAGGCGATGCTGCAATCACCGAAGTTTCTGCTGCGGCCGGAAGACGGCGCGGCGAAGGGTTATGAGATCGCCACGCGGCTTTCCTACTTCTTGTGGGACACGATGCCGGACCAGGAACTGTTCCGCGGCGCCCAGGCCGGGGAGTTATCATCGCGGGCAGGAGTGGAGCGCACGGCGCGGCGCATGCTGGCCGACCCGCGGGCGCGTGAGGCGTTTGACGAGTTTCTCTCGCAGTGGCTGCGCTTTGATCTGGTGCTGAATTCGGTGAAAGACCGCAGGCTGTTTCCGCAGTTCAACGAGGAACTGGGTGTGGCGATGACGGAGGAGACGCGGCGGCTGATAAGCGATCTCACCTGGAACGATGGAAACTTCATGGATATTTTCACGGCGCGCCACAGCTTCCTGAACGCGGAACTGGCTTCGCTCTACGGGCTTCCCGCGCTGGAGGGCGAGTTCGCCAGAGTGGAGTTTCCGGTTGCGATGAACCGCCGCGGCATACTCGCGCATGCCCTGTTCCTGGCGCTGACCAGCAAACCGGGCGAGACCGCCCCCACCGTGCGCGGGTTCTTCGTGCGCGAGCATTTCCTCTGCCAGACCGTGCCTGATCCGCCGCCCGGCACCAACAGCAATTTGCCGCCCATCCTGGTCTCGCGCCCGCAGACGATCCGCCAGCGCCTGGAGGAGCATGTGACCAACCCGTCCTGCGCGGGCTGCCACCGGCTGATGGACCCCATCGGGTTCGGCCTGGAACAATATGACGCCATCGGGCGGCAGCGCGCCAAGGACCGGATCACCTTCTTTCCCACGCGCGAGGGCCGGGACGAGAAGCCGGTCACGGTGGATCTGGAACTGGATGCAACCGGAGAGGTGAGCGGCATCGCGGATTCCAAGTTCAGCGGGCCGGCGCAGCTAGGCGAAATCCTGGCGCGAAGCGAGCTGTGTCAGGAATGCATCGTGCGGCAGCTGTTCCGGTACGCGGCCGGGCGTCACGAGGCGGCCAAGGAAGAGCCGGTGATTGCGCGCGGGCGGAGACTGTTCCGGGAGTCGCGGTACCGGCTGAAAGAGCTTATGATATTCCTAGCTGGGGAATTAGCAACCGAGGCACGGGAATGAAGCCGATCAGCGGGGCGAAACAATATTCACGCCGGAGATTCCTGCGCGGGGTTGGAGCCGCGGGAGCAGTGGTGCGTGTCGCGCTGCCACCGTTGCAAATGATGTTCAACTCCCATGGGACCGCCTACGCGGCCACTGGCGGGATTCCCTCGCGATTCGTGCTTTGGTTCAACGGCAACGGGATCCCGGAGCGGTACTGGATTCCTTCGGAAACTGGGCCGGACTACAAGCTGACGCCCTGTCTGTCGCCGCTGGCGCCGTTTCGCGACCGGATCCATGTATTGTCGGGGCTCGACAATCCCGCCGCTCGCATGCCGGGGCCGGGCAACGATCATCACCGCTCGATGAGCGGGCTGGTGTCGGGAACCTCGTTCACCGGACGCGGCGCAGGCGGACCGTCGATTGACCAGATGATCGCCGCGCGCATGGGCGGGGCCACGCGGTTCCGCTCCTTGCAGATCGGCGTGTGCCAGGAATCCCACGGAGAGAGTATTCACCGCAACATGAGCTGGGCGGGGTATGAGCGGGCGCTGCCGCCGGAGTTGATCCCGCACAACCTCTTCGACCGGATTTTTCAATCCAAGCAACCGGCGTGGCGGGAGCGCAAGCAGAGCGTGCTGGACGCCGTGCGCGAGGACTTCACGGAGCTGAAGCGCACGCTGGGCAAACAGGACCAGCAGCGGGTGGAGGATCATTTCGCCTCTGTACGCGATCTGGAAAAGGCGATTCTCGCGCTGCCGCCGGAATACAGCCGCGTTCAAGTGCCGGATCCGGGCGGCGACGTGAAGGATTATCCGCGGATTGCCAAGTTGCAATCGGAGCTGCTGGTGCACGCGCTGGCCTCCGGCCAGACGCAAGTTGCCACCTATATGCTGACCAAGTGCCAGAGCCTGGTGCGGCTCCCTTGGCTGGGCTACACGACTCTGCGGCACCACGATTACACGCATACCAGCGCCGATTCCCCACGCGGGCAGCGCATCCTGCGCGACATCTGCCGGTGGCATGCCGAGGAGTTCGCTTACCTCATCGGCAGGCTCCTTTCGATCCCGGAGGGCGACGGCACACTGCTGGATCATTGCTGCCTCGCCTACATCCATGAGCACGCCGAGGCGAACGCGCACAAGAACAATGGTCTGGTGGCGATCCTGGCCGGGCACAACAAGCTGCGCAAAAGCCAACACACCAAGACAACCGGCACGATGGGCGAACTCTACCTCGCGCTCGCCAACGACGTGATGGGCGCGGAGCTCGATAGATTCCCCACAGCCACCCGGAAGCTTGACGGCGTGGTCTCGGCGGCCTGAGGCGGAATCGGGCGGGCGGTCACGAAGCTTCGAAATTTACTTACCCTTGAGAATCAACGGCTTGTGTCAACCGTTTAGGGCGGCTTCTCTTCTTGGCCGGTTAGGTTGAAACCGGCGAGGGCTTCTCAGAAGAAGCCCCCGCAAGGAGTAAGCATGAGCAAAGAATCGATTCGTGGATTGTCAAATTATCATGGCATCTACTTTGACGCGGCGACGGGCAAGACATACCGGGAGGACGGGACCGATACCGGCTTCACGTTCGAGCATCCGAGTTGGACTGGTCCGTTCGGACTGCACTTTCAGTGGCCGTGGCTGAACCCGCTGACGTTCGCCACGTATGAGACCTCGATCAAGGTGCTGCATTTCGTGCGCGGGCTGCTGCCGAAGGTATCGGTGAGCCTGGATGAAGAGAACCGGATCTCTGGCCCATTTTCGCGAACGGTGGAGCGGATGATCGTGGTGTCGGACGGGGAGACCGAGCAGTCGTTCAACGCGGGGATGCTGGCGAATTCCATCATTCGCGTGGGCGAGCGGCTGGCGGCGCAGAGCTTTATGGCCGAGATCAAGTACGCCGGGATCGTGGAAGATCCGGAGCTACTGAAGAACAAATCGTAGGCCTGGCCGTGTGGGCTACACTGTGGCTTGCTAGAGCGCAGTCTATTCGCCCGAGGTCTGGTTTGTGCCCTGATGGCGGCCGGCGCCGCTCCTGCGGCGGCCCAGGTGGAGATACGGCTCCACTTCACGGCGCTGGAGCGGATGCTGGCCAGTCAGGTATTCACCGAAGAGGGGCGGAAGTTCGTGAAGGGTAAGACCGAGCAGCAGTGCAACTTCGCCTATTTGGAGAAGCCGCGGGTGGGGCATGAGCAGTCGCGGTTGCGGATCCGGGCGCGGTTCACCGGGCGTTCGGCGATTGATCTGTTCGGTAAGTGCGTCGGGTTGGGAGATTCCTTTGATTTGACGATCTTCACTCATCTGCACTACAAAGAGGGTTCGGCGGTGTTTAGGAATGTGATGGTGGAGTCGTATGGGAAGGATAGTTTCTACAAGCGGCGGGTCCGCCAGACGATTGCGAGGAGCATGGAGAGAGACCTGCGGTATCCGCTGGCGGCAGAGGCGCGGCGGGTGCTGGAGCAGGGCGGGGCGCGAACCGGCTACAAACCGGAATTGTCGAATTTCGATGTGTCCTCGATTGAAGTAACTCCGTCGGCTGTGGTGTTCCGGCTGCGATTCCACCTTGACGTGAAATAGGCCGCATGTTTTTCGTTTTCTTGTTTCTTGTTATCGGCGCCGCGGAGGCACAGACGAATTGTAGTTACTCGATCGAGCCGACGGGAGTGAACATACCAGCTCGCGCGGCGAATAGTCCGGATGGTGCGTACCGGGACAGTATCCGGATCACGGCTTCACCGAGCAACTGCCGGAGAGACGTGACGAGCCAGGCGGAGTGGATCACAATCTCGTTCGGGGAGACGGGGACGGGGAACGGGTCGGCCGGTTACGCGGTACGGCAGAACTTGACTCCATTTCCGCGCACGGGAACGATTCTGGTGGCGACGCGGACGTTCACGGTGAATCAGGCGGCGGCGGTGTGTAATTTCCAATTCAACCTTTCGCGAAGCCGTTTCCCGTCGGAAGGAGCGGGCGGGACGCTGACGATCAACACGCCGTGCAGCTGGGAGGTGACAACCGACGCCGATTGGATTGTCTTCGGAGGGAGCCGTACGGGAACGGGCAACGGGTCGCTGGCATTCACGGTCGGAGCGAATCCGGCGGCGACGGAGCGGATCGGGCGCATCAGCGTGAGCGGGCAGACGCTGGTGATCACGCAGTCGGCGGCGGGGTGCAGTTTCACGCTTACGCCGGCGGTGGCGAATATCGGCGCGGAAGGCGGGACGGGCTCGGTGGAGGTGACCTCGCCGCTGGGCTGCGCGTGGACGGCGACGGCGAACGTGCCGTGGATCACGATCAACCCGGGCGCGGCGGGAGCGAGCCCGGTGAGCTACACAGTGGCGGCCAATCGGACGCCCGAAGCGCGGGTTGGCATGATTACGGTTGCCGATGTGCAGTTGGTGATCACGCAGGCGGGGGCGATGTGCAACCTGATTCTCACGCCGCCGAACGCAGCGTTCGCGGCCGCGGCCGGCCAGGGGAGTTTCACGGTAGCGACAACCTGCGAATGGAGGACTACAACGCAGGATTCCTGGATCGCGGTGACGTCGGGGGGGACCGGTTCGGGCAATGGGACGGTGAACTACACGGTTGCCGCCAACACATCCAATCAAGCGCGCAATGGAAACATCAATGTCAGCGGCCGGGGTTTTGCGGTTTCGCAGCAAGGCGCGGCGTGCAGCTACACGATTTCGCCCTTGGGCGCGGCGATCGACGGCGCCGGCGGCAATGGGAGCATCGGCGTGACGGCCACTTCGACGGACTGCAACTGGGACGCTACGAGCAACGCCAACTGGATCCGCGTGCAAGCGGTGTCGCGCGGCGGAACGAGCGGTACAGTGAGCTATGCGGCGTTACCGAATCCGGACAGCGCGCCGCGGACGGGCACGATTCTTGTGGCGGGGCAGACCTTTACCGTTACGCAGGCGGCGGCGGGACCGCAGATTACAGCGGCGGGCATTGTGAACGCGGCCAGTTTTCAGCCGGGGCCGCTGGCTCCCGGAGAGATCGTGACCTTGTTCGGGCTGCATCTGGGTCCGGCGAATCTGGCGACGCTGGAGCTGACCTCGGACGGCCAATCTTTGACGAAAACACTGAGCGGCACGCGGGTGCTGTTTGACGATGAGGCTGCGCCGATGGTGTTCAGCGCGGCGGGACAGGTGAGCGCAATCGTGCCGTACGCAACCGCGGGACGGGAGAGCACGCGGGTGCAGGTAGAGTTCGAGGGACGGAGGTCAAATGCGGTGCCGATGGCGATGGCGGCGGCGGCTCCGGCGATCTTCACGCGGAGCGCGACCGGAAGCGGACCGGGCGCTATTCTGAACGAGGACTTCCAGGTGAACAGCGCGGCGAATCCGGCGGCGGCGGGGTCGATCATCATGATCTTCGCGACCGGCGAAGGAGAGACGGAGCCGGCGGGCGTGGATGGACGGCTGACCGGCTCGGCGCTGGCGCGGCCGAAGTTGCCGGTGAAGGTGTTTATTGGGGATGCGGAGGCGGGGGTGTTGTACGCGGGTTCAGCGCCCGGACTGGTGGCTGGCGTAATTCAGATCAACGCGCGCATTCCGTTGGGAACGGCGGCGGGGGAAGCATCGGTGCGGTTCGGCGTAGGGGAGTTGAGCAGCCAGGATGGGGTTACGGTTGCCGTGCGGTAGCGGAGCAGCTATCGCGGATATAAAGCGCGAAGGGGACCCACCAGATCAGATCGTTGGTGACGCATAACAGGAAGGCCTTGACGGGCCATGCCCCGGTTGAGATCAAGACAACGGCTCCGATGGGTCCGAGCAGCTTTCCCGCCAGGCCTACGGCGGCAATGGGCCAGCCCTGCTCCGGCCGGCGGGCAACTTCCAAATCAAGGAGCCCATACAAGCCAAGCACCATGCCGAGACAGGCGAAGATTTCGGGGTGATTGGCGGGAGGCATGCCCGCGAAACGGAAGAACCATTGCGGATCAAGAATGGACAAAATTCCCCAAGCGATGTTGTAAAGGCCGGCGGCGGCAAAGACGATCTGGTGCGGGCGCCTGCGAGGCATCATGGTTGCCGGCGAAGGCTTTTTCCAGAAGCGCCAGGAGAAGGCGGTCTTTGTAGGCGGCATCGACGCTGGCAATGTACTCGGTCTCATCGGCGCCGGTGAGGCTGGCTCCGGAGCCGATGGTCTGTCCCGTGAGGCGGACATCGCCGGAGCTGGTGATGGAGGCACCCTGGAATGGGCGATTTGCAGAGAGGGCAGGGTTGTGATGTATTGGTAGCCCAGATGAGAATTTCCAGGCGCAAGGCGATACGGGGGCTGGTGGGGATGTTCGGGGCGGCGCCGTGGCTGGAGGCGCAGGACTACAGCGATCCGCTGTACGGGCCCATCAACGTGATGGAGTTCGCCGAGGCGGCGCGGAAGAAGCTGGACCCGCTGGCGTGGGATTACCTGGATGGCGGCAGCGAGGACGAAGTGGCGCTGCGTGACAGCCGGGAGGCGTTCAACCGGCTGATCCTGCGTCCGCGGATGCTGGTGAATGTGCAGAAGATCGATCTGTCGCTGGAGCTGCTGGGGCAGAAGCTGGCGTATCCGATTATTCTCGACCCGGCGGGCGGCAAGAACTGTTTCCACCCGGATGGGGAAAACACGGTGGCGCGCGCGGCGGTGAATGCCAAGGCGCTGCACATCACCAACGGTGGAATCGATGAGATGGTGGAGGCGGGCAAGGGTCCGCAATGGTGGCAGGTGACCACCGGCGGCCAGCTGCGGACGGCGCAGACGATGAGGCCGTTCGTGAAGCGGCTGGAGGCGATGGGCTGTTCGGGGATTTGCTTCACGGTGGACATCATGCATGTTTCGCATCGCGAGCGCGACATCCGCAACAAGCTGGAACGCGCCTGGTGCGAGTCGGGATTGCCGAAGCGCGACGCGCTGGGCAAGCTGCCGGAGGCGAAGAACCCGTGGAGGGTGGGCATCTATCCGGAGCGGCCGTTTCCGACGCCGACCTGGGAAACGCTCTCGGAGCTGTGCTCGGCGACGAAGCTACCGGTGATCGTGAAGGGGATTCTCACGGCGGAGGACGGAGAGCGGTGCGTGAAGCACGGAGCGTCGGCGGTGATCGTGTCGAGCCATGGCGCGCGGCAGCTGGACCATGTGGGCGCGACGATTGAGGCGCTGCCGGAGGTGGTGAAGGCGGTCCACGGCAGGATTCCGGTGCTGGTGGATGGCGGCTTCCGGCGCGGCACCGATGTTTTGAAGGGGCTGGCGCTGGGCGCGAAAGCGGTGTGCGTGGCGCGGCCATACCTGTACGGGCTGGCGGCGTTCGGGCAGCGCGGGGTGGAGCGGGTGATGCAGCTGCTGCGCACGGAGCTGGCGCTGGACATGGGTTTGGCCGGGGTTCCGAACCTGGCGGCGATCGACCGTAGCCTGGTGCGGTGGCGCGGAGAGGCGCGGTGATTCGGAGAGCGGTATTCCTGCTGCTCGTACTTTTGAAGATTCTGCCGGCCCAGGCGCCGGACATTGTTTCTCCCGCACCGGATTCCCTGTTTGAGAAGGGACCGGTGCGGGTGATTGCGAGAGGGGAGCAGTTGCGGCTTGACGGGAAGCCGGTGGAGGTAGAGCGGCCGGCCGGCGGCGTGGTGACGGCGCTGGTTGAGGTTGGTCCGGGGTCGCACGAGTTGACCTTACTCACCGAAAAGGGGCCGCAGAAATTGCGGTTCGCGGTAGGGAAGGCAGGAGGCGGGAAGCCGTTCCGCGAGCATCCTCCGGTGAACAACTGCCAGACTTGCCATGTGGTGAAAGGGAGCGTCTGGTCGCTGCAGCGGGCGTCGCAAGTGGCGCTTTGCTTCCCTTGTCACAACAAGGAAAGCTTCCCGAAGAGTCATACGCACATACCGGGTGTTCTTGCCGACTGCCAGTTATGTCATAACGCGCACGGGGCAGCCGCGCCGGCGCTGCTTACCCTGAGCAAGGAAACTGCGTGTAAGCAGTGCCACAATTAGGGCGATCTCTCGCCTCGCCGCTATATAGCGGCACCTGACAAAGCCCCCCGCCCTGGGCCTGCGATACACTGTTTGAGCCATGGAGAAGTTGGTTCAACTCACTCGCGACGGCGACGTCGGCATCATCACGATTCACAATCCTCCGGTGAACGCCTTGAGCCCGGGAGTGCCGGAAGGGATTCTCCAATGCGTCGAGGAGGTGCAGGCCGATTCCAGCCTGCGCGCGGCGGTGCTGATCGGCTCCGGGCGCACTTTCATCGCCGGGGCGGACATCAAGGAGTTCGGCAAGATCACCTCGGGAGAGAAGGAGCGCAAGGTCGGGCTGAATCCGACTTTGGCGAAGATGGAGAGCGCCGCCAAGCCGGTGGTGGCGGCGATTCACGGCACGGCGCTCGGCGGCGGCCTCGAATTCGCGATGGCCTGCCACTACCGGGTGGCGGTTGCCAAGGCGCAGGTTGGCCAGCCGGAGGTGAAGATCGGGTTGATTCCGGGAGCGGGTGGGACGCAGCGGCTGCCACGGCTGATCGGCTCGCAGAAGGCGGCCGAGATGTGCGCGTTCGGCGATCCGATTTCCGCCGCGGAAGCTCACGCGCTGGGGCTGGTGGATGAAATTATCGACGGCGATTTGCAGGCGGGCGCCGTGGCGTTTGCGCGCAAGGCGGCCGCAGGGCGGCGAGCGCGCGATCTTTCCGGTAAGCTGGGCGCGGTGGACCGCGCGGCGATCGAGAAAAAGCTGGCGCAGAAAATGCGCGGCCGCAAGGCGCCGATTCGGGCGTTGGACGCGGTGGAGGCGGCATCGCGGCTCGGCTTTGACGAGGGGCTTGCGGAGGAGTCACGGCTGTTCATGGAGTGCCTGTTCTCGAGCGAATCCAAAGCGCTCATCCATGCCTTCTTTGGAGAGCGTGAAGTTTCGAAGGTGCCAGGCGTGCCGCCGAAGTCCGGCTTCGCCGTGAACAAGGCGGCCATCATCGGCGCGGGAACCATGGGCGGCGGCATCGCGATGACCTATTTGAACGCGGGAATCCCGGTGGTCCTGAAGGAGACGACGCAGGAGGCGCTGGACAAGGGTCTGGCCACGATCCGCAAGAATTACGAATCGACGGTGGCCAAGGGTCGGCTGTCGAACGAGGATGCCGAGCGGCGGCTTTCGCTGCTGACTCCCACGCTCACCTACGACGGCTTCGCCGAAGCCGATATCGTCGTCGAAGCAGTGTTCGAGAACATGGCCTTGAAGAAACAGATCTTCGCGGAGATCGATAAGGTGGCGCGGCCAGGGGCGATTCTGGCCTCCAACACTTCGACGCTCGACATCGATGAGATCGCCTCGGCCACGGCGCGCCCGCAGGATGTGATCGGGCATCACTTTTTCAGTCCGGCGAACGTGATGCGGCTGCTGGAGATTGTGCGTGGCAAGGCAAGCTCGGCTGAGCTGATTTCGGCCTCCCTCGCGCTGGGCAAGAAGCTGGGCAAGGTGGCCGTGGTTGTCGGCAACTGCCGCGGCTTTGTCGGCAATCGGATGTTTCATCCCTACCGGCGCGAGGCGCAGTTTTTGGTGGAGGAAGGCGCGGCGATCGCCGAGGTGGATGATGTGCTGTACGAGTTCGGCATGGCGATGGGGCCGCTGTCGGTGGGCGACTTGGCAGGGCTGGATGTGGGCTGGCGCATCCGCAAGGAGTTCAAGCATCTGGACAAGGAAGGCGAGCGGAAGGCTCTAATTGAGGATCAGCTGTGCGAAATGGGCCGCTACGGACAGAAGACCAAGGCCGGCTGGTACCGCTACGACGAGAAGCGCAACCGCATCGATGATCCGGAGGTAACGGCGCTGGCGCGCAAGCTGGCGGCCGAGGCGGGCATCCCGCAGCGCGAGATATCGCGCGAGGAGATTCTGGACCGCTGCCTGCTGGCGCTGGCCAACGAAGGCGCGCGCATCCTGGATGAGGGCATTGCGCTGCGCAGTGTCGACATCGACGTCGTCTACGTCAACGGCTACGGCTTCCCGGCGCACTGGGGCGGCCCGATGTGGTACGCGGACTTCCTGGGGCTGGACAAGGTGCTGGCGCGGATCAGGGTGTTCGAAGCCCGGCATGGTTCCCTGTGGGAGCCCGCGCCGCTGCTGGTGCGGCTGGCCGGGGAGGGAAAGAAGTTCTCCGACTTTCAAGGAGCCGCCGCCCATGCGTGAAGCCGTCATTGTCGACTCCAAGCGCACGCCGCTGGCCAAGAGCTTCCGCGGTTCGCTGAATCTCACGCGGCCGGATGACCAGGCGGCGCACTGCATCCGCGCGGTGCTGGAATCAGCGCCGCAACTCGATCCGGCGGAGATTGAAGATGTGATCTTCGGCTGCGGCTATCCGGCGGGCGCGGCGGGCAGCAACGTCGCGCGTATCGCCGCGCTGCGAGCCGGTCTTCCGCCCACTGTTGCCGCCACGACGGTCAACCGCTTCTGCTCTTCCGGACTGCAATCGATCGCGATGGCGGCGCACCAGATCGTGCAGGAGGGCGCGGAGGCGGCCATCGGCGGCGGAGTGGAAAGTATCACGATGCTGGCGCGGGACCGCAATCCGAATCCGTGGATCGAGCAGAATTTCCCCGGTGTCTACATGGTGATGGGCGAGACGGCGGAGGTGGTGGCCAAGCGGTACAAGGTGACGCGCCAGGCACAGGACGAGTACGCGCTCTCGAGCCAGCAGCGCACGGCGCGGGCGCAGACGGACTGCTTCTTCCAGGCCGAGCTTGCGCCGATGAACGTCACGCGCGCCATCCTCGACAAGAAGACGGGCGAAAAGGCGGGCGAAGAGGAAGTGGTGCTGGAGAAGGATGAGTGCAACCGTCCGGACACGACGCTGGAAGGGCTGCTGGGGCTGAAGCCGCACTTCGATCCGCATTCGGGCGAGGGCACGGTGACGGCGGGCAATTCCAGCCAGCTCTCCGACGGCGCCTCGGCCACGCTGCTGATGTCGCGCGAGAGGGCCGATATGCTGGGCATCGGGTACAAGCTGGTTTTCCGCGGGTTCGCCGTTGCGGGGTGCGAGCCGGATGAAATGGGGATCGGTCCGGTCTACGCGGTGCCGAAACTGCTGAAGCGCCACGGGCTGAAAGTGGATGACATCGGGCTGTGGGAGCTGAACGAAGCCTTCGCGGTGCAGGTTGTTTATTGCCGCGGCCGGCTGGGCATTGATCCTGAGAAACTCAACGTGAACGGCGGTTCGATTTCCATCGGCCATCCGTTCGGGATGACGGGCTCGCGGCTGGTTGGCACGCTTGCCAACGAGATGCAGCGAAGAAAGGTGAAGTACGGCATCGTGACCATGTGCGTCGGGGGAGGCCAGGGTGCCGCCGGACTCTTCGAAGCCGCCTGAGCAGGATTATCCATCGCCGCGCTACGCCTGGTATGTCGTCGGCGTGCTGACGCTGGTCTACGTCTTCAGCTTCATCGACCGGCAGATTTTGAATTTACTGGTGCGGCCCATCCGCCGTGATCTCCAGATCTCCGATACGGAGATGAGCCTGCTGATGGGCTTCAGTTTTGCGATCTTCTACACCTTCTTCGGCATCCCGATGGGCCGCATCGCCGATTCGAAAAGCCGGCGAGGGCTGATCGCGGCGGGATTTATCTTTTGGAGCGCGATGACCGCCGGCTGCGGCGTTGCGCGCAACTATATCCAGATGTTGCTGCTGCGCATGGGCGTCGGAGTCGGGGAGGCGGCGCTGTCGCCCGCCGCCTATTCGCTCATCACCGACTACTTCCCGCCCAAGCGCCTTGCCACCGCAATCAGCGTCTACTCGATGGGAATTTACATTGGCACGGGCATGGCGTACCTGCTTGGTGGAACGGTGATCGCTTTTGCGAGCGAGCAGGAGCTGTGGCAGCTTCCGATCGTGGGCGCGACGCGGCCGTGGCAGGTGATCTTCTTCATGGTCGGCCTGCCGGGAGTGCTGCTGGCCGCGCTGATGTTGAGCGTGCGCGAGCCGGTGCGCCGCGGGCGGCATACCAAGCCCGTGCCGCTGCGCGAGACGGTGAACTACTGGCTGGCTCATAAGCGGACGTTCCTGAGCCACAACATCGGCTTCGCGCTGTTGTCGTTTTCCTCCTACGGGGCCACGGCCTGGGTGCCGACGTTCTTTGTGCGCGTGCATGGATGGTCGGCGTCGGAGATCGGCATCTGGTACGGGGCGATCATCGGTGTGCTGGGCACGTTCGGCATTGTCGCCGGCGGCCGCTTCGCGGACTGGCTCGCCGACCGCGGCCACCGCGACTCCACGATGAGGGTCGGGCTGATCGTGTCGGTGGTGTGGTTCCCAGCCGGCATTGGGATCTATCTTGTCGATAACGCCTGGGTGGCGATTGCGATTCTGGCAGTGGCGCAGGTCTTCACCTCGGCACCGTTTGGCGTGGCTCCGGCGGCGATACAGCAGATCGCCCCGGCGAATATGCGCGGGCAGGCGTCGGCGATTTATCTGTTCGTGATCAACCTGATCGGCCTCGGCGTGGGACCGACGGCTGTGGCGCTGGTGACCGATTATGTGTTCCGGAACGACAACATGGTGGGCTACTCGCTGCTGGCGGTGACGGTGGCGGCGCACGTGATCAGTTCGCTGCTGTTGTGGAGCGGGTTGAAGCCGTTCGTGGCCAGCCGCGCCGCGCTGGCGGCGTCAGCGGCTTGAGCTTGCCCGACTCTGCCTGATCCACTATGATGCAAGTGCATCAAGCGCAAGGAGTGCTGTATGGGGAAGCTTTATAGCGGCCTGGGTTTACTGGGCATTTTGACGGGTTCGGCGCTGGGCGCCGGGGCGCCCGCTTATACCAAGGACATCGCGCCGATTCTGTTCAACCGGTGCACGGAGTGCCACCGCAAGGGCGAGGCAGCGCCGATGACCTTCATGAGCTACAAGGAGGTGCGGCCGTGGGCGAAGGCGATCCGGGAGCGGATTGTCACGCGCACGATGCCGCCATGGTTCGCCGATCCGGCGCATGGGAGTTTTTCCAATGACCGGCGGCTGAGCGAGGAAGAGATCCGGCTGGTGACGGCGTGGGTGAACGCGGGTGCGCCGGAAGGGGACCCGAAGCAGATGCCGAAGGCTCCGGAATACGTGGAAGGTTGGACGATCGGCAAGCCGGATGTGGTCTTCGACTTGAATCAGGATGTCGACGTACCCGCTTCCGGAGTGGTTCCCTATCTTTATTACACAGTTCCGACCAACTTCACCGAGGATATGTGGGTGCAGAAGGCGGAGGTGCGGCCGGGCAATCGCGCGGTGGTGCATCACGTGATTGTGAGCGTCGAGGAGCCGAACGCGGGAGCCGAGTCGCAGGGCGCAAGAGGCCAACTGCGGCGGCAAGGTCTTGTCGGCTACGCGCCGGGCGATCAGCCGATGGAGCTGACACCAGGCATGGCGAAACGGGTGAAGGCCGGCTCGAAGCTGGTTTTCCAGATGCACTATACGCCGAACGGGAAGGCTGCCACGGACCGCACGCGCATCGGATTGATCTTCTCGCGCGAGCCGGTGAAGCAGGCGCACCGCGGCGGCATGATAGCGAACTTCATGTTCCGGATCCCGCCGGGCGCGGCCAGTCATGAGGTGAAGTCGAGCTGGACGGCGAAGGAGGATATTCTGCTGACCGGTTTGATGCCGCACATGCATGTGCGCGGGAAGGATTTTCTTTACACCGCGGTCTACCCGGACGGGCGCACGGAAGTGCTGCTCAACGTACCGCGCTACGATTTCAACTGGCAGCTGAACTACCAGTTGGCCGAGCCGAAGCTTTTACCGAAGGGCACGCGCATCGATTGCGTGGCCCATTTTGACAATTCGCCGAACAACAAATTCAATCCCGATCCCGCCGCCGAAGTGCGGTGGGGTGATCAGACCTGGGAAGAGATGATGATCGGCTTTTTTAACTACGTCCTGCCGGATGAGAATCTGTTGATCTCGCAGGCTTCCCGATAGAATGAGGTGACTTATGTGGATACGCAAACATGACCGCGACCGGCGCAAGGGAGTGGATTCGCCCGTTCCGACGCAGATGATTTCGACCGAGGAGTTCGTGCCGCGGCGGCAGAACCCCGAACAAAAGCAGGTGGAGGCGACGATCGGCGAGATGGCGGAAGCCAACTCGAAGCGGCTGGGGATGAACCGGCGCGACTACATGCGCACCTCGATGGGGATCGCGACGGTGTGGCTGGCCAAGAACAAGGTGTACGGCAAGCACATCGAAGTGGAGGAGGCCGAGGCGTTTGAGCCGGCGGCGACCGAGGAGAAGTACCCGAAAGGCGAGTACTTCATCATCGACGTGCAGGCGCACTTCACACGCGGCTTCGCGCTCAACTTCCGCAACGACCCGACCATCCGCGGCATGGGGTTTGAGTTGAAGAATGACGTCGAGGCCTATGGTTTCCGCAACTTCGTCAAGGAGATGTTCTTCGATTCCGAGACCAGCATGATCGTGCTGAGCGGCGTACCGGGGCGCGAAGTACAGCGCGACGCCGAGGGCAAAGTGCTGGAGGGCCACGCGCGCGGCGGCGGCCTGCTGCCGAGCTGGCTGATGTCGCAATCGAAGAAAGAGCTGAACGACCTGGCACGCTCGCAGCGTGCGCTGTGCCAGGGGAACCTCGCGCCGAATCACTACTGGGACGCGGCCACGAACAAGCCGGACAAGGCCGCCTGCATCGAGCAGATGGAGCGCGAGCTGAGCATCTACGGGATTGATTCCTGGAAATGGTACTGCCACACGGACCCGGGGCGCTCCGGCGGCGGCTTCCAGCTGGATGACGACAACGCGCAGTGGTTCTACGAAGAATCGAAGAAGCGCGGGATGAAGCTGATCAGCGTGCACAAGGGCTATTCGTACCAGTCGCGCACGCTGGGCCATCTGGCGAATCCGAAGGACGTGGAGAAAGCGGCGCTGAACAATCCCGACATGAGCTTCATCATTTACCACTCGGCGTTGCAGCACGGGATCAACGAGCCGGATTTCAAAGATCCGTCGAAGGTGAACCCGGTGACGGGCGACATGAGCTGGCACAACATCCTGATGGACATCAAGAAGCGCAATCCGAAGATGAACAACGTGTACGTGGAGCTGGGAAGCTTCTTCGGACCGCTGGCGATCGCGCATCCGGGGCTGGCGATGCACGGCATCGGGAAGAACGTGCAGCACTATGGCGCCGACCGCGTGATCTGGGGCACGGATTGCATTTGGTGGGGTTCGCCGCAATGGGTGATCGACCTGTTCAAGCGGTTCCAGATTTCCGATGAATATTGCGAGAAGTTCGGGTACAAGAAGCTGTCGAAGGAAGACAAGGCGAAGATCTTCGGGCTGAACGCGGCGAAGCTGTACAAGGTGGACGTGAAGGCGAAGCGCAACGCGCTGCCGGCCGATGCGCTGGACAAGCTGAAGGCGCATTATGTGGATGAAGGCGGCCAGCCCAACAACGCCGCGCACGGTTGGGTGCGCGCCGATGATTAGCAGGCTCGCGCCTGCCATATTGCTGTGCCTGCCCTTATTCGGGCAGGTACATTTTCATCATCTTCATCTCAACACCACGGATCCGGCCGGTGCGCAGGCTTTTTACACGGCGAAGTTCGACGCGGAGAAGGGCAAGTTCGCCGGGCAGGATGCGGTGTGGGCGCAGAAGTCGTGGCTTCTGTTTAACAAGGTGGCGCATGCGCCCCCGCACGAGGTGCTGTCGACGATCTGGCATTTCGGCTGGGGCGCGGTGGACATGCCCACGGAGTATCAGAAGCAGCTGGACCGCGGCACGAAGTTCAGCTGGCCGCTGACGGAGCTGTTTCCGAAGTTCTTCTACGCGTATGTGGAGGGTCCGGAGCAGGCGATCATCGAGCTGAACACGGCCGGTGGGTCGCACTTCGGCCACCTGCACCTGATCTCCGCCGATCCGGTGTCGGCGGGAGAGTGGTACGTGAACCAGTTCGGGGCAAAGTGGCGGTCGGGCCGGCCGCCGACGCGGGAGCCGCGGTTCCTGCGCGGGTTTCAGATCGGGCCGTCGGCGTCGCTGATGATGGACAACGTAAACATCATCATCTTCCCGATTGAGTATGCGCGGCAGCAGTGGCCGGACTTGTGGAAGGAGCGGAACGAGTTTGTTTCGCCGAAGGGGCGGGTGGTGGATCACGTGGCCTTCAGCGTGGAGAGCTTGGCTGATGCGGCGTCGAAGTATCCGGGGCTGTCGAAACCGGAGTGGATTCCGGGGACGAAGGTGCGCTCGGCGTTTCTCGAGGGTCCGGACAAGATCATCATCGAGTTGGTGGAAGGCCACCCCGTGAAGGAATGATCCCGCTACTGCTTCTGTTCTTCCAGCAGCCTTGGGGAACGACACATGCCGGCAAGCCGGTTCCGCAGTTCACCGATGGGGAGGAGTGCCTGTTCTGCCACCGCAACGAGATCGGCGCGGCGTGGCAGATGAACGCGCATGGGATCACGGTGAATGAGAAGGCGGGCACGGAGGAGTTCACGCTGGGCTCGCGCAATCACGTACGGAGGTTGAAGAAGGCGGGCTACAACAAGTTCGCGATCTGGGAATCGGGATGGAACGAGACGAAGTTCGGCGATCGCTGCGCGGGCTGCCACACGACGGCGGTGGATCCTGCGACGAAGAGCTTCGCCTATTATGGACTCGACTGCTATACCTGCCACGGGGTTGTGGACCTGAAGCATAGCGGGGACACGACGCTGGTGCTGTTGTCGAAGAAGCGGCGCAACGAGGATCCGGTGATCAACGCGATCTGCGCGTCCTGCCACCTGCGCGGATCGTTGTCGAAGAGCACGAAGCTTCCCTACCCGAATAACTTCGTGCCGGGCGACAACCTGTTTCTCGATCTGCAGGTGGACTGGGCGCAGGCGGACAACGCTGATTTGAATCCCGGTGACAGGCATGTCTACCGGAGCGCGCGGGACGTGGAACAGAAAGGCTCGACGACGACGTGCATCAACTGCCATTCCGTGCACACGGGTTCAAGCGAGCGGCACCGGCGGGTACTCTCAAGCGCGATCTGCAACGACTGTCATTTTGAGGGGCAGCCGCGGAAGGAAGTGCGCAAGTACACTGTTCGCTCGATTATATGCGAGTACCCTTGACACCGAAATAGTAAGTGGTAGCGTTGAGGCATGACTACGCTGCCGCTTGCGTTTCTATTTTTCTTCGCCGGCGACGATGCGATGGAGTTGCTGCGGCGGACGGCCGCGGCGTATGAGGCGTTGCAGGGCTTTGAAGTGAAGGCCTTCTTATCCGCGAAAGTGCCGGGTGAGGATGTAGTCATCGTCATGCGGCAGACCGCGGTGAAGGCTTCCGGAAAGCTTTTGCCGGCGGAAGCGCCGCTGCCGGAGATTCAGATGGATCAGGTGGGAGGACCTCCCACGTTTCTGAATAGCGCGATAAGAAGTTATTCGGACATTATGATGTGAAGTCGATCCCGGTGCAGATTGTGTTGGATGCGGAAGGGAAAGTGGTGGCCCACGTTGTGGGGCTGCGTGGGGAGAAGGATTTGCGGGCCGATATCGCGAAGGCGGGTCTTACCGCTCCGTGACCGTCTCCGCCTGCTTGCGGTAGGCGATGGATTGTTCGAGTTCCTTGCGGAATTCGGGGACTTCGACATCGCGCTCAGTGCAGATCAGGAACAGGACGCCGTCGTCGCGGAAATCGCCGCACCAGTTGACGACTTGCTCGTCGGTCCAGTCGGGGCGGTATTGCTGCACTTTTTCGTCCGGCATGCGGTCCAGATAGGCGCGCAAGTTGACGGTGGTTTCATCGCCCGGATCGATGGCGTGCTGGTGCTGTTCATAGTTCCAAACCGGCTGTTTCATGATTCCCTCGCATTGTATACTGAGCCCTTGGACGACGAGCAGATCCTGAACTCTCACCTGAGCCAGCTAGGGGCAACGCGCTCGCCGTTGTACTCGCAATTGGCCGCACTGAACGAGGCTTCGCAGCGGTTGCAGGCGGCGCAACTTATCGATTTTATCCTCTCTGAACAATTGAGTGCACCGAGACAGTTGCCCCCGGCCGATGCGCTTGGGACGCTGGTGGAGGCGTTGAAGAAGGCGCATCCGGACCGCAAGTGCGTGGAGTTTATTCTGGCGAAGTTCAGCGGGTGGGTGGAGGCGGTTGCGGCGCATGCGCGGGAGACGTTCCTCAACGGGTTCGCGGAGCTGGCTCCAGCGGCGCGGGATCTGGGGGATGCGGGGATGAAGAAGCTGCTGGAGGCGATGGCGGCGGAGCCTGCGGTCCTGAAGCCTGTGGCAGCGTATGCGATGACGACCGCGGAGGCGATTCAAGCGCTGGCGGAGATGGCGGCGCAAGCGGCGCGGTGCAGGCGGCTGGATTTGCTGGAGGCCTTCGCGAAGGCGTTTCCAGCGGAGGAGATGGAGAAGAGCCGGGACGCGGAACACCTGCCTCCGGCGGTGGGGAAGATGACGCAGGCGGCGAAGGCGTGGCCGGAGGCGATGCAGCTGGCGTTGGCGCTGATTGAGCGGGATGTGTCGAGCGCGCGGGGGACGTGCGGGGATCTGGCGGGTGTGATGGGGAAGATGCCGGCGGCCGATCATGCGCCGTATCTGGATGACTTCCGGCTGATCATCGAGGCGATGGGGATACGGGCGGCGGGATACTCGCTGCGGACGCTGCCGAATCTGTACCGGCGGCATGGTGCGGCCGCGGTGCGGCGGTTCGTGTCGCTGGCGTGCCAGGCGGCTAACGAGGCAGGAGCTGTTGCGGGAGAAGCGTTCCTGGAGCGGAAGACCGAAGCGAGCCTGATTTTTTAGCCAGGCGCTGGCGGCGTCGGAGGGCGGGTTCGCCGGCTCCGAGCTGCATGGCCTGCTCGGCGAATTCGAGGGCGAGGGAGGGATTGCGCTCACGGTGTTCGTAGTGCTTGGCAAGCTCTTCGAGCGCGGAGAGGCGGTGGGGGTTGGGGACTAGGGCGAGATCGTGGAACAGGGTGATGGCTTGCTGGGGGCGGCCGAGTTTCTTTTCGAGCAGTGCGGTGTCCCAGAGAGTGCGGAAGAGCAGATCATCGCGATCGAGTCCGTCGGCGGCGCGGCGGAAGAGGGCGAGAGCCTGCTCAAGCTGACCGGCGGCGCGGAGCCAGCGGCCCAGTGAAACCATTTCGGCGGGATGGCGGATCGGCAGCTGCGTAGCGTCGCGGAAGGCCCAGGGAACGACGGCGGTGAGGCAGGCAAGCGTCAGAATATCGAGCGCGTTGTGAAGAAAGACGGGGACCAGGCGCATGGCGGCGCGGGTGCGGAGGAAGTCGAAGTAGAGCAGCGGAATGAGATGGCCGGGGACGTCGCCTTCGCGGAGGTAGCCCAACACTTCGGCTTCCAGATCAGTGAGCTTGCAACTGGAAAAGCGCAGGCGCCAGAGGCGGCGCGCACCGTGCAACAGGTCGAGGTGTGGGATACGGGAGAAGGGGCTCGCGCGGCGGGACATGCGGTAGCGGGTTTCGAGCAGTGGCAGATCGAAGCTCTTGCCGTTGTAGGTGATCAATAGCTCGACGCCAGCCAGCTGTTGCTCGATCGAGTGGAGCATGGCGGGCTCTTCCTGATAGTCGCGCATGAAGAACTGCCGGACTTCAAAGCCGCGGGCGGTGATGCGGCCGATACCGATCAGGAAAGCGCAGGTGCCGGAGCCGCCTGCCAGACCGGTGGTTTCGGTGTCGAGGAAGGCCCAGGACTCGGGGGGAGATGAGGGAAGTTCGTTTTGCGAAATGCCGTCGAGAAGGTTGACGGGCAGCTCGTTCAGTTCTGAGATGGTGATGGAGCCGTGGCGGCGCCAGTGTTCCCAGCAGCGCGTGGTCTGGTAATGCGTGCCGAGGGAGGATTCGATGACTTCGCCGGGGATACACTGTTCGAGGAATTCCTCGCGGGGGAGTGGAGGAGGCTGGAAGAGAGAGGGGCGCGAGACAGCGTCGGCCATGCGCCGGCGCAGATCGTCCAGCTGAGCTTGGAGGTCGAGCATGTTCGCCTTTTCTTTGCCACTATAGCAGAAGCTATTGGACGGCGATGGTGGCGCCTGTGGGGCTGAAGGCGGCGCCGATGCGGAGAACGATGCTGACGTTGGGGCCGGGCGTGACCAGTTCCGGAACAAAGCCGTTGAACTGGAGGATACCGGCCGCGGAGCCGGGAGCCGGACCGGCGTAGATGAGGACGGCTTGTAGGCCGCCGATGAAGAGGGTAGCTTCAGCGCGGGGAGGCGGACCGGCGCGTTCGGTGACAGAGCCTGTGGCAAGGGCAGGATTGTGGACACCGCCGCCGGCGGCGTAGACGACGATGACGGAGCCGCGTGCAGCGGGTGTGGTGGGCGTGTTGGTGGTGTTGTTCTGATTGAGGACAGCGGCCTGATTGCGGCCTGAGCCATCGGCGGTGAAGATGACGGGTGCGGTGGGAGCGAGCGGGACGGTGAGGGTTTGCGAGGGGACGCCCTGGTAGATGACGCGAATCTGCATCGAGGTCTGTCCGTCAAGCTCAAAGGGAATGATGAGGTTGATCTGGTTGCCGCTGACGTAGAGGAGCGGGGAGGCAATGCCGTTCAACAAGACCTGTACGTCGGCAAGGGTTGTGGCGAGGATGCCGCCGGGGACGGCGGTGGCCGAACGGGGGATGGCGGGGCCGAGATCGCGGCCGTAGATGATGAGGACGGAGCCTGGAGCGAAGTCGCGATTGAGGCCGGCGGCGTTGGAGAGTTCGGTAATGGTGGGGGCCGCGCTGCCGACGTTGAGGACGACCTCGATGGTCTGCAGAGCGAGCGTGCTGCCGGGCGCGGAGACGGTGATCCGGCCGTTGTAGATGCCCGGGGCGAGTCCGGCGGTGATGACGGAGACGCTGAAGATGGCGGGCGTAACGGCGGTGGTGGGAGTGACAACAAGCCAACCGGGGGATGCAGCAATGGCGATGGAGATGCCTGCATTGGAGGTGACGTTGAGAGTCTGGATGGGTGGCGCGGGACCGCCGGCGGCGCCTTCAAAACGGAAGCTGGATGGTGAGACAGTAAGAGGGGCCGAGGGCGTAACGGTAAAGTTGACGGTGACCAGCTGGCCGCCTGTATTGGAGCCGGCGGCGGTGATGATGACACTGGCTCGATAGACACCGGGGGCGAGGTTGAGCGGACTTGGCGTGAAGGTGAGCGTCTGCGGCGTGGTTCCGGTGAGAGGACTGACGGTAAGCCAGGGGCCGTTGAGGATCTGGACGGAGATGCCGACGAGGGGGGTACTGGAGATGACGACGGTCCTGGCGGCGGGAGGCTGACCGCCTGAGGGGGCGGTGAAATCGAGAACGTTGGCGGTGGAGGATAATGCCGGTGCTCCGGTGATGATGAGGGTGACAGTGAGGACGAAGGGGTCTGCGCCGACGGTGGCCAGGGTGATGGTTCCGGTGTAAGTTCCGGCGAGCAGGCCTTGCGGATTGACGGTGGCGAAGATGGCGGCGGGGGTGACGGCCGATTCCGGATCGACGGTGAGCCAGCCGCCAACGGAGGTGACTGTAACGGTGAAAGGAACGACGGAGGTGAAATCGACGTTGAAACGCTGAGGAATAGGCGCAGGATCCCCGAAGCGGTGGGGGAAGGTGAGCGGAGTTCCGGTAACGGTCCATGGGGAGGCGCCTGGTCCGACGGTAAGCGTGACGGCGACAAGCTGAAAGACCGTTGGGGTAGTGGAAAAGGTAATCGTGATGACCGCGCTGTAATTGCCGGTGGCGAAGCCGGCGGCATTCACGGTGACACTAATCTGGGAAGGATTGGTGGCCGTAGGGGCCGAGGTAATGAGCCAGCTCTCGCTGGAGACGACAGTGAAACTGCCAACGGGAGCGTTGACGTTGATGAGCTGGGCCGGAGGCGCGGGCTGAAGCTGGGTGTGGGTAAACGTGAGCACCGTGGGATTCACGGTTGGAGAGGAGGCGGTGTTGACGATGAGGGTGACGCTGACCACGATGGGGCTGTTGGGGGCGGTGTTGGAGCTGATGGTAATGGTGGAGTTGTAGGTCCCTGGATTCAGGCCGACGGGATTGGCCGTGACGGTGATGATGGAAGGGGTGAGCAGGCTGGAGAAGGTGAATCCCAGCCATCCGGCGCCACCACCGACCGGGGCGTTGATGGGGCCGGAGGTGGAAGTAACGGAAATAGTTTGTGCGGGAGGGATCTGCCCGCCGACACCCTGTACGAAGGTCATCTGCGTGGGCGTAACGGTGATGGTGGCGTAGGCGGAGGCGGTGATGAGCAGGCAGGTGAGGAAGCGCATGGCTATTTCGGTTTTTTCACTGTCACCCAGCGGCCGCTCTTGGCCGAAGCAAGCACCGCATCGGTGACATAGTCCGTGGCGAGCCCGTCGCGGAAATCCGGCCTGGGCATTTTTCCGGTGTCGAGCCCCTCCAGAAAGTCGGCAACCTGGTGGATGAATGTGTGCTCGTATCCGATTTGCAGGCCGGGCACCCACCAGTTCTTCATGTAGGGATGATCCCCATCGGTGATGTGGAGGGAACGCCACCCGCGCACCTTGCCCTCGTCGCGATGATCGAAGTACTGGAGACGGTGCAGATCATGGAGATCCCAGAAGATGGAGGCATGCTCGCCGTTGATCTCGAAAGTGTAGAGGGCCTTGTGGCCGCGGGCGTAGCGTGTCGATTCGAAGGTCGCCAATGAGCCGTTGGAGAAGCGGGCGAGGAAAGCGCTGGCGTCGTCGATGCCGACCTTCTGCACCTTGCCGGTGAGGGTGTGCTTGCGCTGCTTGATGAAGGTCTCGGTCATCGCCGTCACCTTGTCGATGGGGCCGTTGAGCCACATCGCGGTATCGATGCAGTGGGCGAGCAGATCACCGGTGACGCCGGAGCCGGCCACCTTGACGTCCAGCCGCCAGAGTCCGGCGCCGCCCTGGGGCAGGTCCTTGGAGATGGTCCAGTCCTGGAGGAACTTGGCGCGGTAATGGAAAATGCGGCCGAGGCGGCCTTCGCCGATGAGTTGCCTGGCGAGCGTGACGGCGGGTACGCGGCGGTAGTTGTACCAGACCATGTTGGCGACGCCGGCCTTCTTGACGGCGCTGACCATTTTTTCGGCCTGATAGGCATTGCGAGCAAGCGGCTTCTCGCAGAGGATCATCTTGCCGGCCTTGGCGGCGGCAATGGCGATGTCGGCGTGAGTGTCGTTCGGGCTCGCGATATCGATGAGGTCGATATCCTTGCGCGCGATCAACTTGCGCCAGTCGGTCTCCGACGATTCATAGCCCCACTGTTTGGCGAAGGCGTCGGCCTTGGCGCCGTCGCGTGCGCAGACGCATTTCAGCACGGGCTCGAAAGCGACGTCGAAGAAGTTGTTGACCTTGCGGAAGGCGTTGGAGTGGGTGCGGCCCATGAAGCCGTAGCCCACAAGTCCGATGTTGAGTTTCTTTCTGGCTCGCATGTTGGTTTACTCCGACCAGCCGTGCGCGTCGCGGACCGCGATCATGGCGGCGAGAATGTCGCGCCATGTTTGCGGGTTCATCATGACGTCGTTGGGGAACATGCAGCCGTCCCAGCAGATGTGGCGCATCTTTCTGGTGAGGTTGCCGTTCTCATCGCGGAGCCAGAAGCCGGCGTGGCGGGGCACGTCGAGCTTGCCGTTGGGGTCATTGACCTGGCAATGCCGGCCGGTCTTGTCGTGCGAACCCATGCCCTTGACGGTGGCGTCGTTCTGGGCGACGTGGAAATCGGTGGTCCAGGGGCGGAGCGCGGCGGTGAGCTTCTTGAGGCTTTGGTCGAGCACTCCAGGCTCCCAGTTGAAGTTCTCCGGAACGATGCGGTGTTCGGGAGCGTTGTAGCCGAGGGTGTACAGAAGCGTGTGGGCCATGTCGGCCTGAAAGCCGAGAGTTTGCGGGCGCGCGGTTTCCTCCAGCAGATCGAGCATCGCCTTCCAGCTATGCATGCCGCCCCAGCAGATTTCGCCTTCGGCGGCCAGTTTCTCTCCGTAACTATCTGCGACGTCGCAGGCCTGGCGGAAGGTTTCGGCAATTTTGCGGGTACCGGTGGCGGGATCCTCGGCCCAGCCGCCGACGCCACAGGCCGAATCGATGCGCACCACGCCGGAGGAGCGTACGCCGAGCTCGCGGAGCTTTGCCCCGATGTGGCAGGACTTGCGCACCTGCTCGATGAACTGCTTGCGCTCGGCTTCGGCGCCCATGGCGGAGCCGCCGCCCGTGGGTGGCCATACGGGAGCGACGAGAGAGCCGACGGCGAAACCCTTGGAGCGGATCTTATCGGCGAGCTTCTTAATGTCGTCGTTCGAGGAGTCGATGGAGGTGTGCGGGTCGGCCAGGAAGAGATCGACACCGTCGAACTTGACGCCGTTGACCTCGGCGGCGGCGGTGAGATCGAGCATGGTGTCGAGCGAGATGGGGGGCTCGGAATCGGGACCTTTGCCGACGAGGCCGGGCCACATGGCGTTGTGGAGTTTCGGGTAATTATTGCTCATTTTGGGCGATGATATCACAAGGGTGAATCGGAATATGCGGAGCGTTTTCAATCCTTATCGAGGGGCGTTGCCGGGTGTGGGGAGGGCCTGCGGCGGGCGGGAGAAACCAGCCATTGTTGCCATCTACAGATGGCAAATGGTAATTCTTATGGTATGGAAGTCAAAATCGACAGCGCCGGGCGGATCGTGGTTCCCAAGCCGACCCGCTTGCGTCACGGCTGGCAGGCGGGGACGGAGTTGGAGATTCGCGAAGCACCGGATGGGATTCTGCTGCGAAGGAAGGAGCGAAAGCCGGCGCTGGCAAGAGAAGGCCATCTTCTCGTGCACACAGGCAAGCTGCCGGCGGGCTACGATTTGACGAAGGCGGTGGAAGAAGACCGTGACGCCCGGATCCGGGAGATCTGGTCGCGTTGAAGGCGCGTCTATTCTTTGATACGTCGGTGATCGTGGCGAGCCTGGTGAGGGATCACCCGCACCATGCTCCAGCCGCGGCTTTGCTGAACGGCACTTTCAGCAGGAAGGAAACCGCCGTTCTGAGTGCGCATGGTCTGGCCGAGGTTTATGCGGTGTTGACGCGCGCCCCTTCGCCACTACTGATCACTCCAGGCGATTGCTGGCGGATGATCGAGGAGCTCCTGCTGGCGAAAGTTGAACTGGTGAGCCTGACGGCGAGCGAATACAGGAATGTGGTGGCCGAGGGCAGCCGGAATGGCCTGGTTGGCGGACGAATCTACGACTTGATCCATATCCGGTCGGCGCGCAAGGCGGGATGCACAAGGCTGTATACGTTCAACGTGAAGCACTTCCGCGAAATCGCCCCGGATGATATGCAAGAACTTATCAGTTCGCCATAGAGGGCGCTGAGACAGGTAGAGATGGAGTTGAGTTGTGGACGTAGGAATGGCCGCTGATCAACGCCGATGAACGCGGATACGGAAGAAGCTACGCGCCGTGGACGTGGAGGATGATGTTGCGGCGGTGAGGATGGCGCCGGTGCTCGAACAGGTAGATGCCTTGCCATGTGCCGAGGGCCATGCGGCCGTCGAGGATGGGGATGGAGAGGTGGCTTTGGGTGAGGGCGGCGCGGATGTGGGCAGGCATGTCGTCGGGGCCTTCGATGGTGTGGCGGTAGAGAGAGTTGTCCTCGGGCGCGATCTTGCAGAAGAACCGCTCGAGATCATGGACGACGTCGGGGTCGGCGTTTTCCTGGATAAGGAGCGACGCGGAGGTGTGCTGGAGGAAGACGGTGAGCAGGCCTTCGCGGATGCCGGTGGAGGAAAGCCAGCTGGCGATTTCGGCGGTCACGTCGTAGAAACCCTTGCCGCGGGTGCTGGCGGTGAGCCGGTGCGTGGATTGGATCACTATTCGACGGTAACGGATTTGGCGAGGTTGCGGGGCTGGTCGACATCGCAGCCGCGGCGCACGGCGATGTGGTAGGCGAGCAGCTGCAAAGGGACGATTTCGAGCAGCGGCAGCAGCAGCTCATTGGTGGCGGGGATGGAGATGACGTGGTCGGCGACTTTGCGGACCTCGGCCACGTCGGGCTCGCAGGCGACGGCGACGACGATGCCGGCGCGTGCTTTGACCTCCTGAATGTTGGATAGTGTTTTTTCGTAGCGGAGGAAGCTGGCTTCCGAATCCGGGTCGCGCGTGACCAACACAACGACGGGGAGGTGCTCATCGATCAGGGCGTTGGGGCCGTGCTTCATTTCCCCGGCGGGGTAGCCTTCGGCGTGGATGTAGGAGATCTCCTTCAGCTTGAGAGCGCCTTCCAGCGCAATGGGGTAATGGATGCCGCGGCCGAGGAAGAGAAAGTCGGTGGCGCGGAAGAGCGTGCGTCCGAGCTCCTCATAATAGGCGTCGCTCGAGAGCACGGTTTCCATTTTGCCGGGGATGCGGAGCAGTTCCTGGGCGATAGCGGGGAGGGCGTCATCGGGCTTGCGCACCTGGGCGAGGTAAAGGGCGAGCAGGAACATGGCGGTGAGCTGCGCGGTGAAAGCCTTGGTGGAGGCCACGCCGATCTCCGGGCCGGCATGGGTCATCAGCGCGCCGACGGCTTCGCGCGTAATCATCGAGCCCACGACGTTGCAGATGGCGAGAGTTTTCGAACCCTTCTGCTTGGCTTCGCGCTGCGCGGCGAGCGTGTCGGCGGTTTCCCCGGATTGAGAGATGACGACGGTGAGGACCTTCTCGTCAACGATCGGATCGCGGTAGCGGAACTCGCTGCCGTAGTCGACTTCGACGGGAATGCGGGCAAGTTTTTCGATCATGAACTTGCCGGCGAGGGCGGCGTGCCAGCTGGTGCCGCAGGCGACCAGGCGGACCGAGTCAAACCGGCGGAACTCGTCTTCGGTGAGATTGACTTCATCGAGGAAGACGTGGCCGGACTCCTGGGAAAGGCGGCCGAGCATCGTATCCCGAACGGCGCGGGGCTGCTCAAAGATTTCCTTGAGCATGAAATGCTTGTATCCGCCCTTTTCGGCCATGATGGGGTCCCAGAGGATGCGCGAGACCTGGCGCTTGACCGGCTTGCCTTCAAAGTCCGTGAGCCGGACGCCACCCTCGGTGATCACAGCGAGGTCGCCGTCGTCGAGGAAGATCATGTCGCGGGTGTGGCTGAGCACGGCCGGGACGTCGGAGGCGAGGAAGTATTCGTCCTCGCCGAGGCCGATGACGGCGGGGGGCCCGGAGCGCGCGCCGACAATTTTGCCGGGATCTGTTTTAGAGATAATGCCGAGGGCGAAGACCCCCGTAAGCTCGCGCACCGCCTTGCGCACCGCATCCTCGAGGTTGCCGTTCAGGTATTTTTCGATAAGGTGGGCAATCACCTCCGTGTCGGTTTCCGAGACGAACTTGTGGCCTTCGGCTTCCAGCTGCTGTTTCAGAGGGAGGTAGTTTTCGACAATGCCGTTGTGGACCACAACCACATCGTTGCGGGAGCCGCAGTGGGGATGGGCGTTCTCCTCCGTCGGGCGGCCGTGCGTCGCCCAGCGTGTGTGGCCGATGCCGTAGGTGCCGCTGACGGGGTTGTCGCGGACGGCTTCCTCGAGATTACGCAGCTTGCCGGAGGCGCGGCGCACAACCAGCTGGCCCGCTTCGTTAAGTAGGGCGAGGCCGGCCGAGTCGTAGCCGCGGTATTCCAAGCGCTTCAGACCGTCAAGAATGATGGGGGCGGCGCTGCGTTTGCCGATGTAGCCTACGATTCCACACATGATGACAACAGTTAATCGAGCAGCTCGACCCGGAACTCCTCGATGACAGGATTGGCGAGGACCTCGCGCGCGATTTCCTCTAGATCTTTGTGCGCGGAGTCGCGATCTGTCTCAGGGGAGAGTTCAATCTCGAACAATTTGCCCTGGCGGACGTGAGCGATGGAGGAATAGCCGCGGCCGGCGAGGGCGGACTGGATGGTCTGGCCCTGGGGATCGAGGACGGTTTTCTTGAGGGAGACGAAGACGCGCGCTTTCATAGGGTTTCAACCTATTGTAGCGTGGTGGACGCGTGCGGGAGCCGTTGGGCGTGAGGCTCAGGCTGGTTTTTTGCGGCGGCGGAGAATACCGAGACCGATAAAAGCTGGGGCCACCAGCAGAAAGCTGGAGGGTTCCGGCACTTGAAGGTAGCGGTTTTCGATCCAGGATGTGGCCACGGATGCGTTACCGTCATCGAGGGAAAAGCTACGGGTATTGTTGCTGTTTCCCGCATGCCAGAAAATCCGGTCACGAACAAACAGGTTAGTCTGGGGAGTATTGAAGGACGCGGAAGTACTGCTGCTGTTGGAGCTTGCGGTGAAACTCAAAGTCAAGGTGACCTTCCCGCTGCAATTCTCAGCAAAAGCAACATTCAGCGAACCAGGGCAGATCTCCTTGAGAATCGTGAGTCCCGGAAGGAAAGTGGGGCCGTTGGCAACTGGCGTAATGCCAACACCAGTATATGTGCCGGTCACCGTCAGATTGGCAATCCCTAAGTAGGCGCCGTAGATCAAGTTGGGGTCACCGGCAGCGATTTGAACGTCATAACGTATTCTGGAGTCCCACCACAGGCCGTTCGCATCAGCGGATGTAGAAGCCGCCCAGTCACTCGCGGAACCGTTCCCAGCCGTCCAGAAGCGAATCCCCAGGGAAGTCGCGAAGGTGCTTGCACTGGCGCTGCTTCCAACCCCCATGAACTCGATGTTCCCGTCACCAGGCAAAAAATTCAAGATGCCATTGCTAGTAGATCCGGCGGTCGAGAAATTAATGAAGACCTTGTCAATGTGGGTACAGCCGTGAGTGCCGCCAACGGTTCCGTTGTTCAGGAATATATTTGAATCCGTAACGTGACAGGCATTGGGTGGTGTGTGGCTTGCCTGGGCCAAGCCAGCGAGCGACAACAACAATGCGCTGAAATATGAAACTCGGCACACAACAGTCATCGGCGATCTCCTCCGTGGTCCCATTCTCGGTGGAATGAGGTCTCGATATGATCTACAAAGGGAAGGCAACGACCCTCCTCCTAACAATAGACAATTGTAAGGGAGATGTCTTAGGCTGTCAACCTCTTTCATGATCAATAGTCTAAGAGCGGATCGCAGGCGCAGGTCTTACGACGGTTCCTCAGGCAGAATGGCATGGGAAATCGGCGCCTAAAAGCCAGCGGCTCAGGGACTTGGTGGTGTCGGAGCCGCTCAAACCAGCGACCTAAGGAAAGCGGGTTTAGAGGAATCGCGGGATAGCCTCCTCATCGAGATCGATGCCCAGGCCGGGCTCCTGAGGGATCTCGAGGAAGCCATCGCGGGCGCGGAGCTTCTGACGCGTGACCGATTCGCGGAGGTTGGTTTGCTCTTCGGCGACGAATTCGCAGATAAGCGCGTTGGGGATGGAATTGAGCCAGTGGAGGGCGGCCGCGACGTTGACATAAGTTGTAAATCCATGATTCGCAACGGGTAAGCCTCGATCCCAGGCGAGGGCGGCGATCTTCATCGCTTCGGTGAAGCCGCCGCAGCGGGTGAGATCAACCTGGACGACATCGATCTTCCCGCGGTCCATGAGGTCCAGGAACATGGCGCGTCCGGACTCCTCCTCGCCGGCGGCGATGCGGATGTGGGTGGCTTCAGCAAGCTTGCGGTAGCCGTCGTAGTCGTCCGGGCGGAGTGGCTCCTCGAGCCAGAAGGGGTTGTATTCGGCGAAGGCGCGGGCGCGCTGGATGGCGGTCTTGGCGTCCCAGACCAGGCCGGCGTCGATACAGAGGTCGGCGTCGGGGCCGAGGCCGCGGCGGGCTTCTCTGACGAGTGCAATGTCGGTTGCCTCATCCTGGCCCATGGGATCCCATCCGAACTTGACAGCGGTGAAGCCCTGGTCGCGGTAACGGCGGGCGAGATCGCCGGTAGCTTCCGGCGTGGGTCCGAAGAGCGAACTGGCGTAGCAACGGATCTTTTGATGGAATCCACCGCCGAGCAGTTTCCACACGGGCACGCCGAGCGCCTTCGCCTTGATGTCCCACAGCGCGATGTCGATGCCGGAGATGGCATGGAAGCCCGCGCCGCGGCGTCCGCCATAGATGTTGGCGCGGTACATCTTGTGCCAGAGCTTTTCGGTTTCAAAGGGATCCTCGCCGATGACCACTTGCGCGAGGCCGGTGGCGGTGGTGTGCGAGAAAGGCCCGTCAATCGCGCCTTTCACGGCCATGGGGTTGGAGTCGACTTCGCCGATGCCGGTGATGCCGGCGTCGGTGTGGACGCGGACGATGAGGGCGTCCTGGCCGGAATCGCATTGCCACTTGACCTCCGCCTGGCGGAGGTAGAGAGTTTCAACCTTGGTGATCTTCATTGGGTGAGTTTGCCGAGCAGGCCGACGCCCATCTTGATATCAGCGAGGCGCTGGGAGTGATCGGGCACTTCACGTTCGATGTGGAGTTGCCCCTTGTAGCCGACCTCGCGGAGCTTGGCGATGAAGCGCTCCATGCCGACCGAGCCCTGGCCGAGCGGCTTTTCTGTGCCTAGCGCGCCGGCGACGCCTTTCGGCGGCCAGTCGCCATCCTTGGCATGAACGCTGACGACGTGGGCGCCGAGGATGCCGAGCGCTTCGATGGGGTCGCCCGTGCCGTAGAGAATGAGGTTGGCGGGGTCGAAGTTGATGCGCAGGTTATCGCGCCCGACCTGCTGGAAGAAGTCGAGCAGGACGTGGGCGGGTTCCTGTCCGGTTTCGAGCGCGAAGGTCTGGTTGTTTTGCGCGGCGTAGTCGCAGACCAGGCGCGTCATTTCGCGGACGGCGATGAAGTCGGGGTCGGCGGAGTCTTCCGGAACAAAGCCGACGTGGAGGGCGATGGAGGGAGCGCCGAGCGCCTTGGCGAAGTCGGAGAGCTGGAAGGTGCGCTGCAGCCGGACGGCGCGGGTGGCGGGAGGAATCCAGCCGACGGTGCGCTGCACGGTGGGAATATCGGCGTAGTCCTCACCGTTGTAGGCGGCGAAGACGGTGAGCAAGGTGAACTGTTCGGCTTCGAGGGCGGCGCGCCATTGCGCCGCGGAGGCCAGGTCCATGGGCACGTTGCCGGGCACGCCGAGTTGTCCGCAGCGCACGCCGAGCGATTTCTGTTCGCGGACGGTATCGAGCGGATCGCGGCCGGCCCAGAACATGACGCCAGGCTCGAGTGGTTTAAGGGCGGGATTCATAGAGGGGCTATTCTATCACCGGCGCTTGCTAGGATATGGAACATGCGGCAAACAAGGAGAGGGTTCCTGCGGAGGACTCTGGGGACATGCTGGATTGGCGGTGCGGTGCTGGATCAGGCGATGTTCCGCGCCGTTCGCGCCCGTGCGCAGGCGGCGGCGAACGTGCGTCTGCCCGCGCTGTTTGATATCGAGCGCGTGGCCGAAGGCGTCTACCTGGCCGTGGCCCGCGCGCAGACGCTGATCAACTCCAACGCGGTGATCATCGAGAACGAGCGCGACCTGATGATCGTGGACACGCATTCCAAGCCATCGGCGGTGGCGAGCTTGCTGCGGCAGATCCGCGACCATGTGTCGCCGAAGCCGCTGAAATACATCGTGGCATCACATTTTCACTGGGATCATTCGCACGGGCTAGGGACGTACCGGCGGATCGCGCCCAATGCGGACCTGGTTGCGACCGAGACAACCAGGCGTCTGATCGGCGAGCAGACGCTGCCGCGGCTGAAGGCGTCGTTTGACCAGCTGGGGGCGTCGATCGAGGACTACAAACAGCGGCAGGGCAAGGCGCGGACAGAGCAGGAGCGGGCGCAGTGGCGCGAAATGATCACCGAGACGGAGGATTATCTGCGGGAGATGAAGACCTTCCAGCTGGAGCTGCCGAACATGACGCTGGAGCGAGACCTGATTCTGCACGATAAGGCGCATGATCTGCACTTGGCGTTCCGGGGGCGGGGCCACACGGCGGGCGACCTGGTGGTACACATTCCGCAGAAGAAAACGATCGCGACGGGAGACTTGCTGCACGGGTTTTTCCCGTTTATCGGGGATGGATTTCCGCGGGAATGGCCGCGGACGCTGGTGGCGGTTGCCGGGATGGAGTTCGACGCGGTGGCCGGCGGGCACGGAGCTCCGCAGCGGGACAAGCGGCGTCTGTACCAGATGGGTAATTATATAGAAGAGGTCACCGAGGCAGTGGTTCGCGGCCGGGCCGCGGGCAGGACGCAGGCGGAACTGGAGGCGTCGATTACGCCTTCGGCGCTGCGGACGATCGAGGACGGTGGATTCGGCGCGGCCAGCGTGGAAGCGGTCATCAAGTACCGCCGGCTGGCGCCGCCGGCGCCAGCGGCTGTGCAGGTGCTGGCCGAGGCCGTCCGGACCAACGTGACCCAGATATATACTGCACTGGACCGTTCCGCATAGAAGATGCCCGGCACACTGGCGCCCGACACCATACAAGATACAGGCACGAAGGATGAGTTGACGCCCTTGTTTCACGTGGTTCTGCTGGATGACGACGATCACACCTACGACTACGTGATGGAGATGCTGAGCAAGCTGTTTCTGAAGTCGGAGAGCGAAGCCTACCGCCACGCGGTGGAGGTGGATGCCACCGGCCGCACGATCGTAATTACGTGCGAGCTGGAGCAGGCCGAGTTCGGACGCGACCAGATCCACGCCTACGGGGCGGACTGGCGGATGGCGGGCTGCAAGGGATCGATGAGTGCGGTCATCGAGCCGGCGTCGGGCTAGCCCGCAAAGGGCCGGTCGCGGCCCTCGACACAGGTAAGCAAAGCCGGGCTGGATTGGCCGCGACCAGGCTCCGTTTTGCGGGCTGTTACTCAAAAGCGGCGGCGAGCGGAAGCTTCAAGGCGATGTCGAACTCGAGCAGGGCGTGAGCCTGGCGCAAAGCTTGTTCCACTTGCGTCGGATCAGCGGCTGATGCAAACAGGAAGCCGAGGTAGCTGGAGGCTTCCGGTAGCGGCTGGATAGTCTGCCCCTGCTTGGCGGTGATGAGCACCTCCTCGATGCCGGGGACCTGGCGCGCGGCTTCCAAACCTGTTACGCCGGAATAGACGCCGGGCTTGGGGATGGGAATCATCATGACGCCGGAGGCGGCGTGGCGGAGCCTGGCGGCGGAAACATCTTCCCCGATAGCGTGGCGGAGAATGAGTTCCTCCAGCGGCATGTCCGGGAGAAAACGGAGCGCGCGGGCGCAGAGGCCGCCGATAGGGCGCGGCGCGGCTTCCAGCACCCAGACGCCTTGCTCGTTATGGCGCATTTCGGCGTGGACGGGGCCATGGCGGAGGCCGAGAGCGTCAACGGCGCGGCGGAGGGAATCGACGAGCGCGGTTTGCACCGCGGGTTCGGCGCGGGAGGGAGTGATGTAGAGCGTCTCTTCAAAGAAGGGGCCGTCGAGCGGGTCGGGCTTGTCGAAGATGGCGAGCAGCTGGAGGCGGCCGTGATCGAGGAGGGCTTCGACGGCGAATTCGCGGCCGGGGATGTAGGTTTCCACCTGGATCCAGCGGTCGGCGTCGTCGGCGAGACGCCGGATGTCGGCGGTGTCGAGAATGGTGCGGATTCGCGCGAAGGCATCAAGGAATTGCTGCGGGTTGTCGGCGCGGATGACGCCGCGGCTGGCGGAGAGGGCAAGCGGCTTGAGGACGCAGGGATAGGCGGCCTTGGCGGCGGCGGAGGCGGGATCTTCTTCCACCGGGACGCGGTAGAAGGAGGGCGCCGGGAGCCCGGCCTGGGCAAGCCGGGTTCGGGTGCCGAACTTGCTGCAGGCGGCGGAGACGGCGGAGGGGGGATGGAAGGGGACTCCGGCCAGCTCGGCGGCAAGGGCGGCTAAGAGGGCGGGACGGTCGCCGACGGCGGCGATGGCGTCCAAGCCATGGGCGGCCATTTTTTTTGCCGAGGCTTCGGGCTCTTCAAAGCGGATGGGGATGGCCTGGTCGCCCCACGGGTCGTCGAGGATGTGGCACCGGTCGGTGGCGAGGGTGAGATTTAGTTTGAGGCGGCGGGCGGCATCGGCGAAGACACGGGTCTGGTAGCCGGTGGTGGAGGCGACCAGCAGGAGCCGCTTGTTGGCGCGATCAGACAAGAGCAACCTGCTCCTGGGAAGGTTCGGCTCAACAATACCAGGGTTCGTTGAGATAGGGGATGGTGGCGCGGGAGGGGAGGATGGGGATATCCGGCCACACCCCGCACTGAGCCGCTTCCCAGATGCGCGCGAAGGTGCGGGCGCGGGGTTCGGCTTGTTTCTGGCTGTTGTCGACCAGGCGCATGAGGCGTTCGGCAAGCTGGTCGATGGAGGGATCGGGATGACGCCAGCGGTGGAGGAGCGCTTCGTGTTGGAAGGGTTCGACGATAGCGGCGATTTCCGGCAGCTCCAGCAGTAGGGAGCCGTTGGTGATGAGCAGGCGCAGGGCGAGTTGTATGGGAGCGACGTTTTCGATGAGATCGTGATCGGCGATCACGTGGAGCAGATCGCGGTAACCATCCCAGGTGGTCCAAGGGGTGAAGGGGATAAAGGTGGGGGAAAGGGCGAGGCCGGCGCTGCGGCACAGGCGCACGGCTTCCAGAAAATCGGCGCGCGTGTGGCCCTTGTTGAGGCGGAGGAGGATGTCGTCATCGACCGATTCGGCGGCGCTGGTGATCAGCAGGCAGCCGGTGGAGTGGAGAGTGGGGAGCAGGTCGCGGTGGCGGAGCAGGTGTTCGACCTTGATGGTCACGTCGTAGGTGAGGTGAGGGTGTTGGCGGTGAAGCTCTTCCACGATGCGGATGGCGTGAGTGGGGCCGTTGAAGAAGTCGGGGTCGCCGAACGTGATGTGCCGGGCTCCGGCGGCGGCTTGGTTTGCAATGTCGGCGAGCACGATTTCGGCGGGAACGATGCGGAAGGCGCCCTGATACACAGGCACGACGGGGCAGTGGCGGCAGAGATGCTTGCAGCCACGGCTGGCTTCCGTGTAGCCGGTCACGCGTTCGCCGGCGCCGTGGATGAGTTTGGCGTAGCCGCCAAGCGGGGGCAGATGGCTGCGGTCGGGCACGGAGAACGGGATACGGTCAAGGCTGACGAGGTCCGCCGGGACAGGGCTTGCGGAGGCAAGGCGGCGGAGGCTTTCCTCGAATTCGCCGCCGATGAGGGTTTCCAGGCCAAGACCGCGGAGATAGGCGGCATTGAGAGGTGCGTAGAGGCCGTATCCGCACAGGTGCGCATCAGGATTGATGCGCCGGGCGGCCTGAATGAGCGGGGCAGCCAGGCGCGTGGCCGTGTGCATGGGCAGGTAAAAGGCGATGAGCCGGGCGTTGCGGATGAGTTCCGCTGTCAGCGGAGTGCGGGAGGTGTCCACGCATTGGACGTCGTGGCCGTCCTTGCCGATGCAGGCAGCCGGTGAGGCAAGGCCGAACGGCTGGCGGCCAAGCTCATAGGTGGAGATCAGAAGGACCCGCAAGTCCCATTATCGCGCAGGGTGAGGCAGGAACCGGATCTATTGCGGCAGCGCTTCGCTCTTGGCGAAGTATAGGTCGACGGCGCGCTCCAGGTCGGTGCGGGACATCTCGACGGGCCGGCGTTCATACTCGCTGATCGAGACCAGGATGTTGCAGATGTCCAGCGGATAACAAGCGCGCAGCTCGTCGCGGCCATCCTTGAGACAAAGGCGGCGGAGGTATTCCGCGCTGTCGGGCTCGTGCGGGACGCGCTTGGCCGAGACGACGCGCTGAAAGATTTGGTCAAAGGTTTGCGGATCGACCGGTTCAACGAGGATCTTGTTATGGATACGGCGGAGGAAGGCTTCATCAGCAAGGTCCCGCGGGTCGAGGTTGGTGGAAAAGACCACCATCAGCTCGAACGGGATTTGGAATTTGACGCCGTAGCGGAGAGTGAGATAGTCGACCCGTCGGTCCAGCGGCACGATCCAGCGGTTGAGCAGGTCGCGCGGGGACATCAGCTGGCGGCCGAAGTCGTCAATGATGAAGATGCCGTTGTTGCTCTTCATCTGGATGGGGGCCGCGTAGATGCCGCTGGCGTCATCCAGCCGCAGCTCCAGCATGCTGGGAACCAGCTCGCCGCCGACGACGATGCAGGGCCGGCGGCAGAGGATCCAGCGGGGATCGATGTCCGGGTCTTCCAATTCCAGCTTCTGGTGCACAACGGGGTCGTACAAGCTGATGATCTGGTTGTCGACTTCCACGGCGAACGGAATGAGCACGGCGTCCTGGTAGACGCGCAGCATGCGCTCGGCGATGCTGGTTTTTCCGTTGCCGGAAGGGCCGTACAGGAAGATGGAGCTTTGCGAGATAAGCGCCGGGCCGAGGGAATCAAGCATACGGTCCGTAACGACCAGGTCGGAGAAGGCCGAGCGCAGGGTTTTGCGGTCAATCGTGATCTTGGCCGTTTGGGCGCGCGTGGCGGCGGCGTAATCCTTGAGGGAAACGGGGGCGGCGCCGGCATATTGCGAAATCTGAAAACGGTCCGAGGCGAGGTTCTTTCCGGCCTGGGAAAGGATGAAGGTGTAGTCGTTGCCGATCATGCCCTTGACCTCCACCAGCTGCTGGGCGCGGAGGTGGCGGAAAGCGGTGTCGATGATGGGAATAGAGATCTTCAGGGACCGGGATAGCGATTGGAGGCTGGAGAAGCCTTCCAGGAGCAGGCGGCGCAGGACAAGGTCAAGCACGAGCGATTCAGGGATGCCAAGCTCTTGATAATTCTGGGGAACCGGTGGTGCGAAGTTGGTGCGGACGCCAGCGATCAAAGCCATGTGGACAGAGTGCCTCGCCCTTTTATCGGCGGAAGCGGGGGAAAGGTTTACTGCACGGCAGGCGGCAGGCTGGCGTCATTGTTATGTGCGGTGGTGTGTCCCGGTTTTGATGCTTGCGGTGGCCTTGCAGGGGCAAGTGGAGCCGGCGTTTCTGAAGCAGGATGCGCGGGAGGCGGAGAAGTCAGGCGACGTGGTTCGGGCTTATCTGCTTTATTCTCAAGCCGCTGCGCTGAATCCCGCGGATCGCGCCGCGTGGGCGCGTAGCCTTGCCCTGCGGACAAGGGCGGCGACCGAGGCAAAGGTGATGCCGGGCGGCGATCTGCCCGAGGTGGGGCCGGATGACTGGGGCGACGAGGTCACCGATAAGGACCTGTCGGAGGCGCGGCGGGCCAATCCGCCGGTCGAGCTGAAACCGGCGCCGGGCAAACGCGACTACAACGAAAGCGGCGACTCGCGCGACGTGCTGGAGAAGACGCTGAAGTCTCTGGGCATCGAGGTGATTTTTGACCAGGATTACCAGCCTGTGACGAACCTGCGCTTCCGGTTGGAGCAGGCTGAACCGGGTGAAGCGCTGCTGGCGGTGCAGGCGGCGACGGCGTCGTTCCTGGTTCCGGTGAGCGGGCGGATCGCGCTGGCGGCGCGGGACACGATTCAGAAGCGGCAGGAGTTTGAAGAGACGATGGCGGTGGCGGTTCCACTGCCGCACCCGGTCTCACTGCAAGAAGTGCAGGAGCTCGCGCGGGCGGTGCAGCAGATCATGGAGCTGCAGAAGTTCGGGATCGACAGCCAGAGGCGTTTGGTGTTCATGAAGGACCGCGTGTCGAAGCTGCGCCAGGCGCTGACGCTGTTTGAGCAGCTGCTGGCGCACCGCGCGGAGGTGTCGATTGAGGTGGAGTTCATCGAGGTGACGGAGAATTCGGCGCTCGATATCGGGATGCGGCTGCAGACCTCGTTTCCGTTGGTGTGGCTGAGCAAAATCTGGAACTCGACGCCGACGTTTCCGCAGGGTTTTGCGAATTTCGCCACGTTCGGCGCGGGGAAGTCGTTTTTCGGACTGGGGATCGCCAGCGCGGAAATGTTCGCGACGTTCGCCGATACTTCGGCGCGTACCCTGATGAAGTCCGAGATGCGTTCGAGCGAAGGGACGCCGGTTACATTTCATGTGGGGGACAAGTTCCCGGTGCTCAGTTCGGGCTTTTTTGGTCCCATCCAGGGGCCGGGCGAGGTCTTCACGCCGCCACCAACCTTCAACTTCGAGGATCTGGGCGTAGTGCTGAAGATCACGCCGAAGGTGCACACGATGGATGAGGTGACGCTGGCGGTGGAGGCTGAGTTCAAGGTGCTGACCGGAGAGGCATTGAACGGGATCCCTATCATCGCCAACCGTAAATTCAACACCTCCGCGCGGATCCGAAACGGGGAGTGGGCGGTGCTGGCGGGGCTGGTGCGTAATTCCGAGGCGCGCACGGTGACTGGGCTGGCAGGGCTGTCGCGGATTCCCGTGATCGGGCCGGCGCTGCGGTCGAACACGCGGAACCGGGAAAGCGGACAGGCGCTGCTGGTGATCCGGCCGCGCGTGCTGGGGCTGCCAACCTCGGAGATTCTGACACAGCCGATGTGGACGGGCAGCGAGACCCGGCCGCGTCCGGCGATGTAAATGCTAGGTTCCTTTTTCCAGGTAGGCTTTCAGCGATTCGAGCGTTTTGCGCTCCTGCTCGCCGACGTCCATGAAGAGCGAGAAAAAGCGGAACAGCGGATTGCCGATATTCATCTTCATGCGCACCCGGATGCGGCTTCCCTGCCCGGCCGGTTCGATGGCGAGGTCCCAGTTGCCGGTGACGTTGAAGGAGGAGGATGTCATGCGGGCGACGAGGCGGCGGGGCGGTTCCGCGGAGATGATTTCGTACTCGGCGTCGCCGCCTGCGCCTGAGACGCGGTAGCGCTTGGGGTTTTCGCCAATCTGCTCGGCGGAGGAGATCTCGGAGGACCAGCGCGGCAGATTCTCCATTTCGGCCACCATTTCCCAGACTCGCTCCGGTGGCGAGGCGATGTCGATACTGACGGCGGCTTCCACATCGGGGCTGACGAACAGGCCGATTACGACCATCAGACCGGCAAGGGCGGCGATGCCGCCGAGAAGGTAGAGGATCCATCTGGCCAGCTTTTTCATGCGTTTGCTCCGGCGGCGGGAAATTGCGACTGCAGGAAGCCGGTGATGTCTGGCGCCTGTGCGTTTGCTCCGAAGACAACGCGCGTCACGGTGACGCCGCACTGTCCGCCACAGTTTTCGACGAACAGCGAGAGCAGGCCGGGACGGGAGCCTTCCACCTCCAGGCAGAGGTAGCCTGGCTTCGGGTAGCGCACCACGATGCCGGTGAGCACTTCGCCTTGTAGCGTTGCGCGGTAGCGGGACTGCTCTGTCAGCTCCGCGGCGGGCGGCTGCAGCTCGATGGCTTCGGTGAGCCGCTTCCAGGCTTCCGCTTTCTTTCCGGCGATGAACTGGAAGGCGGTGACGTTGCGCGCCGGCTGGCCGGCGTGATTCTCCAGGCCGTGTTTGAGCATGGCGAGGAAGGTGAGCCAGCCGCCATAAGTGGCCTCATATTCATCGTCGAAATTGGCTTCCGCGCCGAAGCCGGAGTGGACCAGGCGCAGGATCGTCTTGCCGCCCTTGGATTCGAGAATGTAGTCGACGGTCTTGGGCGACTCGGCGGGACCTTCCAATGTCTGGAAGCGGTGGCCGGGTTCCCAGATGGAGATCTTCGACTCTCCTTCCATGCCGGGACCCCAGCTAAGCCACAGCGAGCCGCCTTCGCCGGGCGTGACGCGCGCATCGGGCGCGAACCACTTCGTGATCTCCTCGCCTTCGCTGATTGCCTTCCAGACCAACTCGATGGGGGCGTCGATTGCGATCGAAAAGTCGTGTTTTCGGCTGCTCATGATCTATGTGAGACGGGCGGTGGCGCCCGAGTCTTCCTCCTTCTTGGTGATAACCGGATAGCCCCCGATGAGGAAGCGGAACGCGCGGCTGCCCGGGGCTTTCTCGTCGTGATATTTGGCGGCCAGCTGCGCGAGCGTTGTGGCCAGCTCTTCGGCAAATGCGTTGCGGGATTCCGGCGTGGCGAAGCGCACTTCGGTTTCCAGCGTCAGCGTGGCCAGCCGCTTGCCCGCGCGCGCCGAGCGCACGCCGAGCACGGCAAGGTCGCGAATGGCGCGTGCGGCGGCCGACACAAGATAGGCCGCCGAGACACGGTCGCGCCGCTGCTCTGCGGTGTGGCCCAGCCGGCCGAGTGCTTCGGGACTGATGAGGTATGTGCGGGCCGTCGCCCGTACAACCCGCTCGACACAGTTCCCCTTGCGCCGCTCCTCCACAAACTCGATGAAGCCCTGCTTTTCCAGTTCCCGGAGGTGGTAGTTGACTTGCTGGCGCGGCAGCTCCATCTGGCGGGCGATGCCCGACGCCGAGTCCTCTTCCCCTAGGCGCTGGAGAATCTCCAGCCTCGGAGGCTGGAGGATCGCGACGGCCTTGGCGGGGTCGCGGATGAGTTCCACTGCTTGGGTGGCCGGCATCTGATTGCTATTGAACCACCGAAAGTGGTATTTGTCAAGAATGTTTTTGTATTCGGTTCTCCGAAGTGATATCTTGACCCCATGCTTTCCCGCAGATCCTTCCTCAAAGCCTCTCTTCAGGCCGCTATCGCCGGCTCCGCCCTGCTCGCCAAGGCCAACGCCGCCTTGAAGAAGATGAAGATAACACGCGTGCGTTTCTATGAAAACCCCGATTCGCGCCCCATCTTCAACCAAAGCATGCACGTCATCACGGTGGAGACCGACGCCGGCATCACCGGTATCGGCGAGGGCGGCATGGCCGATTCGGTGAAGCAGTGCGCCGAGCTGATTATCGGCCAGGACCCCTCCCGCATCGAGCATCTCTGGCAGCACATGTACCGCGCCTACTTTTACCCGCCCGGACGCGAGAAGATCCACGCGCAGGGCGGCATCGACATGGCGCTTTGGGACATCAAGGGCAAGGCGCTCGACGTTCCCGTGTGGGAACTGCTGGGCGGCCGCACGCGCGACTACATCGAGTGCTATTCCACCGGTTTTCCCAACAAAGGCAACCTGCGCGACACGGCGCGCGCCTGCATGCAGGCAGGGTTCCGGGCCTTCCGCACCGGCCTCGCCGGCGCCGGACAGAACGGGGCGGTCTTCGACAACCGGCGCATGGTGGACCGGACTGTCGAGGAGTGCAAGCAGATCCGCGAAGGCGTCGGTCCGGACGGCGACTGGGCGATCGACTATCACACGCGCGTCGATTTCGCCGACGCCGTCCGGCTGTCGCAGGCGCTGGAGCCCTTGAAGCCGCTGTTCTGCGAAGACATTGTGCGCAGCGAGAACAAGGCGGTCTACAAATCGATCCGCCAGATGGTGAAGGTGCCGCTGGCCGTCGGCGAACATTTCGCCGATAAATGGGACTTGAACGAGCTGGTCGAGCAGCACCTGCTGGATTTCCTGCGCGTCACGCTGCCCAATACCGGAGGCATCACGGAGATGATGAAGATCGCGGCGCTTTGCGAGACGCACTATGTCGGCCTGACCCCACACTTCACCGGCCCGATCGCGCAGACGGCGCTGGTGCACGTGCTGTGCGCCAGTTCCGGCGCTGCGCTGATGGAAGTGCGCGGCGACGGAAGCTGGAACCTGCCGCACCTGCCGAAGGCGTTCGACTTCAAGGACGGCAAGATGTGGCCGAACTCGCGGCCGGGGCTCGGTGTCGAGCTGGATACTTCGAAACTGAAAATGGTGGGCGAGTACACGCAATACTCGCAGCCGATCCCGCTGTACAAGCGGCCGGATGGGTCGGTGACGAACTGGTAGGAGGAAATGATGATCCGCTTGACAGCACTCTTGGCAGTGGCCTCGGCGATGCTCTCCGCCCAGCCGTATGACCTGTTGATCAAAGGCGGGCACGTCATCGATCCAAAGAACAACATCAACGCGGTGATGGATGTCGCCATCGCGCAGGGTAAGATCGCGCGCGTGGCAGCGGCGATTCCGGCGGCGGAGGCAAAGAAGCTGGTGCAGGCGGGCGGGCTGTACGTGACGCCGGGGCTGATCGATATTCACGTGCATGTCTATCCGCGGCCCGGGATGCCCGGGCTGGACCGCGACTCCAACGTGCAGGCCGACGCCTTCTCCTTCCGCAGCGGCGTGACCACCGTTGTCGACGCGGGCACTTCCGGCGTGAAGACGTTCCCGGCGTTCCGCAAGCAGGTGATTGAGAAGGCACAAACGCGCGTGCTGGCGCTGCTGAACATCGTCGCGGCGGGGATGGGGACCGGGCAGGAGGATGATCCGAAGCAACTCGATGCGGAAGCGGCGGCGGCAATGGCCAAGGCGAACCGCGACGTGATCGTCGGCTTCAAGTCGGCGCACTACGCGGGGCCGGGGTGGGAGTCGGTGGAAAAGGCCGTGGCGGCGGGCAAAGCCGTGGACATGCCGGTGATGATCGACTTCGGCTATCTCAACCAGGTCCGCAACCTGTCCACTCTCTTGTTGGATAAGCTGCGCGCCGGGGACATCTATACGCACTGCTATTCGGGCCACCGTGAGGAGCTGCTCGAAGGCGGCAAGGTGAATCCGGCAATGATCGCGGCGCGCAAGCGCGGCGTGTTCTTCGATGTCGGGCACGGCGCCGGGAGCTTCTACTGGTACGTCGCGGAACCCGCGATGAAGCAGGGCTTCATGCCCGATTCGATTTCCACTGATTTGCATACCGGCAGCATGAACGCGGGGATGAAGGACATGGCGAACACGATGTCGAAGATTCTGAATCTGGGCTCGCCGTTGCATGAAGTGGTCGCGATGTCGACTTGGAATCCGGCGCGGCAGATCAAGCGGCCGGAGCTGGGCCACTTGAGCGTGGGCGCGGAAGCCGACCTCGCGGTGCTGCGCGTCGATAAGGGCAGCTACGGATTTATCGATTCGGCGGGCGCCTCCTATGCGGGCGCGCAGAACATCGTGTGCGAGCTGACGCTACGCAAGGGGCGCGTGGCCTGGGACCGGAACGGGCGTGCGGCGGCGGACTGGAAGAAGTTTCCCTATCAGAAGAAGGCCTGGCGGAAGTGAAGCTGCTCGGTTGGGCGGTTTTGCTTGCCTGCGTGGCGGCGCAGGCGGAGTCCTGGAACCGTTTCCGCGGCCCCAACGGAAGCGGCGTGTCCGCGGACAAGGGCTTCCCGGTTGTGTTCGGGAAGGGCAAGAACATGGCATGGCGCGCCGCGGGGCGGCCGGGCAAGTCGTCGCCGGTGCTGACCAGGACTCGCGTGTTCCTTACCGGAGCGGACGATGGCAAGCTCTACACGCAGTGTTTCGACCGCGCGCGCGGGAAACTGCTATGGGAGCGGTTTGAGACGCAGCCGCGGCAGGAGCGTGGGAACCGGCTGAATCACGCGGCGGCGCTTTCGCCGGTCACAGACGGGGAGAACGTCTACGCGTTCTTCAAGGATTACGGGCTGGTCTCCTATGACGGCGCGGGCAAAATGCGGTGGAAGGCCCCGCTGGGTCCGTGGACGGTGTCGATGGGGCTGGGCGGCTCGCCGGTGCTGGCTGGGGACACGGTGGTGATGCTGGCCGATCAATTGGAGAACTCCTTCATCGCCGGCTTTTCCGCGCGCAACGGCGAGATGAAGTGGAAGACCCCGCGCGAGGAGGGCGAAGGATGGGCAACGCCGCTGCTGTTCGGAGATGGGCTTTTGCTTACGGTGAGCCGCGGGCTGTTTGGCGCGCATGGCGTGAAGAGGGGCGAACGCGCGGCAACGCTTTCAGGCATCAGCCCGGCGATTGTCGCCTCGCCCGTGCTGGTGGACGGCACGCTGTACTACTTCGGCTACGGTAACGAGGAGCCTCCGCCTTTCTCATCGCGGCTGGAACGGCTGGATAAGAACAAAGATGGCAAGCTCCAGCCGGAGGAGTACGGCGATGATGCCTTTCTGCGCTCGATGGCCAAGTACAACGGCAACCGCGACATGATTGTGGACCGCGAGGAATGGGACGAGCGGCAGCAGGGGATTCTCGGACACAACGGAGTGATGGCGATTCGGGTGGAGATGGAAGGCGGCAAGCTTCGCGCGCGGGAGTTGTGGCGCACGCCGAAGGCGCTGAACAGCGTGATCCCGTCGCCGCTCGTATTGGAAGGGATCGTCTACGTCGTGCGCAACGGCGGAATCCTGCTGACGCTCGCTGCGGCATCGGGAAGGATCATCGAAGAGCGCCGAATCACGGGCGCGCTGGGCGGCTACTCCTCCTCGCCGGTTGCGGCGGAAGGCAAGATCTACTTCGCCAATGAGGACGGGAAAGTGGCGGTGGTGAAGGCAGGGCGCGAATGGGAAGTGCTGGCGGTGAATGAACTGGACGAAGCGATTCACGCAACACCCGCGCTCAGCGGAGGGCAGGTCTATCTGCGCACGTCGGAGGGGCTGTACCGGTTCGAGGAGGGGCAGTGAGCCGCAAAGATCCCGGTCATGTTACGTTAGCCAAACACAGAACGACCGAACGCCGATAGTCTGCATGCCTTTCATGGAACTCCACAGATGATTCCTTAACATCAATGTTGAGGTAGAACTCGGCATAGTTTTCCTCGTCCGGCCGCATCGCAGAAGAGCTTCATCACAATACGTTCGCTCTGCAGGCTCACGACATTGAGGGATAGATCTGCAAAGCCATTTGCGGAGTCCGCCATCATTTCGTGGAGAGTCATATCGTTCGTTCCATGTTACTAGTCGGGTGATGCGGGCATTTCGTGAGAGGCGATGCCGAACATCACTCAGGCTTTTTCCGCGGACGTGGGATGGGCTGTGCCGGTTCGAAGAGCGGCGAAGCTTGAGGACACAGTGGGGTATAGAATGAATAGAGATGGCACCTTTGAAGATCCCCGCCAAGAGCGAGGCGCTGGCTGAAGACCTACACTATGATGCTGCCGTAGGGCGTGTAAAGGTGGCGACAGAGGAGCTTCAGCGGAAGGGCATCATAGACGATCAAGGTCGGCGGGTCCGCCAAGACCTGCCCGCTGACATGCAAGAGGACGCCGACCGCGACTTCGGCGGCTAATGCGGCCCAAGATGATCATAGTCGCCGGCCCTCCCGGCGGCGGCAAGTCCACCGCATTTCCTGTGTCAACCTTCGGTGTGGCGTACTTCAATGCAGATGATCGCGCCGCGGACCTCAACGCCGGATCTTACGCCGCACTTCCTCGAGCCATTCGTGAACGAGTGAACTGTGAATTCGAGGAATTCGTAATCGAACGAATCAAGCGGAGAGAGAGCTTCGCGATCGAGACAACTCTGCGAAGCGATGTGACTTTCGAACAACTCCGGCTGGCAAAGTCAGCTGGGTTTACCGCTGAAATGCGCTACCTAGCGCTTCAGAACTTCGGCATGCACCTGGAGCGAGTCAAAGCTCGTGCCGACACAGGCGGTCACAGCGCTTCCGAAGCGACACTGCGTCGAATTCACGACGCGAGCATACGGAACCTCCGCAGAGCTGTCTAAGAGATAGACAATCTGTGGGTTTACGACAATAGCGCGGTCGGGGGACCGCCCGAGCTTGTTCTGCAGGCGAAGAACGGCCGCGTGGTTCTACGGAAGAATCCGCCTCCGGCATGGCTGGCACTGGTTTGACCCCGAGGATGCAATTCAGCCAGCCTTGCTCAACCCATAAGCGACCGCCCGGCAATTGACTTTCCAAAGTTCACAGCGTAGCCTGGATTGTGTTGCCGGTTAAGGGAACCCGGTGGAAATCCGGGACTGCCCAGCAGCGGTAAACGGGAACGAACGTCATGCCCGCGGCAGAGGCTGCGGGAAAAGCACTGGCCCGAGGGGGTTGGGAAGCCATGGCTAGTAGGTGGCCCGTAAGTCCGAAGACCTGCCGGTTGGCGCCGCCCCCCACAGCGGCTGAATCCATGACCTTCTAGGGAGAGGTGCATGAAACGCATCATCCTTTTCATTGCAGGAGCGCTGTCTCTGCTTGGGCAGAAGACCGGCTCCATTCACGGAATTGTGACCGACCCATCCGGCGCGGTAGCCGGAGGCGCGGCGGTCACCGTCTATTCACGCGACGGCGGCGCGCGCCGCATCACCACGGCATCCCCGGCCGGCGAGTATTTGCTGGAGGCTTTATCGCCGGGCGAGTATTTGGTGGAGTCGCAGGCCGGTGAATTGCGCTCCCGCCAAAGCGGCACTGTGCGTCTGGAGCCTGGCAAGAACCACAATCACGACATCCGGCTGGAGCTGCCGCAGGTTAGCGCGCGGGTGGTGGTGACGGCATCGGCGACAGCGGAGACGACCGATCAGACATCGAAGGCGTTTGACGTGATCGATGCGGGCGAGATCGCGCGGCGGCAGGAGTTCAGCGTGATGGAGGCGCTGCGGCTGACACCCGGGCTTCGCGTGATGCAGCTGGGCGGGCCTGGATCGCTGATCCGCATCCACACGCGCGGGTTGCGGGCCTTTGACAGCTCCGTGCTGATCGACGGGTTCCGGTTCCGCGATATCGCGGCGCCGCAGGCCGATGCAACGGGCTTCCTCGGCGATCTGCTGCTGTTCAACAGCGAGCGGATCGAGGTACTGCGCGGTTCAGGCTCATCGCTCTATGGAACGCATGCGATCGGGGGCGTGATGAACGTGGTCACCGATCAGGGCGGCGGTCCTCTCCATGCGGACGTGGGATTCGAAGGCGGCGGGCTCGGGTTGTTGCGCGGCGTGGCGAAAGTGGCCGGCGGCGCCTGGCGCGACCGGCTCCTGTATTCGGCCGGCGTGGTCCACTTGAACGTCTTGGAAGGGGTGGACGGCAACGACAGGCACCGCAACAATAGCGCACAAGGCCAGGCGCAGCTTTGGCTGGATCCGCGGACGAAGGTGGGCGGGCGCATCTACGCCGTGCGGAGCTTCACGCAGCTGAACCTGTCGCCTTTCGGCGCGCCGCTGGCGGCGCTGCCCGCTTCCCTGCCCGTTCCGGCGATTGTTGGCGTTACCTACACCCAGGCGCTGAACGATCCCGATTCACGCCGCGGTTCGGAATTCTATTCCGCGCTGGTGAACGTGATGCGGCAGCTCACACCGGGAACCTCGCTGCGCGCTCATTATCAGGGCTTGACGACGAGCCGCGAGAACCGGGATGGTCCGGGCGGGCCGCGCTTCCAGCCGCTGTTCAACAACTCGAACCTGTTTGACGGCCGGATCGATACGGCACAGGCGCGAGTGGACACGGCGCTCGGTTCCCGGCACTTGATCTCGGCCGGATACGAATTCGAGCGCGAAGCCTACGACAATCTTTCGCGCGATGAGAACGTGAATCCGGCGGCGCGGGTGAGGGCTCGCGTGCGGATCGACCAATCCAGCCATGCGTTTTTCGTTCAGGAGCAGCTAAGCCTGGGCGAGCGCCTGCGCCTTTCCCTTTCTGGCCGCGCGCAGAAGTTCGAACTGTCGCGCCCTTCCTTTGAAGGCGGGGCTCCGCGCTATGCCGGCGTAGCCGTGCCGTCGCCGCCGAGCGCCTACACGGGAGACGCGGCGGTCTCCTACTTCCTGCCGCGTTCGGGCACCAAGCTGCGGGCGCACGTAGGCAACGCCTATCGCGCGCCGGCCCTGTTTGAGCGCTACGGGACGTCCTTCTTCAACCGATCGTTCAGCGCGCTCGGCGATCCTCGCCTGGCGCCGGAGCGCAGCATCGGGCTGGACGGCGGCTTCGACCAGTACCTGGCCGGGTCGCGGCTGCGCATCTCGGGGACCTACTTCTATACACGGTTGCAGCAGGTGATCGGGTTTGATTCGAGCGGCGCCGTCAATCCGGCGACCGATCCGTTCGGACGGTTCGGCGGCTACAGAAACACGGGAGGCGGCCTGGCGCGCGGGATGGAGTGGAGCGTGGAAGCGCATCCCACCAGGAGCACTCGCATCAACTCCAGCTACACCTACACAAAGACGACCGAGCGCGTGTCGAGCCTTTTGGGTGGATCGCTGCGCGGCATCCGCATCTCCGATCACATGTTCACCGCGACGGCGACGCAGCAGCTGCTGCGCGGCCTCGACGCCACCTTCGATCTGTTCGCCGCCAGCGACTACATCTTCCCGCTGTTTGTCGGCGGGAGCCGCCCGTTCCTGTTCCCGGGCCCGAGGAAGGCGGACCTGGCGCTCACCTACCGCCGGCCGGTGGGAGAGAAGCAGAGCGCGGAGTTCTACACGCGCATCGAGAACCTGTTCAACCGGCTGTACCACGAAGACGGCTTCCGTGCGCCGGGCGCTTGGGCCGTGGGCGGAATGCGGTTCCGTTTTTAGCAGACTGCGGGCGTGCTGTGTTCCGCCTTGCGGAAGTGCGCCGTCCCCTACCGTTGCGAGTAGTTCAGGACGATGTGTCTACCAGTCCACCACCGAGCCGTCGTCGGCATCGTAACGGGTCAGGTACGGCCGCGGCTCGCCGACTTGTGACATCAGCTTGTTTTCGTCGATGGCGGCGCCCATGCCGGGATCGGTAGGAATCGGGCGGTGGCCGTCCTTGATCGCCGGAAATGGCTTCGCCAGCAGGTCGGTGTACTCGTTGTCGCCGCGCTCCTGGATGAGGAAGTTCGGGATGCAGGCGGCCAGTTGCAGGCCGCAGGCGAGCGAGCAGGGGCCTTGCGGATTGTGGGGCGCGATGGGCGAATAATAAGCTTCCGCCATCCCGGCGATCACCTTGAGTTCGGTGAGGCCGCCAGCGTAGCAGGGGTCGGGCTGGAGGATAGTGGCGGCGCGCTTCTCGAGAATCTCCTTGAAGCCCCACTTGGTGAAGATGCGCTCGCCGGTGGCCATGGGGATGTGGGTCTTGCGGGCCAGCTCGGCCATGATGTCGACGTTGAGCGCCTGGACGACCTCTTCATAGAACCAGGGCTGGTAGGGCTCGAGCGCTTTCATCAGCAGCAGCGCCGTGGGAGGCTGGACGGCTCCATGGAAGTCGATGCCGATGTCGACGCCGTCGCCGAACTTCTGCCGCAGCGCCTTGAAGCGCTCGGCGACTTCGTCGACGGTTTTCTTGCTTTCGATGTACTTGGTCGGCTGGCGCATGGCCGTGCTGGGGCCCACCTTCATCGCGTTGACGCCGTTCTCCGGGTTGACCCGGCCGTAGACACGGACTCGGTCGCGCGTGGGGCCGCCGAGCAATTTGTAGACAGGCACGCCGAAAGCTTTGCCGGTGATGTCCCACAACGCCATGTCAATGCCGCTCGAGATCGCGGTCTTGATGGGGCCTCCGCGGTAGAAGGCCCCGCGGTGAATCGCCTGCCAGTGGTGGGCGACGCGGAGCGGGTTCTGGCCCACCAGGTAATGCGAGACTTCGAGCGCACCGGCGGCGCACGCCTTAGCGTCGTCCTTGAGCATCTCGCCCCAGCCGACAATACCGGCGTCGGTGGAGATTTTCACGAAGACCCAGGAGCTCTTGAGCACGAAGGCCTCGATCTTGGTGACCTTGATGTTGTCCTTGGGGCCGATCTGCGCGGCGTCGCAATGCTTGGCGCGCATGGCCTCCAGGCTGAACAGTGCGCCGGGCGCCATCAGGGACTTGAGCATCGTGCGGCGGTCTATTGACATATGGCGTTTGACTCCTTCTCTAGAATTGAATCCGTGCCTGAACCTGATAGAAGCGGTTCAGCGACGAGGTTTGGCTGGTGATGCGGCCGAAGTTGGTCGACGTGGGCGAGAGATCCGGCGCGTTCATCTGCGAGCGGTTTTGCAGATGGATGGCATCGGCGCGGATCTGAAGCCGCAAACCTTCGGTAATGGGGAACTCTCGAAGCAGATTTGCATTGTACTGGCTTAGGCCATCGGCGCGCAGCCTGTCGAAGAAGCGCGGGAAGACGCGGACATGGAAAGCTGCCGGAAGACGTGACGCGTTACGTTCCAGCTGGATGTTGGTATTGAACCACTGGTCCAGCGTTTTCTTACCCGACGTGGCCTCGTCTTCAAATGAGTTGATGTCACCGTAGTAGAAGAGGTTGCCCCAACTGAGCACCGGCCCGTTCTGGAACTCGTAGGTGGCGGCAACCTGCCAGCCACCGAACAAGTGTTTGAGCAGGCCGCCATGGAAGAAGGAGCGGCCTCGCCCGAACGGGAGTTCGTAGATCCCGGTGACGGTGAGACGGTGTGGGCGCGCGGTGTTGCTGGGCCACCAGATGCGGGGCGCGGTTTCAAACTCGTTCTCGATGATGTTCCGGTTGTCCTGGTGCATGCGAGTGTAGGAGGCGTTGAGGTTGAGGCCTTTCGACATGCGGCGCTGGAAGTTGAGCTCGATCGCATGCGTGCGCGCCTTGCCGATAGCAGCGCCGGTATCGTTGAGACCGTTCATGTGCGGGAAGGGGCGAAGCAGGCGGTTCTTGGCGATGGTGGTGGCGGTGAATTGCCCCAGCGTGGACATCTGCTGATAGAGCAACGGATCGGAGGTTCGCAAGGAAGCGAAATTGCTTATGTGGAAAGGATTGGGGACCTGGCGGTTCATTTCCGTGGCAAGCGCGTTGTTGCGGACCGTGCCGGTGGCCCAGTAGCGGTCCGGCAGTGCATCCAGCCGCTGGGTGACGGCGATACGGTCGCCCCACTGGCCCCAGTAGGAGGCTTCCACGAGCATATTCTCGGTAAGCTGGCGCTGGATGCCGAAACGCCAGCGTTGCACGCGCGCGTGGCGGCGGTTGAAGTCGGCGAAGCTGTAGCCCTGTCCGACGCGCGCCATCGAGCCTAGAGCGGCCTGGAAGGGGACATCGAAGCGCGTGCCGTCCGCGCGAACAGGGAAGGGATCGGTGAGCGGTGAAATGCCGTTTTTCGGATCGCCGGCCAGCCAGTTGACGCCGAAGTCGTTGGTGAGCACGGTGCTGGTGGTACGGGAAAAGCCGAACTGATCGGCGGCCTCATTCATGACGTTGAGCGTGTCGAAGTAGATGCCGTATCCGCCGCGGAAGATCATCTTCGGGTTGATCTGCCAGGCGGCGGAAAGACGCGGCAGCCACATCAGCTCATTGCGCCAGAGTTTGCGGTCCGCGCCGTTGCGTCCGGCGTAGACAGGACCGCCGCGCACCAGGAACTGGCTGGCGGGCAGCTCCGGCAGCGGATTCCGCGCGTAGGCGGCCTGAGCCGCGGCCGAGATGGGCAGTTCCGCGTTCGGATCGAAATAGGAAAGCGCACGGTCGTAGCGTTCGGTGGGTCCGTGCTCATACTCCATGCGCAGGCCGAGCGTGACAGTCAGGTTGCGCGTGACGCGCCATGTGTCTTGGCCGTACCAGGCATAGTAGGGATTCATCAGCGCGTAGGTGTCGTTGGTGTCCACCGACATCGCGTTGGGAATGCCGAGCAGAAACGTGGCCCAGACCAGGCCGAGCGTTCCGGCGGGGGTGACGCCGTCCTCATCCTTGCGGACATAGGTGTTGGCGAAGGAGAAGTTGCCGGAGGTGAAGCCGCCCACCTGGATGAGCGTGCGGTAATGCTGCCGGAAATCGACGCCGGCGCGGAAGGAGTGCGCGTTCTTCACGTGCGAGATGTTGTAGCGGAGGCCTTGCTGACGGCCCTGCTGGCCCGGGTCGACAGTCACGCCAAGTACCATGTCGCCGGACCAGGCGGTCATACCCGGCCAAATCACGCGTGGCATCACGCAGCTGCCTGCGCATTTCTGATCCATGTAGGAGGGCAGGCCGGCATCGCTCGGCTTATAGCGGCGGTTGCCGAGGCGCTGGTTCTGGACGAGGAAGCGCGTGGCGTCCACGGCGACGTTCATCACTGTATGGGGGCTGAGCGCGAATGTCCAGTCGGCGGCGCCGCTCAATGTGGGGCGCTTCTCGTCCCACTCCATCAGGCCCCGTTCGGTTTCGTAGGTGTAGTCCTGGGCGTCTTCGATGAAATGGCTGCGCAGCCAGCGGAAGAAGAAACGGTGGCGGTCCGAGGCGGTGAAGTCAATCCGGTTGTTCCAGGAGTTGTAGTCGACGTTGTTGGGCATGCCGGTGGCCAGGTAGTTGTTGACCGGGTCGGCGCGGGGATCGGTGGGGTCGTTGTTGGGCAGCGGCATGCGCTGGTTGTAGAAGCTGTAAATGGGATTGCGGAAGCGGTCGCGCGGGATGATGTTGCCGGCGAACGGAGTGCGCACGAAGTGGCCGGGACGCGCCGGGTCCGCCCGCGTGGTGAGCGGGTCGTAGACCTGATAGCGCACCGGGTCCACCGGCAGCAGGCGCGAAAAGTCGCCATTGCGCATGGCGACAGTGGGGACGGTGTAGTTGATTTCGCTCGGACGCGCGGCTTGCAGGTTCTTGAGGCCGGAGTAGCCGAGGAAGAAGAACAGCTTGTTTCTGCCGTCGAACAGTTTGGGGATGGAGATTGGGCCACTGATGGTGCCGTGGTAGTTGTTCGTGTGCCCGGCGGGCAGCATGGGCCGCTCTGCCAGCTCGTCAGCCAACGCCAAGTTGCCCGTCGCGCGGGCGGCGGCGATCTGGCGGTATCGGGCCTGCTTCACAAAGAAGGAAGCCGCGTTCCAGCGCTGGTTGAAGTACTGGTAAGTGGCGGTGCCATGCAATGCGTTGGCGCCGGACTTGGTGGACATGGAGACGTTCAAGCCGGTGGAGTGCCCAAAGGCGGCGTCGAAGTTCGAGGTTTCGATCTTGAATTCGTCGATGACATCGGGGCTCGGCATGAAAGAGGTACGGCGGTTGGTTCCGTTGGTGGAAGCGCCGTCGATGGACCACTCATTGCCGCCGACGCCGCCCGGCATGTTGTAGGATGAGCCGCCGCCCACCTGACCCTGGACGAGGAACTGCGTTGTGCCAGGGACCTGAACACCCGGGGCGAAGCGAACCAGCATGGTGATGTTGTTGCCGAGCACGGGCAGGTCCATGACCTCGCGGTGCGAGATGTTGCGCCCGGTGCTGACGGTAGAGGTGTCAAGCAGCGGGGCGTCGGCGGTGACGGTCACCGATTCGGTGACGCCGCCGACCTCGAGAGCGAAGTCGATTTGGAGATGATCGCCGATGGTGAGCGTGAGGCCGGAGCGCACAGTGCGCTTGAAGCCGGCCATTTCGACGATGACGCTGTAGGAGCCGGGCAGAAGCAGGGGAGCCTCGTAGTAGCCGCTCGTGTTTGTGGCCAGGCGCGTGGAGACACCGGTATTGGTATTGGCGACGGTGACGGCGGCTCCGCTGATCAAGGCGGATTGGGCGTCGGTGACGGTGCCATAGATTCTCCCGCGTGTGTCCTGCGCGGCGGAAAGGCCGGCAAGCAAAAGACCAAGAGCGAGGCAAACGGGAATACGCATTTAGCCCCCTTTCAGCGTTAAAGGTTCTGAACCGGTACTGAGACTATATATCCGTTTCTCCATTGCTTCAACCCAGCCTGTTTGGGGAGGACTGTCGTGTCGCGTTATATAATCGCGGCTGCCATGAGCCGGTCGATTAATCCTTTTGCCGCGCGTGCTGTACAGCACGGCTATCTAACCATCAAGTCCGTGATCCAGCAGACGGGGGCGCACCGGCAGACGATTCACTACTACCTGAACAAGGGGCTACTGCCGTCGCCTGCGCGAACCAGCCGTACAAGCGCGCTGTACCCGCCGTCGACGGTGGAGCTGATTCACATGGTGAAGGCCTTCCAGCAGCAGCAGCGGCTGAGCCTCGATGAGATCACAGAGATCTTCCAGCGGTTCGCCTATGACGTGCGGGCGATCCGCGCGGAGTTGGAGGCGCGCAACCTGGCTCCGGCCGAGACCTTTCTGACCACGGGGGAGACGTTTCTGTCGGCGCAGCAGGTGCTGGATTCGCTGCATCCGCCGGCGACGATGGAATGGCTGGGCGAGGTGCTGAGCCGCGGCCTGATTCAGCCGTTTCTGCGCGAGGGCGAAGAGATGTTTTCGCTGGTGGCGGCGGAGCTGATCCGGGCGATCTGGACCGGCACGCGCATGGGCATTGGGTTGGACCAGTTCCAGCGGCTGAACGCGCTGATCACCGAGGAGGCGCGGCAGGAAGTGGAACTGCTGCGGCAACTGATCGCCGGGCAGACCATTCAAGGCGATGCCTACCGGCGGATGGCGAACCTGTTCGCTGTGGTGGAGCGGTTCGGGAGCCTGGAACGTAAAGCGGCGCTGCATAGCGGCTTCATGTTGAACGCGCAAGAGTCGCTTTATCTGTTCGTGGGGCCGAACCGGAAGTATACCTTCCCGAGCGAAACGTTCCTGGCGCGGATGGGCCTGAACAAGGAGATTGACCGGCTGCTGCTGCACCTGGACCGGAACCCGGGCGAGCTGGCGGCGCTACGCAGCCTGGCGCGCGCCTATCATCTGCGCTCGGACTGGGTGCATCTGAACGAAGTGGCGCAGGAGATCCTGCGTATTGAGCCGGCGAGCGAAAGCGCCACCGCCTACCTGGGACAGTCGCTGACGTACCTGGGCCATCACGATGAAGCGGTGGCGACACTGGAGGCGGGGATGCGGGCAACCGGCAACCCCCTGATCAAGCTGCGTCTGGGTCAGGCGCTGGTCAGCCGCGCGCGGCGGATGGGTGAGCCGGGGAAGCTGCTGGAGGCGATTGTGAGGAAGGCCCGCCTGTTCTCCGAAGCCGTGCGCGATTCGCGCCCGCAAGCGGCGCTGTCCCGCAAGATCCGGCTGAACCTGGTGTTGGACAACATGAGCATGTCCGATCCCCTCTGCATGCAGGGGCCGTCGGTGGAGGAACTGGAGAGCCTTCACCAGGAGTTCGGCGAAATGAAGGAGCGTGGCTTGACGGTGCTGGGCCGGATCTCGCTGGCCACGGCACGCATGTTTGTGGCCTATGCGCTGTACCTGATCCGCGAGAAGGAAGGGCATAAGGACGCGGCGCGATTGCGGCGGGAGATCCTGGCGATTGACCCGGATGGGGTGCTGGCGGCGCGCAGCGCGAAGAAGAAGCTTTCGCGCAAGAAGAAGCGTACGCTATCGTTGAGAGGTTAATCATGAGCTTTGAATTCTCCAAACGCAGTCTGGAATTGCAGAAACAGGTAAGCGGCTTCATGGACGAGCACGTCTACCCGAACGAGAAAAGGTTCCATGAGCAGGTGGCGGCGGGTGACCGCTGGCAGCCGGTTTCCCTCATCGAGGAGCTGAAACCGAAGGCCCGCGCGGCGGGGTTGTGGAACCTGTTCCTGCCGGAGAGCGAGTACGGAGCGGGGCTGAACAACCTGGAGTACGCGCCACTGTGCGAGATCATGGGGCGCGTGAGCTGGGCGCCGGAAGTGTTCAACTGCTCGGCGCCGGACACGGGCAATATGGAGGTTTTGGTCCGCTATGGGACCGGGGAGCATAAGAAGCGGTGGCTCACGCCGCTGCTGAATGGCGAGATCCGGTCCTGCTTTGCGATGACGGAGCCGGACGTGGCGTCATCCGACGCCACGAACATCCGGGCGAGCATTGTGCGCGACGGCGATGAATATGTCATCAACGGGCGGAAGTGGTGGAGCTCCGGCGCCGGCGATCCGCGCTGCAAGATTTCGATCTTCATGGGCAAGACCGATCCTTCAGCGGCCAAGCACAAACAGCAATCGATGATCCTGGTGCCGCTGGATGCGCCGGGCGTGAAGATGGAACGTGTGCTGACGGTGTTCGGCTACGATCACGCGCCACACGGGCACGCCGAGATCCAGTTTGAGAACGTGCGCGTGCCGGCGTCGAACCTGCTGCTGGGCGAGGGGCGCGGCTTTGAGATCGCGCAGGGGCGGCTGGGCCCGGGCCGCATTCATCACTGTATGCGCCTGATCGGACAAGCCGAACGCGCGCTGGAGATGATGTGCCGGCGCGCGATGTCGCGGATTGCCTTCGGCAAGACGATCGCCGAGCAGGGCACCATCCGCGCCGATATCGCCGAATCGAGAATGGAGATCGAGCAGGCGCGGCTGCTGGTTCTGAAAGCGGCTCACATGATGGATACGGTGGGGAACAAGACGGCGCGGACGGAGATCGCGATGATCAAGGTGGTGGCGCCTCTGATGGCGCTGCGCGTGATCGACCGCGCCATCCAGGCGCACGGCGGCGCCGGCGTCTGCCAGGATTTCGAGCTGGCCTCGATGTGGGCGCACGCGCGCACGCTGCGGCTGGCCGATGGTCCGGATGAAGTGCACCGGGAGGCGATCGCGAAGTGGGAGCTGCGGAAGTATCGCGACGCTGGTTAGGGCGGGCGTTCATTCACTTAAGCATAGTTTACTTGTTAGCTTTATCCGTGATATACTTCGGGCCATGTTCAGAGGTTTTTCGTTTGGGTTGATCTGTGGTTTGGCGACAGTCTCCCTGGCACAGCAGAGTTCTTCTCTTTCCGGCACCGTGCTCGATTCTTCCGGCGGATTGGTGGCCAATGCCTCGGTCGTGTTGGTGAATGTCGTCACCAATCATGAGGCCCAGCAGATGAGCGGGGCCGATGGGGAGTTCAGTTTCCGGAATGTGCCGGTGCAGGAGTATGTGCTCACCGTAAAGAAGGAAGGGTTTGCGGAGTTCCGGCAGGCGGTGGGTGTTAGGAGTTCGGTGCCGGTGAAGGTGGATGTGAAGCTGCGGCTGGCGGCGGTCGGGGAGTCGGTTTCGATCACGGCCTATGACGTGATGGAGCTGGTGGATGCCGAGGCGACGGGGACCAGAACGGCGCTGAGCATGAATACGGCCGAGCGGATGCCGGTGGCGATCGGGACGCGGGGGCTGGAGGCGGTGCTGCTGAGCTTTCCGGGATTCTCGCAGAATGCGAATGGAGCGATACATCCGCGGGGGGCGCATAACCAGATGACGTTCGTGATTGATGGGATGCCGATATCCGATCAGTTGACAGGGTCGTTTGCGAGCGCGCTGGATCCGTCGATCGCGCATTCCCTCGAGCTGTTCACGGGGAACGTGCCGGCCGAGTATGGCAACAAAGTGTCGGGGGTGGCGAGCGTGGTGACGCGGAGCGGGCTGGGGAGCGGGCGGCGGATGTTCGGGCAGACGACGGCGCAGGTATCGAGCTTCGACACGGTGGGCAACACAACACAGGTGGGCGGGGAGTCGGGGCGGTTCGGCTATTTCGCGTCGGTGTTCACGCTGAAGAGCAACCGGTTTTTGGACCAGGTGTCGCTGGACAATTTGCAGAACGGGGGGAACGCGGAGCGCGGCTATGCGCGGCTGGATTATCAGGCAAGCGCGAAGGATCTGCTGCGGGTGAATTTGATGGCCGGGCGGTCATCGTTTCAGCTGGCGAATCTGCGGTCGCAGCATGCGGCGGGGCAGGAGCAGCGTCAGCTGTTGCGGGATGCGTCGATTTGGCTGGGGTGGGTTCGGTTGCTCAGCCCGGTGTCGACGCTGGAGACGACGGCGGCGTACCGGACCAACATCACTCAGCTTTATTCGAGCCCCGGTGATACGCCCGTGACGGCAGACCAGGCACGGCATCTTTCGACGCTGACTTTGAACTCGCGGTACACGCGGACAGCGGGGATGCATACATGGCGCGCGGGAGGGGACTGGCAGCATATTCCGCTGAGCGAGAGTTTTTCGTTCGGAATTACGGATCCGTTGTTCCGGCCGGAGCTGCGGGCGCATCATTCGACGCTGGGCGGGCGGCCGTTTCATTTTTCCGACAAGCAGGCGGGGAATCTGTACAGCGGGTTTCTGCAGGACAACATACGCTACGGGCGCGTCAGTCTGTCGCTGGGGTTGCGTTATGACGAGTACCGGTTTTTGGTGAACGGGCGGCAATTGCAGCCGCGCGTGGGCGTCGCGTTTCATGTGAAGGAGACCGGGACGGTGCTGCGGGCCTCCTACAACCGGAATTATCAGACGCCGCCGAATGAGAATCTGCTGCTCTCGAATTCGCGGCAGGCGGCCGAGTTGGCGCCGCCGCTGGTGCGGGAGGCGCTGGGCGGGGCGTTCATTCCGATACGGCCCGAGCGCCAGAACGTGTACGAGGTGGGCGTGCAGCAGGCCCTGTTCGGAAGGATGAGCTTGAACGCGTCCTACTATCACAAGAACTCGCGGGACCAGCAGGACAACGACAATTTTCTGAACACAGGGATCATATTTCCGCTCACGCTGGACGCGATCCGGGTAAATGGGCTGGAGGCGCGGCTGGTGCTGCCGCCGTGGCGGAAATTCTCCGGATCGGTGAGCGTGACGCATGCCAAGGCGGTCTCGACGCCGCCGTTCACGGGCGGGCTGTTTTTGAATGAAGGCGCGGTGGAGGCGCTGACGGGCGGCGCGTTCGTGATCGATCACGATCAGCGGCTGGGCGTGCAGACCAACCTGCTGTACAACGTGAGCCGGAGCTGGTTTGTGAGCGGGGCGGTGCGCTATGACAGCGGGCTGGTGTCGAACCCGTCAGATCCGGACGAAGTGGCGGCCGATCCGGATTACGCGGACCTGCTGCCGTATGTGGACTTGCTGGCCGCTCCGCCGCGGGTGCGGGGTCGCGCGGTGGCGGATGTGTCGGTGGGGTACACGAAGTACCGGGATGACCGGCGGTTGTGGGATGTGCAGGTGCAGGTGAACAATCTGACCAACAAGACGGCGTTGTACAATTTCCAGTCGATCTTTGTGGGGACGAGGCTGGTGCCGCCGCGGATGGTGGGGGCGAAGTTGCGGTTTTACTGGTAGGGGGTGGGGGCTTGGAGGCGTTGTTCGTTTACGCCGGGATGGGACAGTGGGCGGCGGAGTAAGGAATCACGTGGGCCTTGAGGCGGCGGGCCCGGGACGGAGATCCCCGCAAGTACCTTCAAGCTGGATTCGGTTGAGGCATACCGCAATCACAGTGGAGGTACGTAGAAGCTGCCGACCACGACCCAAAGCGTTGAAGCGCCCTTGGAATCGGTGGCCATGCCGGTGAGGCTATAGGATTCATCGCGAAGCCCAGGGAATCCAACGGTTATCCTGAAGAATCGGCTGTTGCCGGCTACCCAGGTATCGGCGTCGTACATGGTGAACGGTTCCCCAAAACCGCAGTTGAACGATCCTCCTGGGCCCATGACTACGAGGAGACTCTGGCGCAAGCGGCAGACTGCCTGGAGGAGGCGATTGCAGGACGCATCGCCCGCGGCGAGGAGATCCCACTACCGTCGACGCCGGAGAACATACAAGCGGCGCTGAACGCGCTTGGAAGGCGAATCGTTGTGGCATTTGAGGACGCCGCGTGAACGACCTCGAGTTCGGCTGTTCCGAATTCGGTGCTGGAGTTGTGGAACGACTTCGGGCCGCCGGCGCAGAACAACGGGAACATTCTGCGGGGCAGCGCTACACGAAGATACCGTGGCCGGGACTGGTAGGGGAGAGACCGTTACAATAAGGCGGCTGCCAGGTTTCATTGCGGGTCCATGCTAGGCTCCCGCACGCGGTAAGCGGCAAAGGGCGGCAGCGCAGAACGTGCCGCTGATTGGCGCAGACACACGCTCCCCGGCAGCCGGGTATACTCGATGATTCATGGAACCTGGTAAGGGGCGCTCCGGAAAGCGTTATCCCAGTCCGGAGCGGGTGTTGGAAATCAGTGCGATGCCGGATGCGGTGTTGCGGAATCTGAGAATCACGCAAAGCTATCACGAGCTGGCCGCGGCGTATGGAGCCGTGTCGGGCGAGATGGTGAGTTGGCCGGCGTTTGCGGTGTGGGCATCGAGGCAGGCGGGGCAAACGATACGGGGGGAGGATCTGTTTGCGGCGATCCGGTTGCGGTTTTGCCGGCGGGGTTCACTGTTCCGGCATCCGGTGGAGTGGGTGTGGAGGAGACTGATCCGGGCGGGGCTGCTGAATCCACTGACGCGGCTGGGGAGGATAGTGCACAAGGTGCAGGGGCCGCTGGATGTGGTGGAGCGTACGAGCGCGGCGGTGGCGGAGGGAAACCTGAAAGTGTTCCGGGAGATTGGGGCGGTGTTCGCGGAGTTTATCCGCGAGTGTGGCGAGGACGAGGCGTTTGATGAGGAGAAGCTGAAGAGAGTCTGTGGGAAGCTGCGGGCCGGGGATCCTCCGGACGGCCAGGGGTATTTGCAGAACGCGATCCGGCGTTATTACCTGGCGATGTTTGAAGCGGATGCTTCCGCGCGGCTGCGGCTGATGTTTCATGCGAACGCGGAGATTGGGTTTCATGAGCAACTGCGGCTGCAGGATGAGATCGTGGCGGCGCTGGATGCGCCGGTGACGGAGGTGCGCGAGACGGGACAGCAGATTCTGAGCGTGCTCGCTCCGGGGAGCAGGAACTGGCGTGGTTGGGCGAGGGGATCGTGCGCACGCGTGCTGGGCGTTGTTGCGGGGGGAGGAGTGCGGTTCGGGCGAAAGGAGATCCGGGGGCTGATCACGGAATGCCTGATGACCATGAGGCTGCCCGATGGAGCGGTGTTGCTGCTGGGGCGTGACGTTCCGGGCGAGTATCCGGACACGCTGCGGGAGTTGGATGATCCGGAGTTGGTGGCGGTGCTGGAGAAGATTGGTTCGGTGGCGCAGGGGCGTGAGAAATCGGCCGCGGATGACTGGAGCGACTTCCGGTCGCGGATGCGGTATATCGTGCACCTGTTCCGCGTGCATGCGGCGGATGTTTCGTTCTTGAAGGTGCCGTTCGGGGCCAGGGAGGCGGAGATGATTCGGGCGGGTGTGGTGCCGGAGGGGGAGATTTAGCGGGTAGGAGGAAGGATGTTCTCCAGAGCCCAGAGTTCGCCGTGGTCGGAGCTGCCGGCGGTGAACAGGATGTGGTCGGAGGACGGATTGACGCGGAGGTCGCGCAGGCCCTCCATTTGCAGGGAGAGTTGTTTGACAGCGCCGCCGGAGGCGGGGATCATCCAGAGGCTGCCTTTCTTGGCGTAGAGGATGGCGGATTCATCGCGCGTCCAGGCGACAGAGACGATGCGGCCCTGCCGCGGTTCGGAGTGAATTTGCACGGGGGGCTTGCCCAAGGCGGGAATGACGCGGATGTACTCGTTGTTGTCATCGAAGGTGGAGTAGGCAATGCGGCCGCTGGGGGCGAGCGAGTAGCGGTAAACGGATGAGGAGATGAGCCGCTGGGGGCCGGAGGGGAGCTTCTTCAAAAAGAGGGAACCGGGCTCGACGCCGGCTTGCCGGATCCTGTAGTAGAGAAGCTGGCCGGCGGCTCCGGCGGTGCCGTCGAGCACGATCTGGGAATCCTTGGCCGGCATGCTGAGCGGGGAGATCTGGCCCGCCAGATCGACGCGGTAGAGGCCGTTGCCTGAGACGGGATGAGTGGCGGAGACAAGAAGCGAGCGGCCGTCGGTGTCCCAGCGAATCGTTTCCGGATGGAGCAAGGAGACCAGGATAGAACGCCTGGGGCCAAGGGAGAGCGAACGGGCGAAGACCCTGGTGGTGGGATGGGTGCTGTTGGAGCCGGCGAAGGAGGCGAACAAGAAGGAGTCGCCTGTGGGGGACCAATCGGGGAAGCGATTGGCTCCCAGATCGCGGCCGGTGACGCTGCGAGGCTGCTGTGTGATGATGCCGTCGAGATCGAGGGCGGCCATGTAGACGTCGGTGGTGGATTGGGTCTGGCCGTAGAAGAAGGTTCCGGAACGGGAGAACTTTGAGGGCCAGACCCAGCCGATCTGTTTTAAGACGAGGCGATCGCGCGAGGCCGCGGTTTCGGCGGGATGGAGGATCCAGGCGTCGAGCGAGCCGGTGCGGTCGCAGGCGTAGAGGATGCGGCCGTCGGGCGTGCAGCCGAGCAGGGCGTCCGCGCCTTCATGGGAGACGAGAGTTGACTGGGAAGCAATGGGGGAAAGGGAGTGGAGAACAATATCGGCCTGATCCATGGAGAGCGACTTGGGCAAGTCATAGACAGCAGTGAGGGCGGGCCTGTTGGGAAGGAAACAGGCATTGCGGATAGCGAGGCCATTCCATTGTTTCCAGACCTGCAATTGGCCGGAAGCGGCATCGATGGAGACCAGCTGGTAGCCGGGCCGTTGAGGCAGCATGGCAAGGAGATGTTTGCCGTCCGGGGACCAGTCAAACAACCGAACCCAGGAAGGGAAGGAGGCGAGGACGCGCGTGGAGGCGCCATCGCGTGCAGTGATGCGGAGTTCGCTGGGTCCGGCGAGATCCCATAGATAAGCGATCCAGCGGCCGTCGGGGGAAAAGACGGGGTTGTGCGCGCTGCCGATGCGCGCCTTCGGCGGCTTGTGGGTCAAGCGAGCGGACTTGCCGGAGGGGACGTGCAGCACAGCCAGATCCTGGGTTTCCGAATCTTCGTAGGCGAGCCTAAGGCCATCGGGGGAGATGGAGCCGAAGCGGTGAACACCCGGGCCCTGCCAGACGCGGCGCGCCAGCACGTCGGAGGGCGAAGTGGGCTTCCAGAGACGGGGCAAAACAAGCGCGCCGGCGAGAGCGGCGAAGACGGCAACGGCTCCGAAAATGAGGCGAGAGCGGCGGGGGGCGGGCGGCGGTAACGGGCGGGACCCGCGCTGGAGGCACCAGGCATCGATCTCGCTCTTGAAAGCGTGGACGGAGGAGATTTTGGAGTGGAGGTGGCGATGAATGGGGAGGCCTTCCAGGCGTTCCCAGCGCTGGACGGTGCGGACGTCGCGCCTGAGATAGCCGGCGATCTGCTTCCAGGATTCCAGCAGATCATCGCCGGGGGAACGAAGGTGGATCGGCTTGGCAGGCTGACTCATGGGTTTCCAGCCCAGGCTCATTATAGCTCCCGGCAAAGTAAGGAGACAGGGGCGATGCCGCAGTTTGCCGCTTGAGTCAGCGAGGTTCGCCGCCTATCCTTGGTGCGCGTATGCAGACAATAATCTTTATCGTATTCATGATGGGGACCGCTGCGCTGGCCGGGAGCGGCGAGGGCCAGCGGTTGGACCGGCTGCCGCTGAGCTTTGAGGCGAATCTGGGACAGGGTCCGGCCGATGTGCGGTACCTGTCCGGAGGGCGATCGCCGGGACTGCATTTTCGGGCCGGTGCGAGAGTCTCGACGGTGGAGGGGGTGGAGATCAGGCTGGCCGGGGCGGCGGAAGAAGTGGAGCCGGAAGGTTTGGAGGAGTTGGCCGGGCGGAGTCACTATCTGCTGGGGAGTGATGCGAGGCGGTGGCGCAGGAATGTGCCGCACTTCGGGCGGGTTCGATACCGGGACGTTTACCCCGGCATCAGCTTGGAATTCCACGGCAAGCAACGGGAGCTGGAATACGATTTTCTCGTAGCGCCCGGAGCCGATCATTCGCGGATCCGCATGGCTTTTGACGGGGCGGCGGGGCTGCAACTGGAGGCAAACGGAGATCTGTTGATCCAGGGGCGGGGAGCAACGCTGGTGCAACGACGCCCGCAGCTTTACCAGGAAACGGGAGGGATGCGGTGCGTGATTGAGGGCCGCTACAGGCTGGAGGAGAGCGGAGAGGTGAGCATCCGGGTTGGCGCCTACGATGCGGGCCAGGAACTGGTGATCGATCCGATACTGAGCTACTCGACGTATCTCGGCGGCACGGGCGGCGACCGCGCGCTGGCGGTGGCCGTGGATGGCGGAGGGAACGCCTATGTGACCGGGGTGACGTCCTCGCGAGACTTCCCGCGAACGGCGGACGCCTTGCAAAGCCCGGCGACGGGGCGGACCGATGTGTTCGTGACGAAGGTGAACCCCAGCGGGACAGCGCTGGTCTACTCGACCTTTATCGGCGGCAGCGACGACGACGGGGGTTACGGGATCGCGGTGGACAGCGCGGGCAATGCGTACGTCACGGGGCGCACAAGATCGTCGCCGTTCCCGACAACGGCGGGGGCATTGCGGACGGCGCGGAACGGATTTGGCGACGCCTTCGTGCTGAAGCTCAACCCGGCGGGATCGGCGCTGGTCTACTCGACGTATCTGGGCGGGCGCGGGGAGAACGAAACGGGGATGGGAATCGCGGTGGACGCGGCGGGGGCCGCCTTCGTTGGCGGGCGGACCGATTCAAGCGACTTTCCTACGACGCCGGGAGCTTTTCGCACGACTGCCGGGGGCGGCTCGTGCGGATTCCTGGGATTCACGTTTCCCTGCGATGACGGGTTTGTGTCGAAGCTGAACGCGGCAGGCTCGGCGCTGGTCTATTCCACGTACGTCGGGGGATCGGGTGACGACCAGGTGCAGGGGATTGCGGTGGACAGCAGCGGCAACGCATACGTTACCGGATTCACGGAGGCGTCGAACTTTCCGACGACGGCGGGAGTGTTGCAGACGGCGCGGAGGGGCGGCTCGGACGCGTTCGTGGTGAAGCTGAACACAACCGGCGGCGCGGTCTATTCGACCTACCTTGGTGGTGGGGACGCGGAAAGCGGGGAGGGAATCGCGGCAGACAGCGGCGGGCACGCCTACGTGGCCGGGAGCACAGCCTCCAGCAACTTTCCGACCGCGGGCGCGGCGCAGGCGGCGTTGGGCGGCTCGACGGACGCCTTTTTGGCGAAGCTAAACCCGGCGGGCAACGGGCTGGTGTATGCGACCTACTGGGGCGGAAGCGCATTCGACCAGGCAAATGCGATCGCGATCGATGGAGCGGGAAACGCCTACGCCACAGGATCGACGAACTCGGCGAACTTCCCCGCGGCGAACGCCGTGCAGCCGGCGTCAGGAGGAGGTAACGACGCCTTTGCGATGCAGCTGGAAGCGAACGGCTCGCGGGCGGTGTTATCGACATACCTGGGAGGTTCGGGCGGCGACTTTGGCTACGGCATCGCGTTGGACGGCGGGGGAGGAGTGATTGTGGCGGGCGGGACAGAGTCGGCGAACCTGTTCACCACGCAAGGCGCGGCACAGACGGCGTATCGCGGCGGGTCAGCGAACGACGTAAGCGGGGACGCGTTTGTCATGCGGATCGCCGATTTGGGGGCATCGGGCATCACGATGCTGTCGGCGGCGAGCTTTTCCGGGACTGCTTTCGCGGCAGAGATGCTGGTGAGCGCGTTCGGGGAGCGGCTGGCGACCGCGACGGCGCTGGCCGAGACGACGCCGCTGCCGGCGGAGCTGGCGGGAACGACGGTGCGGGTGACGGACGCAGCCGGAGTGGAGCGCGTGGCCCCGCTGATCTTTGTCTCGCCAGGGCAGGTGAATTTCCTGTTGCCGGCGGGTACGGGGGCGGGGATCGCGACGATCACGGTGAGGAGCGGAGACGGGACGCAGACGACGAGCCGCGTTCGTATCGAGCCGGTTGCGCCGGGCCTGTTCAGCGCAAACGCGGACGGGAAGGGAGTGGCGGCGGCGTTGTCGCTGCGTGTGCGAGGAGACGGCACGCAGGTGGCGGAGCCGATCTTCCGTTTCGACGCGGCGCAAAGCAAGCGGGTGGCCGTACCGATCGACCTGAGGCCGCAGGAGGAGGTTTACCTGCTGCTGTTCGGGACCGGGATACGGAACCGGAGCGCGGTTTCGGCGGTGAGCGTGCGGATCGCGGGGATCGAGTGCGAGGTGCTGTCGGCGGGTGCTCAGGGCGAGTTCGCGGGACTCGACCAGGTGAACGTGCGTCTGCCACGCAGCCTGATCGGCCGTGCGGAATCGGATTTGATCCTGACGGTGGACGGCAAGGCCGCGAACACAGTGACGGTCTTTCTGGAAGGGAGGCCACGGATCACGGCGGTGTCTCCGTCCGGGGTGAGGCTGGGGGAAACGGTGAATGAGCTGGTGATCAGCGGAGAAAACCTGGGCGAGGTGACGCGGGTGCAGATAGAACCGGCGGCGGGAATCACGGTGAGCAACCTGCGCGCCACCGATGCGCGATTGACGGTGCAGGTAAGCGCGGCGGCGGAAACGTTCGCGGGGGAACGGCGGATCTCGGGGGTGTTCGCGGCGGGGACCACGGACAGGCTGCCATTCCTGGTGCGGCCGAGAGCGGGTTCGCGCGCACCGTTCATCTACAATTTCCAGCTTCGGACCAATGCGCCGGCCGGAGACATGATGACCTTCGCCGGGAGCTTTGACTTTGAGGATGAGGACGGCGATGTGGCGTTCACGGGCGGGGAGGCGGGGAGCGCGAGGATGACTTACTCGGTGGGTGGATGCTCGCGCACGTTCACGGGAACATTTCTGGACAAGCGGGGGCAGACGTCGGGCCGGGTGACGTTCACGGTGGAGTACCGGTGGAACTCGCTGATCTTCAGCAGCAGCCGGAACTCGATCGTGCTGGTGGACGCGGCAGGCAACCGCAGCAATTCCTTGGAGACGCCGGATCAGGGAGGATTCTGCCGTCTGCAGCGGAGGCAAGCGCCGCCGTGGGATGCTCCTCCGGCGATTGATGAAGACCGGCGCAGACGCCGGGCGGAACATGGATAGGCTCCGCCATGAAGAAAACGATTGATTCTTTCGCGCTCATTGCGTTGTTGCTGGCGGGAAGTGTTTGCGGACAGGTGGTGCTGACCTCGGGGACACCGAGTCCGCTGGCGACGCAGCCGGTGACGACGCCCGGATTACAGGGCTCGTTTTCGATCCAAGTGCCGGAGAATGCGACGGAACTGGAGATCCGGGTGGCAGGGCTGCCGGCGAGCATACAATTCGCGATTGCGCTGCGATTCGGGCAGCCGGTGACGCCAAGCCCGCTGACAACCGACTATCCGGCGATTGTGGGGAACAATCCGCTGGTGATCCGGCCGTCGTCGACTCCGCCGCTGCGCGCGGGGACCTACTTTATCGGGATCGTGGTGGCGGTGGCGCCTGTGGTGGGCAATGGAACGATCACCGCCACGGTCACAACGGCTCCGCCGCCAAGCGGTGGTTTCACGGATACGGTTCTGACGTCGGGGACGCCGGGCTCGTTAACAATACCGGCGGTAACCAACCCGACGCTGCTGTGCTGCTTCCGGATTGAAGTGCCGGCGGGGGCGACCCGGCTGGAGGTTCGTGTGACGGCGCCGGCGGGGATTCAGTTCGCGATCGCGTTGCGGTTCGGGCAGCAGCCTATTGCATCGCCGCTGACGGCAGACTATCCGGTGATTGTGGGAACCAATCCGCTGGTGGTCACGACGGCGTCAAGCCCGGCTTTGCGCGGAGGATCGTACTTCATCGGAGTGGCGGTGATCAGCAACGCGACCAGCCGGCAGGCGACGATCACGGCAACGGTGACGACGGAGCAGCCACCGAGGCTGACGACGTCGACGACGAGTTTGCGTTTCACGGCAACGGCGGGGACGAATCCCGCAGCGCAGAGTTTCACGGTGCGCAATTCCGGAGGCGGGACGCTGAACTTTCAGATCACGAGCAGCGAGAGCTGGCTGAGCGCGAGTCCGGCGCAGGGGAGTTCGACGGGCGCCGCGGTGACGATTTCGGCGTCGGTGAGAGTGGCTGGACTGGCGGCGGGAGTGCTCAACGCGACGTTGCGGGTTGCCGGGCAGCAAGGGGTTGATCCGGTAACGATCAACGTGCAGCTGCAAATCAACGCCGCGCCCCCACCGGTGACGAACCGGCTGACGAGCGTGTCGGCGGCGAGCCTGACCGCGCAAGCGGCGCCGGAATCGATCGTCTCCTCGTTCGGGCAGGACCTGGCCCCGCGTGTCGCGGTGGCGGAATCGGCGGTGCTGCCGGAATCGCTGGAAGGAGTGACGGTGACGGTGACCGACAGCGCGGGGGTGGAGCGGCCGGCGAAGCTGTTCTTTGTGGCGCCGGGCCAGATAAATCTGTTGTTGGATGCGGCGACGGCGTTGGGAGAGGCGACGTTGCGGGTGAGAAGAGACGGACGCGTAGTGGCGGAGGGGACGCTGCGCGTGGAACGCGTGGCTCCGGCGATCTTCACGGCGAACGCGAACGGGCGCGGGGTCGCCGCGGCGCAAGTGCTGCGGGTGCGGCCGGACGGGTCGCAGTCGCTGGATCTGGTGTTCCAGTGCGCATCGGCAGGGAACTGTATACCGGCACCTATTGATCCGGGGGGCGAGGAAGATCAGGTCTTCCTGCTACTGTACGGGACGGGAATGCGCGGGCGGAGCAGCCCGGGGGCGGTGAGCGCGACGATCGGCGGGGACGCGGTGGAAGCCTCCGACGCGGTGGCGCAGGGTCAGTTCGCCGGGCTGGACCAAGTGAACCTGCGATTGCTGCGGCGGCTGGCCGGACGCGGCGTGGTGAACGTGGTGGTGCGTGTAGACGGGCGGGAGACGAATACGGTGACGGTGGAGATAGGCGGCAGCGCGCCGCCTGCGCCTCCCCCGGTGGAGCGGCCGCCGGCAGTGCCGACGGGCCGCGTGTATCAGCCGGTGGCGCAGGGTTTGGAGTGGAGCTACCGAGTGACATTCCCGCAAATGGCGCGCGTGCCACACAAGCCGATTGTGGAGGAGCCGGCGGGACTGCTTTGCTCGAACGTGTTCTGCGGGCTGCAAACGTGGAACGCGGGACAGATCGAGTTCAGCATCACGGCGGGGGCGATGGCTGGCGAGGAGGTTTGGGAGGCAAACATCACGGGGCGCGGGCCAGCCTTTTTCTTCCCGACAACGGGACCGATCCAGATCCGGCGGAGGCATTTTCCCGGCGGGCTGGGGGGCGAAACCCAACTGGAACTGGTGAACCGGCCGGTAAGTGGACTTACGCTGGTGCGGGCGTTGTCGCGGCCAGGTTTTTCCGCGCTGACCAACGGGATTCTACGCGGGGAGACGCTGACAGTTCCGGCGGGGACGTTCCGCAACGTGATCACGGTGGAGACGACGGTGACTGGAGATTCGTCGTCGGGCTTCACGGGGACGTACCGGACGGAGGTGAAGCTGGCACCGTATGTGGGAATCATTCGCGCGGTGATGAGGGATCCGAACGGACAGATTCTGTTCACGCAGGAGCTGACTCGGTTCCAGGAGCCGGCGCCGATGCCGCAACCGCGGTTCCGGATTAGCAACCTGACGCTGGGTCCGGCGGTGAACGACGGCAACACGGCGACGCTGCCGATAGAGTTCGACTTCGAGGATCCGAGTGGGACGGCATCGTCGGGCTCGCTGACGTTGACGTTTAACCTGGATGGAACCGGGGCCGGGTCGACTACCGTGCAGCCTGCGGGGGTGGCGGCGGGACAGACCAGCGGGCGGATACGAGCGACGGTGCGGTTCACCGGGCTGCGGTGGGTGAGCGGGCGGACGGGAGTGTTCACGTTCGTGCTGACGAATTCCAACGGGGATGAGAGCAACGCGGTGAGCGGCAGTTTCACTCCGCCGTAAGGTGGAGGAGTTTGAGATCGGCGGGATCGGCGAGGCCCCACCCTCCGAAGATAGAGCAGGCTTTGAAGCCGCGATCCAGGCGGGCTTGGGAGACGGCGAGGCCGCACTCGGCTTCAGCGATTTTGGGGTGATGGGGGGGAAAGTTGCGGCGGCGATCTTCGAGTGCTCGTTCGAAGTAGGGGACGGCGGCGCGCGGCTGTGAGTTGGCGAGCAGGGCGAAGGCGAGCATGACGGAACTGTCGGCGACGGCGTAATGGCCGCTGGGGTTGAGCTGGCTGATCCGGGCCGCGGCGGTTCTCAACTTGGGGAGACCTTGCGCAGAGCCGGTGCGAAGGAGAAGTACGGCTTCCTGCGCCTCCATCAAGGCAAGGGAAGTGGGGCTGGCAACTGTCTTGCGGTGGATGCGGAGGGCTTCCTTCATGAGCGGCAGGGCTTCGGCGTAACGGGCCTGGAGCTGAAGAACGCGGGCGAGGTTGCGGCAGGAGTTGGCGACGTGTGAATGGTCCTGGCCGAAGAGCCCGCGGAAGCGCTGGAGCGTCTGGCGGAAGGCTTGCTCGGCTTCCTGGTGACGTCCCTTTTCGGCGAGGACGGCGCCGAGATTGCCGTAGGAGACAGGGATCTGGACACTCCCGGGGCCCATGTATTTTTCCGTGAGGCCGATGACGGATTGATGCATGGAGGCAGCTTTGTCGAGGTCGCCGATGCGGGCATGAGCGGCAGCGGAGTTGTTCATGGCAAAGATGATTTCGGCATGACCGGGCGGAAGAAGCCGGGTGAGGACGGAGAGGGCCTGATCAAAGTAGCGGACGGCGCCGGGAAATTCGCCCTGGCTCTGGTGGTAAACGCCGAGGGCGTTGAGGCTGAGGGCGAGGCCGAGGGAGGGGCTGGAAGAGAGAGATTTTTCGATGGCGAGGGATCGTTCGACAAGAGACTTGCGCTCGGCCTGGGCGGGGAGGGCGCCGGCGAGGTCGCGCATGGCCTGAGTGGTTTTCGCGTTCTTATCACCGAGGATACGCTGGTGGCGGGCGAGTGAGGCGCGGAGAAAAGAGATGCCCGTGGCGCCGTCTTCGGTCTGGGCGGCGAGGCGGGCCAGATCGTGGAGGACGGCGACGGTGGCCGGATCATCGGCCCCGCGGGCGGCGGTGAATTCGGCGAGGGCGGCTTCGAGGTAGGTTTTCGCGCGGGGGTATTGGCTGCGTGCAAGATAGACGCCGCCGAGGACGTGCTGAAGACGCGCGCGGACATCAGGATCAAGGCCGGGATGCTCGAGGACCATGGCTTCGCCGCGCTCGAGGAATTCGCTGACCTTCAGATCACTGCCGCCGGGGAGGTACTTGGGATTGGAGACGGAAAAGAGGTCGGTGAGGACGGCCACGACGCGCTCGGCGGATTGTTGTTCATCCCGTGCGATGTCGCGCTCGCGGGCGATGCGGCGTGACTGCCAGGCGGCGGTGACGGCGAAGGCGATGACGAGGAGGAGGCTGAGGGCGGCGAGGGCGGAAGCGACACGGTTGCGGCGGATGAACCTGCCGAGGCCGTAGATGAAGGAGGCTTTGCGGGCAACAACGGGGCGGCGTGCGAGGTGACGCTCGACGTCGTCTGCCATTTGGCCGGCGGAGGCGTAGCGCAGGAGAGGATCCTTGTCGAGGGCCTTGAGAATGATGGCGTCGAGATCACCGCGGAGCTGCTTGAGAAGTGCGCCGGGAGCGGGCGGGTCGTTTTCGAGAATCAGGCGCTGGGAGGAGTAGGGGCGGCTGCCGGTGAGGAGTTCATAGAGGAGTACGCCGAGGCCATGCACATCGGTGGCGGTGGTGATGGGTTCGCCGCGGATCTGCTCGGGGGCGGCGTATTCCGGGGTCATGATGTGGAGTTCAGGGCGGGTTTTTAGGGACTCTTCGGTGGAAGGGTCGAGCAGCTTGGCGATGCCGAAGTCGAGCAGGCGAACTTCGCCTTCGGCTGTCACGAGAATATTGGAGGGCTTCAGGTCACGGTGAACGACAAGGTTGCGGTGTGCGTAATCGACGGCGCGCGCGACTTCGCGAAAGAGACGGAGCCTGGCGTGGATGGAGAGGCTGGCAGCGAGACAGTATTCGGTGATGGGGCGTCCATTGACGTATTGGAGGACGAGGTAGGCGCGGCCGTCTTGGGAGACGCCGGCATCCAGGAGAGCGGCGATGGAGGGGTGGTCCAGCCGCGCCAGGATGCGCTGCTCCTGTTTGAAGCGCGCGACCAGCTCGGGCGTCGCCCAGACGGGGAGGAGCTTGAGCGCGACGGGGGGAAGCGCGGGATCGGCGCGGCGCGCCAGATAGACTTCGCCCATGCCACCGCGGCCCAGCAGATGGAGGATCTGGTACGGGCCGATCGACTTGCCGGCCAGGGATGGTTGGGAATCGCCACTGAGCAGGCGCCTGTCGATGGACAAGGGCTCAAGGGTTTCATGGGCGACGAGCATGGCGCGGACCTCCGCTTCCAGGTCAGGCTGGTCCTCAAGGATCTGCTTGAGGCAGGCCTCGCGCGGGGCGCCGGCAGGTAGTTCGCGGGCGGCTTCAAAGGCAGCCTGGATCTTCCGCCACTTGGGGTCCACTGTAGGTGTTCGCGGCATCGGCGAGTGGAACGGGACAAGAAATCAAGGGGAAGCGATTTCTTTGCGGAGCCAGGCGCGGGCATTGGCCCAGATGCGCTGGACGGTTTTCGAGGAGACGCCAAGAACCTCGGCTGTCTCTTCCAGGGAAAGGCCGGCGAAATAGCGCAACTCGACGACCTGAACGGCCTGCGGGTCCATGGCCTTGAGCTTGTTGAGGGCCATGTCCAGCTGGAGCAGTTCCTCCTTTTCGCCATCGGAGAGCCACTCTTCGGCGTTCTCCAGGGGGACGGGGATCTGGTTACCGCCGCGTTTCTGGCGGCCTCGCGTGCGGGCGTAGTCGACAAGGATGCGGCGCATCGTCTGGCTGGCGGCGGCGAGGAAGGCGCCGCGGTCTTCGGCGCCGAGCTGGCGGTTTTTGAGGAGCCTGAGATAGCACTCGTTGACCAGGGCCGTGGTGCCGAGGGTGTCGGACTTAGGGTCTATGCGGAGGCGCTGATGGGCGACGCGGCGGAGGTCTGTGTAGAGGATGGGGACCAATTCATCAAGGGCGGAGAGGTCGCCGTTATCGCAGCGGCGGAGCAGTTGCGTGATCAGACCCTCGTCGGACATGCGTTCAGGTTAGTACCTCTACATTCAGATCCTGCGCGAAGCAGGCAGGAAAAGCAAATCAGGCAACGCGGCCGTAGGCCAGTTGCGGGATGATTACCAGTTCCCGGAGTTTGAGCCCAGCGGCGAGAATGTCCTT
>Ga0194131_10000153_pt1 | contig 108236 bp, 92 predicted proteins | sample TA2KigO120mmetaG_FD_148631 | JGI IMG/M metagenome (GOLD analysis project Ga0194131, IMG submission 148631) | Freshwater microbial communities from Lake Tanganyika, Tanzania - TA2015053 Kigoma Offshore 120m | ecosystem: Environmental > Aquatic > Freshwater > Lake | place: Tanzania: Lake... | reverse complement strand
ATCTCCGCCGATGGTGCACGACGGGCGAAGGAAACGAAGCAAAAGTCGATATGGAACTGCTCCGAGCTATTACAGGCATGCAGAACGGACGTGGTATGCCCACGGAGCTCAATATTCAGGATCTCCGCCGATGGTGCACGACGGGCGAAGGAAACGAAGCAAAAGTCGATATGGAACTGCTCCGAGCCATTACAGGCATGCAGAACGGACGTGGTATGCCCACGGAGCTCAATATTCAGGATCTCCGCCGATGGTGCACGACGGGCGAAGGAAACGAAGCAAAAGTCGATATGGAACTGCTCCGAGCTATTACAGGCATGCAGAACGGACGTGGTATGCCCACGGAGCTCAATATTCAGGATCTCCGTCATCGGAGATGTCTCGCTTAGGATTCAATCCGCCCTCACCCTTTCTCGAACTGCTACTTTTTGCTCAAGCCCAAAAAACAACGTACCCTCTCACATTGCATAGTACATTTCCACAGTATGCGTCGCTTCATTCTGTATTCCTCAACGCTTCTCGCAATCGCACTGATATCCTTTTTTGCTTTTCAGTTTAAGGATGCGATCGTTTTTAGAGCGAGTCGCTTGATCGATGAAAACATTGAAGAAGAAGAAACGATGCTCCTTGCAATGTTGGACTCTCATCCCAAGGAAATTTTTTCATCGTATCAGGCATATCTCCGTGCCCACCCCACGCGCACAAAGTACTGCCATGGGATTTTGCATCGCATTGGACATGTGGCGGTAGAAACTATGGGTTGGGACAAAGCAATGGCTATCGCCAATCCATTATGTGGAGGAGGTTTCATTCATGGAATGATTGAAACACGTTTCGGACTCCTCTCTGTGCTCAGTCCAAAAAGCGTGCAGACGGAAGTGCTTGCCACATGTGGGAGCCCGAAAAACGAGATCTGTTACCACGGCATTGGACATGGGTTGATGGTGCTCTTTAACAATGATGATCTTGCTGCGCTTCAGGCCTGTCAGGAGGTTTCCCTCCCAGGGAGAATGGATTGTTTTGACGGTATTTTCATGCATATTTTTGATGCCGAGGAAACAGGTGTTCCAAAGGATAGTCCGCGCAGAGCCGAAGGAGCTTTGTTCTGTAAATCTCTCACTCATGAACAACGTGTCTCCTGCTACTTTTATCTCCCGAGGATTTTTGCCAATACCCCTATGATGGTCGAAAACGCTGTACATGTTTGCAGCAGTGTCACACCGCTTTTGCACCAAAATATTTGCATTCAAGGATCGGGGCATATGTTTTTGAAATACATGTTGCCCGATACCGAAACAGCGATGGAGGCTTGCCAAAGCTTTCCAACAGCTCAGCAAAAAATATGCGAAGCAGGAGCAGATGATTACAAAAAACTTCAAGAAAGCACGAGTGGACCTTTGTAAGATACGTAACAGCGGATGAACTCTACAAGAGTCCACACGGTACACCCCTGTTTTTCGTACCTCTTACTTACCTTTCGCCATCCATCGGTAGAGCTCTGCGGCGAGCACGCCGCCGATGAGCGGGGCGATGAGGTTTGTGAGGCTACCAACGCCGAGGCCGATAGCTACGGCAGGATTGACGATGCCGCTACTGATGATGGAGGCCGTGGAGGCGCCGAGGAAGAGCGAGCCGCCGATCGTTACGCCTGCGGGTCCATCGCTGACTTTCTTGTAGACGACAGAGCAGACGCCGAGGACGAGGATGGCTGCACCGAGTGCCTCGCCGATGCCAACCTCAATCCCATCAAGCGCGCCGCCACTCGGGGGGATCACGGAGATGAGGGCAAGGAACGGCGCGACGAGCGCTGCGCCGCATATTTGGGAGAGGACGTAGCAAAGCGCATCGACCGTAGAAATCTTTCCGATGCACCAGAGACCCACGGTCACCGCAGGATTCACCTGCGCACCGCTAATGGGTCCGATGATGTAGACGAGGACCATCAGCGTGAGGCCGGCGATGGCTGGCGTCGGGATCGTCGAGGGGACGAGGATGGAAATGCTCACGGCGAGCGTGAGGAGGAATGTGCCGAGGAGCTCGGCCGAGTACTGGCGGATGGGGAGCATATGGATATCATGTGTATTCCATTTCCGATGCATTTGCAAAATCTTGGACTTGCCGAGGAAGTCCTCAATGTTTTGGCTACTTTGCGTTGTTGTTCTTGGGGCGGAAAGTATCCGGTTCCATGTGCATTTTTGCAATACAACGTGGCGGAGTTCCGATTACACGACTGATGTCTATTCGGACTTATGAACAAAAAATGTGTTCACAGAGCATCGATCTGCTCCAGTGCATGCTTGGCACGCTCGTTATCTGGATCGTACCGAAGCACATCAGCAAACTGCTCCCTTGCCTCGGAAATCTCCCCGCCGTTTGCCTGGAGGATGCCAAGGTTGATGCGTGCGGCCACGAAACCCGGCGCGAGGTAAATCGCCTTGCGATAGGCACTTTTGGCAAGCGAGAGGTTGCCGAGTTTCTGGAGCACCACTCCACGATTGAAGTGGGGCTGGGGGAGGAGGGGGCTCGCGTCGATTGCAGCATCGAAAGCATCGAGAGCACCGTTCAGATCGCCCAAGGCAAGGTGTGCATTTCCCAGATTGAGGTAGGCCGGCGCAAACCTCGGCACGGCCTCCAGAGCGCTGTGGTACATCCGCATAGCTTCTCTGTAGTCTCCCGCGTTTGCGGAGAGGATCCCGAGTCCTACGAGCGCGAAGGCGTTTTGAGGATAGTGCTTGAGTGCTGCGGTGTAGCGCTCGTACGCACCTTTGCTGTCGCCGCTTTGCCGAAGTGCCGAGGCGAGGTTGCTGAGGATCTTCGAGCGCGACAACTCCCGTGAGCGACTCGGCGGCAGGCTGTCGTGTACGGCTAACGCTCCTTCGTACTCCTCGATGGCCTCCACGATGTCGCCTTCCGAGAGCGCGCGCTTGCTCAAGATATTGGCGATGTTATTCCTCGCAACGTGCGACTCGGGGTAGGACTGAAGGACATTGCGGAAGAGCGCTTCGTTACTTGACCACGTTGTGACTTGCCGTACCGAGAGTGCTATACAGGCCACAAGAACGAAGCACAGTGCTACCGTCCATCCTCCGGATGCCCGTACCTGCGTCTGGGGTTTCTCTCGAGAGGTTAGGAGGTAGCCGATGCCAAGCAGTAGGCCGATCGAGGCGAAGTACGCATAGCGGTCCGACGAAACGTACATCGTTCCACCCTTGGCGAAGTTTAGGAGGCTCGGTAGGAGGCCTGAGAGGAAGATTCCCCCAGAGATCCACGGTGCGTGCGATCGCGTCCGACGTGCTATCGCCACGAGTGCAAGAGATCCACCAGCAAGACCGATGATCGGAACGAAAAACTCTGGCGAAAACAGTGAGACAGAACCGTTGTAGGGGTACAGCACCGAGAGACCCAAGGGCACGACCCATTTGGCGACGGTGAAGGCGACGCCCTTGGCCATCATGAGCAGGGTCATCGTTGGCGTGAGCACCGTGATCGCTTCGCTCTTCCCGAGTGCGGCGACGATCCCAAAGGTCATACTGAGTGCTAAGAAGGCGATCAGCGCGCGCAGCGTTTGTGGATCGATGCGCCGGTGACGCTCGAAGGAAAGCAGGGCAAGGATTAGGGGCATTCCGATGATCGTCACTTTGCTCAGGAGTCCTGCCGTGAAGAGAACGAGTGCCGCAATCAGCCATCTTCGTCGCGGATCCTCCTGCCAGTGCAACCACGAGATTGTCGTGAGCAAGCCGAAGAACGTGGAGAGGAGATCCTTCCGGGCGCTGGCCCAGACCACGGTCTCCACGTGCATGGGATGCGCGGCGAAGAGTGCGCCGAGCATCAGGGCCATCTTCCATGATCTGTCGTGCGAAGTGCCGCGGTGGGAGCCACTCAGGATCATCGAAAGGAGCACCGTGACGAGCAAGCTGTTGAGGAAGTGCCAGAGGATATTTTGCACGTGGTAGATCCCCGGATTTGAGCCTCCGATAAGGTAGTCGATCTGGTACGAGAAGAGCGTGAGCGGAATGTAGAGCTCCGGATCGTACGTCGTGAAGATTGTCCGGAGCGTGCTAAAGGAAATAGCCCGGATTGCGGGGTTATCGTAGATGAGCAATCCGTCATCCCACACGACAAACGGGTAGTCCGCTGCGCGGGCGTAGAGGAAGATCACGATAGGCACGATTGCCCCAAGCATCATCAGCAACCGATGCCATGCATAGCGAATCGGAGCAGGCGAAGCGGAGGGGGCCATGGGCTAGAGGGCAACGCCAATAGCGGATTTCAGAGCGGCGCCGATGCCGTAGGCGACGACGGCTCCTGCCGCACCCACTGCGGTGATCTCGATGCACCCTCTCCATAGCTTCTCCCGTATCACCCAGCTTTTCGTCAGTCCCAGTGCAACAAGCGCGATGGCTGCCGAAGCGATGGCGATCCTGAAGCGGTTATCCGCAGCGACCGGAACGATATAGGGGATGAGGGGGATTGCTCCGAAGATCTGGAAGCTGAGAAAGGTCGTAAAGGCATGCAAAATCGGGCGATCGGTCGACGAAAGGCTCAGGTCATGCTCGGCGCGCATCATGGTGTCCGCCCAGACTGCTGGATCGGACGTCACCGCCTTTGTCGCATTATGCAACGTATGTCCTTTGAGGCCTAGGGACTGCAGGTACTCCCGCACTTCCTCGCGCTCGAGATCCGGGTGCGTGCGGATTTCCTCAAGTTCCTCGTCGCGGATGCGCCGGTACTGGTCGCGTTCGGAACGCATGCTCAAGTATGCGCCGGTGGCCATGGAGATTCCGTCAGCCAGCAAATTGCCCAGTCCCAGGATGATGGCAACGTACCGGGGGAGGCCAGAGCCGACCGTGCCCGCAACGATGGCGAACGTGGTCACAATGCCGTCATTTCCCCCGTAGACGATGTCTTGTATGACGGAGCCGAGCCTATGTCCATGCACTTCCTCGGAGCGGTGCGCCGCAAAGCGCCTGGTCAGATCCCGATCGGTCATGCGGATACTCTACACGGTTGCTCCCTATCGCACAGCCCGGATTGCCCACCTGCCTGCCATGTAGATCCCACCACCTGCCCCGATCAGCGTCAGCACCAGCATCTTCGGGCCGGTTTCCGGCTGGCGCATCGTTTGCGGGGCGCTAAAGTGCATCGGTGCTGCAGTCGCCGTGTTGACGTTTGTCGGGATGGCTTGCGCAACCACCTCTGTTGGAAGTGGAGCATCGTCTTGCTGCATTATCGATGGGGTATACGATTGTGTGGTCACCGTTTCTCTCTGCTGCGTTGCGATCTGCTCAGCGAGGATGTCGAACGCGGACTTGGGACGGTCAATGCCTGCGACCACTCCCTTCAGCTCCTCTTGGCTATCATCGAGCGTACCGTAGGAGACTGCGCCAACGGTCACTGCCAAAAGGATGCCGAGCACCGCGGCAGGACTGCGCGATACCCGTGCCGATTGCACCTTAGGAGCATCATTGCTCTTCAGCGCTACCCGCACCGGTACTGGAGCCTCGTCTGTTGCCTGCCAGTGTGGGTGTACAGTGCTCATAGGGGTGCGCGGTCTGTGGATACGAGCATCTGCCTTCGCGATGCGATCGCCGTGCCGATGCCGGCGGAGAGAATACCGAGGAGACCGAGCGTTGACGGGATACCGGTTTCCCCCTGGACCCTTCCTCCGGACTGCGTGACGCTCCCCTGTACGGGGTTCACCGGCTGACCTCCCTTTCCGCCGATAGCACTTGCGGCGAGCGGCGATGTCGACGTCTTCGGGTCACCGACGGTTACGGATACTTCTGCGCTGAATGCACTTTCCTGCTCACCACTACCGACGGCTCTCATGGCGAAGTAGTACGTCGTCCCCTCAGGAAGTGAACGGAGTGCCAGGCTTTGGACATTTGCGGCGACGCTCTTTCTTTGGATGTAGCGACCCGTCGTCGTGCCGTAGTAGATGTTGTACCCCTGGAGTTGTGAGGATTTCAGGGCGTCCCATCCCAGGAATACGGAGGCCCCTTCCGTGGTGATCCGGACATTCTGTATCTGAAGGAGGCCGAATGCGGCGCTCGGAGCAGAGGAAACTGCAGCAGAGCTTGGCCCCTGCATACGCTGGGCATCCAGGGAAGGGATGCAAATTCCCGCACTACAGAGTCCGCTCTGGCACTGGGCGTTTCCCGTGCACACTTGTCCCATACCCAAAAGCGCGTTGGCGGGCGAAGGGGTGCTCGCCGTACAGACGTTCTCGACGCAGCTGCCGCTGTGGCACTGTATGTTCGATCCGCATGCGCCGCCATCGGGAATGAGGGCTCCTGCAGCCTGGCATACCCCCTCGGTGCAGTGACCGGAGCGACACTGCGGATCGGTGATGCACACATCGCCATCCGCAAGCAGGGTAGCCTGCGGTGATACTGCAGTTGCGCGGGTTTCACTGTCGCCAGCACTCGCAGTGGCTACCTCATCGCCCGATGTGGACTCTGCGGATCCTGCATTCGCAAAGACGACGAGCAGGGCGCTGGGTTCGGCATTCATCACGTGGCGCTGCTCTTCTCCCGTCCCGGTGACAACCGTTGAGTGACCGTCACTTTGCACGTCGTAGAACGTGATGACTGTTCCTGCAGGCGCTGTCTTGAGAACGGTGAACTGCACACGTGCAACGAGAATCTGCAGATCCTTGGGGCCATCTGACTCTACTGCTGCTTCGATCTTCACAAATCCCTCTCCTTCGGAAAAGGTGCTCTCGCCGGGTGTCACGATAGGAAACTCCTCGCTCACTTCCACACTATCTCCCTTGAGGATGCTCGGGTCGTACGCCAGCCATGTGCGCGCGCGTGCGATCTCGATCTTGTCGGGATTCTCAATCACGACGTCGAGATCGAGGATATCACCGGCTGCGAGCGCTGGCGTCTTGAGGGTCTGGGGGTCTTGTACGGAGAAGCTGGAACATTGAATTTCTTCGGGGTCTCCGTCGCTTTCCAGGATGACATTGTCCTCTTTGTAGTCCATCAGACAGTGTGGACGGAGCACGAGCGTCGTCTGAGTGCCGATAGCGTATGCCGTTTCCGCCGCTCCGCCGCAGGCGATGGAGAGGAGGAGCGTCGCGATGGTGATGTGTGTGGGTGTACGCATAGAGATTTACTGGTCCGGTGCTGTAGCGAGAATCCGGATTGCATCATCGATCGTCAGGATGCCGTCGCGATTGGGATCGCTTCGTAGCATCTCTGGAGTCACGTCTCGGTATCCAGAAACGACTTCAAGGATCACCAAGGCATCGCGCGCATCGACGATTCCATCCCCATCCATGTCACTGCTCACGACAACACCGGCCTCGATCAGGGAGATCGGTCGGACGTCTCCAGCAGTCTGGATCCCAACGAAAAACGCGCTCAGAACCATCGCCGATCCCAGCAGAAGGATCTTCGTTCGTTGGCTTTGAGTGGAGCGCTGCTTCGTCATATCAGTACAGTATAGGGTATTTGCTTTCGTATAACCATGCGCGTGAGTGGAAAAATTCACTATATATTGCACGGTAGCATTTATGCCTGCGCATGATCTATTGGTGCAATGGCTCCATACCGTTGTCCGTTCCCTTGCATAGCGTTCCGCGCATTCTAGTATAGTGTCATGCTCAAAAACATCTTCCTTTTGACCGGCGAGAACGCCTACGGACTTTCCGAGGAGAGACGGCGGTGGGTTCAGGGGTTTACGCAGAAGCATGGACCTGAAAATTGCAGCTCGGTTTCCTCTTCGGGCCTGACATACGCGCGTTTGCTCGACGAAGTAGCCGTTCTTCCGTTTACCGCCACCAAGCGCCTCGTCGTCCTTGAAGGCATTCCGCCTCTTTCGAAAGACGAGGTCGAGCGCTTGCCAGGAGATATCCATCCCGATGTGATCCTGCTCATCATCGATCCTTCTCCCGATAAGCGCACGACTGCAGCGAAGGCAATCCTCGCGTTGGCGGATGTTCGCACGTTCACGCCGATCAAGGGTGAGCAACTGCAACGATGGATGGTAGAGCGGTGTGCACTCGAGGGTGCGCAGATCGCTCCCGATGCTCTGCGCACGCTCCTTTCCCTCGCCGGTCATGAGCAGATGGTCCTCGATCGTGAGCTACGCAAGCTCTGTCTTTGCGCGCATGGCAGAACCATCACGACGGAGGATGTCCTCGCTCTCGTGCTGCCGTCTGCGGAACAAAACGTCTGGCACATTCTCGATCTGGTTGCTTCCGGGGATACCGCTGCGGTGCTTTCCTTCCTCCGCGTTTGCCAGCGTACGGGTGAATCCGCATCGGGGATGTGGCCGGTACTCCTCTGGACCGTCGCACAGCTCGTCGCTGTTTGGGCAGCGCTGGACAAGGGTGCGCGGACTCCCCAGGAGGTGATGAAGATTTCCGGCGCCAGCTTCGGGAGCGTCCGCAGTCTCCTCCCGGTAGCCAAGCGCATCGATCAGTCGTGTATGCAAGATCTCCTCCGGAGATTCACCGAGGCCGATATTGATCTCAAGACCGGCGCTCTCCGCGCAACGGCAGACGCACTCCAGGAGCAGGAGGCCCTCGTCGATGTTTTGCTTGCTATCCTCACGCGAGGTGCGAGTGCGCGGCGACCACCTGCGATGCATCGATAATCAGCGTGGTTGCGCTTCCCCCTGCTGTTCAATGTTCTGCAGTAACTCCTGTGCCGCACGGTCTTCCTGCTCCCTGCTTTTGAGCTCTTTGCTCTGCAGTTTGCGCTTCCTCTCGCTCCGCACCTGTTCTGTACGGCGTACGATTTCCGATTTCTGCATCGCGGAGATTTCCTTGCCATACTTTTGATCGATCACCGCGAGCTGCTGGCGCTCTTGGTTGAGGATCTGGTTTAAGTTCTGAATTTGCTCCGGCGTCATGATGGGAAGGATGTTGATCCAGTATTGCCGCTCCTCGTCGTTCATGCTCTCGGACGCAAGAATGAGCTCTACGAGATCGTGAAACTTCTCCATTGTCTCCGGAGGAACCGTGACAGCCGAGTGCGCTCCTGAGGAGGGAGGGGGAGTCGTCATACCATGAGCTTAGGACGAATGGGGCACGGAAGCAGCCGCTCACTGTGGAGACCTTCCTGCATGGTCTAGGCAACCTTGAGTACCTCGTAGCGGAATTTCCCTGCGGGCGTGGGGACCTCGACGATATCACCCTCATCCTTGCCGAGGAGGGCTTTGCCTATGGGGGACTCGTTGCTGATCTTGTGCTCAAGAGGGTCTGCTTCCGTGGATCCGACGATGACGTACGTCTCGGGATCCTCGCCCTCGGAGCGGTTGCGTACCGTGACCGTGGTACCGATATCGATCTGCTTGCCTCGCCTTGCGTCGGGCTTCTTCTCGGCGATGATCTTCGCATTCTTGATCTTGAGCTCAAGCTCAAGGATGCGACCCTCGACGAACGCCTGCTCGTTCTTCGCCTCTTCGTATTCCGAGTTTTCCGAGAGATCTCCGTAGGAAATAGCTTCCTTGAGGCGTTGGGCGACCTCTTGGCGGCGGACGGTCTTGAGCTGCTCGAGTTCCTCCTTGAGCTTTCGAAGCCCTTCTTTCGTGACAAGGGTCTGATCTTCATCCCCTGTGCCGGAGCCGTATTCCCCAGCAGATAGGATATCGTCATCGCCTTCAGAGGCAGATGCATTCTGGTTGTTGCCAGGTTCTTCGTGCAGCAGATCGTCGTCGTTGGCCATGAAAAAAGCGTGGGAAAGTCGGGAGGATTCTACGCGATATTAGGCACCTGGCAACCAGTACGAACGAAAAAGATGATATTCGCCTATCGGCTGGCCTGCAGGAGATCGGGCCAGGGCAGCAATGGAAGCTCTGCAGGGTCTTCACGGGTGAGTGCCTCAACGAAGCGCTTGAGCAGCTGGATGTTGGTGATGAGCGGAATACCATGGTCTGTTGCCAGCCTGCGGATGAAGTAGCCGTCCGTCCGCTCCGTCGAAGTACTGTGCGTCGGAACGTTGATCACGAGATCCACGCGTCGCATCTCCAGGTACTCGCGAATGTTGGGTGAGCGTGGCTCGCTGATTTTGTGGAGGAGTCCTGAGGCAATCCCCCTCGACTCCAGAAATTCATGTGTGCGTGCGGTTGCGAAGAACTGAAATCCTCGTTCGGCGAGCATGTGGATCGAGGGGATGATTTCCATTTTGTCCTCGAGCTTGCCAACGGTGATGAGGATGTTGCTCTTTGGCATGCGGAATCCGACGGCCAGGAGCGCGGTCAGCAGGGCTTGCTCTGCATTTCTCCCGAAGCATGCGACTTCACCCGTGCTCGCCATCTCCACGCCCAGGCGTGGGTCTGCGCCGCGCAATCTGGAAAAGCTAAACTGCGCCGCTTTGACCCCGACGTGATCGAGGTCGATGGTTTGATAGCGTCGGTCTGTCGGGGCAATGCCGAGCAGTGCTTGCGTAGCGAGCGTGGCGAAGTTCTCCCCGGTGACTTTGCTCGCGAAGGGGAAGCTGCGGCTCGCTCGGAGATTGCATTCAATCACTTTGATGCGATTGTCGACCGCGAGGAATTGGATGTTGAACGGCCCGGAGATTGCAAGTCCTCGTGCGATACTTTTTGCTACGGATTTCACGCGCCTCAGCGTCTCGAGATTCACCCGCTGGGGAGGCAGGACGATGGTTGCGTCGCCAGAGTGTACGCCGGCATTTTCGATGTGCTCCCCGATGGCATACAGCAGGAGCGATCCATCCTGCGCGACTCCGTCGAGCTCGATCTCTTTCGCGCCGACTTCAAACTTGGAGACGACGATGGGCGCCTCCTTGTTCACGAATGCCGAGAGGCTCAGGTACTCCTCCAGGTCTGCATCCGTATGCACGACAGCCATCGATGCGCCGGAGAGCACGTAGCTCGGACGTACGATGACGGGGTATCCGACCGTTTGGGCAAAAGCTGTAGCGGCGCTCAGATCGGTGAATTCCCGCCATGCAGGCTGGTCAACTGCTAGCTCGTCGAGGAGTGAACTGAACTTGTGCCTGTCTTCTGCGCGGTCGATATTTGCGGGGTGTGTGCCGAGGATCGGGATGCCCGCTGCAGCGATCTTGGGCGCAAGTGAGTTGGGGATTTGTCCGCCCATCGACACTACCACCCCTCGTGGCTGGAGAAGATCGGCAATATCGCGAACCCGCTCGTCGGTGAGCTCGTCGAAAAACAGCATGTCGCACTCGTCGTAGTCGGTGCTCACAGTCTCAGGGTTGCTGTTGAGCATGGCGACACGCAGTCCCTGCCTCTGCAGTTCATGCGTTGCTTGCACGCAGCACCAGTCGAATTCCACAGACGATCCGATGGAGTAGGGCCCACCTCCGAGCACCAGTGCAGACTCTTTGGCTTGTTTCCCTTCTTGGAACCCAATGTCGTGTTCGGTTCCGTTATAGGTGAAATAGAGGTAGTTGGTCTGGGCGGGAAATTCGCCGGCCAGCGTATCGATTTGCTTCACCGCCGGAATGATGCCGTGCTCCTTGCGAAGAGCGCGGACAGATTCGTGGTCCATTCCCGTAGACTGAGCGATAGCCCTGTCGGAAAATCCCATGCGCTTTGCGGATGCAAGGAGTGCTGGCGGCAACTGTTCTCCGGCTTTCACGAGATGCTTTTGGATCTCCGCGCAGCGCGCGATGCCCTCGAGGAACCATTTGTCGATGCCTGTGGCGATGGAAACTTCCTCCGTTGACCACTCTCCCTGCAGTGCTTTTGCCACCGCAAAGATTCTTCGCGGCGTGGCCTTCTTGATCTCTCCCTGGAGCTCTTTGAACTGCAGTTTCGTGTGCAGTATCCCGTCTGCGCCGATGTTGAGCATGCGAACGGCTTTCTGCAGTGCCTCCTCGAAGGTGCGACCGAGGGCCATGACCTCCCCTACGGATTTCATCTCACTCGTGACCTGTTCGGAAACAAACCGAAACTTCTGCAGGTCCCAGCGTGGCATCTTCACAGCGACGTAGTCGAGGGATGGCTCAAAGTCTGCGCAGGTCGTCTTGGTGATTGCGTTGCGAATCTGTGGAAGGGTGTAGCCCAGTGCGAGCTTTGCAGCCACGAAAGCGAGCGGGTAGCCGGTCGCCTTGGAAGCGAGTGCCGAACTGCGACTCAAGCGGGCGTTCACCTCGATGACGCGGTACGCGCGGGATCGAGGGTCGAGCGCGTACTGGATATTGCACTCGCCGACGATGCCGAGGTGTCGTATGACCTTGAGGGCGATGCTTCGCAACATGTGATAGTCGGTGTTGTCGAGTGTTTGGCTCGGGGCGACAACGATCGACTCTCCGGTGTGGATGCCCAGCGGGTCGACGTTCTCCATGTTGCACACGGTGATGCAGTTGTCGGCGTAGTCCCGTACGACTTCATACTCGATCTCCTTCCAGCCCGTGAGGTCCTCTTCGACGAGCACTTGTGGGGATTCGACGAATGCCACTTTGCAGAGTTCCTGCAGTTCCTTCTCGTTCATAGCCCGTCCGCTGCCCTTGCCTCCGAGTGCGTACGCGGCACGCACGATGACCGGACAGCCAATCGTCTTTCCTGCCTCCATCGCTTGGTCGAGCGTGTTGCAGGCGAAGGACCGCGGAACATCCACGCCGATGGAATTCAGTTCGGCATTGAAGAGCGCTCGATCCTCCGTTTTGCGAATGCTCTCCACGGGCGTTCCGAGCACCGTAACGTCATGTTTCTTGAGGATTCCCTGATCGTCGAGGGCCACACCGCAGTTTAGGGCCGTCTGTCCACCGAAGCTCAGCGCGATCGCCTGAGGCTTCTCGATTCCGATGATCCTCTCCACGAAGCCGGGAGTCACCGGCTCAAAGTACACACGATCAGCGAGTCCCCAACTCGTTTGGTTGGTAGCGATATTGGGGTTGATGAGCACCACGCGTAGCCCCTCTTCCTTGAAGGCTTTGATCGCCTGGCTTCCGGAGTAGTCAAATTCGCCGGCTTCTCCGATCTTCAATGCACCGGATCCTAGGAGTAAAACTGTTTTAATTGAGGAAAACGCCCCCCTCCCGCCCGTATGGGCGCCGGAGGAGCCGACGTCCTTGTTCGCGATCATGTCCGGTGGAGCGTAGGCGAAAATGGGAACGTGGGAAAGTGAAAACGAAAAAAAATTTCTCCAGTGGGAATACCGATATCCATGCACCGTATCGCATGGTTCTCCGTTTTCCTCTCCGTGCCGCTATACGTATCTGCAGCGGGACCTCGCGATTATCTGCTCAACGATGCCGAAGATATCGAGCGTGATCTTCAGATGCTGCGGGAGCAGTCAGGCTGGAGCGAACGCGATGAGCGGGATCAAGAATCACAAGATGTGTGGTCTCTCGACGAAGAGAGGCGCACAGGCAAACTTGAGGAGAGTACGGAGCAGGGCCTCGTGCAGATCCGAGTGGATGGCGTTCCCGTGGATCTCGAAGATGTTCCGTCCAGGAGCTGGTTCGCTCCCTATGTACGCTCTGCGGCCGATCTGGGAATAGTCTCGGGGTATCGGGGCCTACAGGGTTGCCGCTCGGGAGGTACGGCCCTTCGGATTCGGTTACCATCGAGCAGCTTGCGAAGATCGCGCTCCTGGCTGCAGGCATAGATGCGGTGTCGTGTTCGGGATTCCCCCTCAAGGCAGCAGCGCGCACGCGGTGGTCAGAGTTATTCATTTCCTGCGCCGAGCGCCTCCAGTGGGCTGTGTATGCCGATGGATCTGTGGATCTTTTGCGACCGGCAACACGCGCTGAAGTGGTGGTGACTCTCCTCCAGGCATTCGGGGTAGAGCTTGTTGCCATCGATGCCACACCCTTCGCCGATATCGACAGTTCGACCGAATTTCGGTCAGCGATCTTGCGCGCACACGAGGATCGCATCGTTTCGGGGTATGCGGATGCAGAGGGAAATCCCACGGGCCGCTTCGGCCCACTCGATGCGGTCAATCTAGCAGAGGTCGCCATGATCGTCATACTCGCGAGAGAGCTGTACGGAGGATTGTGATGCCCGCCCTCTCACCAGTCCCCGACTAGACGTGGCTTCGGTGTCTCTGCTTGAGGCTCGCGGCAATGAGTTTGGATTTGTGCGAGTGAAGCATGTTGATTTCCATGAGCACCGATCCCATGAGGATGAATCCGGCACCGGCAATATGATATGGCTTGATGGGGCTTCCTAAGTACGCGTTAGCAAATGCCAAACTTGCGATGATGGTGAGATTGAGCAGCAGCGATACTCGATACACCGGCAACCGCTCCATAGCCTCGTAGAAGCAGAAGAGGTTGAGGAACCGAGAAAAAAATCCGTATCCGATAAGCGCGACGATGAGTTCCATGGGAAAGGCTCGGAGTTCCTTAAGAAGCGTTTGGAGCATAAAGGGCGATAAGAGGAAGAAGACCCCCATGCCGGCACAGGCGCGACAGAACATCACGAGTTCCGGGGGTACCTTGTGCAGATGCCGCCTAAAGACAATGCCGCCACAGCCGTAGAAGATCGATGCGAGCAAGATGTACGCGTCCCCCATGGAAAGAGCTATGCCTTGCGAGAAGCCTCGCAAGGCGACAATGGCGACTCCGGCGAAAATGCAGAGTGCTCCAAGCGTCTGGTTCCACATCATCCGTTCCCGCAAGAGGAGTACCGCGAGAATCACGAGAACGATGTTTTCGAAGCGAATGAAGAGCTCGGCGTTGACCGGCCCCGTCATGCGAATTCCGGTGAATACAAGCAGCGGGGCAATGACACTGTTACTGAGCGCCACAGTGATGATCGCCATCCATGTTCCGCGGTTCAGGCGCATCAGGCGTTGAGTGATCGGAATGACTCCGAACGAGAGTATGGTGAAGAGCATCATCAGCGATTCGCTGATGAAGAGCATCGAGAGCGGCGAAAGAGCTCCCGCAAGGGCTGCGGCAAACGTCACGGATGTCGATCCGGCGAGGATTGCGATGCCGAGGGCGCTCCACCCCACAGCGGTTGAGGTTTTGGGGCGATGCAAGACACGGAGTGGTACGCGAAGTGCGCGAAGAGACATATCAAAGCATTATATCATCATATCTTTCTTCGGACAATTTGCCTCAGGGGTCGTTGATTGATGACCGATGCACTTTCTCAATGAAGGCATGCTGGGATGGGAAACCAGGCATTTTGTCTTCTGGTGGTCGATGTTCCATCATGTGTTATTCGTCTTCGTCCACATCAAGGCCCAAATGCCTTCGCAATCTGATTCTGAGAAAATCGGGATCAAGAGTCTCCTGCTCACAACCAGGAAATTGGACACTAAAATAGTCGTCCCCTGCATCGTCCACCAAAAATGTGCTATCAAATGCATCATTTTCCTTAGCGGCTCTCATAATCTCTTCTAACTGAGGTCTTGTTCCTTGCCGAATAACAATACAATTTTTAATCTCATCCGTTGGATTAGATACTGGAGCGACATCAAAGAACTGGTGTTCTGGTGTTTTCTAGTGTGTTTATTATAACATAAATAATTAACTCTTACAATGGGGAATTTCAATAACTCTAGTGAACCATAATGGTGCCGCCGGCTGGACTTGAACCAGCATGCCCCGGTAAGGAGGCAGGGGATTTTAAGTCCCCCGTGTATACCATTTCACCACGGCGGCATAGCACCATTGTACCTTAGATCGGCAGCTGCTCGACGTTGAGTTTTGGCGGGGAGTGTCCGCCGTGCTCTCCAACAGCGAGGGACTCTCCGGTGATCGGGTCGATCTCCTCTGCGGTGACGATGAGGCGTCGTAAGGTCGTGCCGACGGGCGTGCAGGTCATGAGTGTTGCCGTGCGACGATCCACAGGTTGGTCGAGCACAGTGACATCACTGGACTTCACCTCCTTCTTCTGCACGATGCGGTAGCGGTGCCTGTCGCCTCCGAAAAACACCCAGTACTCGTCGCCGACAGCAAGCTCATGGAGCCTAGCAAAGACGTTTTTGTAGTGCCCGGGTGCCCATGGGTAGTAGGAGCTATGGCCCGTGACGAAGAAGTTTCCCGCCTGACCCGGTCGCGCGGTTCCCGGGTAGTGGACGATGCCGTGCTGCAGCGCGTCTTGGATGTCTGTCTCCACTCCCACCCAGTTTTCCTGCAGGAGATTTTGGTAGGAGGGCGTAACGAGCGGGACGTTGAGGTTGAGCTTCGGGATGATCACGCGGTTATCGGGAGGTCCCACCTCAGGAAGGAAGCTCAGCAGATCCCCTGCGGCTCTCCCGGCAACCGCCAGTGACGGGCTCTTCAGGAGCTTGTCTCTGAGGGCTTCGTCGACCGTCGAAGCGAGATCCTGGGCGCTTTGGATCGACTGAATCGGGCGAGCGTTGCTGCGGACGATCTCCCAGAAGCTCTGGTAGTTCAGCGTGAGGAAAATCGCGGTGAAGAGCGCTGCGAACGTGCAGCCAAATCGCACGGTGTCGAGGACGAAGAGCGTTCCGCGGCTGTAGCGCTTCGGCTCCGCGTTCTTCCGGATGATCCAGACCGGTTGGCTCAGAAATCCCCAGCACGCTTCATGCATGCGTCCGCACGATGAGCGTGCGCTGCGCAGAGCTGCGACGAGGTCTGCGGCACTCATTTTGTACTGTCTGGCACTCTCCTCCATAGCGCTCATCGCCGTGCGGTATGCCGCCAGCTTTCCCGATTGCAGGAGTGCGATCGCCTCCTTCGGTCGCAAGCATCTGCGCTGAGGAGCGCTACCATGCGGAGCTTCGTCGACGGTCGCTTCCTGTGCCTGGGAATCCTCCTGCTGTTTTGACGTTACTTCCCATACCACTGTCTCCTCTCCGGTTGCTGTGGATTGCTCTTCATGCTCTTGCTGGGTGGACTCTTTGCAGGCTTGGCATGAAGGATCCATCTGATCGCTCGATGCTTGCTCACTCATATCCTCAGACGGAAGCACGATGCTGCCATCGGGGAGGATCTGGGCACGGTGTTGGCGGGGGTCGAGAGGTATCACGGAAGTATACAGGAAAATGCCTTGGGATGCACTAGTGTAAGCCGGAATCTAGGCTTTGAGAAATGCCAATTATATACGCGCATATCACTGGATGATGCCCCCTCCGACGATCTCCTCGCCGCGGTACAGCACCAGCGCTTGACCGGGACTTTGCGGTGGAAGGGGTGTAGTGAGCCGAAATACCCCTTTTGTACCACTGTAGCTGAGCACGCCGCGGTGCTTTGTGGAGAGTGATCGCGTACGGCACTCGAAGGGTGCTTCCAGCGATTCCTCGGGTTTCCACGATACCCAAGCGATGTCTCCGATGGTCACGTCGTTCACTTGCTCGCTGCCGCGGTCGGCAACGACGAGTGCGTTTTCCTGAGTGCGCTTTTCTACGACCTCGAGGGGGATCTTGAGGCCACCGATTCCGAGACCTTTGCGCTGCCCCAGGGTGTAGAGCGCAAGTCCCTCGTGAGTGCCCATCACCGTGCCGTCCCTGCGCACAATCGGGCCTGGCTTGAGCGCATCGCTGAGGTGCCTCTTGAGAAATTCCTCGGGAGTCTTCTCGGGAAAGAAGCAGAGATCCTGGCTCTCCCGGTAGGAAATGTCATCAAATGGCACACCGAATTCTTTGGCGAGACCATAGACCTGGGACTTCTGCATTGCCCCCAGGGGAAATAAGCAATGGGATAGTTGCTCCTGCGAAAGACCGTAGAGGTAGTAGCTTTGATCTTTGGTTTTGTCGACAGCCTCAAGGAGCAGACACCTCCGCAGCGGAGCTTCATGAACCTCCGCTGCGGAGGCTGATTCCTCAACCGCAACGCGCGCGTAGTGTCCCGTTGCAAGTTTTTCACAGCCGTACTCCCTCATGAGCTCGATGAGTTTTCCAAACTTGATCGTGCGGTTGCAGCCGATACAGGGATTGGGCGTCAGGCCTTTTCTATGACTCTCGAGGTACGGATCGACGACACTGCTTTTGAATTCCTCGCTCAGGTCGACGATGTGATAGGGGATACTCAGCGTCTCGGCGACCTTCTGCGCACGCATGGCATTTTGGGTTGTGCAGCACTTGCTCGGAAGGATCTCGGCTAGTGCTGGCGCGAGCGGATCAGTCCAGAGGAGAAAGCGTACAGCAACCAGTTCGTGGCCTGCTCTTTTGAGCAGATACGCTACGACGGAGCTATCTATGCCACCGGAGAGGGCCACGAGTACGCGCATAGCTTTGATGGTACGATGCTCCGAATGTCGCTGAAAACGTTTTTTCATTTTTTCGTGGATGCTATTCAAACAAACAAACAAACCAACAAACCTACCTGTCCGGTAGGCGAAGAACCGAGCAAACGCCCCTTTTTCTATTTCCATTGTAAGGATAACCATTACAATGGGTTCCATGTCTAAATCTTCTTCATCACTCGAATCTTTCATCGCTCATGCACGTCAGAAAGGCATGGACCACCAGACGATCCGCATGCTTCTGCTTTCTGCAGGATGGAAGGAGCGAGACATCGCTGCGGCGACTGCGGAGCAGGGGCTCGATATGCCCGTGCCCATCCCCGCCGATGCTGGAGGTGCGCGTGATGCTTTTTATCATCTACTTACCTTTGCAGGACTCTATGCCGTCGTCATCAGTTTCCTCATCCTTGCCTACGCCTACATCAACCGCTGGCTTCCGGATGTCGCGCTCGAGCCGTACGCAACTGAGGAGGGTTTCCGCATGTCGATTCGCTGGTCGCTTTCGGCGATCATCGTCGCGTATCCGGTCTTTGTGTGGATCTCAAGGATTCTCCTTTCCGAGCTCAAAGCACATCCCGAAAAAGTCAGTGGAGGTGTGCGCAGGTGGCTGACGTACCTCACGCTCTTTGTCGCGGCCTCTGTGCTGATGGGAGACGTCATCGCACTGATCTTCTCGCTGCTCAATGGTGAGATCACGCTGAGGTTCTTCCTCAAGGCTCTCGTGGTGTTTGTGGTGACCGGATCGGTGTTCCTCTACTACTTCCAGTCCCTGCGCATCGATCCTGGTGCGCTTAGTGCTCTCAATAAGAAGTACGGTTCGGTAACAACCGTCGCTGTCCTCGCCTCGTTTATCTACGGACTGGTGCTCGTGGGCTCACCCGGTACGGAACGTCTGCGGAAGATCGACGCTCAGCGCGTGAATGACATTCGTACGATCGCTGAAGCAACGCTCGATGTCGTGCACGGTACCGATCGCTGGAGCAGACCGGTGTCCTCTGGCCCGATCAAGTCTCTCCCCAAATCCTTAGAGGACATCGCTCAGGGAAGTGAGCGCCAGCGCGTTCCCCTCAGTGACGGCACAGGAGCCCCGTACGTCTACTCCGTTGTCGATCGCACGCACTTCTCTGTCTGTGCGGTGTTCTCCTTCGAGAATCGCGAGCAGTACGCGCCATTCTGGGATCACCCCGCAGGAAAGCACTGCTACACGTTTGACGCGGCAGTGATGAATCTGCCTTAGGATAGGAAGAAAAAGTCGAAAAGGACTACGAGGACGAAGAGGAATTCCTCTTCGTCTTTTTCGTCTTCTTCGTCCTTGTTTTCCTTTATCATATTGCCATGGACGAACGCATCGTCGCTCTTCGGAAGGAATTTGCAGAGGTCAATGTGTCCCTCGAGGATCCTGCCGTGTTTAGTGATGTGCAGAAGCTCAAAGCCCTCAGCAAGCGTCGCAAGGAGCTCGAGCCCATCATGAAGCTTGCCGATGAGCGCGATGCGGCGCTACGCGCCATCGCATCTGCAGAGGAGTTTGAGGGAGACGCCGAACTCAAAGACATTGCTCTCGCTGAAGCAGCAGATGCCCAGAAGCGCCTGCCTGCCCTTGAAGAGGAAATCCGTAAGCGCATGGTGCCGAAGGATCCGGACGACGATCGTTCCGTCATCCTCGAAGTGCGCTCGGGTGCTGGGGGAGACGAGGCAGGACTCTTTGCCGCTGAACTTCTCAAGATGTACCTTCGCTACAGCGAAAACCAGGGATGGAAGTCTGAGCTTGTCGACAGTTCCCATGCCGATGCGGGTGGAATCAAAAACGCGACTGCGCGCATCACGGGTGATGGTGTGTACGGGGCACTGAAGTTTGAGTCCGGCGTGCACCGTGTCCAGCGCATCCCCGAGACGGAAGCCAAGGGTCGCGTGCACACCTCTACCGTCACCGTTGCCATCCTTCCGGAAGTGGAGGAGGTCGATATCGTCATCAACCCCAATGATCTGCGGATCGATACCTTCCGCAGCGGTGGCGCAGGAGGTCAGAACGTCAACAAAGTCGAGTCTGCGATCCGTATCACGCACATTCCCACGGGTGTAGTGGTGGCATGCCAGACGGAGCGCTCGCAGCTCCAAAATAGGATGAATGCGATGTCGCTTCTCCGCAGCCGTCTCTACGCCGCTGAGCAGGAGCGCAAGGCGAAGGAACGAGGAGATCTCCGTAGCAGCCAGATCGGCACAGGAGACAGGAGCGAGAAGATCCGCACGTATAACTTTCCCCAAGACCGCATCACCGATCACCGCATCAACGAAAACTTCAGCAATATCCCGGCAGTGATGGATGGCGATCTCGGTGACATTGTCACAGCACTCGGCGAGGCCGATACCGCTGAGCGTATGAAGGCAAAGTCGTGAACAATCAAAATTGCCCGGCTCCAGAGGAGAGCCGGGACTTTGTGGAAGAACGCTATCGCCATGGCTGAGCACAGACCGCGATAAATCCCTGGGCGACGATAATGCCGCAAGCCACGGATCCCGTGATCATTTTCCACTTGCGGGATCGTGCATAGTGCAGGCAGAGACCTGCGATGATGAGCCCGAAAGCCAATGCTCCCATCACCTGGTCACTGGTCACTCGGTACATGTCGTACACGATGCCAAAGAAGTAAATCCCCAGAGTGATGACCGTCATTGCTGCGACAGCCCAGAGACTCTCGGCAATCTGACCTCTTTTTGCAGACACCGCGCTGAAGATCGCCACAACGCTGGCGACAAGCAGAATTCCCGCAATTTCCCGTAACATGATGCCCCCATGATTTAAAGAGCAGCGTCCTAGTCTGAGGGACGGCTGCGCCACAATTCCCAGCCGAATTGGCTCAGACTTAATTATATAGTACAACTACATACAAAATAAGCAAGTCCTACGGCTGACCTACACAACCTCCTTCCCCTCGCTTTGAGAAGCCATTCTCGAGGGGGATATGTCCCTCGGCAGTTCCTCCGATGTTCGCGTTTCCGGGAGAAGCGGTAGGAGGGGGAGGGGGAGGAAGCTACTCAGGATCGCGATCCACAACACTTTGTCGAGATGGGTGTAGTTCGCCGCGAGCGTCTCTGTGGCTTGGTGTACATCGAAGAGGTTTACGAGAGCAGCTCCCCCGATGTCACTGAGCGCGAGTCCGATATTCATGATGCTCGCGAGCACCGCAAAGACCGTTGCCTCCACTCCCTTCGGGCACACGCGTGCGACGAGCACGAGGAGCGGGAGGAAGCCGATCTCGGTGAGTGGCGCAGAGATCAGCGTATCAGCCATGGCAAAGAGCTTGGGGCTGACGCCGAGGAGTTCGTACCATCGGTACACGAGCCCAAGGGTTGGAAGACTGAGGATCACGCTTGCAAGTACGATCCCAAAGAGGAGCTTTTTCATGGGAATAGCGATCAGCCATTTGCGGAAGATCAGCACGCCGATGATGCCCATGAGCCTGCTGAGAACAGAAAGCCTGCCGAAGAACTCCGGATCAAAGTGCAGCTCGTCGATCATGTAGTACCCAAGTGCACCTCCGCTACTGGGGGTTGCACGCCACACGAAGAGGAAGAGTGCCGACCAGAGGATCGCGGGCGTCAGCGCCTCTCGAAATTTCCTCCATGTATCTCGGATGTTCCACGTCACTCGATCAGCCGGTGACTCGTGGAGAAATACGGCAACGAGCGACGTGAGCAGCGGCAGCATTGCCGTCAGGAGAAACACTCTGCGCGCACCAATGGATTCTGTGAGCACTCCAGACGCGTAGGCAACGGTGAGTCCGCCAAACATGATTGCTGCTCTGCAGATGCTCTGGAGCTTTCCTGCGGCGGCATGCGATTTGCTTCGCTCCGCTACGATCCCATCGACGATCACATCCGCGAGCGCAAATCCAAGAGCGGAAATAGTCTCAGCAAAGAGGACGCCGGAAAAGTCCTTCACCCAGGTTGCCAGGGAGAGGTAACCGATGCTCCCAAGCATGCCGCTCAATATCAGGTACGGCTTTCTGCGAAGTCCCCGTAGGGGAACGCGATCGGAGATCAGCCCGTAGAGAGGCTTGATGCTCCAGGGCATGATCGCAATCGATCCGAGGATCCCGAGCTGCTCTAAGCTCAGACCTAGCTCGTCTTTGTAGAAAAACGTTGTGGCAACACCGGCGAGACTCGATGCTCCCGCGATGAAATACACGAAGGGAATTAATGCTAATGAGAGATCGAACTTCTTCATACTGTCGCAGTGTGTAGTTCACCCTGAGCGTGTCGAAGGGTGAAGGTGACAAATGGGATCAGCGCCGTCGAGAGATCGATGCGCTTCACGTCAGTTACGGAGCGATTGCATGGTATCGATGCGCTTCTGGATCAGAGTTTGCGTGCCGATGTCTCTACGAAATCGCACAGGACCCTGAATACCTGAGCACATTTTTTGCGCAATTTCCTCCGCTTCCTCTAGGGTTGAACCTATTCCCACAACTCCTATAGATCGTGAGCCTCCAAGCAGGAGTCTTCCGTGGGAATCCTGTGAAACATCGCCGAGGTACACGCGCGCATTGGTAGTATCACCCTTGGGAATATCTATAGGCTTTCCCACCTCAAGCTTTGCACTCGGGTAGCTTGCTGGCGTCACGTACTTGCAGACAGTTGCCTTCTTTTGGAAGCGCGCCATCCCATCATCGATCGAGCCTTCGATCATCCCAAGGCAGAGATCTACAAAGTCCGACTCAAGGATCGGTAGTACGTTGAGTGCCTCCGGATCACCAAACCGCGCATTGTATTCGATCACGCGTACTCCATCTCTTACCGCTATGAAGCCGCCGTACAGGATGCCGCGGTAGGGATGTCCGCATTCTTTGATCAGCGCCTGTGCAATGCTGCGATTGATCCTCTTTGCCTCAGCGAGATCGGCATTTGTGAGGAAGGGGAGTGCATGATCTACGCAGGAGTACGTTCCCATGCCCCCTGTATTGGGTCCTGTATCTCCCTCGTAGGCTCTCTTGTGATCTTGCACAGCAGGCATATCGACGACGGATGTTCCCGAGACAAAACTCATGAGACTGAACTCTACGCCAACGAGTTTTTCCTCGAGAACGACGGTGCCGCACTCTGCAATGCACTCCTCTGCGTAGGCAATACCTTCCTCGCGCTTCTGAAAATGCTCTCCGCTGACTTTCACGCCTTTTCCTCCCTTGAGAGCGTCGTACTTCACGACGAATTCACCATCGCACCTCTCGACGAATGCATTCATCAATTCGGGGTCAGCCCTTTGGAAAGCCATAAACTTAGGATACGACTCGATGCCGTTCTTGTGCATCAACTCTCTCGCAAATGCCTTCGAGCTCTCGATGCGTGCAAGGGATTTCCTCGGCGCGATGCAGGGTATGCCGATCTCTTCGAGCGCATCAGCAAGACCCCCGCCAATCGGATCATCGGGTCCGATGAGGGCAAAGTCCGGCTTGTGCTCCTGAGCGATACTGAGCACCTTTGAAAAATCCATGATGTCGACCGCTTGGTGATACTCCGCGATTTTTGCGATCCCCACGTTGTCATTGGGACTGAGTGCGACGAGACGGGGCTTATGGCGACTGCGCATGAGCGCCTCGGCGATGGCGTGCCCACGAGCGGAGGAGGAAACGAGGAGAATCTTCATGGAACGGACAATGATGAAAGGTAATCCAAGGATAGCATGTCTTCTCTGTCTTTTGAGTCCCCTTCGCCTTCTTCGTCCTTTTATCCTTACACCAACGCCATCATCTTCTGATCCCCACTATTGTCCTCAGCCATCTGCTCTGCATCGAAAGCTTCGCGCGTCTCATTGCGGCCAGAGCCGAGATCTCTGAGGAGCTTCTTACTTACTTCGGGAGTCGGATACTTTCCGGTGAAGCAGCCCTCGGAGAATTTCTTGATCTGCGGGTTTCCATACCGGACGGCAGAACGAATGTCTTCGATGGAGTTATAGAAGAGACCGTCAGCTCCGATGTACTTGCGAATTTGCTCGATGCTCATGTTGGCAGCGATGAGCTCGTTTGTCGTCGGGAGATCGATGCCGTAGGGATCTGGACTGATGATCGGTGGGGATGCCGAGGCGAAGTAGACTTTTTTGGCTCCCGCTTCGCGCGCGATCTCGACGATCTTCTTGCTGGTATTGCCTCTCACGATGGAGTCGTCCACAAGGAGGACATTCTGGTTTTTAAACTCGAGGTCGATGGGGTGCAGCTTGAACTTTAGGGAACGCTTACGCATGGATTGCCCTGGCATGATGAAGGTTCGCCCGATGTAGCGGTTCTTCACAAACCCTTCTCGGTAGCGCACCTTGAGTTTGTCCGCGAGGCCGGCAGCGGCTGGGCGTCCGGTATCGGGAATGGGAATGACCGAGTCGATCTTCACGCCTGCTTTCTTGATCTGTTGGGCGAGGGCTTCTCCCATGCGCACGCGGGCCTTGTACACGTTCACGCCGTCGATTGTTGAGTCCGGTGCCGCGAGGTAGACCCACTCGAACATGCAGGGGCTTAAGTGACCCTTCGCGATCTGCCTGCTATGCAGTCGGTTCTTGTGGTCGATGAAAACCGCTTCTCCGGGGCGGATGTCGCGGACGAATTCGAAGTCGAGAGCGTGGAAGACCGTATTCTCCGAGGTGATCATGTACTCCTCCTTCATGCCGTAGCGACGCTTGCCTAGCTGCAGCGGGCGGATGCCGTGTGGATCGCGGAAACCGAGGATGCCCTGGCCTCCGATGAGCGCAACTGCCGAGTACGCACCCTTGCACTTTCCCATGACCGTTTTCACCGCGCCGAAGACATGGTCGGGCGTCAGTTTCTTTGGATGCTGGTGTCTGAGTCCTACGGCAAAGACGTTGAGAAGGACTTCAGAATCCGAATTGGTATTGAGGTGGTGGTACTCCTTCTCCATCAGTCTTCTTCGGAGGTCTGCAGCATTGGTGAGGTTGCCGTTGTGGGCAAGGGCGATGCCGAAGGGTGTGGAGATGAAGAAGGGCTGTGCCTCAAACTCACTGCTGCAACCTGCGGTCGGGTAGCGCACGTGCCCTATGCCCATGGGGCCTTGAAGACGCTGCAGGGACTTGGCATGGAAGACGTCGCGGACCATGCCATTGCTCTTCTTGAGATGGAACTGGTCGTTACAGGTGACGATGCCCGCGGCGTCCTGTCCGCGGTGTTGGAGGACGATGAGACCGTCATAGAGATCTTGGATGACGTCGCGGAAGCCGGAGACAGCAATGATGCCGCACATGGACTTAGGGCGTTGGGGGTAGGGCGTAGGTTGTAGGCACGCTCAAGAAGACCCTGCGGACGGGTGTCCGGAGCGTCGAAACGGAAGGGAAGTGATCCTCCACGCAAGAATTCTACAGAGGATTTTCTTCGCCGCAAGCGTGATATTCGCGCCGAGTACACTTGAAATCCTGTGGATTTTCAGCACAATGCATTGACATGGAAACGCGCAATGCTCCGGCAATGGATCTCGGAGACGATGTCCAGTGGGGCAGCCGCTGGCACGAGATTCTCCCAGAGCACTACCCTCCGCAGTGGCTTAAGAATGGACAGCTCTATTTCGCAAATGCCCACGTTGCCGGAGCGATCCGCGATGCTTTTCGACTTGCGCCTGATCACAAAGAACTCCTGATGACTGAGGTCGCATGCGTCCTTGAGACCTTCAACCACCGCGTCCTTCCCCCGGATGATATTGCAGAGCAGGTCACGCAGGGGCTTCGACGCGTACTCATTAGCACGGGGGTGCTCTCCGAGTTCCCACCCCCTCAACCTCGTCAAGTGCCGGCGCGTCGTCGCCCGAAAACTCCCGCTGCCTCGTCATCGACTGAGCGCTTGCATGGGGATACAGACGCTACTGTCGCGGATGCGCCTCTGGATGCGATTCCTTACAACCAGGAGGAGGCGATCGCCGCCAATGCGGATGATGGTCAGAACGGCAATGGCCACGGGCAGATGGAAGCTCGCGACACGCGCCTCCAAGATTGCATCCCCGAGGATTGCATTAGGAAGTTTTCTCAGCAGCAGCAGAAGGAGTACCTCATGTGCATTGCCATTAACGTTCTTGAGGAACGCTTCCGCGTCGGTGACGTGTACATGGGTTGCCTCCGCGATACGGTGTGGCGCGTGCTCGCCCCGAAGATGCGTAGCCATGAAATGCTCGATCAATCCGATGTACGGAGTGCCAGAAGAGCTCTGCGAGAGCGCGTGGATCGTATCCTCTCCAACATCAAGCGCATCGTGCGCAAGCCGACAGATCAATGCCATAGCGTGAAAGGATCAGCGGGTTTCCAGGAGAGGAGGATAGCCGCGAGGAAGGAAAAAACTGCCTAGAAAAGCGCTCCGATCATCTCAGGGACTGGGACTCAGATCTTTGCGAGCTGCCGCTGCTTTGCTTGAACACAATTTTTGATCAAAGAACAAACGGTCATCGGTCCTACCCCTCCCGGTACGGGGGTAATCGCCGATGCCACGTCCTGTACGCCATCGAAGTCCACGTCCCCAACAAGCTTTCCGCCGACACGGTTTGTGCCTACGTCGATCACCACTGCCCCGCGCTTCACCATGTCTGCCGTGATCATCCCGGGTTTGCCGACAGCAGCAATGAGGATATCGCCCTGCTTGGTGATGGAAGCGAGCTGCTTGGTCTTGCTATGGCAGACGCTGACGGTTGCATCGCGATTGAGGAGCATCATCGAAAGGGGTTTTCCTACGATGTTGCTCCTTCCGACGATCACGGCGTGCTTGCCTGCAACGGGAATCTCGAAGTGCTCAAGAAGCATGACGATGCCTGCCGGGGTTGCCGGAGGAAGGTGCTCGAATTCCGTTGAGAGGAACATCTTTCCGAGGTTGTAGGCCCCAAATCCATCGACGTCTTTCTTGGGATCGATTGCTCGAATGATACTTGGGACGTGCGATTGGAGGTGGGCTGGCAGGGGGAGCTGGATGATGAAGCCCGTCACATCGGCATCGGCATTGAGTCGATCGATTTCCGCAAGCAGCTCCTCGAGCGTCACTGCTTTTGGAAGGTGTCGGTGCTCGGAGCGCATCCCAACCTCGGCACAGCTCTTCATCTTCTGCAGGATGTAGCTTGAGCTTCCCGGATCATCTCCCACTTGCACGACAACGAGCTTGGGGTCGAGATGTGCAATCTTTGGTTTCAAGTCGGCGAGTATCGCTGCAGCTGCCTCGCGGCCGGAGAGGAGGAGGGCGGACATGGATATAGCGTAGAGCTTTCAGCTTTCAGCTTCTAGTCATCATCCAGATCTTCTCCGCAACTTCCTCCATTTTTCCTGAGGAATCGATCCTCAGGACATCCGGCTGACATGCTTGTTCGTAGAGACCGTAGACTTTTCTCTGAAAGGCATCGACTTCAAACTGATCCTTCGCTGCACGTCTCCAAACGCGCTTCGCGCAGACTTTGTAGGGAGGGAGCAGGAGAAAGGTCTGATCGGGCCTTGGAAATGCATCATTGATGGCGAGCAGCCACGAAGCGTCGAGTCCTTGTGCCGCGCCGTAGACGATCGTCGAGAGCGTATAGCGGTCGGTGATGACCGTTTTTCCTGCAGCGAGTGCGGGCAGGATCACCCCTGCAACGTGATCGGCGCGGTCGGCGCAGAAGAGCAGCTGTACTGCCTTGGGATCCGGGAGGCGATCACCCTTGAGCATCGTGCGGATCTGCGTGCCAATCGGCCCGTCCGTTGGCTCGGCCGTGAGCACGACATCGTGTCCCTCCTGCTTCAGGCGCTCAGCAAGAAGCTTGCTGTGCTTTGTGGTTCCTGCGCCGTCGGGGCCTTCGAGGACGATGAGAGGCATGCAAAAATTGTAGCAGTTGTGGATGCACGAGGGGCATCTTTACAGAAACCGCAGCGGAGGTTCATGAACCTCCGCTGCAGAATCGATTGTATGGGCATTTACATCATGTCCATTCCGCCTCCCGGCATGGCAGGAGCTGCGGGTTCGGGCTTGGGGATATCGGTGATGCCGACTTCGAGGGTGAGGAACATGGAAGCGACGGATGCGGCATTTTCCAGTGCGCAGCGCGTGACCTTCTTCGGGTCGATGACCATGCCTTTCACGAGGTCCTCGTACTTGTCCGTGAGGGCGTTGTAACCATTGTCACCGGTGAGATCCTTCACCTTCGTCACCACGACCTCTCCGGACACTCCGGAATTGGAGGCGATGAAATGCGCAGGAGCTGTGAGGGCGTTCATGACGATCTCCACACCGAGCTTTTCGTCATCATCCTTGGTGTCCTTGATGAGCTTCTCGAGCACGGGGAGTGCGCGGATGTAGGCTGTGCCTCCACCGGCGACGATGCCCTCTTCTGCTGCTGCACGGGTTGCGGAGAGTGCGTCCTCCACGCGGTGCTGTTTCTCCTTCTGCTCGACTTCCGTTGCGGCACCTACCTTGATGACGGCGACGCCTCCGGAGAGCTTGGCGAGTCGCTCCTGGAGCTTCTCGCGGTCGAAGTCGGACTTCGTGTTGTCGATCTGGACTTTGATCTCACTGACACGGTCCTCGATGTCCTTCTTCTTTCCGGCACCGCCGATCACCGTGCAATTGTCTTTGTCCGCCACGACACGGCGGCACTTGCCGAGGTCCTCGATGGTCGCGTTCTCGAGCTTGAGTCCCACTTCCTCGGAGATCACGCGGCCACCCGTGAGGATGGCGATGTCTTTGAGGATCTCCTTCCTGCGGTCGCCGAAGGCCGGAGCCTTGATGGCGAGTGTGGAGAACGTGCCGCGGAGCTTATTGACCACGAGCGTTGCAAGCGCCTCGCCTTCGACGTTCTCCGCGATGATCACGAGTTCCTTCCTTCCACGCTGGGCGAGCGCCTCGAGCACGGGGAGGATTTCCTGGATCGATCCAATCTTCTTGTCGGTGATGAGGATGTAGGGGTTCTCGAACGACGCTTCCATGCGCGTGGTGTCCGTGACGAAGTACGGCGAGATGTAGCCCTGGTCGAACTGCATCCCTTCGACGTACTCCTTCTCGATGCCGAGCGTCTGGCCACTCTCGACGGTGACGACGCCGTCCTTGCCGACTTCCTCGATGACCTCGGCGATTACGTCGCCGATCTCCTCATCTTGCGCAGAGATCGTAGCGACCGCGGCGTACTCCTCCTTCTTCGAGACGTTCTTCTTGATCTTCTCGAGGTGTCCGTCGACGGCCTTCACGGCCTTGTCGATGCCACGCTTGATGGAGATGGCGTTACTGCCCGAACCCAAGTGCTTGAGTCCCTCCTCCATGATGGCGTGCGCGAGAACCGTAGCCGTCGTCGTTCCGTCACCAGCGGCATCGTTGGTCTTCGTTGCGGCCTCCTTCACGAGCTGCGCGCCCATGTTCTCCCACGGGTTTTCGAGCTCGATCTCCTTGGCGACCGTGACACCGTCTTTCGTAACGGTCGGTCCGCCGTACTTCTTCTCGATCACGACGTTGCGGCCCTTGGGGCCCATGGTCGCACGGACGGCGCGCGCGAGGTGCGTGACGCCCTCGAAGATTTGCTTGCGTGCATCATTTCCGAAGATGAGTTGCTTTGCCATATGTCGGGGGGGAAATTATGAATGAAGAGTGAAGAATTATTTTACGATGGCGAGGACAGAGTCGAGATGAAGGATCTTCACTTCGATGTCCTTGCCGGACTTGTCTTTGAGCTTCACGTCGTCGCCGGCGTACTTGCCAAAGAGCACTTTGTCGCCGACTTTGAGGAAGTCTTTGGGGTTCGAGCAGTCCTTGCCCACGCCGCCCTTCCCGAGGGCGATCACCACGCCTTCTTGAGGCTTCTCGCCGGAAGCCGTATCGGGGATCACGATACCCGAGGCCGTGACCTGTTCCTTTTCAAGGGGGCGGACCACCACGCGGTCGCCGATGGGTTCTAAATGCGTGGCAAGCTGCACATCATCTTTTGCCATAGGTGTAGTAAGGGAAGGGAAGTAGAGAAAGCGATGGAAAATGCCGTGGCGCAGGGTATATACCTGCGTTAGCAGTCGGAATTATAGAGTGCTAATTTCTGGCGTCAAGAGTTAGGTACAAGGGTTGCTGCTTATTGCAGATTCCACTTTCTTTTGTCTCCCCGACAAAAGAAAGTGGAGAAAGAAAAACGCACCGCCTCCAAAGCTCCTCCGCTTGCCGCAACACCCCCCGTGGCGGCGGAGCCCCACCTACTTATAGAGTATTGAGGATGCTTCGTCGTCATGCTGTCCTTGGCTTATGCATGTTGTTGCCGATCGCTCTCTATGCCCAGTCGCTTGGCAATGGTTTTGTGACGTGGGATGACGGACTGCTGATTACGGAAAATCCGATCATTCGCGGACTTTCTTTTCACAATCTCTGGCTTGCATTTACATCGTACGATCCGGAGCTCTATATCCCGCTCACTTTTGTCAGTTATCAGATCAATTACGTCGTAGGAGGATTGGAGCCGTTTGGGTATCACCTTGGGAATCTTCTGTTGCACATTGCCAATGCGGTAATGGTGGGGATGATCGTGCAAAAGCTGCTACAGAAGACTGGAGAACAATTCTTCATTCTTCATTCTTCATTCTGCAGTATTTTCACGAGCCTAATCTTTGCACTGCATCCTCTTCACACGGAAGCAGTCGTGTGGGCTGCTGCGAGAAAGGATGTGCTCTCGGTGTTCTTCTTTCTGTGGACGATGCTTTTGTATATGAAATCGCGAGTCAGGCTGAGCGTAGTCGAAGCCTCTTTGCATGAAACATCCCTCGACTACGCTCGGGATGGCACAGGGAGAAGATGGTACTGGGCAAGTGTTGGGATGTTTCTCCTCGCACTTCTCTCCAAGGTCTCCGTTCTCACGTGGCCGGTATTGATGGTACTCATGGATTGGTACCAGGGAAATGCTGCAGTGCAGCATGAGAGTCATGGTGAGCGTAGTCGAACCATGGCACGTCCTGCATTGTCTCCTTCGACTACGCTCAGGATGACAACGCAGTTGTCATTATTGAGGGCTGTGCCCTTTTTCATCCTTTCCATCATCTTCGGCATAGTCGCGCTTGGAGGAAAAATCGCCAACACGGGATTCCTCTTGGAAAAATTCCTGATGGGTTGCCGCGCAGTCACCCTGCTTCTCCAGAAGTTCTTCTGGCCTACAGGCTTGTCTGCGCTCTACCCTTTTACGAAACCCATTTCTCTCTTCTCGCCGGAACTACTCTTCTCCGTCCTTTTCGTCCTCTGCGTCTCGGTGTTCGCTCTCTGGCTCGCAGTAAGAAGGGGAGTGCGGTTGCCTCTTTTTGCATGGGGGTGGTTCTTGCTGTTCCTTGCGCCGTCATTCTCCAACATCACCAAAGGTCACAATGAACTATTGGATATCTACATCACGTCCGATCGCTATGCCTATCTTCCTTCGATCGGTTTGTTGCTGGTTGTCGGTTGGATGATTGCGAATGCTGCCGACCGATTCCCGAAGCTTTTGTCCCTCTGCGTCTTTTTCGTTCTCTTCGTCTTCTCCAACCTTTCCTACCGTCAATCATTATTTTGGAAGGACACACACACGCTCTTTTCCCACGTTGCCCATGTGCAACCGCATTCCTACGTAGCCTGGAGCAACATCGGCACAGACGAGGTGCGACGCGGCAACTTGCATGAAGGATTGCGTGCGTACACCAAGGCACTCCAGATCCGCGATGATGCGACAACGTGGTACAACGTCGGGCAGATTTTGCGTGCACAGGGAAAAAAGGACCTTGCTCGGCAGGCCTATGAACGAGCTGTGGAGAGTAGTCCGCTGGAGGTGGATGCGAAGAGAGCCCTAGAGGAATTAAGAATGAATAATGATGAATGAATAATGAAGTAAAATGTGTCATCCCGAGCGTAGTCGAGGGACATAACATTTTTCGTGTCGCGCTTCGACTACGCTCAGCGTGACACGCTCCACTAATTGATTTCCATTCCCCAGACCTCTCTCTTCAGTGTTTCCGGTCCAAGCCAGGGAAGCGACACTCTGTCCACTTCCGTTCCGGTTTTATCGTACCCTCGTACCATGATCTGCAGCACATCGAGTGGCTTTTCGGGGATAGGCAGCGTCCAAGCTGCCCAGGAAAACCAGTGCGATCTGCCCTTCATCAGGCCAAGGGTCTTCCACTGCGTTTCACTTTGCGCGCCCTGGGGCACGAGCCATACTTCCATACGACGGATGTTGTGAGACTCCGCTACGAAGTCTCGTTGCTCCACGTCGAAGAATTCAATCTGTGACGCGCCTGCGGATCGAGCGCGTAAGCCTGCAGCGATGCCCGCCAGGAGCATGACGGTTAGCGTTGCTGCTAACACCCGTAACTTTTTTCCCAGATGCGGCACGTGCATACGCACATGATAATCCTCGCCTACATCAAACTGCCAATCCTGTGAACGAGCGAATTGCCACGTTCACAGCGTGAAGGTGAGCTCTATCAATCTGTACAAATCGCATATTTGTCAAAGGTGATGATGCATGGATTTTGGGCAGTTGGACTCGGCTGCGGCCTCGCTCACTGTCATTCGATTCGGCATGTTGAATGGCCCGAGGCCGATGGCCGAGGACCATGAGTGAGGCGCGAAGCGCCGAATCGAATGGTGCCGACGGAGAGACTCGAACTCTCACAGGATTACTCCCACACGCTCCTGAAGCGTGCGCGTCTACCAATTCCGCCACGTCGGCAAGCACCACAACCTTATCACATTCCCTCTGCCGTGCCGAGCGAAAGGCTTGTTGTTGATCTGGAGCATCGCAGGAAGTGAACGCCTCGCGGACCTTGCGATGCTCCTCTTGCCCGACACCGCACACATCGAAACCGCTGAGGTGGACGGCAGGGATTGATCGTACGAGCCTATCGCCTGAACCACCCCGGAGCGAATGCTCTGTCTTCATCGCCGCCTGAGACGCGGGCGCGCAGTCCCCCCCGTGCACGGCGGGTCTTGCGGTTATACTCGGTGCTCCGTGCACTTGCACTTGATGCACTGCTTCTCACCGATGATGCAGACCCTCCCTCGTGATCGTTATCATCCTCTTCAATGTACTCCTCAATCGGACGAGGATAGCGTGGAACGCCGTAGCTCGGAGCGGTGGAGTAGACCCCGTCCGCATTCATGCGGTGGCTTGGGGATCCGAACTGGATCAGGACGACGAGTCCGAGGAGCACCGAGAGACCCAGGAAGATCATCTGCAGAGCTAAGACGCGTTCGGTATGCTGTGGTGACTCGGGGGCGATGTGCATGTTTCGAAGTATTCTAGCACAAAGCCCATTCTGCAAAAAGATCCCACGGCCTCTTCTGCTTCTCAGTATCCTCCTGCATACTGCGCTCGATGCTTTCGCGATCCCTTTCGCGTGCCCCGCTCAGTGAGCATGTTCTGCTCGGTTTCCTGTTGCTTGCTACTTTGCTCCGGGGGGGAAAAAGCCTTGAGGTCACGTGGATGCTCGTCGCCCTTGCCGCTGCTTTGCTCGTTATCGAGGTACGTGCGCAGCATCTTCGTCCCACCGGCTCTATGCAGGCGTCTGACAAGGGGCTTCGCATCTGTGCGTTTGGATTTCTCGTCTGGACGTTGGGTAGTTACCTCACGTCTTCCACGAAAAACTATGGCCTCGATGAGTTGCTCCGTGATGGTGCCCTCGTCCTCATCTTCCTGTGGACGATGCGCTATGTGAGGCGTTCTCCCGATGCCGCCTTCATTCGGAGGTTTGCCTTCTGCGTCGTCCTTGCCGCTCTCCTCGCCGTCCTCCTCGGGGTACTCGTCTATGCTCTGCAGCCCGTGAACCGCTTCGTGGGGAGCTTCTTCGATTACCGTTTTCACACGGACTACTGGCCCAATGCATGGGCGCAGTACCTGCTCCTTAGCTGGCCGATGATTCTCCTGCTTGCTTTGGATGCGGCAGGGAGGGCGAGGCGGACGATTCCCGTTCTTTTGGGCTTGCTCTTCGGAGCCTTGCTCCTGAGCTACTCCCGTGGAGCGCTCATTGCCTGCGTGGGACAGTTGGCGTTGCTTGCATGGTGCAGGAGAGGTCAGCAACGGCGATATACACAATCCGATGCGTGCATGGTCGCTCTGACCGTCCTCATTGCTTCTAGCATGTTTTTCGGGGTCAATGCGCTGCGCGCACAGTTTCACCCCGTAGAGAGCGTTGCGGAGAAGGTGACCTTTACGGCGGACGAGGGTGCTTCCTCGGTGAGCGAACGTAAGGCGTTTTGGAGCCAGTCGCTGCATCTCTCTGCTGAACGTCCCGTGCTTGGATGGGGGCCGTATAGTTTCCGCTTCGTGCATCAGAAGCTGCAGACTGGGGTGCTCCAAACCTCTGATCATCCGCACAATCTTTTCCTGAAGATCGCCGTCGAGCGCGGGGTGGCGGCGGCTCTGTTGCTCGTTGCGATGTTCGTGATTGTTCTCTTGCCCACCGGCAGGTCGGTGTTCGCGTTGTTTAGGTATCGGCACAATTCCGCAGGAGCGGTGGACCAACGGACTTGCCTCCTCGCCGTCGTCATCCTCGGTGTCCTCGCCCATAACCTCATCGATTACAATCTCCAATTCGTCGGCATAGCCCTGCCTTTCTGGATTGCTTTGGGATTACTCGCACACCGATCGATGCCCCCTCTGAAGCTCGCGCCATCAACCACGCTCAGCGCGACAAGTACGAGTAAAAAAAGTGTTCAATTATTAGATTTATCTATAGCTATTATCCTCCTTCTCGTTGCCTTGAGAGAGGGAGGGTATCTCGTCACGTCGTCTCTCGGTCGCCACGCTGAAGTGCGTAGCGATCATGCGGTTGCACTGCGATGGTATGACCGCAGTCTCTCGGAGTGGTTCAGCCGCGATCTCCTCCTCAGCCGCGCACTGCTTGCGACGCTCAGTGACGACACCCTTCGTGCAGAAGACTCGGTACGTCGCTATGCGCTCGTGAATGCAGAGGATCCTCGTGGTTGGCGCCTGCGCGGTGACGCGGCGATGCTGCGCGGTGATCTGGATGAGGCACGGGATGCCTACACCGAGGCCTACCATCGCGGTCGCTGGAATGACCTCAGCATCACCTATGCTCTGGCCGAAGCGTTGCGCATCGGCGGCCACACCGAGGAACTCTTCGCGCTCAAGCCCGAGATCGATGCGCTCCTTCAGGCCTTCGTCGAAGCCATCACGCGCAATGCGCACTTCATCGCCCTCTCCCACAATGCTGAGGATGCCATTGCACTCACGGCACTTCTGAAAGACGAGTATCCCAAGGATGCGCCGCGCTACGATGTTCTCGCTGCCCGCGCGGATTTCGCTATGCGCCGCGAGCGACTGCTCGCGCGTAGCAGGCCTCCGGGGTATCTCTGGTGATCGTCTTTCTTGGGTTCCCCCCTTTTCTGCCAGGGAAAATCTGTCTACCCTTAGACCCCTATGAAGACATTGCCTATCGTTTTCGTCCTCGGACTCTCCCTTGTCGCCTGTGGCCCTGAGACCACGACCATCGAAGACCCTCCCATCGGCGGTCAGTCCCTCGAGCAGATCATGCCCGTCAACGGCAGAGTGGAGGTCCCGGGGCATGGTGAAGAGAAGTGGTTTGCCTATGGCGCTGTCGCAGGAAATCAGTGGACTCCCGCCAACGGGGTTGTCACCAGTCATGTGTTTGAAGACGGTGCGACGATCGTCACGGGCCAAGTCAATGTGGAGCCGGCGAAGGAGGGAACGTTCTATGAAGTCTGGATCCGTGATCTCGAGACTCAGCAAGGCGTCTCTGCAGGTCACCTCGTCAATCACTTCGGCGACGCGCGCCATGGGTTCAAGCTCGAGTCTTCAGAGGATCTACGCAGGTACCTCGATGTGCGCGTCACCCTCGAGAAGGACGACGGCAACACCGAGGCGTCTACACACATCGTAGCAACCGCAACGCTCAAGCCGACGAAGCGGAGGTAGTTGTCGTACCCATGATGCGCTGCTCTTCCCGCAGAAGTTCGCTGAGCATGTGAGAGATGACCGCGTGATCTTGAGGGTTGGTGCTGAGCGCTCTCACAAGTTCCTCGCGAAATCCGCCGATCGCTCGTTGCGCGTCGACACTCGGTTCGCTGTAGCGATCGAAGCCCTTGAGCCATTTCTGCAGCCTTGGGATGCTTTGGGGATGGTATTGTTTTGGAGAGTGTGGTTGCATGGGTGGGGAGGAAGTATGGCGAATAAAAAGAACCCGCTCCGTGCGGGTGGAGTATGCGCGGATCCTTTTCTGCTACGCGCAACCCACCCACAGGCTCGAAGAGCAGGAGGAGGAGGGGGAGCAGAAGAGGATGTAAGCGCCAATCACGATGTAAGACTAGGCTCGGTCTGCTCCCGCTGCAAGCATTGCTTTTCGTCTATACCATGATGCGGCATACACGTTCTCTTCCGATTCGCCATTGGATGGGCTCCGGAAAACCACACACGGTTCAACACCCCCACTGTCCGGTGGTCTCTTTCGAGACGGGGGAAGGTGTGTGTATCTCCGCTTGAGGCGGAGATTTCTGCCGTGTTGTTCACTAGACCCCCTTACGGATGCGCAGGGAGGCTCACCACCAAGACGACAGAGAGGAGGGTGATGAGCAGCACGTGGGTCGCCACGGGCTCCAGTGAAGCTTTGCGAAGCATGAGCTCCACGATCTTCATAGTAGCCTCCCGAAGGGGAGTGCGGCAGTGTACTGATACTCAATGTATTGTCTAGATGCAGGTGAACTAAACTTGTATTCGCTCGGTTCAAATTACAGCAAAATTGCCGAAATGGCCTAAAATTTGCACAAAGAGAGCGTTCTCTTCTTTCGCCATTTTCTCGATTTTCGCGGTATGGTTGGTCACAAAGCGAACAGAAATGTTTTATAATAACACATTGTCTTAACGCGGAAATATTTTATGGAAACATTTCCAGCATACATTTTGCTGCCGTTTTCTCTGAGAGTCGACTGAGGAGTGGGCGAAACGGGAGAAAACTGACGATGGTCGGGCAGTAGCAGCCCAACTCGAACGCCTACAATCCTACCACAGGGAACACGGTAATCTCGGCAAAAGGTACGTGGAGGTCATTCGCATGTTCATCCCGAACTATCATCCTCGGACTGAAAAAGAGTTGGCATCCATCAGCCAAAAAATACCCAGTCTTATTATAAGCTGACCCTTTCTCGCACGTAGACATGATTCAAAGAAACCCCGCATGAGCGGGGTTCCTGAAACTCGAAGCTGGTATGGCGCTCAAAAATCAGCAAGTCCTTCGAGCTTTTCTGCCATCTCCCTTCTGCGTGCGTCTACTTCACCGTTGCGCTGATCCTCAATGTCCTGCTTCATTTTCTCACCGACGGCCTTCACGCCTTCGACGACATCGAAAATCTTCTGCGTGAGAGTTGCGGAGTTTTCCGTGCCACTATGGTAGTCGAGCGGCACGCCATTGAATGAAAAATAGATTCCATCGTCCTGTTGAATCTTCAAGGTGTCATTTTCCTTTTTTACTTCGATTGTTCCACCGTTGCCAGCCCTCCACCACGTACCGTATCCGTCCACTACAACATTCTTGAAGGTAACGACTTTCCCGCCGCCTAGATCGAGTTCAGTATTCAAAACCTTGAATGTTCCCTTTTTTTTTCCTGCATAGTATGTAGGAATTTCTTCGGGCTGCCACTGATCTTCGGGCAAAGAACTAAAAGCCTCAAAGACTGCGAGCTCCGCCGCCGTGAGAGGATTGTCTGCATACGTTTCCCGTGCCTGTTGTATGCGGTCTTTCTTTGCTTCCATAGTAGACTGTGGTAAAAGATAATATGTACATAATACACTCTTTATTTCAGAGTGTCAAATCCTATTTTTGAGCCCTCTATGGGCAATGAGGCAGTGGATTCACGGAAACTACTATATTGCTGTATCCTTATAGTTGTTTATGGCCGTCACCTCTCCCGCCAAAATCGCCGCGAACAAAAGCAATGCCAAGCGCGGCGGCGTGAAGACAGAGCGCGGGAAATCCGTCGTTCGCTGGAACGCGAAGAAACACGGCATCCTCGGTGTGCTGCGTACTACCTACGAGGACAACGTGTACGACGGCTATCTGCGGCAACTGTACGAGGAACATCAGCCCATCGGCTTCATCGAGCGTCTGTTGGTCGAACGCATCAGGAATCACCACAGGGAACACGGTCATCTTGGCAAACGGTACGCTGAGGTCATTCGCATCTTTGACCCGTCATTCGAGTACGGCAGAAAACACGCATGGCAGAATGAAGCCAGTTACGCAGTCCTGTCATAATAGCCCTGCTGTACCTCGAACTATAGTAATAGAGGTAGAAGAGCCTATAGGAGTAGGTAGAGTACGTTTAATTCTTCTTTTAAGAGTTCTTTGTCTTGAATCTCTTATCTCCTGCTCTTTTCTTTATTCTTTCTAGCTCATATTTCTTTACGTCATCTTCGAAGAAGATTTTTCCTGATGTAGTTTCTTGGAATTCGAGTTTTCCTTTTGAAGCAAGAACATCTACGTATTGAGGGGTGATGTTGAGATAGGAAGCTACATCAATCCTTCCCATTGCTTTAGGACGTTTCTTCATAAAAGAAATTATAGTGTTTGGGAGTGTACTTTGGGAAGAAATTGTTTGTCTGTTAGTCAACTGATAATTAGTTGTCTAATAGAAATATATTTATTAGGATACAGACATGCAATTGATTCCCCAAACACCACAGGCAATAGCTCTTCGTGACCCATTAGCAGAATACGCAAAATCATTTATTTCAAACCAAAGCTGTGAAAACTCTAAGCAGACGTATGCCCAAGAAATCAGTTTGTTCTATAGAAAAATACGAAAACGAGCAGATGAAGTGACTTTGCATGATCTTTTGAACTACAAGGAAAGCCTGACGGTACGAGGATTAAAGGCTGCTACGATTGCGAAGAAACTTACGGTACTTAGAAGGCTATTTACCTTTCTGTATGAGCAGGGAGTCATCCCTACAAACCCAAGTGCAGGAATAAAGCTACCAAAGGTCAGTAATGAAACTGTGAGAGGTATTTTGACCCTCGCTGAGTGCAACCAATTTCTCTCCTCAATTGATGCCTCAACGAACCTTGGAAAGAGAGATAAAGCAATTTGTGCATTGCTGCTTATTAACGGCATTCGACTTTGTGAAGTAGCTCGTGCAAATATAGGTGATCTTTCGGAAGTGAATGGACTTAAGGTGCTGAGAATTAGAGGTAAGGGCGGGAAGAACATTGATACGCGCATGAGAGACGATGTGTATGCTGTAATTCAGTCATACCTAAAAACACGAAGTAGTTTGAAAACATCAGACCCGTTATTCATCGGAACAAATCACACTGCAAAAGATAGAATCGCTAGAAGGACGATTCAGCACATGGTACGACTGAGATTGAAAAGAATAGGTATCAACAGGCCAAACATCTCTGTGCACAGCCTACGACATAGCAGTATCACTCACCTGATCAACGGAGGAGCGAGCCTCATAGCTGCCGCTGACTTTGCCCGTCATTCAAATCCCAATACGACGCAGCGCTATTTTCATAATCTAGAGCGCTTAAAGAACAGCGCGGTCATGTTGCAGCCGATTCGAGTAGACTGATGACCTGAGTACCGATTTTCTGTGTTCTTTGTCTTGAGGTGTTGAACATAATAGACATTCTGTGACACAAAAAGTCGCGTCAAAATTTGCTGGAAACGGAATTCTTGATGTTTAGTTCCCTCGGAATAATGTGGACTATTATATATTTATATTGTAAAATGTATATATGGTCAATGACCCAAAGGAGCGGCTTGAATTAGGCGAAGCGAGGGAATTTAGCGTTCCTGATCTAGAAGTGGAACGCTCGCAGCGAGCCGTACAAGGTGAAGTACGTGAGGGAATGGAGGATAGGACAATGGCTGCGAAGGGAGTGAGAAAACGAACTCAACGAATGAGGAGAGACTACAACCAGAAAATTTCTGCTGTTGAAGATGAAGAAGCTGACGAAGAAACGTCAGAGACAGAGAAAGATGAAAAAGCGATTATGAAAGAACAATTGGAACGAGGTGAAATACCCCCACAACTTGCAGAGGCATGGCGGCTCGTCAGTCCAGACTCTATGGAAGGACGTAGGTTTCAGGAAATCGCCCAAGGATTAGGAGAACATTTATATGCAGAAGTAAAAGGCGGCGAACATCTTCCCCACCATGCATTTAGACAACATGACTTCAAGAAACAGCCCGTGCGTTTTCTGTTATCGAAAGATCCTAAACCTAACGCTTGGTTTGTGCGTCATAGTAATCCTCCGATTATAGTTTTCACAGAATGTCTATTCAGTGCAAAGAAAGGCCAACCCTTAGTAAGCACCCCAAATGATTTCGTAGCGATACTGAGTCACGAGATGACACATCTGAAGATGAGACAGGTGTATGGGAACATTCCGAATTCCAAGATAGAGGAAGGCTTTGCGTATTCCTTCCCTCTCATTCTGATGTGTGAGAAGGGCAAGCAGCTAGGGCTTAATCCAGAAAGAGTACTTGGCGAAGATGGTAGAGAAGGCTTATTCAATGCCATGAAGGAACAATCCAAAGGCACTAGCCCATGGTTTGAGTACATGGACGTTCATCCCTCAACTAACAACATCCATTCAATCGTCAGTGACACTCTTGCGTATCTTCGGAAGGAAAAAGGTACTCTCGCACCCGATGTCCCAGAGGTCGGAAAGTATTCAGATAATGATGAAATTATAAGAGTTGTGAAAGGCGCATCCCATACATCGTATGTTCAGGCTGATCTGAGCAGACACCCTGAATATGCAGGAGCTACGTGTATAGAGAAGATTGAAATTCTAAGGAGCGTTCTGGATGACATGGATAAGACGACATGGGAAGTACGTATAGGTGATTTGGCAGCGGAAATCAGAAAGCTTGGCCCTGAAGTACAGACGCCAGAAGACAGAAAGGCAGTTCATAGCTTCGCAAACCACGTACTACAGTTTGGCGAGCGGGATAGCATCACAAAGATGTCCACGCTATATAGCGCACTTGCTGGAACACTTTACAGTGCACTTGGTACACCGCCCTTAGGAAGGCTCAGGCGACTAGGTAAGGCAGTGAAGACTTTCGTTCAATCAATAGAGGAGTATGAGGGGGATGAGGAAACAGTTATTGAGGCAGCAATAGCTGTAAACGAATTACTGGAAGGTTCGGAAGAACAAAAAGGAGAGCCTTTCTTAGAGAGTTCAGATGGTTTGCATTTCTTGAATAAGATAGATTGGCCGCAATTTGACTTTCCAGACACAGAGAAAATTCGTCGCCTACGAAGGCGTGATGGTGGCGTTCATGTTGCTTGGGAAGAACTCAGAAGTATTGCTATAGAACATCCTGAAGTCGCAAAGGCAGCTGCGTACTTAGGTCTGGTAAGAGACCCCTTTATGATGCGTGCTCTTTGTAATCATTTAGACTTGGCGCTGACTTTAACAGCTAGGATGCGGACACAAGCCTTGGGAGACATAGTGGGAAGTATTGCCACAATTTCTCAGGGGCCACGGGATGGTGGCACCACTGTAGACGCCCTCACTTTCAATGAAGACGGCACTGTAAAGGATGTTGATATTGGTGATAACATAGAGAATGAAGAGAAGATACAGGCGATATTCGAGCAATACCTAAGTGGTTGGGCGGAACATGATTTTCTTTTAGCAGAACAAGATGAGGAAGCTGCAAGACGCTTGTCAAAGATTTCCGAATCATGGGCGGGTCTTTCTAATGCAAAGTCAGGTCAAAAACTTGGACTTCTTTGTCTTGATGTATGCGAAAAGAATTTCCAGCTATTCCTAGAGCTGAACTGGTTTGCACTACAAGATGACAGACGCGCAGCGAGAATGTTGATTTCAAAGTTAGAAAGTCTTGGTGAGAAAGGCACTGAGTTATTCAGGTACTTCCTGACCTCCAAGAGTGGAGAGCAAATCATTCTTCAGTCGCTCGTTTCAACAATGCCACTAGCAGGTATTGATGAGGGACTCGCGGCTAGAAGCGGCGGAAGGAAAAAAGAAATTAGAACTAATCCCTACTTTGATTATCTCTTGGATGAGAAGTGTAAAGCTCTCAGTGATGAGGAGAAAATTTCCTTTTGCGATAAATGGCTTCTGAAAGAGAAATTCTCCTATGTATCAACTCCTCAATCGCACTTTGTTGCAAACGTAGATCTCTACGATGCCAAACTTGGAGAAAAATATGTGAATTTGATAAAGCCGCAGCTCGATAAGACAGGTCATGGATATGAATTCAAACCCCTCACATGGAATAAGCTCCTGTCACTGATTCAGGAAGTGAACGGTTTTTCCGAAGAGATGACCCTAGCAAGGTCATGCTTGTATTGTGAAGCGATACAACTTATCGAAACCAAAATCCCTACCTTGGCTCAGGCAGCTGATTTCGTTGAGCGTATGACGGCTGACCTTGTAGCAAACTCCCATTTTCAAAGACACCTACGAGAAAAGCTAAAACAGAGAGTAAAGAATTACGCTACAAACAATGCAAAGACAGCCGACCTTCCCAGTGCTGTACGTCAATGGAAACTCCTCTCTAAGGCTGAATTACTTTTCCCTGAAACATCAGATGAAATCCTAAGAATTTTGGTTGATAGGTCTGTTGAATTGAATAATGGTTCAGCAGATGCAAACAGGCAATGTATGCAGATGTGCGAGGAACTTCTTGGTGGTGCGAGAATTCAAGACCCGAAGCTAAGAACTCGCCTGATTGATGCTTGGACTGATAGCGCGAAGAAACTTTATGGAATGGATAAAGGCGACGCTGAATATGCAACTGCCATCATTGCCATTGCGGACAGAGTGAGAGCCACTATGAACCGCGTTGACCATGCAGAAATACTAGGTTCTTTGGCGAAGAAATTAGAAACTCAGAATCATTTGAGTTGCGAACTACAGAAGAGAGCTTACGAAGTCACAGAAGAAACATTCACTCAGTCGTCTTTGTACGGAGTGTTCACCGACGCGACGATAGACAACATTCGCAGGTCGCCTGACCACCGCAAAGCGACACTGGATTTCCTTACGACTCCGCTATCCGATGACTTCTGTGAGCGTTATCTGGATAGCGGAAAAGAGGCTTTGGAATTCGTGGATAAATACAACCTAATGTCGGGTGGGTTTACCTTGAAGGAAGAAGATTACGAAGAAGGGAGCGATAAGGCTATGCTTCTCGCTTACAGGAAGCAGGTCGCACTCAAATTCCTGCGTTACTTCTATGAAAATTTCTGGTCTTCCCCCATTGAGGCGCGAGCCGTACTTGTGCGCGAATTGCTCGTCTCCCCTGAGGAGGTAGTAAATCAGGTGGATAAGGAAACATTCGATTATACCGTTTCAAAAGTCTTCAAAGGTGGGAGCTTGTATGAGGAGGAGGCCAGATTCTTCCTCAGAGGATATGTTGATGCCTTGCCGCACTATCAGAAGCATCTTTGTTTAGGTGCAATGATGGCAGCAGCAGAAAAACGCGGTTCATCCGATATGCGTCTTGGCGAAGCTCTTGCGTACTTCCTCGAAAACATGGGTCCAGCAGAAACAAAATTTGGACAGGCAGCACAAAGTCATCCATTGGTTCCGACGAACATACGTGAAGACCTGAAGCGGCTTAAATTCCATGCAAGCGAACCTGCACGATGGGATGTAACACAATGGGTGGAAAGTGCGCGTTCTGAACTTGAGCGTGAATATAATGCTGTTCAGGGAAGTCAAGAAGCTGCGAAAGTCAGCCGTATAGGGGACGTTGTTGGTTCAGGCTCAATCTACGTTGTCGTGGAAGTTGAGATGAGTGATGGGAATTCCTACATGCTTTCATTGCTGCGTCCTGACGTTGAGAACAGAGGACGCGCAGGATTTGAAACGATGCGTCGCATGTCTGACAATTTAGAATTGGATAGCGGCCATTCAATAGTTCAGACGACTCGTGAGCTTATTGACCAAGCGAACCAGCGTTTGGGATTAGAAGTAGATTGTCCTCTTGCAAAGCAGCAGTACGGCGCGGCAAGGGAAATATACAGGGGAGCCAGCATTGCAGTTGATGGCGAGCAGTTTTATTTCGACTCAGCTGATGTCATCGTTGCTGGTGAAAAATTCTTCTTAATGTCCAAGATTCAGGGACAACATTTCATTGAACTGCCTGAAAATAATGATGCAGAGAAAACATCCAAGAAGAGACAAGCAATGGCTATCTTGGCTTTTGAATTGAATAACAAACTACGCGGACGGTTTGATTGTGATAGGCATGGAGGAAACGTAAAGGTGCAGCCGCAGCTACATAAAATCGGACACTTTGATTTCAAATGTATGCCTGTGAATGGCTGGACTGAGGAAGGCTACCGTCAGTTTGCGGGTCTTCTGCTCAGTACGCTTAATGGAGAGAAGACTGTGAAACAATTCTTCAATGACCTTGTGGAGCAGGAGCGTTTGCTACGAGAAAGATTACAGAGTGCAGGAAGCTCAATTGACCCGTTTGTAACAGAAGTTCAGAAGGGATTGCTGACCGATGGCGAGTACACGCAATTCTTGGAAAAGAATGACCTAATGCGTGTCGTCATTTCTGCACTTTTGAATGGCATGCACCCCCACATGCAAACCGCCTTACTTGAAGCTGTAGCTGCAAGGGTGCCTGAGCCGTTTAGGGAGCCTTATAGGCAGCAGATTGAGCCTGCTGTGCGCCACTCGCTGGCTACAGGAGAACTTACCCCACAACTGCTACAGTTCCTTCCCATGCAGATAAAGCCTGAGGAGGTAATGAGAATTCAGAGAGCATAGCATCTCATTTACACCGCTACATAATCCGCTCTCTCAAAGAGCTTGATGTCTCCTGTTTCGGGGTCTTGAACAACACTATCCAGTCGCCTCACTTCCGTTCTACTGTCATCGAATAGAACCTTATCAAGCGATGACACGTAGAATTTCGGCAGCCCTCTGCCTGCTTTGATGAGAGAAATATACAGATAGGAAGTGAAATTGCCCGTGTAGCGGTAACAGTGAATGCAACGGCGTAGAGCCTTATCCAAATCTTCAGGGTATCCCTTCCACCGCCAGAGCATCGGGCGGTACTCCATCCACTTCTGCACCATGAAGCGCAGGAGTTCCAAGAATTCCTCCTCAGCCGTTTTATTTCCACGCTGTGCAAGACGAGCGAAGATGGCGCAGATTCTTCTCCGAATATCCCACTCCACTTCCGTTGGTGCAGAGAAAAACACGTAGCGTTTGTCGTAGTAGTTTCCGAGTGCGATCTGCACCTCTACAGCATCGGTGTACTCTGCTTTCCTTCTGAAGCGCTGTGGATGCCAGAGCTTTTGCAGCTCCCACTCCAGATGGGAAATGACCCAATCCCAATTGATGTCCCCGAGTGGCGTTCTAATAGTGCGCCAGATGAATTGGTAGACGGCAGGAAGCCGAGAGGAAATCCACGAGCTGCTGATCTCCTCAGGTTGCTCTTTCCGAAGACGTTCATTCAAGACATAAATTGCTGTGTCGAAGTTCATAGTCACATTGTCGGTATGTTTCGCACATGAGCGCATTCTAATGCAAAGTTGTACACAGAAGATGCTGTAAAATGTATCTGATGGGAAGAAACTCGAAATTCAGCCCTGAGATGCAGGCTGCTCTCTGCAAATGGCTCAAAAAAGGCTGTAGCTTCAAAGATGCCTGTGCCATGGAGGGAATCAGCTACGAAACCTTCCGCACATGGCAGACCGAGAAATCGGTGTTTTCTGTGGCTATAAAAAAGGCAGAGGCCGAGTGCAAGGTCGCTCGCATCCAAACGATCCTCAAAGCCTCGGATAAGAGCTGGCAAGCGGCCGCGTGGTGGCTTGAGAGGCGAAGCCTCAGGCGTACGGGATGCCCCTGTACATGTACAAGGCCATCGAAATCCGGCGTGCGGTCGGTGGAGTCCATGGGAAGGGGAGTAGTGAATACAAAAAACGCGCCTTCCTTGGCGCGGGGAGAAGCAGTCAGTCAGCACATCACCTCCGGGCGCCTAGCGTCGGAATAATGATAATGCTGATGATGGAGCGAGATCGCTGCATCTGTGGCAATCCTAAGCGAAAAAGGTCTCCAGTCAAATCAATGTGTGGGAATGTGGTCGGGACGAGAGGACTCGAACCTCCGGCCTCACGGTCCCGAACCGTGCGCTCTAGCCAACTGAGCTACGTCCCGACTGTGGTGAATGCTATAGGAATGCATGCATCGGGAGCTAGAGCGCATGTGCGTCTTTATGTTTGCCGGCATCTTGAGAGATGCCGAGCCCAACCGACCTACCTACCGGCAGGCAGAGCTACGTCCCGATCAGGCTCATGCTACTCAACGCCCAGGATCTGAGCTAGAGCGAGGCGTCTCTTCCCTTGCTCGTGCCGCACGCGGCACTCCACCCAACCCAGCACCTTCCGCTAGGCAGGGCAGACATTTCATTCTCATACGTACGATCATCAATCCTTGCCTTCTCAGGTACAATGGTACGGTGATCCGTTTCAGAGCCTCCATCATCCTCCTGAGTACACTGATACTCGCGGCGTGCGGCAACTCCGCAAAGGTAGCGCAGCAACTTCCATTTAGCCTATCTTCCAGCGCCTTCGCCGATGGTGAGGCGCTCCAGGCGCAGTACACCTGCGATGGTCTTGGTATGGCCCCTGCGCTACGGATCTCTGGCGTTCCGCCTGGGACGAAGTCTCTTGCCCTCGTCCTCGATGATCTCGATGCTCCGTCCGGGCACTTTGTGCACTGGGTCGTTTGGGATATCCCTGTGGATGTCGTAGAGATCAATGAGAGCACGCTTCCCGGGGCCGCGGTGCAAGGCACGACGAGTGCGGGAACGACGGGCTTCGAGCCGCCGTGTCCACCAGCAGGATCCGGGCTTCATCACTACGTCTTTTCGCTCTACGCGGTGAATGATGCCATAGGCCTTTCGCACGAGGCGACGCGATCTGCACTGGAGCAACGTATGAAGGGCAAGGTCTTGGCGATCGCGAAGATAACGTCTGTCTACGAGAGGGCTAAAGAGGTCCAATGATCGCGCGATCACCACTCTTCTTTTTTGCAGAATTTTTCCCTATGCTCTACGCATGAAGCGCATCCATTGGATTCTCATCGGCATCGTCGGAGTTCTCGCACTCTGGCTCTGGTCTGGTTACAACGGACTCATCACGGGGAGCGAGTCGGTTGCCGCATCGTGGGCACAGGTGGAGACGCAGTACCAACGGAGGGTTGATCTCATCCCGAACTTGGTGAGCACCGTTCAAGGAGCTGCTTCCTTTGAGCAGGAGACTTTCATGGCGATCACCGAGGCGAGGAGTCGTTGGCAGACCGCACCGACGCGCAGCGATCGCATTGCGGCCGCAGGTGAGGTGGAGTCTGCTCTCTCGCGCCTTCTCGTGGCTGTGGAGAACTACCCTCAGCTTCAGGCCACACAGGCGTACCGCGATCTCATGACGCAGCTCGAAGGAACCGAAAACCGTATTGCCGTCGCGCGGCGCGATTACAATGAGGAAGTTCGCAGATACAATCTCCGCGTGAAGCGGTTCCCGAGCAATGTGCTTGCCGGCATGTTCGGGTTTGACGCCGAAGCATTCTTCGAAGCGCAGCAGGGAAGCGATGTCGCGCCTGCGGTGGATTTTGAGTAGTATGACGTTATGCGTGCTATGCGTTTTCCCGTTTGCTCATTTCCTCGTCTCTGCGCGGTGTACGGCGAACGAAAAAACCAAAAAACCAAAAAACGATTATTCGTTCTCGTCTTATGCTCTTTGCTCTTTCCTGCCGTTGCTTTTGCCTATTCCGTACCGCCAAATGATGGATACGTGACAGATACAGCGGCGGTCCTTTCCGAAGACGAGGAAGCGTCCCTGGAATCGACCCTGCGGGAGTATCGCACTCAGACAAGCAATGAAATTGCGATTCTCATTGTTTCGACCCTGGATGGCGAGCCTATCGCCGATGTCGCAGTTGCCATCGGTCGCAAATGGGGCATTGGTTCAAAGGAGTATCACAATGGCATTCTCATCCTCATCGCCTACGAAGAGCGTCAGTCGTTTATCGCAACAGGATATGGTCTTGAGGGCGCCGTTCCCGACATCGTTGCTGCAGGAATCGTGGAGACGGACTTTGCTCCTTCGTTTCGTGAGGGGAAGTATGCGCAGGGGGTGCAGACCGGCATTGAGTCGCTGATGAAGCACATTGGCGGCGAGTATGCAGCCGATCGCTATGCCTCAGAATCCCGTGGATCATCTGGCTTGGGTCAATTTTTCTTCTTCCTCCTGTTTGTTGGATTCGATTTTCTCGTCGCGCTCTTTGGGCGCACCAAGTCCTGGTGGCTCGGGGGGGTTGTGGGAGGACTTATCGGTGTTGTTCTTGCCGTATCGCTCGTCTGGTGGTGGAGCATTCCCGTGCTTGCGGGTCTTGGCCTGCTCTTTGACTATCTCGTTTCCAGAAACGGAGGTGTGCGACGACACAGAAGGGGAATCTGGTATGGCGGCTCCGGGATGGGTGGAGGAGGCGGAGGATTTGGAGGCTTTGGTGGAGGCTCGTTTGGGGGTGGGGGAGGAGGAGGAAAGTGGTAGTCCTCCGTGAGCGTTACTCCAAGTTCAGGAGATCTTCTGAAATGTAGACTTGTACATTTGACGGAATCCGTACACGAGCAATCCCACGCCCAGCACTGCAGGCGCAAGATCCAGTGCAGTCCCGAGGATGTTGCTATTCAGCTGCGCGATCCTCTGGGTCGCTGCCTCTGCAGGATTACATACTTGAGGAATGCATTCTGGGCCGTGAGGCATTTCTGGACCGGACATATCTGTTTACTATACCTCAAATCCGCATTGTCGGTAAGCGTGCTACACTCCCTCCGTGCTTCCTGTCCTACTGCTTTCTGCTCTGGCGTCACTGACGGTCACTTCCCGGGAATTGGCTGTTGGGTCACTTCCTCGCGGAGCCCAACGTGTACCGGTACTTGCTCTTCACATGCGCGCCGATTGTTCGGCGGACGCTCCTATCGAGGAGATCCTCCTGAAGCGTTCCGGTCCCGGTCTGTCGACAGACATCGCAGCAGTCTATGCGGAGATGGACGGCGTTCGCGTCTCGCGCGTTTCTGTCCCGGATCGCCGGGGAGAGATCCCCTTGCGGTTCCAGGCACTCACGGTGCCTGCATGTAAAGCGATAGAACTCTCGATACTGGCTGACGTCGCTTCTTCCGCAGAAGTCGCTTCGGAGCACCGGATTTCCCTCGTTGATCGCGATCCGATCGTCTCCCCGGGCGCTTTTATCAACATAACAGTGCTTCCGTCTCTGCAGACGAAGGTCCGCACCGCTCCCTACAGCGTGGGGTCCGTCAGTGTCGACCTTCTGAGTGCTCTGCGACGTATCTCGTACGGTGCAGATCGTGTCGTTGCCCGCCTGCGCCTCACGGCAAGCGGTACGGAGGACCAAGAAGTCACGCACGTCGTTTTCACCAACCAGGGATCGGCCCGCAATGCGGACTTGCAGAATATCTCTCTGCACGATAACAGGGCTCAACGTGTCTCTTCTATCGCTCCTCGTATGACAGGGGATAAGGTCAGCCTCAGCCTGAACCCTCCCGTGCTGATTTCGCGCGGTTCTTCACGGATATTTGAACTTCACGCCGATGTACGGGCGTCTCGAAGGCGCACGATTCGCTTCACTGTCGAGGAAGCCTCTGATCTCCGGGCGCGGGATGCCTCCTGAAGGAGGTAGGCCTTCGCGTCGGGCGAGTTCTGCAGTATGCTTGGGGCCATGTCGCGCAGGAGAACCCTGTTCCCTCTCGTCGCCCTCGCACTCGTTGCTTGCAGGGCAGATGTGCCGGCGTTTCCCGCGGAGCAGGTATTGCAGAACGCTGTTACGGCAGGCGCGGTGCTCACTTCCGCTGCGTACCAGGCGGATGTCACGTTTGCGTACGGAGGCGGACTATTTGGTAACGGTGGCGGCGTGATGCGTATAGAGGGTGCACTCAATGACGGCGGAAGAATCGTGAGCGCCGCTATCGACACCACTGTGCGGTATCGTGATGCAGAGGGTGCGGAGCAGTCGCTCCACGCCATCGTCGATACGGTCTCCATCGCCGCTCAGCGCTTCTACTTCTTCGTGCGCGCCCTACAGACGGATCCCGCTGATGCCGGACTCCTCGATCCTGCGGTCATACAGTCAATTGCCGGTGCGTGGTGGATGATTGCCAAGGAAGATGGTGGCGATGAAATCTCCGTCGCACCGAGCGCGCGACTCTTGCAGTCCCAAGCCAGCGTTGTCCGCGTCACGCGGGAGTTAGGGGTCGAGCGTCTCTCTGGTGAGCCGACTTACCACTACGGCGTGGCACTCGATCCGGAGCGTCTCATTGTGTATCTCCGGGATTTGGCAGAGGAGCGGGGTGACCCGTTTGAAGAGCAGAAAGTTCGAAGGGAGATCCATTTGCTCCAGGCTACGGGTGAGCTCTGGATCTCTGCAAAAGATTTCCGGGTGATGCAGGTGCGGTGGGAAATACCTTCTCTCACTCTGCCCGAGGGTTCCGTTGCGCGCGCAGAGATCTCTGTAAAGCTCTCGCAATTTGGGTCTGCTGCCCCCGTAGAGATTCCCCCCGATGCCCGGCCCTTCCCAAGTGGTGCTACACTGGTTCCCGCTGCTCAGGCGAAGGATGGGGTCTTGCCCATACCCGAGAGCGATATCCGCTCCGCGATCGATGAGCACGCTCGCACTGCTATCTCCCCCCCCAGCGAGTGACCGAGTCCCCACAGAATGTCGATGCCGTGAGTCCCACGCCGCCGGTGCCGCAGCCCCAGATGGTGCCACCGCATGTCCGCATGCGCGCTGTGCGCGCGATCTTTGTCTGCGCCCTGATTCCCTACTTCGCGTACCTTGCTTGGTGTCTGTACGTCCTTTCCGTCCTTCCCAATATCGCCGGTACACATCAGAATCTGATTCCCCTGACGTTTGCCTCCTCCGGGATGGTGCTGCTCCTCATTGTGGGGATGATGGCGACTACGTCCCGTCATGCACTCAAGGATCGCACGGCCACGCGCTACGGCAAGGCCAATGCTATTGGCAGAATTACGCTTTTTCTCACCCCTGCATTTCTCCTCAGTCTTGCAACTCCGGTGATGATTGTCCGCGAGCCTGCGCTGCCGCTCGATATCGTAAAGTTCAGTCCGGAAGATGGCGTGGATCTCGTTGCTCCCGTGGCGATCACTTTCAGCGTCGACCGCGCGCTTGCCGTCCTCGCGCGAAAGGGACTCCAGCCCATCAGCTACTTCTGGGATCTCGATGGTGACGGGAAGACCAACGAAGAAACGTTGGATCCACAGATTACGGCCTACTTCGGCCGATCGGGTGCATATGGGGTTTCCGTTGATATCACTCTTGTCGATGGATCGGCCCGTCGCGTTGCGAGAAGGGTGGTGATCCCGAAGGCAGTCTATTCTGTAGATCCCGTAGAGCCGATTGTGGATCAGCCTGTGACCTTCAGCGTTGAGAATCTCGTTGCGGACACGGAAATGATCCGTGAGGTCCGCTGGGATTTTGACGATGACGGCAAAGTCGACGAGATTCGGACCGATTCCAAGGTCACCCACATCTTCTCGCGTACGGGAGTGCACCGTGTATCTGCTGTCGTACTGCAGGAAAATCAGACCCAGCAGACCTTTCGTCGTGACATTGAAGTGCGGGATCCCCCACCGCAGCCTTTCGATATCCTCCTCGTCTCGGAGCCCAAAAAACTGCTCAGCCCGCCTCCATTCGGCACGATCTTTACGCTCACGACCGATGAGCCTCTCCGTGAGGTCGAGTGGGACTTTGCCGATAAATCTCCTATCGTCAAAACGGTTGATCAGCACAGGGTGGGTCACACGTTTGACGTTATAGGGTCGTTTCGCGTGACTGCGCGAGCGAGATCGAAGACCGGTGATACTGCGGAGGCATCTGCCTTGGTTCAGATCGTCGAGATCCTGCGCATTCCCGATCTCACCTTCGATGGGTTTCCCGCTGTTGTAGGAAACAAGATCACCGGTGAGGCCCCCTTGAGTATCAGCATCACTCCGAACACGACATTGCCGCTCATCGACTTCTCCTGGGAGGCCCCGGGTGCCACAAGTGTCGGATCTGCCGAAAATGCCCTCCAAGCGATCTACCGATACCCGGGTACGTATAGGCTGACGCTTCTGGGCAGTGATCCCGAGGGTAAGGCCATGCGCCTGCCCATCGCGGTCGAGGTCAAACCTCCATCCTCTGTTGTGACGTTCCAGATGGACAAGAAGAGCGGCGTGGCGCCCTTCAAAGTTCGCTTCGATGCATCGCAGACCGTCATCCCCGGAAAGACTATTTCTGGCTTTGAATGGATCTTCGGGGATCAGTCGACGGGCATTACCCGCAAGCAGGGAATTGCCATTGAGGAGAACACATTCGAGAAGCCGGGAAAGTACCCGGTGAAGCTCATTGTCTACACGACGACGGACGAAACCTATGAATCCTCTAGCACCGTCGTCGTTCTGCCCCCTCGCCTTGATGCATGCTTCATCCCGAGCCGCAAAGTCGGCAAGATGGGGGGGAAACCCTTCGGTGTTTCCTTCGATCGTTCCTGTAGTTCGGGGTACCTTGAAAAGATTGTCTGGGATTTCGATGACGGCTCCCAGAGCGATGATCTTGCCACCCGTGTTGTGCACGTCTTCGAGCAACCTGGAGTCTATGACGTTACCCTGACGGTGCAGGACTCGACAGGGGCACGCAGCACGACGTCGCAGCAAATTTCCATCGAGCCCTAACCCTTTTCCCTCATGAAGAAATCCACTCCCGTGAAAATCCTCGCGATATTCGGACTCGTTGGTATCCTTCTCGGCGCTATCCTTCCGGCATTCGCCTAGTGGTGATGTATCGCCGTGGAGAGCGGTAGCGATGCTACTGTCTCAAATGGTTCGTATGCGTCTTCTCCACGTTCTTGGACGAGGAACTCTCCTGCAGCCGCGATCATCGCCGCGTTATCTGTGCAGTAGAGGAGCTTCTCCGGCCAGCGGACTACGATGCGGCGCCCAAGCGATGCTCGAAGCATGTTGCGGAGGTACGTGTTTGCCGAAACTCCGCCGACGATGTGAACCTCTCTGCTGTCGGGGTGGCGGTGGAGAGCGCGCGTGATGCGGTCAACGAGGTGCGCGCATATTGCGTGCTGGTAGGAGGCGGCAAGGTCGGATAATCGCAAGGCATTCTCCTGCTGATCTTCGAGCGTGTACCGCAGTGCGGTCTTGAGCCCGGAGAAGCTGAAGTCGAGCGACGGGTCATCGTGTAGCGGAAGGGGGAAGGCAAACTCCTGTGGGTTACCGTGCTCAGCAGCTTTCGCAATCGAGGGGCCGCCGGGGTAGGGGAGTCCAAGCAGCGACGCGCCTTTATCGAAGGCCTCGCCCGCGGCATCGTCGCGCGTCGAGCCGAGGAGTATTCCCCGGGTATGCTTCGTCCTGTACCACAGGTCGGTATGACCGCCGGAAGCGGAGAGAGTCAGCATCGGAAACGAGCAGGAGGAGAGGGGCTCAGGGCACGGTGCATCTTTGATATTTTGCTTGTCATCATGATCCGCAAGGAGCCACGTGGAGCTTAAGTGGCCGAGCGTGTGGTGGACGCCGATGAGCGGTTTTCTATGCAGTGCCGCGAGCGCACGTGCGGATACTGTACCCACGAGCAGTGATCCCATGAGTCCGGGGCCGCTTGTCACGGCGATGGCGTCAATCTCCGGTATCGTCAGCCTTGCTTCCTGTAGACAAGCCGCGAGCACCGGTTGCATGCATTGCACCTGCTCGCGTGCCGCCTGTTCAGGGATCACGCCTCCAGTCGATGCGAAGAGTGCTCGCTGCGATGTGATGACGCAACTTCGGACAAGGGTGCCACCCTCAACGATTGCCGCAGAGGTTTCGTCGCAGGATGTCTCTATACCGAGGATTCGCATGCGGGCAGGATAGGTGATGAAGGAAGGAGGGAGTAGGGGGAAGAGGTAGGGAATAGGGGGTAGGGCGTAGGGTGTAGGCCGTATAATATTTGTTATACGATTAATAGACAAATTGTCAAAAGTAGTATAAAATAACAATAATGCACAAACAAAAGAGGATCCTTTACGCCTTTGCCATAGCTTTGCTGTGCTCGGCCACTATCTCGGCGATAACTATGCACCTCGTCTTTGGAAATATGCCTGCAGACGTGGTCGTTGCGTCTCCGGCACAAGAGCGTTCCCTTGATCCCGAGCCAACACCAAATGTCCTCCTTCATGCCGCACCCCCTCAACCTGCAGCGGTTGCCCCATCGCCTCGTGCCACCTCGACATCCGAAGTTTCGAAAGATGAACGGGAGATGGATCAGTGGGGCCTGCGTACGGCGTACACCATTTCCGTTCCGGACCTTGCGGTTCGTGCACCGGTGATCCTGCCGTCGCGTCAATACTGGGATCGCGCTTACTGGAGCCTCCTCGAGCAACAGATGCAGGCCGCGCTCCTGCGGGGGACCGTTGCGTATCCGCACTCGTCCTTTCCCGGACATGGACCTCTGGTGATTGCAGGTCACAGCAGTCCTCCAACGCAGGAATCGCAAGGGAGCAGGTTCGGATCGGTCTTCGCACGTCTCCCGACGATCGGCATCGGTCAGGAGATTGTGTTGACTGTTGCAGGATCCCCCTACCGGTACTCCGTCACCGATACCTTCATCGTTTCCTCGTCAGACACCTCCATCCTCGATCTGAAGGAGATGGATGATGATACGCTCACGGTCATCACGTGCTATCCCGTCGGGACCACGAAAGAGCGTTTTGTGGTGCGTGCGAAGCTCCTGCAGAGTGCTTCGTGAGCACAGGCGTCGGGCGCTCCAGTTGCTCGTTTCTCATTGCCCTCTATCATATCGGGGATGCCGCTACATTCCTCGAACATGCGTAAGGTCATGCCGGTCATTGCTTGGTACGTGCTTCTTGCGCTTCTCACGATCAAGTTTTTCACGCCCTTTTTCCGCTTTCCCATCCCTCTCGGGTATGACCCGGGCATCTATCGTTTCCTCTTTCTGAAGTACGCAGAGAGCTTTCCGTTGCTTCCGGACTTGCCGCGGTGGGCAGGGGAGCACCCTCCCGGACTCTTTTTGCTTGCTGCACCACTCCTCAGGATCGGTGCACCGGTTGAGTGGCTCCTCGGTTGGATGTGGAACTTTGTCCCCATTGTTCTCGCTCTTGCCCTTGCTGCGGAATTTTCCCGAAGGGAGGAGAGAGCCGTTGGTATCTTCGTGCTTCTCGCAGCTGCCCTTTCGCTACCCTTTTACGATGGTTTCGTCGGTATGTACTGGAAGACGTACGCCGCACTGCTCTTCACCATCTTCACCTTCGGAGCTCTCGAGAGGCGCTCGAAGCTTGCGCCGCTCTTCGCATTCCTTGCGCTCATCATCCACCATCAGACAGGGCTCCTCCTCGGCTTGACCATCGGCTCTTGGTGGCTGATCTCTCTGCGCTCTCGCCCGTATGACCGTCGCCTCTGGATGACGGGAGGATTTCTTGCAGTGATCGCACTCCTCAGCTTGCTCCTCTACCTTCCGCACTGGACGGCGGCGGTGCGCGATCCCTTCACAAGTATCTACAAGTTGCGCGGCGATCTCGCACCGGGTGGCTCTTTCCCCGATCCTGTTTTCTACCTTCGCACGACGGGTATTCTTCTGTCTCTCGGTGTCTGGGGATTTCTCCTTTCTCTGCGCAAGGAGAAGGGGAGTCTGTGGCAGCTTGCCGTCCTCTGGACACTTCCCTTCATCATCTTTCGCCTCGTGTTCTATCGCCGCTTTTTTCTCCAGTGCGATTTCTTCCTCCTGCCCTTTGCTGCGATTGCCATGCAGGATCTCTGGAGGCGCTTGCGCTTGCCGGCACTGCGTGCCGCACTCGTAGTGCTCCTCATCGCTCAGGGGGCGATATCTTTCCGTGTCGCGTGGGAGCGCGTGCCCGTCATCAATATGGATACCTACTGGGCGATTCAGTCCTCCGCCCTCGAGGTTTCTACCGGGTCTGCACCAGTGATTGCTCTCGACAATGCCGGAGCGCCGTGGCTCCTCGGCTGGCTTCCTGAGCGCACTATCGGTGGTCCGGGCATCTTTGATCTCCCCGGTTGGACCAAGGACCAGTGGGGGCAGTTTCTCTACGGCACACATGAGGAACGCAGATTGCTCCTCTTCGGTCTTCCCCAAGGAACACTCTTCGTCCTCACACCGCTCTTCACCGATCACTACGGGGAGTATGTAAAAGGCTTCTACGGTGATCCTTGTCTGCAGAAGAGAGGGGAGTGGGTGATGGAGTCGATGTGCGGGAATTAGCACATTCAATGTGTGTCATCCTGAGCGTAGCCCGCCTCGGCCGACGACTCGGACGGGTCGAAGGAGACACGTGATCATTGCATGCCGCGCTTCGACTACGCTCAGCGTGACATGCAATGAATGCTATGATCCATAGTGATGCTTTCGCTCTTCCCCTCCCGCGCCGTCGCAATTTCTGTTTTTGGCTTCGACGTGCACTGGTACGGACTCCTGTACCTTGCAGGATTTCTCGTTGCCTACCTGCTCCTTCCCCGACTGCAGAAGTACCGTGGCCTCAGCCTCGATAGCGATGCCTGGGGAGATATCCTCGCGTGGGGCGTGCTGGGCGTGCTTCTCGGAGGGCGCCTTGGCTATGTGCTCTTCTACGATCCTGGATACTATCTCATGCATCCTCTAGAGGTGCTTGCCGTGTGGAAAGGAGGCATGGCGAGTCATGGAGGATTCATCGGCGTGATCCTGTCGCTCATCTTCTCGGCACGGAAGCACAAGATTTCCTTGCTTGCCCTCGGGGATATCGTCGTCGTTCCGGTGGCGATCGGACTCGCTCTGGGGAGACTGGGAAACTTTATCAATCAGGAGTTGTACGGCATTCCTACTACACTCCCGTGGGGTATTGCGATCCCCGGCGTAGAAGGACTACGGCACCCTACCCAGCTCTATGCCGTGTTGAAGGATCTCTTCATTGCAGGGGTCTGCTTCCTTCATTTGCGATTGCCAATGAAGTCCCAAGGACAGACTGCGGGAATCTTTCTGATACTGTACGGAGTGCTGCGCTTCGCATTGGAATTCCTCCGAGAGCCGACGCACACAGCGCTCATCATCGGTCCGATGATCCTCACCAGAGGGCAGGTGTACTCGGTGCCGATTGTGATTGGAGGACTCTTTGTCTTGTATTTTGGCAGAAAACCGAGAGTACAATGATTGTTACATGGAAAGCTTGAGTTTCATCTCAGCCGAGTAAAGCTTTTCCTATGGATTGCACACATTCCGAGCTTACGGAGCATCGCATAATGCTCCTCTGACCCATACCCCTTGTGTCTCACAAAGCCATATCCTGGAAACGCCTTATCGGCCTCGCGCATCATATGGTCGCGGGTGACTTTCGCGATGATGGAGGCTGCTGAGATGCAGGGCTCGAGCATATCGCCCTTGATGATAGAGCTATGCGGGTAATCAAACCAAAACTTGTCTCTGCCATCGACGAGGAGGTACGTCGGCCGTTTTGCGAGTGCAAGCATAGAAACTGCCTGCTGCATCGCGCGCTCGGTTGCGGCGAGGATCCCGAAGCGGTCGATAAAGGATGCGCTACTGAGACCGATGCCCACACAGCAGTGCTCCTGCACCCACGCAAACGCCTCTTCCCTCTGGTTTGCTTCGAGAGCTTTGCTGTCACGAATGAAGGAGGGGGCAGTGGTGCCAGTGGGAAGGATACAGGCAGCAGCAACGACAGGGCCTGCAAGAGGCCCTCTACCCGCTTCGTCGATGCCGGCAGTGATGGAAGGCATAGTGCTACTGTACATTCTGTGTCATCCCGAGCGTAGTCGAGGGACGTCGCAGAATGTAGCGTGTCTTGCTTCGACTACGCTCAGCATGACATGCTATGTTGCGGTAGAGATCGTAATGTGTCTGGTTGATGCATTGAGATAATAATCGATGGCTTGCCATATGTCCCCGAAGTCCGATACGTAGACCAATGTCACCGGTCGACGTTTGAAGGTGTACGCCTTCGGGTCTGTGCCTTCGTTGTGCTCTCCAACTCTACGCTCCACATCATTGTTCACTCCCGTGTAGTAAGACCCGTCGGAGCATTCACGATATAGACGTCATAGGGGAGCATCCCTTGTACTATCCTGATGAAGTTGAACGTTCAAGTGTACAAATGCCCACAAAGAGCCGTAAATCCACTATTTGACAAAATATGTAATAGTTATAAAATAGTACTAATACCCAGCTCCTTCACATCATACGCATGAGGCAGCGACTGTCTCCAGATCTTTTAGCGGCAGAGCCGCTTGTCTGGGGACGTAGCTGTCTTTCAAGGAGGAGGAGGAAGGTATGAAACCTTCAACGTGGTGTCAGTGGTGGAACGGTTTGTTTCACAACCGACCACCCGAGGATGATTGCGTTGAGTGGATGCTGGACTTTCTGGGATTTTTCCCGGTGCTGGCGTCACTCTACGCTTTCTTTCTCTTGGCGGTAGCGCTCTATCTCTGGTCACTCGACCGGAAGTGGAAGCGCGATGATGCGCGAATGAAGAAAGAATGGGAGGTGCATTCATGATGCCCGACTTTTTGGTTCTTCATTTAGCAATCCGCATTGGCGCGGCCTTGCTGGGAATCATCGTGATCGCTTGGATTCGGATCAATGATTCCAGGCGTGAGCGACGACGACTTCGCCAGCAGGGCGACTGCTTAGGAGAGGATTGAAAGATTTCCGGCGTTCCCCTTTGGGAACGCCGGTTTGCTATACGACCCCTCTCCCTAACCCCTGCCTACCGGCAGGTAGGCCTGTCTGCCGCAGGCAGGCTCTCTGGGAGGAGAGGGAAATGCGATTCGCAAGCGATAGAAGAATATGTGCGATACAAACAGGGTTTGGTCGCTTCCGGGATGATGCCGTCATGCATACAGTGAGCGCAGCGCAAGAAAATGCGCATGTTTGACGAGTGAGTCCGCCGAAGCGGACGAGCGAGGAGTTCGCATTTTCCGCTGCGTGAGCTGATATGCATAGGCATCATCCCGATAGCGACACTGTTTCTTTCTGCCATTTCTTTGCGCCAAAGAAATGGCAAACCCATAGAAAACACAGAATGACATTCGCACAATTAGAGACCCTGCAATCAGTGGTGTTACACACACAGACCCCCTCTCCCTATGGGAGAGGGGAGGATGCATATCCCATGGCTGCCAATTCCTCCCGCACGATCGCCCGCTCGTCCCACGGCACTCTCCCTGTAAGCTTCGTCATCGTCGTGAAGGGGCCCATGCCGCAAAAAACGACGGCGTCTCCGGGCTTTGCACTTTTCAAAGCGAAGATGATCGCTTCCCTTCGGTCGAAGATGTTGTGTGCTTCGCACTGAGCTTGGTCGATGCCGGCCCAGAGCTCCTCCAGAACCGCGTGCGGATCTTCTCCGTACGTTTCATCCTCGGTTGCTATGACGATGTCTGCTAGCACAGAGCAGATCCTGCCGATCTCCGGTCGCTTCTCGCGCATGCGATTGCCGCAGCTTGAGCACAGGACGATGACGTTTCCGGATTCCCCGACCATCTCTCTGAGGGTCTGCAATGCCTTTTCATAGGACTGCGGTGAAACGGCAAAATCCACAAACACGGCGAAGGGCTGCCCCTCGTCGATGCGTTCCATGCGACCCGGAACCCCGGGAAATGTTGCCAGAGCCTTCTTGCACGCCTCCACATCGAGCCCGAGAGCGCTACACACACTCATCGCACAGAGCGCATTGTCGCGATTGAATGCGCCCGGGATCTGCAGGGAAAGTGCAGCGGCATTCTCTCGAGCCTCAGGCGAATTCCAGTCTAAGGTTACAGTCGACGCGATACGGCAGTACATCGCGAAGGTTTCATCGTTGCCATTCAGCACCTTCGTTCCTCGTCCATGCAGCATCCGAAAGAGGATGCCCTTGTCCTTACGGTACAGTTCCATAGTGCCGTGGTAGTCGAGGTGCTCCGGTGCGGTATTGGTGATGGCGGCCACCTTCGGAAACGTCCAGTCGAGGCGGTGCTGGACGAGACCGTGACTGGAGCACTCGAGGATCGCATGGGTGCAGCCGTTGCGCATCATCGTGCGCAGCAATTTCTGCAACACAAACGGACTGATGGATGTGAGATGAGAGGGATTTGCCTGGAGCCCTGTCCCGTCGTCAAAGAAAGCAGTGGACGCAAGGCCTACACGGTAATGGGCTTTCGTAAGCACATGACGAATCATCGAGCAGGTGGTGGTCTTACCATCCGTTCCTGTGAGGCCGATGACGGTGAGATTCCGCGCAGGAAACCCGTAGGCTGCGGCAGCCAGCAATGCTTTTGCGGCATGGTACGACATCCGTAAAGCGCTGCGCTGGCCGATTGCCTGCTTCAACCACGGGATCATGCACCGAGGATAGCACGCGCGGCGGCGATATCGGCTTCAATTGCGTCTTGTAGTTCCTGCGGTGTGTTGAAATCCTGGACGTTGCGCAGGCGCTGTACGATCTCCACGTTCAGGACTGCAGGTGTTTCCGGAGGCATGCGTTCGATCAGGTGTACCTCACAGGATACAGGCAGTCTATGAACGAAGCGTGGACCATGGTGCATGACTGCGCCCGCCCATCTAGCATCCGGCTTAGACGGGCTCTCTTGTTCGAACCTCACTCGGCAAGCGTAAATGCCTTGCTCTAAAGACTCTGGAACATCGTTTAGGGCAAGGTTCAGCGTTGGGACATTCTGCTGTCGAGCGACTCCGGATCCGGAGATAACATGAGCTAAAAACCGCATGCCGCAAGCATAGGGCAAGCCGATCTCCGTGTCTTCACTGGGGCGTCTGCATGAGCGTGCGAGCGCTGTCGGCCATGCCCTTGGCGATCTTCTGGACCTGATCAGAGATCCCCGCAAGGTTTGGGGCGAGCTCCTTGGCGCGAGTAGAGAGGTTCCAGGCGTCGCCCGCAAGCTTCGTTACCTGCTCATAATCCTTGTTCAGCCCTGCGCGGTACGCACGCACGAGAGCGCGAAAGGCCTCGGCTGTCTTCAGTGCTCCCTGGACAATCGGCTCGTCGGGCTTGATGAGGTGAGCGCCACGAGCGGCGAGCAGTCCACGTGCAGAAGCGTGCTCCGCTGTGACGATGTCGTTTTTGTCGAGTGCTCCGAGGATGATGATGATTTCGCTTTCGGCTTCGGAAAGAAGCGCCTGCGTCCTGCGCCCTTCCTTGTACATGAGGAAGCGGTGGAGGATCAGAGCGCAGTCGCCCCGGGTAAGCGGTCGATCGGGACGGAGCAAGCCGTCCGCACCGATCATGGTCATCGACGAGGCGATGGCGTAGCGCATGTAGGGGTAGAACCAGTCGCTGGGACTTCCGACATCCGGCGCAAGCGGGAGCTGGATCTCACTCAAGGTCTCGAGCGGTTTCGCGCTGTGTGCTTGCTGGAGCATCTTGAAGAATTCCGCTTTGAGCACGGGGTTGCCTCCGTTGAATGCCGTTTTCTCCGGCGGCCCGTCGACGATGCCATTCTGGCGCGCCGCTTCGACGTAGCCAAGGAACCAATCCCCCTGCTTCACATCGGAAAAAGGAGATGTGGTGATCTGGGCCAGCGAAGCGGAGTCCAAAAGAGGAGCAACGATGATCTTGATGGCCTCAGCGCGGATCACGCCTTTATCCGGCTTGAACGAACCGTCGCTGTAGCCGGAGATGATGCCTTTGGATTTCAGGTACTCGCCCGCTGCATATACCGGGTGATCCGGAGAAAGATCGGTAAACGATGCTGTTTGCGCGTGAGCTCTAGCAGACAAAAGCCCGAAGGAGAGAGCAAGAACCGTACAACCCGCCTGAAACTTCCAAAAGGAATTCCGCATTAGAACAGAATGCTAGCAAACGACCCATGGAATTACAAATTCGGCCTATATCTTTCATTGGAGCATATATGGACAAAATAGCAAATAAATGTTAAAATAGTACGAAATGCACATCAATTTTCGCTTGCTCCTCGGCGCTCTTGCGGTCTGCATTGCCACGGCTCTTCCGAGTGGGGGAATCGCTGCGGAGAGTACGTCGTACAAGCTCTACGCAGATCCGGGCAATGCTGTAGCAACGGGCCCGATGGTATCCCTGAGCTACACCATGAATAGTGACACGGTCACGTGGAGAGCTCTGCCCGGCATATCGACGAGCTATCAGGTTGTACTCGCGCCTCACGCGACGAGTAGCAGTTCATCGAGTAGCGCTTCCGTAGCAGGGACGTCGGATGGGACGAGTGGTGGCGAGCGTAGCGGTGGAGGGAGGAGGGGGCAAGACCGCGATCCGATCTTTGAACTCCCTGAGGAGTCAGCTTCGTCTTCGCTGCAGAGCAGATCTACGTGGTCAACCCCAGAACTTATCGTGGAACCTGGCCCCTCGAATTTGGAGTTCTTCACAAAACAGTCATTACCGACAAGCGAGTTCATGCTTCCTGTACAGGCGGCGTCACCATCAGAGTTCCAGAAGAGCAGGTTTCCTATTCGCTCGGTGCAATCCTCGAGCACCATTGCCTCTGCATTTCATACCGCTCCTCCGGAACCTGTCGCGTCCACTGGAATCTTTGGATATTCAACCGTTTCCGCAATCAGTTTTGTTTTCGCCTCACTCTTTGTCGTGACCTTAGCGGGCATCGCGTCTCTGACTTCGGGTTGCTCTCTGGGTACATGTATAGCCAATCGCCGCCTACTGCGCCGGTTCTTCTTCGGTGGGTGGCTCATGGATCAAGAGAAAAAGAAGCGCGTGTGGAAGGCGACACATGCTCACAAGCGTCGGGTCGGAAAATTCTTAGCGCTCATGCTGATTCTTCCGGGGATGGTGCTCCACGGTATCACCGTACGAGCTGCGACAACTGCTCCGCAGCGCATCGTCTATAACGGTCACCTGCTTGATAACTCGGGGACTGCCGTGACTAGTGCTGTGAAGGTTCGCTTCAGTTTCTGGAACTCCGGTGACTACGTGAGTGGCGATGTGACAGGTACAGGAGCAGTGAACACCGCCGCAAGTACCTACGCGTCATGGAACGAGGTGCACAGCGTGACGCCCAATAGCCAAGGGTACTTCTCCCTGGAAATGGGCTCTGTGACGTCTCTCCCGAACTTCAGTTCCATGAGTACTGCGACTCTGCTGAGTCTGTACCTTCAGGTCGAGGTGAAGGCCGGATCCTCAGCAGATACGAGCTACGAGCTTTTGGATTTCGATACCTCGAGCACTACATCAGATCGCTCTCCGTTGCGCTCCGTCCCGTTTGCGCTCAACGCCGATTTGCTCGACCAGCGCGATATTGGAACCGGCAGCGGCAACATTGCCATTCTCGGTTCGGGGGGGGTCTTTCACCCTGCCCGCATTCCTGGCGGCACCAACTCGGGAACCTTCGTCATCGACCGCGACGGCTCGGATAGCACAACTGCACTGCAGTTTGGGAATTCCGTCACACGTCAGCTTTCGTACGATGGGTCCAATGGAAGGTTTAACTTCAATGATGATGTCCAAATCCAGGGTGACCTCACCGTGACCGGCGTCATCAACGGTATCAACCTGACGACGCTTGCCGGGAACGCGCCTCTTAAAGTCAGCAGTGGCGCGGGACTCAATATCACCATCAATGCTGGCTCATACAGGCTCAATGGCTCCGTCACCAACTACGGCGGCAGCTCGACGACAGTGAGCAACAATGCGTCGAATTACGTCTTCTTCGGTTCCGGCGGGCTCGCGGTTTCGACGATCGGATTCCCGTCGGACGAAAGTGTCATCCGCCTTGCTCAGGTGGTCACCTCCGGTGGCGCAATTACTTCGGTTTCCGACCGCCGCGTAACGAGCAGCGATGATCGCGAGAGAACCGTAGAGGATTTTTTGCACGCGGCATTTTCGCGTGTGGCATTGAAAGCGGACGGCAGCAACAACGTCGGGCAGCTCAGCGTGAGTCACGATGCGACAAGCAAGCGCAATTACTATCTGTGGACGAGCACCAGAAGCACCCTTCAGGACTACGATGTCTACGTGCGTGTGTCTCTCGGAAGCGATTTCGTCGGGTGGGTGGATAATCCCTTGCAGGTGACGTACCGCACGAGCAGTGGATCAACGAGCGCCAATACCCTGGGTGTCGCGGTCTACGATACTGCGGGAAATGCGGTTACCCTCTCGGGATCCACGACGAGCCTTGCAAGTACATCGTGGGCCACGACGCAGGTCGAGTTCTCCGGTGCGCCAACCTTCACTGCAGGGCAGGATATCCTCATCAAGTTCACATTGGCCGCTAAGAGCAACGCGGAGGTGCATCTTGCCAGCATGAAGGTGCAGATGCGCGAGCTCCTGCAGTAGGGTATTGACAAATCTTGCAAAATTGCGGCAGAGAACCGCTCCATGATGCGATGAAGAGCGCTTATATACCAAAGCATTATTTGTCAAATACAGCAATATCTTTCGCGTTGGATGAGAGTCCGTTTTGCGCTACAATGGTGGGATTTCATGAAACACGCATACACACATACCGCAATGAAGGCAGTGTCTGTCGCAGCGATGCTTGGGCTTTTACTTTCTCATACACCTGTTGCCCTCGCTGCCTCTTCGTGGAGTCCGGGACTCCTGGTGAATACAGAATCCTTCCAGACGATCGATGATGGGGACTCTACGACGGACATCGAACTCCGGTTCGGCGGTACGCTCAATGAAAAGATCTTCTGGGACTACGAGACGAGTCGATTCGAGTTTACCGACGACGTGCATGTGCAAGGGAACCTCACGGCAACGGGCACGATCATTGCCGATGGTGCCATCTCCACAAAGGCCAATCTCACGATCAACAGCGATCAGACGGCAGCGGATGCCGTGCTCACGTTCGGACAACCATCAACGAATGAGACTCTAACCTTCAGTAACTCTGCCGGCCGCTTTGATTTCAGCGATGATGTCTACGTACAAAACACCCTCGAGGTTGATGGCAATGCGCAGTTCGATGGCGGTACGCTGACCATCGGTGATGCCGGTGGTGATGCCGTAACCGTGAACAGCTCTACGTGGACGTTTGCCAACGATACGTCGGTCGCTCTCACTGGAGGTGTCAACGGTATCAACTTTGACTCCAATACGCTCAGCATCGATGCCACAGCCAATCGCGTCGGTATCGGAACTGCTGCTCCTGCATATGAATTGGATACGGTGGGAAGCATTCACGCTTCGACCGGCCTCTCATCTTCCGGCACACTCGTGTGGGAAGGCGCTGCCTCCGGCGCAAGCTTGTGGGTTTCGCAGTTCAAGGGACCAGGACTCGTCTCCACCTGTGATTCCACAACGGGCAAACTCACATGGGACGCAACCACGCAACGCTTCGTCTGTGGAACGGATAGTGGCACGACCTACAGTGCGGGTCAGGGACTAACGCTTACGAGCACAGTCTTTAGCCTCAGTCCGAGTTTCTCCGGAACTGCTTTGGAAATTCTTGGAACCGCTTCCGGTCGCATCTTGCATGCCAATGACAAGATCCAGTCCTCGGGTTCCTTGATCTTGGACGGGTCTGCGTCCATCAAAACCAACCTGACGATCAACAGTGACAACGGTGGTGCGGATGCCATATTGACCTTCGGCAATGATGGAGGCGCGGAGACCCTGCGCTTCAACGACACGACCAATAACTTTGCGATTAGCGACGACATTGACGTCACGGGGAACGTTGATGCAACGGGTACGGTTTCCGGTGACGGCAACTTCACGATCAACGAGGATAACACGGGAGCGGATGCCATCCTCACCTTCGGTAACGACGGTGGAGTCGAGACGATTCGCTTCAACGACACGACGAACAACTTTTCCTTCAGCGATGACCTTGATGTCACGGGAACGGTCAACACGACGGGGAACATTACGACAGATGCTGATCTTACAATCAACGAGGACAACGGCGATTCCGCCGCCGTCCTGACCTTCGGCAACGATGCGGATACGGCATCCCTGACGTTCAGTAACGACGCCAATCCGCGATTCGTCTTTGATGACGACGTGAAGGCCACCGGGTATCTCTCGGGCTCCACGCTCACGGTTGATGGGACGATCACCATCCGCGGCCAGGCCATGACCTTTCCGGGCAACGCCGGCGTATCCGGCGCCGTTCTGAGGACAAATGGGGCAGGGGTGCTGAGCTGGTCTACGGGCATTAACGAGGGAAGCGGCGATATCCTCTCCATCCATCCGGAGTACCCGAATGCCATCTACTACCAATCTGGTTCTACATACATCGGTCAGCTTGTGGGTTCTGGAGGTCTGAACTCTGGATTCGAGAATACCTACCAGTGGTCATCCACGAAGAGCGCCATCCAGGACTACTGGGTCTCGACGCGCGTGCGGATTCCGGATAACTTCGTCCGTTGGGATCCGGTAAAAGCACTGCAGCTTCGCTACCGTACGAAGACGGGTACCACGAGCCAAAACCACATCACCGTGAAGCTGCTCGACACGACAGGTGCTGCCGTTGCTCTCACGGGTGGCGCAACCCTTGCCAATACGTCCTTCACGACGGCGAACATTACCGGACCGCAGGGTGCAGGTACGTACACACCGGGCGGTTTCATCACTATCCTCGTGAAGCTCGCGGCCAACAGTTCAGGACAGGCAAACGCTGGGTTCATCACCCTGAACTGGGAAACGAAGAATCCGTAGGTGATCGCATGACTACTGCGTAGTCCATCTCCAGCGCACGAAGAATCGTGCGCTGGATTTTTGGAACACGGGTTCAAACATTGTGGGACGCGCACGTAGAAACGTACGCTGGGTTACGTGGATGCGTTTTCCCGCCCCCCAATATATGGATGGGACGCGCACGTAGAAACGTACGCTGGATTTGTAACAAACATTATGGATGCGGCGGGCACGGGGAAACATACGTGGGGTGTGTTTTTCGCCCCCCAGCGCACGATTCTTCGTGCGTTTAATACACCATTCTTGGTGCGCAATTAAACGCCCACGTAGAAGCGTGCGATGGATCATTTCACAACGCGTGCGGTGGCTATGTGTGGCATCCCATGCCATCGACATACGTGATATCCCATTTCCCGGATGCGGAAGACCACCGATAGTCTTCCGGATGTTCTGATAGGCCTGCGCGCACGGGATTGAGGTGAATGTACTCCACAGCCGTAGCGGTATCTTCAATCAGGCGGCAATGAAATCTCTTCTGCCACAGCGGACCTTTGGCGCACGCAAAACTAACGTGTCGCTTGTACGTGTGCATGATGCGCGAGATGGATCCGCTTTCCGGCACAGACAAAAGCATATGGCAGTGGTCGGGCATCACCACGAATGCATACAGAAAGAATGGGTAACGTTGTTGGACGAAATACATTCCTTCTACAGCTGCCCGTGCATACGTTTCGCATGCAAATACCGGTGCGCGATGAAGTGTCACCGATGTGATGAGCATGCAGGCACTATGTTGCATCCAATGTCTTTGCGTCACTATGCGATGCTACGGCATCGAGATTGCTTGGGATTGCAGATCGCATGACGTTGCGTTTTGATGTGAGTATTTTCCTTGTAGGAAAGCGAAGATTTCGGTTCCTTTTGAGGATGGAACGCGCGTGCAAACGTGCGTGGGGTGTGATTTTATTTGCCCCCCAGCGCACGATTCTTCGTGCGCAATTAATTTTGGATGAAAGCGCACGTAGAAACGTACGCTGGAATATTTGCTACACGTAGAAACGTGCCATGGATGTATGGGGGACGCGCACGTAGAAACGTGCGCTGGATTTTTGGAACACGGGTTCAAACACAAACATTATGGATGGGACGCGCACGGGGAAACATACGTTGGGTTACGTGGATGTGTTTACACACCCCCCAATATATGGATGGGACGCGCACGTAGAAACGTACGCTGGAATATTTGTTACACCTACAAACATGCCATGGATGTACGGCGGACGCGCACGTAGAAACGTGCGCTGGATAGGGTCTATCCATTCACATAAAGCGCACGTAGAAACGTACGCTGGATAAGGTTACCCCTTCACATAGAGCACCGCATCCCCATCTCTCGCTGCTGCCTCCTTGCCGTCGATGGTGAACGCATGCGATACCACGCGACACCCCGGCTTCAGTGTGGGCCAGATCCGTTTGTAAAAGTCCTGCATGGTATCTTTGAGGAAGTAGCAGAAGATCACGTCGGCATCGCGATAGTCCTGCCTCCAGAGGTTGCCGTAGCGGATCGAGGTGTTTCTCCGCAACAGGGAAGAGGATTTTGCGAGGAGATATACGGGCATGGACATCTCGAAGCCGATGGCATCTGCCCCCTGAGCGGCAGCTGCAAAGATCAGTCTGCCATCGCCGCAGCCGAGGTCGTACACTCGCTCATCGTGCTTGATGTTTGCGAGCGTCAGCATCGCTTGCATGGTCCGCTTTGAGGTTGTGATAAAGGGGGCTGCACCGCGCATGTACCAGATTCCTGGGAGGCAGAGTATCAGCAGAAGGAGAGCGACGGGCGCAGACCACGGGGATCCCCACCACTCAAGGAGGGCAAGGGCTACCGCCGCTAGTACCGTCTCCAGCACAACTGCAGTGTACAGGTATGCATGTGTCTCGCACTTCGTACAAGCATGCTTGAGGACACTTGAATCCCACGCATAAGCGAGGAGTCATCAGGCTGATGATGCCCCTAGAGGGGCAGAGCAGATGTTGCTAGCGGGATCCATACCCAAGCTCAATCTCTTGCTTTGCGCTGCAGGCCATTGATCTTTCGTTGCAATTGCCTGACCTGGGCTTCGAGCTTTTCTACCGTTGAAGCAGAAAGCGATGCCAGCTCATCGTCTGCAGCGTGGTGCGAGATGTTGATGAAGAGAAGCACGCTGCCTACCCCTGGCCCCTCAAAGAAGCTCATCGCACGACCGATGATGCGACCAGATGCCTTTGCCTTCATGGCGATTCCCGGCTTTGAAGAGACCGTGAGGGAATCTCCCGGAGTGATGGGTCCATTCTCGGCACTCACTTTTACAGGCACTCTGCCGACCAGCGCAACGGGAACGTAGTGCGATACTGCGCTCTGCTCCACAGTTGGCTGCAAAAGGAAGCCCGGGTTTTCTGAGATGACACCAACGGCGTCGTTATTGGAGTTTGCACGCATGACGGCTCCCCCCCCAGTTTCGGAGATTGCGACGATCTCGCCGGCTTCGAGCGACGTATCGCTCGTCGGATAGTCCTCGGCGTAATCGAAAGCCCCAGTATTGAGCGCGACGCCATGCGAGAGGCGGAAGGTTCCGTGCCGGTCATGCGTGTCGAGAGCATTGGTGCCTACAAATGAAATAGAGCCGAAGTTACTGTTCTCGCTTTCAAACTTGAGGCTGTAGGAATTCTCTTCGTTCTTATTCCAGCTGTAGACAGATCCGGCATCGGTCTCTTCCGTTCCTACGTAGAGTTCATCGTTGAACACTTGCATGCTTACTACATCATTCACGCCTGTATTGGTGCCGAACGTACCTCTGGTTCCGTTTATCATCGTCCAGCTATCTGGGACGTCGTCGTACACGTAAATCGCTGCTGCGTTATCGGTTCCCGTTTGTGTTCCTGCGTAGAGTCTGCCATTGTATACACGGAGAATGACCGAATCGATGAGGTTTGCCGTTTCTCCCGAGGTCATCTCACCCAGCCCGAAGTTCACCCGGTCGAAGTTGGTTACGGAGGTGCTCGACGAGAGGAAATCGGGGAGCCATCGGTACACTGCGCCCGCATTCGTCTTACTCGTTCCGACGTAGAGCTGCCCGTTGTGCACGGCCAAGGATGTCACGTTGACGGTAGATGTATCGGCGCCGAACGTGCCTTTTGTGGCATTGAGATCGGTGATGGTGGTGCCTACTCCGTCATGGACGCCGACGCGCGCGGTCGTGCTGGCCGTGGCGGCGCCGATGAAGAGTCTTCCGCCGTAGACTGCGAGAACGGCGCCGTCGATGTCCGCTGTATCTGCGGCGACGAACTTGCCACCAGTAGTGTTGATTTGGCTGAAGGTGGTGCCACCATCGTAGCGTCCGAGTTCCCAGTCGTTGGCTTCCTGCGTGGAGATAATGAGGTTACCGTTCCAGACGGTCATGCTACTGATACCGTCGATGCCCGTTTCACCCATACCGAAACTGCCGCGTGTGGAGTTGACGAGCGTGAAGGAATTGGCGGTTGTATGCGCAGTCGTACTGGAGTAGAGACCCGCAGTGTCAGCTGTACCCTGGCTTCCGATGTAGAGGGTGTTATCGAATACGGCGAGAACGTACGAGTCGATGTTCGCCGAATCAGTCGAGATCGCTTCTCCTACGGCATAGGTGACGAGCGTCCATGTCGTGCCGCCATCGTAGCGGTACACACCGCCGGCATCTGTTTCGTTCGTTGCAACGAAGAGCTTGCCCTTGTACACAACCGATGACACGACTCCATTACGGCTTGCATCATTGCCAAAGGTACCCGCGGCGGGGTTATCGAGACAGTTGCATCCCGATGTGAACGTGTGCTCGGTTGCGTTTTGCCGCGCTCCAATGATCAGGCTTCCGCCATCGATGATGGCTCCTCCAGAACTCGTAAGCTTATCATTCGCGTGGATGATGCGGCCCGATGCGGTTCCCACCACCTCCAGTTTTGTTTCAGGAGCAATGGTACCAATACCCATATTTCCATTATCTTTGACGCTGACGCTCGGCGTGCCATTGCCCGCCGGGTCAATGTAGAAGAAGTCCTGTGCGCTGTTGTACCCGACGGTTGCCTCATTGCCCGTTGCACCAATGTGCAGGCTCGACCCTGAGAGGTAGAGGCTTCGCCATCGAAGTGATTGTGAACCGAGGTCGTAGGTATTTTTCGTTTCGGGGAGTATGTGCGCATTCGTTGCGAGCGTGTTACTTCCTGATTGATACAGACGCGTCGAGAAGGCGCCATTGTATCCAAACATAATGTGCGGCGCCAAGCGCTGTTGTCCACCATCGCGACGATTGTTCAGAGCAAGAACAGCTCCGTTTGTTGCATTGGAATCGACGTACATGCCCGATCCCGCCGTCGCCAACTGACGAACTGTAAGCACAAAGCCGCTATCTGTGCCTCCAGATGCTGGATTGTAAAAGACGAGCGAGTCATCGTCGCTTGTTAAGGCAATTTTTGCATCATTGCCGTTTGCGTCGGCGTCATACGCTTGCTGAAGGGTGGAGCTTCCTCCACCATCGTCATCCCCACATTCAAACCGCTGCGTCGTGGCATTCCAGGCGAGAGTCTCGTTGTCGGCATTGCAGGAGGTGACGAGTCCCGCTCCCCTGAACTGCGACACCCACAGGCTTGCACCGGATGCAGCTCCTTCCCAGACGAGGGAACCTGAGGACCGTACGGATTCCATACCGAAGATTGTCTTACCTGATGCGGTTCCCTTCACATTCAGATCGCCAGACACGTAGACATCGTCATTGAAATTGAAGCGATCGAGCGTGCGCTCGAATGTGAGACGTTTATTCAATGTGTCTCCAAACCGAACGTAGAGATCCGATGTTGTGTCGGCATCGTCGATCACCTGAAAGGTTTCGGTATTCACGAGGAGTCCCGGATTCCAGCTGCTCGCATATGCGGATATGTGCTGCAGAAGGATAGCGACGATGAAGAATGCCGAAATTGGCGTTTTTTGTCTCAAATCCTAGTATTTTACCATAAATTTGCTTTTGTTGTTTCTTTATAAATCCTAGGAATGTTGTATTAATACTTCCCTAAGAATGGTGTCTTTATGCATGAATTCTTTCTCCAATGGCGGAAGGGGAGGGATTCGAACCCCCGAGGCCCTTGCGGACCTACCCCGCACTATTTGGCGGAAGCGAGAGGATTCGAACCTCTGAGACCCTTGCGGGTCTACCTGATTTCAAGTCAGGCCCAATCGACCACTCTGGCACGCTTCCGTACGGATTATACAATATTTTTGGGCATTGTTCGATCAAAGAACCAGTCGCTGCGCTCCGGTTCGTGGCAGGCTACTCTGGCACGCTCCCGTGAAATCGTACCAAAAAGTGCGGGGCGCCATAGACCACTCGGCCACCCTTCCGTACGCGGAGGATAGCAGAAGGCTTTCACCAGACCCAATCGTTCGTCGTGCACCCCCCCAATCGCTCAATGATTCGAGCATTGTTGGGGAGTCTCTCTGCGAGGAGCGCGCCCTTTGCCCATGCGGTTCGAAGGGTACTTAGATACGTATCGTCTTCCATGATCCGAGCAATGTAGGGCCGAGCGGCCTTTTGGAATCTGCTCTTGCTGCTTGCGTGAGCCATCTCGTAGAGAGCTACCACGAGCGCTTCTTCGCCGCTGCGCACCTCTCTGCGGACTTCGTCCTCGACGGCCTCTGCAATACTTTCACTATCGATCCCGGCCATGAGAAAGAGATCCTTGTCGGTCGCTGACGGGTAGTACTGATTCACGCCGAGCCTGCGGAGAGTGCAGGGGAGACCGAAGTCTGCAACAAGATCTGCGACTTGGGTTGCAAGGCCACCCTCGGAGCAGTGATCCTCCACGACGATCAGATGCCGTGTTTCGAGCGCCGCTTGGATGATTGCCGAAGCATCGAGCGGGCGGATGCTCGCGACGTTGAGGACTCGCACGTGTGGCGTTGTTGAGACGTCCCGACGGGACGTCTCTACAGGTGATGACAGCTGGTTAGCAGCAGCAATTGCCGCATGCACGGTGATGCCTGTAGCGATGATCGTGACATTGTCGCGAAGATCTCCATGGCCCGCGACGATGTCGGCTCTTCCGTCAAACTGGTAGTCCGTGCCATATAACGGGCTGCCGTCTGCCTTCACGATCTGCGGGTGACCGCTGCGTGGGGAAAATGCAAAAACGCTCGTATGGCCTTCGGCGATGAGCTCCATCGACTTTTCCGCTGCAGCTGCAGCTTGGTTGCTGTCGGCGAGGTTCCATACCTGGGTGTGGTCGAAGGGGACATTGAGGTAGTGGCGTTCCTGATGCGTCTCACCATCTTCACCGACGGAGAGGCCCGTGTGGGTTGCGTCGTAAAGGACTGCACACGGGGTGTGACTGCAGTTGATGTCGATGAGCCTCGCCGATGCTCTGGCTTCATTGGTTGCGAATGCGGCGAATGTGTACGTCACGGGCAGCAGCCCTGCCTGGCGCATGCCCGCCGCCATCATCGCCATGTTCCCCTCGGCAACGCCCACGTTGATCACGCGATCGGGCAGTGCTTTCTCAACGATGTCGAATCCTCCAGAACCCGCCAGGTCCGCATGCAAGACGACGATCCGTGGATCGGCCTTCATCAGTTGCAGTAGGTGCACAGCTCCGAGGTCTTTTCTTGCTGCACCTTTTTCCTTCGTGATGGTCCGGGCGTATCCCTTCTTTTGCAGATCGACGACATCCCACCTGAGGGAAGCTGCTTGCGATCGTCTACGTCCGTACCTCTGTTTCTGCTCTTTGCGTAGCGGTTCATAAGTAGCGATAGCCGCATCCAGGTCGGGGAGTTCCTCAAGTACCTTTGCAGCATCTTCTTTCGATAGGGGTGTGCCGTGAAAATTCCGCATCCCGGTGTTGCTGCCCTCTTCCATCATGGCTATGCCGTGCCCCATGGTCGTGTAGTAGCAGATGAAGATGGGGGCACCCTTGCCGATGCAGCGATCCGCTGCATCGTGTGCGGCAACGACTTGCGAAGGGTCGTTGCCATTCTCCACCTCGATCACTTGCCAGCCGCATGCCTCGGCGATGCGCGCGAAGTCGCTCGCAACCGTTTTGCTCGGAAGCCCCGAAAGTTGCACGTCGTTCCAATCGCCATGGACGACGAGATTGTCGACCCTGAGGTGGGATGCCAGGCGAAAGGCCTCCATCACCTGCCCTTCCTGACTGTCTCCGTCGGCGAGAACGACATCAACGATAGGAAGCTTGGAGCTTGGAGCTTGGAGCTTGGAGCGTAATCGGTACTGGTAGCCGAAGGCAACGCCGAGAGCGTTGCTGACGCCTTTGCCGAGTGGGCCCGTGCCAAAGGGAATGTCGCCGATGCCCGCCTCGACATGCCCGGGAAGTCCCGAAGGGGTACGGAAGGTATCAATGATCGCTTGAGGCGATGCGAGCCGCTTGTCGTTGCCCTCTCTCCCAAACATCCACTGAAGACCGTACGCGAGGAGCGAGAGGTGCCCCGCGCTGTAGCGCAGTGGCTCATCGATGGATGGATCACGTCTCTTGCTCAGGAAGTACGCAAACGTGAATGCGGAAAGGGGGCCACCCGGATGTCCGGAGGCATGCGCCGTCGGCGCTTGCACGCACAGGTGGCGCATCAGCGTCCACGCAGCTTCGTACGCTGCACGATCTTTTGCATTGAGCGCCGATGCCTCCTTCGACCCAATCCAGACTGGCTCGGGGGCCTTGCTACTTTCAAGGATGCGGCGACACGAAGCTGGAACAGAATCACTTTTTCTCAGAGCGTTGATATCGGGTCGCTTGGACATGTCGTCGGTGAGTGTAGAGATAGTGTCCCTTCGGAGAAAGAGCTTGCCACGGGAGACATCGGCACGCATCTGTGGTCTGGTATGCCGTTTCCACCATGGCTAGTCGTCCTGTCTACTAAAGAACGTCAACGGAAATCTGCTCAAGGATATGCCAAAACATCTAGTTATGACTCCTTTGTGTACTCACCGTGTCGACTTCACTGCATTGACCGGGCGGCAAGGGGTTTTTAGGGTGTCACTGTTCTATCGGCTTCGTCACTCCCTATGCATCCTCTTCGGAAACGTTTCTCGTGTGCGTCTCTCTTGCGCTTAAACATCTCGGCTATCGTCGTACTGACGCTCTTCATGATCATGACGGGAGCGTAAGTTTTTGGCATGGCAACCATTGAGGATTTTCAGAAGCTGGACATTCGCGTGGGTCGCGTTCTCTCTTGCGATGCTTTTCCCGAGGCGCATAAGCCTGCATACAAACTCATGATCGATTTTGGTGCAAAGATCGGTACGAAGCGATCGTCAGTACAGATTACGGAAAACTACCGCATGGAGGATCTCGTAGGGAGCCTTGTGCTCGGCGTTGTGAATTTCCCCCCGCGGCAGATCGGGACCTTTCTCTCTGAAGTACTGACGCTTGGAGTCCCTGATGCTCAGGGTCGTGTCATTCTTATTCGACCCACTGGCGATGTGCCCATCGGGGGAAGGCTATACTGACGCAACGGTGTAGCGGTACATCGTTGTACTTTCTCGATGGCTCTAGAAAGCCAAAAATTACCACCCTATGTACTTCTGAACTTGGAAAAGAGCGTATACGTTTGACATCCGTAGAGCGAGGAGAATAATGCGCGCAACTTTTCCCCCCCGATAATGTCCAGAAGACTAGATCTTGCGCAGGTTGAAGGGTTCAACAACGATGAACATCGCCAACAGGTGCAGAAAGAACTGGCCCGACGAATGCCAAAGAAAGGGTATGTAGTACCTGCATCTTCTGTACACCTAGATGGTTTAACATCTGAAAGAGACATACGTCGTGTTCTTGGATTGGGTGCTGAACGCCCATCTCACATTCCCTGCTCTTCAGCTTCTTCTCTTGAACTGGAGGGTTTACTGGAAAATGGCGTTCGCTCTCTTGAGAGGTAGCAATCTTCGAGTATTTACCTTTCAAGGATCAGCATCCTCTTTGCCCCACTGCGGATATTCTCCTTCACGCCCGTCCAGTCGTGGATGGCGTCGATCAGGGTGTCGTAAGGGTACTTGAAGGCTTCTCCGCGGCGTGTACCGGGGTCGTTGACGATGAATTCGTTGCGGTCATACCCACGGATCACGAGCATGTGGTACCAAGGTCCTTCGCCGGAGAAGTAGGGATTGCCGAGGTCTCTACCCGCAGCAGGAACGATGATCAGCCTTCCCGATGCGAGGATCTGCTTGATGCGCTCGATACTCACATCGTCCTCAATGTGCGCACTGTGCCCGTAGTACCTCTGCGCGATAGTGGCGAGCTCCGCAATGGAGACGTCGTCAAAAAATCCATTGCGTTGCTGCCAGGCAACGAGTGCCTGCAGGTCGCGCTCGGCATCAGAGGCAGCAACGGCTGCGGTATGTCCCTGAAGGGCATGGTGCACCATGAGGAGGGAGGCTTCCTCGCATGCCTCCTGGTGGAGTGCGTCCCAATCGGCGTGGGGAGCCTGCACGATGAATGGGACGGGGAGGAGGAGCGTGCTCGGGAGCGTCGTGGGGGCAGCTCTGCTACTTTCGTTGCGGGGAAGGGTAGCCGGCGGGGTTTCACCCATCTGTGGCGTGCTGGCGGGTGATCGACGTGGGGTACTCGGAGCGGAAGCAGGCAAAGCCGAGGAGAGCTGCTGCCAGCGCCCTTTCAAAGCAGGCTCGCTTCTCTCGCCGCAAGCGGTGGCTAGCGCGGCACCAAGCAGCATGGTTGCGGTGGCCAATTTCATAGGAATGCAGTATACTGTAGTTCGTGAAACTGTTTCTTGATTCGGCCAATATCACGTACGTCGAGGAGATCGCTGCCTGGGGGGTGCTCGACGGCGTTACCACCAATCCTTCGCTCGTCGCGAAGGAGGGGGGAGACTTCCGTCAGACCGTCCTCGCGATGTGCCAGATCGTTCCCTGTGTTTCCGCGCAAGTGACCGCGACGGAGAGTGCGGAGATGATCGCCCAGGGCACCGAGTACTCCTCATGGCACAAGCACATCGTCGTGAAGGTGCCGATGACGACCGAGGGGCTCAAGGCGATTCATCACTTCTCCGGGAAGGGGATCAAGACCAACACCACGCTCGTCTTCTCCGTTCCCCAGGCCATCCTCGCGGCGAAGGCCGGTGCCACCATGATCAGCCCGTTCATCGGGCGCCTGGATGACATCGGTGAAGACGGCATGCGTCTCATTGCTGACATCATGGAGGTATGGCGCCACGAGCGTTTCTCGACGGAGGTCCTCGTTGCGTCCACGCGACACCCGCGCCACATTGTCGATGCGGCAAAGCTCGGAGCACACATCTGTACCGTGCCGTATGAGGTTTTCAAAAAGTTGCCCATGCATCCGCTGACGGATAGTGGGCTCCAGAAGTTTTTGAGCGATTGGCAGAAGGTGCAGAAGTAGCGTTCAGCTTTAGCGATCAGCCTCAGAAAATGAAGCTGACAGCTGATAGCAGACAGCTGTAAGCTCCTCTCATGCAGCTCGGTGTCATCGGCCTCGGAACCATGGGCGCGAACCTCGCGCGCAATGCTGCATCTCGTGGTGTTGCCGTATCGGTCTACAACCGCTCCGCTGAGAAGACCGATGCATTCATGGAACGCTACGCCCATGAAGGGAGCTTCTCTGCATGTGCCTCTTTGAAAGAGTTGTGTGCCAGTCTGAAGCCAGAACGCGTTATCCTCTTGATGGTGCAGGCGGGTCCTGCCGTTGATGCCGTTCTCGACGAACTTGGAGAGTATCTTCAAGAGGGGGATATCGTCATCGACGGTGGCAACAGTCACTACCGCGATACCGAACGTCGTGAGCAGACTCTTGCGAAGCGAGGGCTTCGCTTCATCGGCATGGGAGTCAGTGGCGGAGAGGAGGGTGCGCTCAAGGGTCCGAGCATGATGCCTGGGGGAGATGAAGCAGCAACAAAGAAGATCCTCCCGATGCTCCAGTTGATGGCGGCGGATGATGGTATGGGCGGCAAGTGTGTTTCCTATATCGGTCCGGGGGGAGCGGGGCACTTCGTGAAGATGGTCCATAACGGCATCGAGTACGCTGTCATGCAGCTCATTGCCGAGGCCTATGACCTGCTGCGGCATAGTGGTAGGGACAATGCGACGATCGCTGACGCCTTTGCACAGTGGAATGCCTCACCTAGGGACACATCTTTTTTGCTCGAGATCACGGAGAAGATCTTCCGAACCAGAGACACTCTCACCGGGAAAGATCTCATCGATGTCATCGATGATGCCGCAGGTCAGAAGGGGACTGGGAAATGGACGACGGAAGCGGCAATGCACTACGGGTTTGCGATCCCGACGATCAACGCCGCGGTAGACGCCCGGATTCTCTCAGGCTCTCGCATAAGCCGCGAGGGATGGAGCAAGGTTCCCGTCGAGGCCGATCAGACTGCGGGTGTTGCTGACACAGAGTCCATCGGCGATGCTCTTTCCTTGTCGTCACTGATTGCCTATATGCAGGGCCTCACGCTCATCGCTACCGCAAGCCAGGCGGAGGGGTGGAACCTCCGTCTTGAAGACATCGCCCGGATCTGGCGCGGTGGCTGCATCATCCGTTCTGCGCTCCTTTCTGTACTACAGGATGCCTATAGCGACGGAAAGCAGGCGGAGAAGGGCATGTCTGAGGTGCACCGCCGACTCTCTCATGGTGCTCAGCAATCGTGGCGCAACGTCGTTGCGAGTGGCGTAACCGCTGGCGTACCGCTTCCTGCGATGACTGCGAGTCTTGCATTCCTCGATGGCATGCGTAGCCCTAGGCTTCCGCAGAGCCTCATCCAGGCGCAGCGCGATTTCTTCGGCGCCCATGGATTTTCGCGCAGAGATCAGTCAGGTGTGCACCATGGGCCTTGGGCAGGGGCATGCTGACTATTGCCGGCGTACCCATCGGCGTCTCCGTTGTAGACGCCTCAGGAGCACACAACCGTCTGCCTCTCGATGCCGTCGTCTACGACATCGCTAGGGAATCCTGGCAATTCTCCTCAACCGTCCACTATACTGCTCTTGGCCCTTGGAGAGGTGGCTGAGTGGCCGAAAGCACCGCACTGCTAATGCGGTATACGGGGTTAAATCCGTATCGAGGGTTCGAATCCCTCCCTCTCCGCCACGTCGGTTACATACGACGTGGCTCCCCATCGACTGTTACAAACGATGTAGTCCCGGATGATTTGGAGGGATGAATCCTGGCACTCGGTAGTGATGACTATGGTTCTGGAGCATTTGAATCAGATTAACGGTTCATCGAACTTTTCCACTGCTCCAATAGCATCCTGCTTTGTTGGCTCTGATGTCGCCTCATCCCACTTCTTGAGCATGGCTTCCACTTCCTTCTTCGGAAGACAGTACTTTTGGCGGGAATGGCCAATAATCTCTTGTGTATAGTCTTGCTGCGTCTTCGGTGCCTCCAGCGTCCGGCCAGAGAAAGCTTCCCGCAGCTCTCCATTTACAGACATCTTTGCGTAGAACTCGCGGACGCCAAGGTTGATGATGTCACGTTCTTTGAAGATCGGATTGTATTCCTCCGCGAGAATCTTTGCGTCCTCCGCTCCTACCCGGAAGCTGATCATGGAACCCACGTTGCCAAAGACCGTCTTCCGCACTGTTTCACTCAGCTGTCCCATGTACTGATGGGCAATCGTGAGATTGAGTCGATACTTGCGGGCTTCGGAGAGAATCTCGGTAAAGGTGTCCGTCGCGAAATTCTGGAACTCATCGACGTAGAAGTAGAAATCTGTGCGCTTATCCTCGGGAGTATCAGCCCGACTCATGGCAGCCTGGTACAGCTTTGTGATGATCATCGAGCCAATAAGTGAGGAGTTCTCCTCACCCAAGAGCCCCTTGCTCACTTTCATTAACAGAATCTTCTTCTTATCCATGATCTCCCGGATATCAAACATGGTCTTTGGCTGCCCGATCATGTTGCGAATCATGTTCGTCGCGACAAACTGGCCTACTTTGTTGAGCAGAGGCGTTATTGCCTCTGCATCGAACTTCTCGCTCCATGCTGCGAATTCGGAAACCCAGAAGCTCTTCACAACAGAGTCCTCGATCCGTGAGACGATCTTCTGACGATAGTTCTTGTCTGTGAGCATTTTCAGGATTGAAAGCACCGTCGTGTTCGGACTATCGAGGAGGGCGAGAGTTGTGTAGCGAAGCACGTGCTCCAGGCGGTATGTCCAGTTATCGCCGAAGAGCTTCTTGAAAATATCCAGGAAGCCGACTGTGAGCTGCATTTTGTAAGCATCATCAATCTTTTCCAGCGGGTTGAAGGCAATGGGAAAGTCCGTATCTGCGGGATTGAGCAGCACGACATCGTTGACACGTTCCTTTGGTATATAGCGCAGGATGGCATCGACGAGATCGCCGTGTGGATCGAGCACCGCAACACCCTCACCATTCTTGAGGTCTTCGTTGATGAGAAGCTCGAGCAGTTTGCTTTTGCCAGAGCCAGATTTTCCGACTACATAGAGATGCCGTCTTCGATCTTCGCGTCGGATGCCGAAGGGAACGAAGTTATTGTGATAGTTCGTGAGTCCAAATCCGCTCACGCCCTTCTCACCGACCTTCGGAAGGTCTTGGGGTGGGTCTGCCTTCCGCGCGAGCACATGAACAATGTGTGGCACAAAGTCTGCATTGGGGAAATGGTAGAGCGTCGCTACTTCTTTGGTGCTCAAGGTAAACGGCTGGGCATGCAAACGTGCTTGATATCGTTCGATGAATCCTCGGGCGCTCACACGCGTTCCATAGAAGGAGTTGATATCCTTCTCGTTGAATTGTGAGAAACTGGAAATGATTGCTTCAAGCTTCCGGTTCGCATCGTCTTGGGTATTGGCGATATAGGCACAGCGGATACTCACCGTATAGGGCTTGATCTCCGCCTTCTCCTTCGCAAGCTTGAAGCGGATTTCACTGATCGCCTTTCTGCCTCCGGTGCGTAAACGGTCGTGGATCGAAAAGAAATGCCGGATGTTCGCCATACGGATCATCCAGCGACGCTTAAAGTGGAACCAGCCAGTGTCGTCCTGAGGCTCGGAAATAATCTGCACCCATACCTGATCGTCTTTGCCGATCTTCGAAATGGTCGAGAAGAGCCGAGAGGCGGAATCCTCCTCGAACACATCATAGGTTTTGACTGGGTAAATATCCGAGTTCTGGAGCGTAACGTGCGCTCCTGCAAGTGCTTGCTTCGATGCATCGAAGAGAAGTGTGTAGTCCTGAGTCTCACGGATTTCGGCCTCGGGAAATGTAGCGTAGGTGAGTCCCTCAATCGTTTCGAGAAGCTTCTCCTCTACGACGATATAGAAGTACGTGTATTGAGCGGAGCCGTAGTATTCGAGCGATACGCGTTTTCCGGTGAACGTGTTGCGTAAATTTATAAGTAGCTCCTGGAACTTAGATTCCAGTTTCATATTTCCCGCAGTGCCTTGTGGGATGACGATATGGAGATAACGGAGTGCCATAGGATCAGTAGACTTCTTTGAGGTAACAGCTCTCACAGTATACAATTTCTGGACGATCAGGTGCGTAGGTTGTCCGAATGGTTTTGGCGCAATTCGAGCACGTACGTTCCCAGAGCCTTCGTGGATTCGTGAATGCCATCCGCTGTTTGTGCCGTTCCTCTGGGCTCAAGCGCGGAATGGGGACACTCATCTCCCGATAGAATTTGAGTTCTTGAGGAATGATTTTATATGGTTTCCGTGTGACCGCGCACCGGAGGATTTTTTGGCAGATATCATCACTGACGTTTCGGATGTCATCGGGAATTTCCGTCTCTGGCCCCAGGTAGCTATCCTCCGCCTTCTCTTCATACCACATCCATCCTCCCCTTTCCGCAGCTTCTTTTTCGAATGGGAAGTACTCCTGGGCAAGAGATTCGTTGTACGCGAAGGGGGTGAGAGCGGGAGGGTAATATTGTCCCCATTCTCCGGTTTTTTGCATGTGCTCAATGATTCTGGTAGCGAACTTCTCGTACTCCTCTTTGGAATATTCCTTGTTTAAAATGCAGTACTTTTTTCTTCGCAATCCGACGCAGCCGAAGAGATCGCTGCTGTTATGACACGTATCGCAATAGATACAGCTATGAACGTCGTAACAGACGGAGCACCCGATGAGTCGCTTGCCACGATTACAGGCGTGGCTCTGGAATTGGAGTTCCCCATCGAAAGCTGACTCATAGACATCCTGTGAATCTTTCTGATGCCCCGTGTCGTAGCAATAGGCTGCATCCTGCGACTCGATAACGCCGAAGGAATCGTGCACGTTCTTACAGTGGTAGATAAAGTCGCCGAAGCAATTTTCCGAGAAGAGAATGACTTCCGACCGATGAAAGGTTTGCCGCAACATGTTTTTGTACTGCCGAAGAACTTCCTGGAACATCCGGTATGAGCCGAGATTCAGTTCCGAGAGCCGTTTGCGGTAGTCCTCTTCTGTCAGTTGCTCGTTGAAAATGCAGAAACGCTTGTGCCGCAAATGAGAGCATAGAAGGCAATCCTGACAGTCGATGCAGTCGTAGCAGAAGTACACGTTCGACGATTGATCGCAGAGAAACGCATAGATGGCGTTTTGCAGAGTGACCGTGTACTGCGATTCATAACAGCGCTCTGTTTTCTCCAATTGGTAGCAATCGCAGCAATCGCGACAGTTGATCATCCACTTGGAGTAATAGGTGTCCTGCGCGACGGTATCAGCGCATATATAGCAATTCTTGGAGTTTTCCGTGTGATTCGTGTAGTCGGAATTCTCGTTATTCTTGCCGAAAAGAGCAGCGCGAGGAACGGCGTCGCGCAGTTCCTTGAACTGCTCAAAAAATGGGCGGGAAAAATCAACGTCCCTGCCATAGGTCATCGGGTCCCATTTATCGCTCCACCATTCGTCAGACTGATATACCGTCAGCGGCTTATCCGGCGAATACATGGATATGATTTGCTTTCCCGTCAGATCACACTTCCGGTGATAAAATTTCCTCTCATTGCGGAAAGCGAGGCGTCGCTGTTGGCGGCACTCTGGGCAGAGCTCTGGCACGGGGATGGAATACTTTTTGCCAGTGAAGACGGGGGAAACCTTTTCGTAGAATGCGAGATCATCGTCCCTGATCTCGAAGTTCCGGCCGCAATTGGTGCAAGATTTTTGCATAGGAGTATCAGTAGACTTCTTTGAGATAACAATCCTCGCAGAACACAATTTCCGGACGATCAGGGGCATACGTCGTCTCAATCTCTTTCTTGCATTTGGCACACTGGCGCTTCCAGAGTTTGTACAGGTTTCTCTTTGAAATTCTGCGAACATGTCGTTCATCCGGGCAGAGTTCGGGCAGGGGGATATTCATGGACCGATAGAATCGAAGTTCTTGCGGAATGATTTTGTACGCCTTGCCTGAACTCTTGCAGATCAGAATTTGTTTGGTGATATCGTCTGGAACTTCCGATGATTTTTCCGGAAGGACCACATGAGCTCCCATGTAACGCTTCTCCGTTTGAGCTTCCTCATGCCATTTCCATCCTCGTGCAAGAACATCTTTCTTCATCATGGGAAACAGGTCCGGAGCAAAGGTCTCATTATAGGAAAATGCACAGAGAGACATCGGGAAAAACTCGCCGTACTCGCCGGTTTTTAACATGTGCGCAATGATCTCTCCTCGCATTTTCTTATACGACTCTTGATCGTACTGAACATTGAAAATACAGAACCGTTTCTGTTTGAGCCCCACGCATCCAAAGCAATCAGTACAATGGAAGCATTCAAAACAATACTCGCAATTCGCGACGGTGATGCATGTAGAGCAAAATTTGGAATCATACGCGCGGTCTCCAGTGGCCGAACATTGGTACACAAGCTCGCTATTTTGTCCCCAAGAGTTGAAGTCCATGCAAGTTTTACAGGTCAGCGAAAGGCGCTGGCAGTACCTGCAATCCTCAATGTCTTTACAGTCGAAACAGAGATGTGCATTTTTGCAGTCATAGAGACGATCACCAGTGCAATTCTCCGTGCGCTCTCTGATCAATGCACGGAACGGGTGCTTCAAGTGCGCTGCGCGGCAAAATTCTGCAAGGACGCGAAGGCCGCTACGTGTATCCAATCGTAATTCCCGTCGTTTTTCCGCATACTCTTCCTTGGAGTACTGAACGTTTGCGATCATGTACTGCTTGTTGCGTTGATTGATGCATCCGATGCAATCCTTGCAGGAATGGCAGTTTACGAGAAAGTACGACTCGGAGCAGTTGTGACAATCCTGACTAAATAGTAATGAGTGGCAGTCTATGCAGTCGATGCACTCGTAGCACCGCTCGCATCCATAGCACATGGAACAATCGACAACATCCCGCGACTTTTTTAAAAGGTTACTGAAGTAGCAGTCCTCGCAGTAGTCACTTTCGCTAAGGAGATAGCAGTTTTTAAGATATCCAGTGCAATTATTAAAATCACTGTTCTCCATTGTCCCAGGTGTATTGAAGAGTGAGAGATGAGGCACGACCTTGAGTAGGTCATGGAATTGCTCAAAAAAGGATCGAGAGAAATTAAATGTTCGCCCGTACGAAAGGCCGTCCCATTGGTCACTCATCCATTCTTCAATTCCATACACAGGAAATGGGGATTCCGGATTGTATTGGGAGATAATTTGCTTCCCACTCAAATCACACTTGCGATAATAGAGGCATCGTGTGTTTCGCTCACAGAGTCTGCGCTGGAGGCGGCAATCAGGACACATTGCTGGCGCAGGTACTTGAAAAATACCGAGCAAGTTCTGATCATCCTGAGTGATCGTGAATGCCGATGAGCATTGGGAACAAGATTTTTGCATAGTTCAGTGGATATGCTGGAGGTAACACTCTTCGCAATAGACAATTTCTGGGCGATCAGGTGCGTAGGTAGTCTCAATGGATTTCTTGCAGTTACCGCAATTCCGATCCCAGAGTTTCCGAGGATTGCGTAGGACCAGGCGTTCCCGATGACGTTGTTCGAAGCACTTGGTAGGTAGTGGCAGTTGTCGGTCCTTAAGGAATGCAAGCTCCTGCGGAATGATCTTGAATAGTTTGCCCGTGGTCTCGCAGCGCAGAATTTTGTCAGGCATCGTGCTGTCGGCTTCCTGCGAGTCATCCGGGACGGCAACAACTGGTCCCATATACTGATCTTGGGTCTCTCCCTCTTCCAACCATCTTTGTTTCCGCTGCAATACTTCATCTTTTGAAAGCGGATAATAGTCTTGGGCAAGTGTTTCATTGTATGCGAAGGGTGAGAGTGAGCTCGGGAAGAACTCGCCCCACTCACTGGTTTTCTGCATGTGATCGATGATGCGGGCGACGAGTTGCTCATACTCTTGCTTCGAGTATTGCTTATTGAACACACAGTATTTCTTCGAGCGGAGACCAACGCACCCGAAGAGATTCTGGCAATGGAAGCAGTAGCTCGAATACAGGATATCCGAGAGCTGGTCGAGACTATTGCTAGAAAAGAGGACATTGTTCGCGTTGTAGCCGATGCAGCTGCATTCATAGAGGCGGCTGTCCCCGCCCGCTGCTTCGCAGTCCATGGAATCCTTGCAGGGATAAAAAGTCCTGTACATGTATGCGCAGTCCCAGAGTCCCACGCCATCGAAGCACTGATTCGCATTCTTGCATTGCGTGAGATAGTCCCCACTCACGCTTTCATTCTGCACGCCATAGAGGTACTTGTGCGGGTGCTGCAATTTTAGCTTTTCGAAGTGAGCCTTTGCGCTCTGCAAGCGACTGCGAGAAGAGAGCATGGCACGGAATGTTTCAAACTCTTCTTTCGTAACCGGTTTATTGTCGATGTGGTACTCCTTGTTCCGAAGGTTCACGCACATGAGGCAGTTCGAGCAGCCAATGCAGCTATAGAGGAACGCACTGTCGCGGCAGTTTACGGATTCCTGGAGATATGCACAGTTGTAGCACTGCAAGCAATCCACGCACTCGTAGCAGAGTTCTCCACCACGGAGACGGAAGCAATCCATGCAATTGCGAGAGCCATTGAGACTGTAACTGTAGTAACAGTCCTGATTCTCATCGCTGTCGAAAATGAGGTAGCAATTCTTATTCTTCCCCGCGTAGTTCGTGTAATCGGAATTTTCGTCGTACTGATAGGCTGTGAAGAGCGCTGGGAGCGGAACTGCGTCGCAGAGCTCTTTGTATTGGTCGAAGAACGGCCTCGAAAAATCAAAGTCGCGACCGTACTCTAGCGGGTCCCACGCATCTGAATACCAGGAACCCTGGTTGTAGACCTTATGTGGATTCTGCGGAGAAAAGTTTGAGATCATCATTTTTCCCGTAAAATCGCACGGCCGCTTGTACAGTTTGAGCTCATTTAAATGCGATGCTCGTCTCTGCTGTCGACAGTCAGGACAGAGTGTCGGAGGAGAGATGGGAAACTTCTTCCCAGCAAACTCTGGGGATATCTTCTCGTAGTACGCAAGATTTGTGCTTGAGACCTCGTACGAGTTGCCACATGTTTTGCAGATTTTTCGCATACGAAGAAGAGTGAGGAGATTAGATACTTTCTTGGCCAGAAACATTGTGCTACAAATAGCAAAAGCAGTCCAACAGCTAAGAATAGAATCACAAAATAATGGCTTACATGAGCCAAAATTCGTCTAAAATAATGTGTAGAAAAATATCTACAACACTGCTATACTATCCGTAGAATGATGGCTGAACTCCTCAGAGTCGGGCTCACAACTGAAGAGGCCAAAGTGTATCTCGCCTGCCTCGAAATCAATGGAGGGCCAGTGTCCGTGATTGCCAAGAAAGCCGGAGTGCAACGTGTGAGTTGCTATCACACACTTGGCAACCTTCTCGACAAGAGACTCCTCAGTCAGTTTAACCGCAACGGTGTGAAGTGCTTTGCACCAGAGCCACCAGAACAGCTCCTGAAGCTTGCTGAGGAGCAAGTGAATATCACGAAGAGTTTGCTGCCTGAGCTCCATTCACTTGCAAGTACGTTGGCATTTAAGCCAAAGATTCGCTTCTATGAGGGCAGAGATGGCGTGGAGAAGGTCTTCAATGAATCGCTCCTGGCAAAGGGTGAAATTCTCGGATACACAGACCTCAGGAGCGTCACGAGCTTCTTCCCCAAGTTCTTTGAGAACTACACGCATGCGAAATTGAGGAAGCGAATCAAGACCCGCTACCTCTCGCCCACGACAGTAGAGAGTGTCGACGCACTCGATCCGTTCTTACCGAAGGAATACGACCCGAATCTCATGGAAATTCTGCTTGTGAACAAGGATCAATTTCTTTTTGAGAACGAGGTGCTTATCTTCAATAATTCTGTCGGTATCGTCTCTTTGAATACTGATGAATTGCTCGGCTTAATCGTAGAAAGCCCCACCTTTGCCCGAACGATGAAGGCGGTCTTCGATCTTGCGTGGCTGGGTGCTACGGCGTTCGTGGCAAAGTGAGACCTATTGCGCAGGGGAATTTCAGTCTCTCTCTACAGCCCTCCAACTTCCCATACCCCAAGATCGATCTTGGATTGGGTGACGACGTCGAGGGTCTCGCCATTGAGCTCGTACGTTTCTTCTATGACGTCGAGGATTTCTGTTTGGACGATGACGCACCCCATGCTCTGAAAGCGATCTGCTTCACCAAACATCCGCTCCTCGGACTTGTGCTCGTGAATCCCGTAGGAAGTGTAGGTCTCTCCATCCTTGTACATGCGCAGGAATCGTCCTGTCGGTCCGAACGTCGTGCGATCACCCTTGATGTGCCTGGACTTCACTATCCATCGTTGATTGGGCGTTGTCGCATTGTAGGTCCGACCGATGTAGCGCACTACTCTGCGTTGCCCTGTAATCACCGGGAAGGAGGTGTACGAAGCATTGTCGCTGCGCACGAGATAGCCTTCATTTTCCTCGGTGTCGACGACCAAGCGGTCCCCCTGCATGGGCGTCCAGTCGATCAGTGCTGTGTGCACGGGTCGCGCTGGCGTAAACCAGAGGAAAGCCACGGCCGATGCGGCGAGGATACTTTGCATGAAAGTGAAACATTCTAATAACTAATGTGATTATGTCAATCATCGATTGAGCCCTTATTGGTGAGAAATAGCGATTAGGACGTGTATTTCTTGTATGAACACATTTTTTGTTCAATAATGTCACTATTCTATGGTTTTCCTCGGACCTCTACACTGCTGCTGTGCGCCATACACCCGTCCTCCTCCGTGAGTCTCTGGAGGCCCTCGCTCCTACACCTGGCATGTCTGTCTGCGATGTCACCTTAGGGCTCGCAGGACATGCAAGTGCTTTCTTGCAGGCAACCGACCCCGATGGAATTTTGATTGGCATTGACGCAGATGAGCGTAACCTCGATGCGGCTGCAGAGAAGCTTCAGCCGTACGACGGTCGTGTGCGCTACTGTCATGCGAACTTCCGTGATCTTTCTTCGTGCGTGGATGCTCCGGTGGATATCCTTTTTGCAGACCTCGGCGTCAGCTCGCCGCACTTCGATGATCCCGATCGTGGATTCAGTTTCCGTTTCGATGCTCCTTTGGATCTCCGGTTTGATCAGAGTAGGGGAGTGGACGCTGCTTCCTGGATTGCACGAGCGAAGGAGCAGGAGCTCACCAAGGCATTCGCTGTGTATGGCGAGCTTCCCTCTGCGCGCAGGCTCGCGGTCATGGTTTCTGAGCAGAAGCCTACGACGACGACAGCTCTGAAGGCTTGCGTTGAAGCGGTCTATCGATGGCGAGCACCCTCGATGCTTCCGCGTGTCTTCCAGGCAATCCGCATCGCCGTGAACGATGAACTCGGCGCTCTCGATGCCCTCCTTCATTCCATTCCTCACATCCTGAAACCCGGCGGGCGCTGTGGCATCATCTCCTACCACTCCCTAGAAGATAGGATGGTGAAGCGCGCCTTTCGCTCGCTCTGTATGGTGGAAAAAGACGAACGCACGGGACAGCCCCTCTCTGCACCCCTCTTCGCCGTCGTGAACACAAAGCCCATCATCCCTGGTCCATCGGAGGTCTCCGAAAACCCCAGATCCCGCAGCGCGAAACTGCGAGTTCTTCGGCGAGCAGAAGCCTGACATTCACGAAGCGGCCCCCCTGTGCTATCCTGCGCCTCCGTGCAGGGAAGTACGACGACCTCTTCGGCATTACCACGGAGATCTGTCAGTTTGGGGCAGATGGTGAATAAGAGTACGGCAACTCTCACAGTTGCCATCGGCGCCATCATCCTCACGCTCGCACTCCTCATTCTCTTTCACCAGAACGCAAACGCGACTAAGGGCTATACGCTACGCGCCTTAGAAAGGGACCGTCGTAACCTCCTTCTTGAGGAAGAAGTTCTCAACATGCAGATTGCCGAGGCTCAAGCGCTCCAAAAGCTGCACGAGGATCCAGTGATCTCCCTGATGCTCCCACCGCGCTTGGCGCGCTACGTCGAGGGGGAGCAGACCGTTGCGCGATCCGTGGCGGAGCTTTTCAACGACCAATAAACGTCGCGGCTAGAAATATGTATTTAAGAGACTATTTATACATAATTGGCAACCCATCCGTGACGACAGGTGCGCACCGTTTTGGTATACTTTGAGGATTTCATGCGAACGTCACGTGCTATTGGCCTGATCATCGCCGTCCTCGCGGTGGGGTCGATCGTTGCCGCGCGTCATCAGTCCGCGATCACCGCGCAAATACTTGCGGATTGTATCGACAGGCCGTACGGCTTTCCCGGCTGCCCTATGAAGAAAGCAGAGGCATCCTCCTCCTCAGTAGCACCGCTCAACTGCGGCGACGGAGTCCTCGATAGCGACGAGGAATGCGATCTCGGCAGGCATAACGGCATCACGAACTGCACGAGGAACTGCACCATCCTCTTCTGCGGCGATGGCACGGTGACCCCATACATCGGCGAGCAGTGCGAACCCGAGGGTGAGGAAGTCTACGTCATCGATCCTGACACCGGCATTTTGAGCACCGATATCCGCTTCGTCCGTAAGTCCTGCGGCACCTTCTGCGCCCCACCGGTCTGTGATGATAAGGGTTTCTGTAAGGATGGGTGCAAGTTCGCCTTCCTTGCTGCCTGTAACGCTTCATCGGTGTCATCTGACGCGCCTCAGGTTCTCGGCGCACCACGGGGGTTTCTCAGTACATCTTCCGTCAGCAGTGCATCGCAGGCGAGCGCTCATGCGGCAGCTACTTCTTCGTCCGGTCCAGAATGCGGTAATGGTGTGCGCGACGGTATCGAGGAGTGCGACGATGGCAACAGGAACGCCTTCGACGACTGCCCCAATGATTGCAACCTCGCTTCGTGCGGGGATGGTGTGCGTGAAGGTCGGGAGGAGTGTGACGACGGCAATACCAATTCCTTCGATGCGTGTCCCAGTGATTGCCGCATCGCTGTCTGCGGTGACGGCGTACGTGAGGGCACGGAGCAGTGTGACGATGGTAACTTCAACGATCGTGATGGCTGTCCAAACTCTTGCAAGATCGCGGATTGTGGTAATGGCATTCGCGAGGGTAAGGAGGAGTGCGATGACGGAAACAGTAACACGTTCGATGCCTGTCCCAATGATTGCAGACTCTCTGTCTGCGGTGACGGTGTGCGCGAAGGAAAGGAGGAGTGTGATGATGCCAACCAGAGCAATTCCGATGACTGCCCCAATGATTGCAAGCTCTCCGTCTGTGGCGATGGAGTCCGCGAAGGCGCAGAACAGTGCGACGATGGAAACCAGAATGCCACGGACGAGTGTCCCAACGACTGTAGGAATGCGGTCTGCGGCGACGGGATCAAGGAGGGCATGGAGCAGTGCGACGATGGTAACCAGAATGCCTTCGATGACTGTCCCAACGACTGCGCGTATGCGGTGTGTGGCGATGGAGCAGTTGAAGGACGCGAGGAATGCGATGATGCGAATCGTCTCGACATGGATGCATGCCCCAATACCTGTAGATTACCTGTCTGCGGCAACGGGGTCCGTGAGGCAACGGAGCAGTGCGATGACGGAAACAGGGCATCCGGAGACGGCTGTTCGTCGATGTGCGATCGCGAGACGATCTGTGGCAATGGCATCGTCGAAAAGGGCGAAGACTGCGACGATGGACCTGCGAATTCCGACGGTGCTCCCGACGCCTGTCGCAGTGATTGCCACGCTTCGTACTGCGGCGACTCGGTTGTCGACTCTTCCGAAGAGTGTGATGGTGACGATCGATGTACTGCTTCGTGCGCTCTCCGGCCATTCCTGAGCACCACAGAAGGCCTCCTCTCGGTATTCGGATCTCTCCTCTTCATTCTCGTCACTATTGCGGGGTATCTGTTCCGCTCCCGCATCATTGCATACATGAAGGGCACGAGTGCAACGGGACCTGTGTCTCTCGACGACATTCCGCTCGATGAGCTCGAAATGCCCTGGCACAACTGGGATAAGTAATGCCTGAGGCTCACTGAATGCGGCGCGGCTGCACGCTGATGGTGCTCCCTCCGGTGATATCGGTTTCGGATACCAAAACGATGTGGGCGCCTTTACCGATACATTTTGCCTTCTTGGCAGCCTCTATGCCGCGATTTGCGGATGTCTCCGGGGAGCCGGCAAATGAACTCAGGATACTTGAAACGCCATAGGAGAGTGCGAGCTGTCCCCACACGCTGCGCTGATCTGTTATGGCAATGATGGGAACGTGCGGGCGGAACTTACTGACAGCCCGCGCGCTTCTTCCGGAGTGACTCATCACAACGATGGCGTCGACGTTCAGAGAATGCGCAAGCTGGACGGCAACCTGTGCACGCGCCTCCACTTCCCCCAGGATGGGGCAGACCGTCGTCTGTTCACTGCGCAGGCGAAGCTCTGTTGCGCGAAGGATCCGATCCATGGCGTCGAGTGCTCCTGACGGGTGCCAGCCGGATGCGGTTTCTCCCGAGAGCATGGTTGCATCCGTGAGTGTGACTGCTGCATGCGAGACATCGGTGACCTCAGCGCGCGTCGGGATGGGGTGCCTGATCATGCTCTCCAGCATCTGGGTTGCGACGATCACGGGCTTTCCCAGCGCTCTGCACTCGCGCACGATGTGGTCCTGAATAGCCGGAACATCTTCAAAGGGGACTTCCGCACCGAGGTCGCCGCGAGCCACCATGATGCCATCGGCAGCATCGATGATCGATGAGAGATTGGCTACAGCTTGCCGTGTTTCAATCTTTGCAATGATCATGATCGTACTGCGCTTCTTCCGGAGAAATGCTCTGACATCCTGGATATCCTTTGCTGTTCGCACGAAGGAGATCGCAAGAATATCGATGCCCTCCTCGACTGCACAGGCGATGTCTTTCCAATCCTGTGCAGTGAATGTCGGCAGACTCAGATCTGCGCTGGGAAGATTGATGTGCCGTCGTGTACCGATAGATCCGTCCTGGAGTGCACGTGCGCGCACGAGCCCCTGCGACGACACGGACACGATCTCGAACGAGAGTTCGCCGTTGTCGATGAGGAGAGTGGTTGCCTTCCGTGCGTCTTTGCCAAAGGCAGGGTAGTCGACGCCGATGAAAGTCTCGCCGGGCTTCAGTTTTCTACGAAGGGATTCTACGCCGAAGGAAACGACGGATTCCTTTCGGATCACTATGGGTGACTTTACCGGCGACGTGCGAATCTGTGCGCAACGGATGTCGAAGAGGATTCCCAGTCCGAGTGACTCCGACGAGCGGATCCGCTGGAGTTCTTTCATCGTCTGACGCTGACCCTCAGCGCTTTCGTGTGCGAGGTTGAGACGGGCAATGTTCATTCCGTGCTCTACGAGCTCACGGAGTTGCGCAGGCTTACTCGAAGACGGCCCGATCGTGCAGACGATCTTGGTGAGCCGCTGTTGTGCTGGATCGCGCACTGACATTTCCTGGTATTTGCAAGAGGTAATTATAGAACATTTCTAAAATTTCAGCAAGTTCCACAGAGACAGCGACTTCAAAATTCATGGTAGAATATAGAGATTTAATGCAAAAAAACAAATACATCTCTGGGCTCATGATTGCGGCATGCACTGCAGTCATTCTCGTGCTCGTTGTCACGCAGGCACGCGTTGCGCTGAAGCCTCAATTACAGATTAGCTTTCACCCACCGGAAATCGCCTACGGGTATGCATTCCATAACGTGTTCATCACCGGAACGGTCTACAACAATGACGGCGTGACGCCCGTGGGGGCAAATAGAGTCGTTGCTGTGACGTTCAATGGCGGAGCGATTCGTGGTACTGGTGCTACCACCTCGACCGGGTATTACTCGATTAGCAACCTTTCCCACTCCGGTGCCGGTGTGGTCGTTACCGCGTTCCTCCAGGACATGACCGAGGACGCCGTCACCGTGACGACCCTCAGCGGAGGTGACCTTCACCAGTTTCACCTCTTTCGCAACTATCTCATCGCGCGTTCTGACTCAGGATCATTCCCTCTGACCAATACCCATCTCGACACGGGAGACAACAACGGTGACAGCGACATTGCCGCGATCTACCGGACAACAGGCACCAAGGTTGCCGCCCAGAGCGGTAAGGGCATCTTCATTCGCGCGACCGACATTTACACTCCCGGTGGCAACGTCAGTGCAGGAAGCGGCATCACCGTTGCCGGAACGTTTAGGCCCGAGAGTAACACTGTGACGCTCTCGGGAACCTGGCTCAAAAAGACCAGTGGTACCTTCACGCCAGCGACGAGCACAGTCGTTCTCAACGGCACGCATCAGACCGTTTCCGGTTCTACGACATTCAAAAATTTTACGAAGACCGTAACATCCTCGGGAGTTCTCAGTTTCCTTGCTGGATCCACACAAACGTTCACCGGGACGTTGCTGCTGAGTGGCGCTGAGGGGCAGCGACTGTTTCTCCGCTCTACAACTACTGGAACGCAGTGGAACCTCAATCCCCAGAGCACCAGAACCGTGCAGTTTCTCAATGTCCGTGACTCCCGCAACACCAACGCCACGGTCATCCAGTGTACGACGGGCTGTCTGGATGCGGGCAACGACCAAGGCTGGAACTTCGGCACGTTCTCCATCCGAGGAACCGTGTACTCCGACAAGGGATCTACGGCGATCGGTGCAAACCGCATCGTCGCTGCGTCGATGAACGGCGGGGTGCGCTCAGGATCGGCGGCGACCACTTCGACAGGCTATTACCTCATCGAGAATTTGCAGTACACAGGTGGCCTTGTGCTGTCCGTGTTCCTCGATAACGGTTCCGAGAAGGCCGCAACAACGACAATTCTCTCGTCGACAGGACTCACCGCATTTCATCTCTACAAGGATCACTTGATCGTCCGTTCCGACTCCGGAAGCGCAGCCATCACCAATACGCATCTCGCAACAGCGGATAACACTGCGGACTCTGATTTGCTTGCAGTCTTCTCCGTGGATGGTTCGTCTGCACTTGGATCAGGATCCGGGCGTACGGTGTTCGTATGGACAGGGGATACGTATCAGCCGGGGGGGCGCGTGAAGACGCACGACCTCGACGTTCGAGGCACGCTGACTCTTGGCACGAACGGTCTTGTCGCTTCGGGCTCTGTCCTCGTTTCAGGCACCATGACAACTTCGACGGGCATTCTCCTCTCCTCGGTCGACCGCGAGACACTCGCACTAACGGGAGTCACGCTGCAGACCATCACCGTGGACAATGGACTCCTCGGCTACTGGAGGCTTGATGAGGGCTCCGGAAGTATTACACGCGACAGTGGCCGATTTGCATTCTCCGGTGCGCTCTCGGGTATCGACGGCAAGAGCTCTTCAGGGTGGGTCCTTGGATCGACCGGTACGAGGCTCTTTTATAACCCCTATGCGCTTCGCTTTGACGGTACCACGGACTTCGTGAACATCGGCGACAAGATCAATATTCTCGATGGACAGGACTTCACGATGACCGCCTGGGTGAACCGCAGCAGCTTTGCAACGGAACACACTATCCTTGCGAAGAAAAATAGCAGCGGTGCTAGCAATGCTGGGTACATGCTCTGGATCGACGATGCCTCAGACAAGCTGCAGTTTGCCGCATCCGATGGCACAGATGATTATGTCCTACTCTCCACGAAGGTTTTTGGTGCTGCGGGATGGCGTCATGTGGCAGTTGTCTGGGATCAGGATTCTGCTGCAGGTACAGAGCTCTACGTTGACGGTGTTGCCGACAGCGCGACAGATACGGGAACGATCGGTAACGTCAATGATCTCAGTAATGCCCTTGCACTGCGCATTGGATCGGAGTCAGACGGAGGGATGAGCTTCGATGGAAAAATCGACGATGTGCGCATCTACCGAAGAGCACTTGGTCCAAGCGAAATCCTTTCACTTGCTCAGGGCAACAAGGCTACGGGTTCCGGAACGTATACCTTGGGTTCAGCAGTCGATATCAACGGTGACCTCCGGATCTTCGGAGGCACGATAGATGTTTCTGCCGCGAACAAAACGATCAACCTTGCTGGCAATGCCAATATCCAGGGTGGATTCACCAAGGGCAGCGGTACCGTCATTTTGGATGGAACCAATCAAACACTCAGTGGATCGACATTCTTCAATGCTTTGCGCAAAATCATTACGTCTTCAGCTACGCTCTTTCTCGACTTCACCTCTCGACAGTCTGTATCGGGCTCGCTGGTGCTCCAGGGTGCCAATAGTTCCACGAAGCTTTCGATTCGCTCGACCAAGAGCGGCTCCCTCGCGCGCCTTGTTCTCGACACGTCGGGCAATCAGACGCTCCAGTTCCTCAATGTGAAAGACAATACCGCTTCTGGAGGGGCGGTGCTCGCCTGTACGTCGTGCACAGACAGTGGAAGAACCTACAACTGGACCTTCGCATGTGGAGATGGAACGGTTTCAGTGGGCGAGGGCTGCGACGACGGAGGAACGACTGCAGGTGATGGATGCTCTGCGACTTGCACTGTGGAGACTGGCTACACCTGTACAGGAAGTCCGAGCAGCTGCTCAACGACCTGTGGCGATAGCATCATCGCCGGCAGTGAGACGTGTGACAACGGCGGCAGTAACAGTAATGCAGCTGATGCTGCATGTAGAACAGATTGCACAGCGAAGCGCTGCGGCGATGCGATCAAGGATTCAGGGGAGGGATGCGACGATGGCAATACGAACAACAACGACGACTGCCTCAATAGCTGCCTCCTCAACACCTCTGGTGGTGGTGGCAAAGGCCAAATTTCTTCATCCACGAGTTCGTTTTATAAGAGGCCCCCCCCACCGGAAGGGTGTGGAAACGGTGTCCATGAGACGGCGAAGGGTGAGGAGTGCGACAACGGCCGTTTCAATGACCTTGGCACGTGCTCGTTTGACTGCAAGCTTCGGTTCTGCGGGGACGGAGAAGTGACCATCGTTATTGGTGAGGAGTGTGAGCCAACGCCGCTTCCGGGCCCAAACGGAGAGCGAATGTACGATGTCGCTTCGTGTGGACAGGTCTGCACCGCGCCTGATGAGCAAGGTCTGGGTGGTTGCAAAGTGAATTATCTTGCTGAGTGCTCAGAGGGTGGAGTTGCTCAGTCGAGCAGTGTTTCTTCGTTCGATCCAGGATTCGCATTCCCGGATGACGACTTCATGAATCCTGTGCCTGTGCCTGAGCCCGAGGAATTTCACGCTGCGTATCAGATTCGCTGTGGAAACGGCATCATGGACCCTGGCGAGCTTTGCGATGACGGCAATATTACTGACGGTGATGGATGTAGCTCTGGCTGTATGCCCGAGGGGTACACCGTCGCTATCTGTAGTGATGGAGTCGTTGGGGAAGGCGAGGACTGTGATGACGGCAACCTCGTGAGTGGCGATGGATGCTCTGCGTTCTGTGAGATGGAGGTGATACTGCTATGTGGTAATGGCCTTCTGGACCAAGGCGAAGAGTGTGACGACGCTGAGGGCAACTCCGATAGCACGCCTGGATCCTGCCGGACGAGCTGCCGACGTGCACATTGCGGTGATGGCGTTCTGGATGCGAGCGAGGCTTGCGATGATGGTGAGCGTAATTCCGGGTCTTTGCCCGACGCGTGCAGATTGGATTGTTCGCTCCCTCGTTGCGGCGACGGCGTGCGCGATACGTCGGAGGCGTGCGACGGGAGCCTCGGTTGCAGTGTGCTCTGTATGAATGTCGTCTACTCATACGCTCGCTGTGGTGATGGCATTGTTGAGGATTCTGAGCAGTGCGATGACGCCAATCGCATTGCGGGAGACGGTTGCTCCCCGTCCTGCCGGTATGAGGTTGCCGTCGCCTCTGCATCATCCTCTTCCGCTTCCTCTTCACCTCTCCTTGATGCAGATATCGTCCTCGTCAACCCCACCGAGATTGCTGTAGCACTACGGTTTCTCGAGAGTAAGGACCCCTGCGCTCGCGTCACCGCGAGTGGGGATGATCTCGACGCGGCAACTATCAGAAAATCTGCAGAGCGTCAGCGTATCCCCATCGTGCGTTACGTAGAGCTCGCTCGGAGCCTGAAAACATCCGTTCCGGAAGGATCGTCTGTAACTGGGCAGCTCTGCACCCTGGTGAATCCTCTCAAGCCGCACGCTGCTGCTTCAGAGTTGCGTTTGCAGAGCTCCTCATCCTCCTTAGCGTTCCCGCCTGCGTACCGACCAGTCGTGGCGTACACCATTCCGCAGCATCGTCCTCCTGCGGGAGATACGGGTCCCGGTGCTATCGCCCTCGTCTGCGCTGGTGCTGCCGGAGCGGTAGGGTGGATGCGGAGGAAACAAGGGAGTGGGAGTAAGGAGTTCGATTGACCCTAATGATTGTTATGCACTTGAGATTTTAGTTTGCACAAATGTAGGTTTTTGGTAGTTTGCTTAAATGATGCAAATGTTCAGACAGATGAGTGTATTGGAGCGCATGCTATTTGTATTGTTGCTCTTTGCAGCTGGAGTTGGTTCTTGGGATTTGTTCTTTCGCTTCATACATGAGTCTCGTGTCCCATACATGGGTGATAGTAATTTTTTTATGACTGTTGGCCGCGGAATTTTAAATGGGCTGATGCCTTACAGAGATCTGATAGAGACGAAGCCGCCCGCAATCTTTTTGCTCAGCGCCGCATCGTTGTGGCTATCGGGGGATATGGTCCTCGCACATTTGGTTCAAGTCTGCGCAATCGCAGTGGTATGCGTTGCGTTGATAACGCCTGTCTGCCTGCGGACTTCTTCGTTGCCGTACAATCACTTTTTGTCCCTCTTGGCAGGAGTCGTCGTATCACTTGCCCTAATCCTCTATAGCGCCGATCGCTCAGGTGAATTCTACCCTGAATCCTTCGGTGCAGCTTTTGGCTTGCTGTACGTCTGGATCCTTCTTTCTACTCCTGCCAACGTAACTCTTTCGTGGCGCTTGGGTGCAGCACTATGTCTATTGGGTGCAATTGGATTTAAGGAACCATTTGTCTTTACCTTGCTCGCGGCAGCATTGATCCTCTGGCGAAATAGAAAAACTTTTCACCACATCTTTCTGTTTCCTCTTTTGATGGCTTCAGTGCTCGGCTCGGTTTTGCTCGCTCTTTTGGGCTGGTTTCAAGCGTACGTTTTTACATATCTCCCTTTCATGATCTGGCAGCGTCCTCAAGCTGCTAATGATCCCCTTTGGGTTCGCGGCCTATTTGCTGACCTTGTTTGGCAGGATTTTATGGCATTTTCACCATTCCTTGGCATTCTGCTGGCGCTCATCTTTTTAGGTGTTCTCTATCTCAATATTCGTAAGCAAAATGCTGTGCGGCAAAGCGTGGTACTGACAGCCATACTTTTTGCTCCCATTGCAGGAGCTTCATATGCAATTACATTTCTACACTCGAAGCCTTGGGCACAGATTTTGTTGGCCTGCTCGATCGTTGCATGGATTTGTGTGTATCTTCAGTGGCAGTCACGTGGAAAGGGTCAAGAAGGGGAGGAATACTGCTGGCGAATTTTTCGGTTGCTGCTCGCGGGGTATCTCATGATTCTAGCGCCCGGCACAGTTGCGAATTTTCTCGGTCACCACCTTGTCTTTCTCATTCCCTCATTCGCTGCACTCTTGTTCTCAATATTGGACTGGAAGTCAGATCACTCGGGTAAGTATGGATTATTTATTACAATTGCCGTCTTTGCGTCCTTCACGTTGCTCTTTCACAATCGAGTGGACTTGCGGGCACGAAGGGAAAATCTTCTTGGTAGCCAGATAATTGCAGAAGAAATTGCACAGTCAATTGATGTCTTGCTTTCGTCATGTGGGATTAACAGATACATGCATGTTGGCTCGTTTAATATTCCATATTTTGCTTTCACGTCACACTCGCCACTTGGTCCTGGTTTTTTTCAAGCAAAGTTAAATAATGGGTTGCTTCATGCATCCTTTGAGCGCAATCTCCACTCTACAGAAATACTCGTAGTGGGCTCTGAGATTCCTACACTTCGTGAAGCAGATGGTCTGTATATTCAGTCAAATTTTTCTCGGACTCCTTTTCCTTGCGCGAGACTGTGGGATCCTCCGAACGGCGTTAGTGTGTTATTTAGAGTTAGTGAATAGCAGCATATTTTTGATGTTCAAAGCTTAGAAAGCCTCCGCTGGGAGATACGGGTCCCGGTGCCATCGCCCTCGTTTGCGCTGGTGCTGCCGGAGCGGTAGGGTGGATGCGGAGAAAGCGACTATGACGTTTCTCACTACTTGCATGCATCCGGCACTTCCATCTTTTGTAGTGCCTTGTACGTCGGTTGATACGCGTTGCTTGCGCTCCACACCGTAAACCCGCAGAACCCCGCATCGTAGACGGCCTGTATCTGATCGGACATGTTCTTCTCTGTGACGCCATAGCCCTGGATCCACGGACGGATTTTGTGTGCGTGAGACTCGCCCACGAGCTCTCGGTATCCCTCGAGCGTCCTCCGTACCAGGTGGTACATGCGACTACCTTTATCCCTACTTGGATCGTAGTATGCGTGGATGGAGAACGTCGATGGGTAAGCCATCGGTGAGATGACGTCCACAATCTCGGCAAACGCAGCGATGTCTTGGCCGAGTGGTTCGAAATTCACCGGGAAGTTCCATCCGAGAATGGCGAATGTGCTGATGCCGAGACGTACGTCGCGCCCCGATGCGTCGATGACTGCGCGTGCCATGCGGAGGAACTCTGTGATGCGCTCCGCTTTTTGCGCTCCGCTCAGACCGATGGACTGCTGTGCGTACTCCGTCGGGTAACGTATGTAGTCCAGGTTGATTTCATCGATACCAGACATGACGAGATCCTCCAGGATCTCCCTGTTGTACTGCAGTGTCGTATCGTTTCCACCATCGACCCAGACGGGTCCTACGCTCCGGCCTCGCAGTGTGTGGCGGATCTGCGTCTCAGGCTTGCGCATCGCCAGTGAGGGGTCCTTGAGCGCAATGAAGCGTGCTATGACGGAGATGCCCCGTGCGTGTGCCCCTCGTACGATTGCCGGAAGATCGTACGCTTGGCGAACGAGCTTGAGCTCGTGTGCCAGTGGAGCACCTGATGCGAAGTAGACGTAGGAGCCTTTTACGTCGATTACGAGTGCTGGGTGCGGCGATGATGTGAGGCGATCCATGGTGTCTCTGAGCAAGTCTTCGTTGCCTACACTGCTGGGAGTCAGGTACACACCCTGCTCGTTTCGGGGATGTAGGGGCGCAGCTGCATGAGAAGTACCCTCTAGAACCGGAGGAGGTCCAAGCGTCCATCGTGAACTTCCGTCGATTTCTGCAAATGCAACGGCCGAGGGCTGAGGAGGTGCCTCGATCTGCATCTCGAGAATAGTAGACGGGTCTATGAGTAGTGACTCTGTAGCAATGTCGAGTCGCTGGCCCTCACTCATCGCCAGTGATGAGCGTCCAAGTCCGATAGAAGATCGTGCCTCACTCAGTAGGAGGACTACTCCTACAACGACTCCTAACGGAAAGAGCAATCGCAGCAGAGCATGGAGCTCCAGACGATGACACTGTTTGCACGCACGTTGCTCTTCTAGAGGAAGATGCAGCAGAGCAATTTTCACGCGGACGTCATTGTGTATATGGCTGGGAGTTATCATGGATGTTTACTTTTCTATATTATATTTTATAATATACTTTGAATCAACTCGTGATCTGCTACCCCCGGCCCATACTTCGCTCTTCGAGATACGCAGGGCCTCCTGCAATGCCATGGATTTCCATGAGTTTGGTGACGGTTATGGATTCTGGTACCCCCGGCAGGAATTGAACCTGCGGCCAAAAGGTTAGAAACCTTCTGCTCTATCCACTGAGCTACGGGGGCATGTATCCGTGTAGTGATAGTATGCACCGAATACGTCCAATTGAACAGGCGACCCCTTATAGCTACCCAGCCTTACATTGGCGAATATGCTATAATTATGCTATAATAGTAGTTGATGCCTCTCCAGCAAACCGTGGTGGCAAGTGCTGATTCCGACGTTGATCGCAACAGGGATTTGGCTGCTCTTTCCTATGCATGGATCATGGCGCCACTTCTCCTCATTGTCCGAAGGCACTCGCCGTTTGTGCACTTCCATGCGCGGCAGGGAACAGTGCTCTTTGTGCTGAGTCTGATCTTCCTGCTCATTCCCTACGCCAATCGCTTACTGGAGATTCCGGTCTTTCTCCTCATGGTCTGGGGATTTCTCGAGGCTGGTCAGGGTAAGCGGACTGAGCTTCCCATCGTCGGCATGCTTGCGCGGGGGTCTTTTTCTCTACGCGGATCGTGGCGACAAACGGTTGACGGTATCGTCTCCGGGAGACACTGGATCCACGCGCTATGGAACGAGCACGATCACTCTCCGGTAGGTAAGGCCCCTCCTGTAGCGCCATCTCAGCAGACGTCACCTCCTGTTCGCGATATCCCTCCGGTAGACCCGAGGCAACAACTCTAGTACCCTACCTCCGATGCCCAAGAAAAAAATCTACCGCAGGGTCATGCTCAAGCTCTCCGGTGAGGCGCTGAGCAAGGAAGGAAAAGGCCAGGGAATCAATCAATCTGTTCTTCATGGTGTTGCCAATCGCATCGGTGAGCTCACGCACAATGGTCTGCAGGTGGCTATCGTTGTAGGAGGTGGAAACATCTGGCGCTTTCGCGATACGACGGAGAGTGGCATCGAGAGAACATCGAGCGATGCGATGGGAATGCTCGCTACCATCATGAACAGTGTTGCTCTTCAGGCGGCATTGGAGTCTCTGGGGCATACCACGCGCGTACTTTCAGCAATCAACGTTCCTCAACTCGCGGAGCAGTACATCCGTCGCAGGGCGATCCGGCATCTGGAGAAGGGGAGAGTGGTCATCTGCGCTGGTGGAACGGGAAACCCCTATTTCACAACGGATTCTGCAGCTGCACTCCGCGCGCTTGAGCTCAACTGCGATGTGCTTCTTAAGGCAACGAATGTCGACGGCATCTACGATAAGGATCCTCGAACGCACAAGAGCGCGAAGCTCTACACGCGCATCGGTTATCAAGACGCTATCGAGCAGCATCTCAACGTCATGGATCAGGCGGCATTTAGCCTGTGTGCCGAGCAGAAGCTTCCTATACGCGTCTTCAACTTCGCGAAGAAGGCGGCTTTACTCCAAGCGGCGCTCGGGGGAAACGTCGGAACGCTGGTAAGCTGAACTACGGTGGGGCGCGCCCTCCGTGTTTTGCATTTGAAGCGAACACCGTTATCCTACCCTCATGCCTACAGATTCACGCATTATCCAGTTTCATCAGTCCGCCGAAAAGATCCTCAGCCATCTCCTCGCCGAGTTCAGCAAGCTTCAGACCGGGCGCGCCTCTGCCGCACTCGTCGAGTCGATCTCCGTCGAGGCGTACGGTCAACGCCAGCCGTTGAAGGCTGTTGCAGGCATCTCCATACAGGACAACAAGACCATTGTCGTTCAGGCTTGGGATCGCTCGATTCTCACCGATATCGAACGAGCGTTGCAATCTGGTGATCTCGGTGCTTCCGTCCAAAATGATGGAACCGTTATCCGCGTTATTCTTCCCCCTATGACGCAAGATCGGCGAGTGCAGCTCAGCAAAGTGGTCTCAAAGCTTTCGGAGGAAGCCCGCATAGCACTCCGTCAGCAGCGTCAGGGGTGTCATGATCTCTTGAAGCAGGAGAAGGATGAGGATGTGCGCGAAACACTTACGAAGGAGCTGCAGAAAGCCGTAGACGACGTGAACGTAAAGATTGACGCTGCTAAGAAGAGTAAGGAGGAGGAATTGATGAAAGTGTGAGGCGCTTGCCGTAGACTGTCGTCATGACGACCCCCCGTATTGCCATCGTTTCGTTCCCCGGAAATAACTGCGAGGTCGAATCCCTTCGCGCTATTTCTCAGTCTGGCATGGAGGCGCTCTTCTTCCGATGGAATGATGACCGTGCAAAACTCAAAGACGTCGATGGCTACTTCATACCCGGAGGTTTCTCCTACGAGGATCGCGGGCGATCGGGTATGGTCGCGGCACGAGATCCGCTTATGGAGTTCATCGGCCAGGAGGCAGATGCAGGGAAGGTCGTCATAGGAAACTGTAACGGTGCTCAGATTCTCATCGAGAGCGGTCTTGTACCTCTCGGGAAACATCTCGACATGTGCCTTGCCCACAACATCATTGATCGGAAGCGCATTGGCTTTATAAGCTCATGGGTCTGGATCACTCCGTCCTGCTCGCAGGAGCGCTGCGCCACATCGCACTGGTCGGGGGTGATGCACGTGCCCATCGCTCACGGTGAGGGGCGCTTCACGACACGCGACCCCGACCTTCTGGAGGAGCTCAAGCGCAATGATCAGATTGCCTTCCGCTACTGCGACGCAAACGGCTCTGTTTCTGAGGATCTGCACTGCACCCCCAATGGTGCTCTGTATGCGATTGCAGGCCTCTGCAATCCTGCCGGGAACGTCGTGGCGCTCATGCCTCACCCTGAGCGCACTCCAATTGGTTTACCGTATTTTCAGTCTCTGAAGCGTTGGATCGAGTCCCGAAGCCATCCTGCGATTTCGCAAAAGCCGCTCAGAGCGGCAGGCGCAGCATTGCCATTGAACGACGCCGCACCTGCTGAAATCGAGCTCTTCATCGATACCGTTATCACAAACAACGAGGAGCGCACCGTGGAGGCGGCTGCTCGGGAAGTCGAGCCTTCGATCCGCATTAAGCAGCTGCGGTACATTCCGCTCAAAGGAGACCCCGCTGCGTATCTCCGTCACGTTGCAAGCTTCAATCCTAATAAGGAAATCGCCTACGTTCGCCGAAGAGGAATGCTCACCCGCTGGAATCCCGATGCGAAGCGCGAGGAGCCCTCGTTGTCGACGCTGCTGAGTGGGCTTGCGCTCGTGCGTCGCGATGAGCCCTTCGAGGGAGAGGAGGACCCGGGAACCTGCTATGTCCTCTCAGGAATCGATGCGACGCGTCCTCTCTCTCCAACGCTCCTCGGAGTCTTATGCAATCCGCATGCGTCGACGCTCGTGCGCATCGTCGCGTAGCGAATATCCTGACTGCTTGAGCTTGCGAATGGCGGACTTCAGGATGTAGAGCGCCTCCTTCCTTGTGGCAACGAGAACATTCATGACGTTCTCCAGGCGGTAGCAGAATCCGTCGCCGTGCCCGGAGAACATCAGCCAGCAGACAGCTTCCGCATGCGTCATATTGGCTCTCCGCGGGATTGCTCTGTAGGGATCGCTGGACATCCCTGGCGGGGCGCACAGCTCGTTTCTAGGTGCGATCATTAGCTCATATTCGAACTCCGACCATACACTTCTGTCAATGTCTTCTGTACCCTGCTGCCGTGCGTCGTCGGATCATCCTCGTTGCCTGGAATATCCGTTCGCTGTGGAATATCGGCGCGCTTTTTCGAAGCGCTGACTGCTTTGCCGTGGAGAAGGTCGTCCTCGCTGGCTACACCGCGTGTCCACCGCGCAGAGAGATTTCCAAGACGGCTCTCGGTGCGGAGGAGTGGATTTCCTGGGAGCAGTGCAGCGATCCAGAGGAGGCGATGCGCGCGCTTGCAGCAGACCACTGGAGGATCATCGCACTCGAGCAGACGCCGCGCTCCGTACCGATCGGCGACTACGCTCCTCCTGAGAAGTGCTGCCTCATCGTCGGGCACGAGATCCTCGGTGTCTCAGGACACATGCTGTCGCTCTGCAATGATGTGGTGGCGATCCCCATGCACGGAAGGAAACACTCCCTCAATGTATCTGTCGCGGCGGGCATAGCACTCGAGCATCTGCGCAGTGCGCTCTAGCGCTTGCGAGCACTGACGGTGACCCGCTCGCAGTTGCGTTGAATGTGTACTCGGATTTTGCCAATGACTACGGCAGCAGTCTCGGGAGCTTCGATCGATGGGTAAAATGTTACTTTTGACGAAATCGGCGGTTCGAGGACTGCTGTGCCGAACGTGCTCCCACGCATGTAAGCGATAAGGCCGTTGATGGCCTGAAGCTGATCTTCCCGAAGACAACTGAGGTAATCACAGGATCGATGGAGGTACACAATTTCTAGTTTGGAGTGTTCCATGGTGCTAAAAAAAGACTCCTACCGCAGGGGAGGAGACGAAGTACATACGTGAATTCTCCTACCTCTGGGAGGCGGCTGCAGCGGCTGCGGCAGCGACGGAGACGAAGATCACGTTTCTACAGTACGTGTATCTACGGGGTAGTGCAAGTTATGCTTTTTCCACGACGACCTTGCCATCCTTCACACCAATCCTCACGACATCCCCTGAGGTAATCTTTCCTTCAATGATCTGCAGAGAAAGCTCGTCGAGAATCTCCGACTGCAGAAGGCGCTTCAGAGGGCGTGCGCCGAATGCAGGATCGTACCCCTCCTCAGCGATGTGGCTTAGGGCCTTCGGTGAGACGTCAATGCGGATGTTTTTCTGCGCAAGCCGCTGCTCGATGCGTTTGAGCTCTAGATTCACGATTGCGGCAATTTCCTTCTGCGTGAGAGGGTCGAACACGACGATGTCGTCGATGCGATTGAGGAACTCCGGTCGGAAGGTAGTGCGCAGAAGCTTCTGCACTTCTCCCTTAGGCGAGAAGACCGCCGAGAGGATGCCCTCCTCGGCCTTGGCCTTCCTCTCTTCCGCAAAGCGCATGATGATATCGCTTCCGAGATTACTCGTCATGATGATGACGGTGTTGCGGAAATCCACTGTTCGCCCCTTGCCGTCCGTAAGACGTCCTTCATCGAGGAGTTGTAGGAGTGTGTTGAAGATTTCAGGGTGAGCCTTTTCGATCTCGTCGAGCAGGATCACCGCGTATGGGTGCCTGCGCACAGCTTCCGTGAGCTGTCCTCCTTCCTCGTACCCAACGTATCCTGGGGGTGCTCCGAGGAGCCTCGCGATAGCGTGCTTTTCTCCGTACTCCGACATATCGATGCGAGCCATCAGACGTTCGTCATTGAAGAGGAATGCCGCGAGCGCCTTACTCACCTCGGTCTTTCCCACGCCTGTGGGCCCGAGGAAGAGAAACGTGCCGATAGGACGGCCTTCCTCCTGGATGCCCGCTCTGTTCCTGCGCACGGCATTGGCAATGGCGGAGAGCGCACGGGTTTGCCCAATGACGCGCTTGCCGAGCTCGGCTTCGAGGTGAGTGAGCTTCTCGCTCTCTTCAGAAAGGAGGCGCGCAGTGGGTATCCCCGTCCACCGTGCAACGACTTTGGCGATATCTTCCTCGGTCACCTCTTCCTTGAGTATCCCGCCGCTTTTCTGTAGCGTAGCAAGCTTCCTCTGCGCCTGTGCAATGGCTTTCTCGGCCTCGGGAATCTTTCCATAGCGAATTTCCGCAACGCGGGCGAGGTTGCCCTGCCGCTCTGCCGACTGTGCTTCAGCCTTGAGAGCATCAATTGTTTTTCCCGATTCCTTGATCACGGTGACGACTTCGCGCTCGCTCTTCCATTGCCGTTCAAGGGTTTTCTGCTGATCAGAAAGGCCGGAAAGCTCGCATTCAATATCCTTGAGCCTCCTTGCAGAGACGTCATCCTTCTCCTTCTTTAGGGCTTCGCGCTCCACAGTACGCTCTCGCATGAGACGCTCGATGCGATCGAGCTCACCAGGCTTACTGTCCATGTCGATTCTGAGCGTCGACGCCGCCTCATCCATGAGGTCGATTGCCTTGTCGGGTAGGTAGCGGTCGCTGATGTAGCGATCGGAAAGCTGGACTGCAGCAACTACTGCCGCATCAGCAATCCGTACGCCGTGATGCACTTCATACTTTTCCTTGATCCCGCGGAGGATGGAGATCGCATCCTTGGTGGATGGGGGATCGACCATGACTGGCTGAAACCTGCGTTCGAGTGCCGCGTCTTTTTCGATGTGCAGGCGGTACTCCTTCACGGTCGTCGCGCCGATCGTCCTCAGCCTGCCACGCGCAAGTGCGGGCTTGAGCAGATTTCCGGCATCCACAGCACCCTCGGCTCCACCTGCGCCGACGATCGTATGGAGTTCATCAATGAAGAGGATGATCTCTCCGTCACTGCCTTCGACTTCGCGAATGAGCGCCTTCAGGCGATCTTCGAACTCTCCGCGAAACTTGCTGCCCGCGAGCATAGCTCCGAGATCGAGGGTGAGCAGACGCTTGCTCTTCATGCTATCGGGAACATCGCCGTCGACAATCTTCTTGCCGAGTCCCTCCACGATTGCGGTTTTTCCGGTTCCAGGCTCGCCGACGAGGACAGGATTATTTTTTGTTCTTCGAGAAAGAATCTGCAGTACTCTGCGTATCTCGTCATTCCTGCCGATCACAGGATCGATCTTGCCTTGTCGCGCAAGCGCTGTGACGTCGACGCAGTACTTCTGCAGCACATTCGCTGTAGGATCCTGATCCTGCTCTGTGGCGTGGGAGGAGTCCATTATCACTCTATAGTGTAGAGTGATAGCATGCACAATGCAAGTCCTCGACGGTTCTCTCGACCTTGCTACTATTTCCCCGTGCCCATCGAGCTCACTCCCACACAGCTACAGCTTGCGACCACGCTTTCAAAGCATGCACAGGATGCCTGTGATCTTGTGGGCCTGAAGCATCAGAAGTGCGATCCGCAGCATTTCTACCTTACCGTGCTCAGGTACTACGGTCGTGTGCAGGGTATGACTGCAGAGATGGATCGGTGCATCGAGTGGTGTATGAGTAAAGGGAAGCTCGTCTTCACAGCGCAGCGCTTCGGTAAGTGGTGTGCGAACAAGGTAAAGTGGGACAAGGAGGACGAACTCAAAAAGCAAAATGCTGCCTCTATGGAAAAGGAAAAAGCCTTCGCGCGACATCCGGTGTAGTGGATTGAGATTGGTACCTGAGCTCTAGCTCTGAGCCTAATGCATCTGTAGACTTGGATAAATTGGGGCGTAGCCCTGCCTGCCGGTAGGCAGGCCTGCCTACCGTAGGTAGGTCAGTTGGATCGAGTACGCCGCAGGCGTACGAGTCATACGATAAGCGCCTGCGCTCTAGCCCAAAACGTTTTGCATCGGTACGCTGACATCATCGGGGCGTAGCTCAGTTGGATCGAGTACGCCGCAGGCGTACGAGTCATACGATAAGCGCCTGCGCTCTAGCCCAAAACGTTTTGCATCGGTACGCTGACATCATCGGGGCGTAGCTCAGTTGGATCGAGTACGCCGCA
>Ga0194131_10000150_pt1 | contig 109136 bp, 77 predicted proteins | sample TA2KigO120mmetaG_FD_148631 | JGI IMG/M metagenome (GOLD analysis project Ga0194131, IMG submission 148631) | Freshwater microbial communities from Lake Tanganyika, Tanzania - TA2015053 Kigoma Offshore 120m | ecosystem: Environmental > Aquatic > Freshwater > Lake | place: Tanzania: Lake... | reverse complement strand
CCCCGCTGATCGCGTCCAGGATCGCCCGGTAGTAGCGGATCGCCCGCTCCAACTCCTGGGTGAGTTCGTCCAAATGCCATCGTTGCTCGTCGGTGAGCGTGTTCGTTTCCTTTTCCATGCCCCAAACGCTACCGCCGATCCTTGCGGGTTGCAACCCGCAAGAAGTGGCACAAGTCACCCCCTTGCGGGTTGCAAGGTGCCCGTGCGCGCCGTAGCGTGACGCCCATGGAAAACCCGCACCGATACCTGTGGCCCAACATGACGCCCTACGAGGTCCTGCGATACGCGCGCGACAACGACCACCTCGTCGAAATCCAGACGGACGCCGCCGTCTACGAGGACTGCGAGGTCACCTCGCTCGCCGAAGGCGCGGTGCAGTTCGCCACGGCCGCGAGTTGGACGGACTACCGCACGGTCGTGGTCTACGCCGACCTCGCGCAAATCCGAAAAGCGACGTTCGCGTCATGAAAACGATCGCGAAAAAGAGCGACCAGGCCATGTTGCACGGCGCCTTCAAGGAAATGCGCAAGAACGGATTCAAGGCGATTCTCGGGGTTCCCGGATGCTGCCGATCGTGCATCTGGTACGAGATGACCCAGGTCGGAACCAAGCCTTGGGCCGACGTGCCTGTCGTGTGGTTCTACAACGGCCAGGGCAACGCTCTCAGATACGACCTGGACGACAACGTCAAGAGCCACTCGGCCATCTACCTCAACCACAACTCGTCGAAGTTCCCCGACGAGATCGCCGCCTGCGCGGGCATCCTCGCCGACCACGGTCTGAACGTGGAGTGGGACGGTAACCCGAATAATTGCATCAAGGTGGTCTTCTAATGCCGAACTGGGTCCACACCTCAATGATCGTCAAGGGCGACAAGCGATCGATCGATCGCTTCCGGAAGAAAGCCGCCAAATCGTACACGACCCGCCACACCGGAGTCTCCGGCGAGAACGGCGAGTACGACGCCGACGCGATCAACGTCGTCGAATGGAAGCAACCGCTGTCGTTCTGGAACTTCGTCGAACCGAAGGACAAGGACGCCTACTTCGACGACAAGGTGAGGGACGACGAGCACGACGAAATGACCTTCGAGGAGCGGATGGAACACGACAGCAAGTTCTCCGACAACTGGTACGACTGGAACATTCGCAACTGGGGCACGAAGTGGGATGCCTGCGAATGCAAACTCCTCGAAGACACCGATCGCGCGCTCACCTACGAGTTCAACACGGCTTGGGCTCCCGCGAAAAAGGCGTTCAAGGCGATGGTGGAACAGCACCCGAGTCTGCGGTTCGAGTTTTACAACGAGGAAGAGCAGGGCTGGGGCGTCGTCTACGAGGGCAAGAAAGGCAAGCTGAAAGAAGTCGCGTCGTGGGGCATCCCCGAGGAGGACTCGCAATGACCGTCGAGCACTACTTCGTCGTCAAGTGGACCGAGCGGGACGGCTTCGTCCTGGACGACGAGACCCTCATGATCCGCTTCGACGACCGACCCCTCTACGAGGTCGAGTCGATCTACCACGACGGGGTCATGGGCGAGGACGGATGGCTCCGCGTCCCCAAGAAGGGTAAGGTCGCCGATCGGGACGCCGACCTGGGCCGACGCCTGCGCCGCATGCTCTCGACGAAGAGGAAGCGCGGGAGGAGGAAGTGAGGACGGAAACCGAGCTCGAAAAGTTCCTCCGGCATCACATGGACGGAATGGGGACGCTCTCCGATCTACGGATCGAGTACGGCAAGACGAGCCCGATGACTCCGTATCTCGCCGAAGCGGACGGACTCCCGACCCAAAAAACCTTGGAAGCCCATCGGACCCTGGAAAGGATCGACGCGAGTAAGGGGCTGCAAGGTCGCCGAGGCGCGGTTTGGACGGTGTACGAGGAGACCGAGGATTCCGGGATCACGCACAAGGGCAGGAGGTACGCCCGCAACTCGCTGAAACTGTACGTCGGCGGCAGGACGAAAATCCTCGGATGGATCGTCTCCGAAGACGGCTCGGGCGTGTTCGCCAAAACCTACTTGATCGAGGACGGAGAGACGATATGAGCACGGTGTCGGATGACACTCCGTTGGACGTTGCAAGACGACAAGAAAACGGATAGCTTCAAAGCCAAGGAGGAATCATGCCCGTAAACAAGAAGAAAAAGAAGAAGACCAACAAGACCGAGAAGCTCGTGCGCAAGGTCGCGAGGTTGGAGAACGACTTCGCCCAGATCATGAGGTCGTTGCAGAACAACAGCCAACCGATCGTGAAGAACAAGCCGTACAACACCTACCTGGCTACGGTGTCGTTCTCGGCCGACCGCCGCCTCACCCAGGAGGAAATCGACAGGCTCGTCTGCGCCATCCACGTACAGGTGGAGGATCCAGCCGGCCCGGACGGCGAGAAGCGCGCCGAATTCTCGGTGGCCGACGTCAAGACGATGATCAAGCGGACCCGCAAGATCAACCGCAGGAAGAGGTCGTAATGGACTTGATGACGTGGTTCGTTTTCCTGACCGCACTGGGGGTCGTATGGTTCAGCTGAACAAACTCATCAAAAAACCCAAGACCTACACCGCCAAGGAGAAGCGCAACCACCGATCGTTGGTCGGACGCAAAGGCGTCTACGTGGTGGACGACATGGGATTCCCGGTGACCATTCTCGACGAGAGATTCAGGTACGGCAGGCTCGACGTCAAGATCGGCCCGCTCAACGGTCACGGCGAACAGTGGGTGGAATTCCACAAGGTGGCCGTAAAAGTCGGCTAACCGCTCTTCGAACGCTTTCGCGCGATTGACGCGCGTCGAGTCGACTCTTTTCGAAAGGAAGGATAGGTTCGGCGCGCTTTTTTCGTTTTAAGGCGCTCTTCGATCTACCTTTTCGCCTCCCGTGGCGCTCCCGCGCGGACTTTCGCTCCGTAGTCCAGAAGCCTCGACTACCGAAAAAGGTCGGAAGTCCAAGCCTCGGTTGACCCCTGGACTCGTGAGCGATTTCACTTACTCTTGGACTTCGGAGCGCGCGCCGGGGTCGTTTGGCAATCGGGGACGACGGTGGCGGATGACCAGATCGATCGAGAGCCCTCGGCTAAAGGGGACGACGGTGGCGGATGAACGGCGAGTCGCCACCCGGGAAGAAAGGAGAAAAGACCCGGGTGACGACCCAATCCGCTCCGACAAGGGGGGTCAATACGGAGCGGGAAAATTGTAGACCATCGGCGGGTGCCGGCACCGGAACCCCCGGAGTAGGGCGGACAAGGATACTTGACGTGCGTACGGGTTTCGCGCTAGAAAACTTCGTAAAAAGTTAGTCGTGATGCCTACCCGTCTTCGTGGACGACGAAGCGATCGGGTCGGTAAGTTGTCGTACTGGAACGACGAACCGTCGTTCCGATACGACGCTAAGGGTCTCGATTACGAGAGACGTTTAGCAAATACAACTTATGGTACGTATTCTCTACAAGGGGTTCGTACGAGGCGTTCGTAAGAGACGAGTGGGGGTCCGTGCTTAATTCGGCCGATTCCCCTTGATTTATCGCGTCCGATGGCGTATGATCGAATCGTGCAGGGGGTATTGTTCGTGACGGAACCGAAACCTAGGAGAAACCACGCGCAACGGAAGTACGCGCGGCGCAGGAAGAAGATCGAACTGGCGAATCGGGACGACGTCGATTTCGTGTGGAACGAGTGGGTCCGGATACATCGCCCCGGTCAGGAGAACAGGGTCAAACTCACCGAGGAGCGCCGGGAAAGAATCTCGTGGGCCGTGGTCACTTACGGAGTCGATGCGTGCGTAGAAGCGATAGAGGGTTGCAAGCTCAGTCCGTTCCACCAGGGCGACAACGATCGCCGGCGTAAGTACGACGACGTGGAGCTCATACTGCGCGACGCGGCCAAAATAGAGCGGTTCTGCGAAATAGCGAGAGAGAACCGATCCCGACCGAAGGGAGCCGACTTCTAGTGGACTCCGACTCGGCCGGCAAAGTAGTCGTGGCTTTCTACAACGCCTGGAACGAACGCATCCCCAAAGGATCCGACTGGGACGAGTTACTCTCCACCTGGAGTCGTTTCTTGTCCGACGTATCCGTGGAGGAGGCTCGCCACGCCTATAGAACCCTCGTGGCGCAGGACGCCTCGTGGCTCCCCAGACCCGGCACCGTCCGCAGACTGGCGCTATCGACCAGACCGGGGAGACCGCCGAAGGAATGGGAGGCGTGGGCTCAGCTCCGCAGGATATCCGAGGCTTCCCACTCGGGGGTCGGATCCTCCGAGAAGATGCACCCCGTAGTGGCCGAAACGCTCGCCGCGCTGGGCGGTCGCAACGCCCTGGAACTGCACACCAACGGCGATCGCGAGCTCTTCTTCCGCGCCTATCGCGAGAATCTCGCCGCGTGGGAGACCGAGAACTACGGTCTTCCCGGTAAGGAAAGGGAATAGTAGTAGCGTTTTCCGCGTGAATAGACGCGGAGGAAGACCGGCGAAGAGGGCCGTAGGCGAGGATTGTACCCTCACTCTGAGAGTTCCGTCCTGGTTCAAGAACCATCTCATCGACGTGTCGGAGGGATACGATATGTCGATCACCGAGTATCTCAGGACGCTGGTACTGAGGGATGCCCCACCGACCGACTCCGCCTAGGAGCGACGACGAGCTCCACCAGATCTGCGTGCGGATCCCGGGCTGGCTGAAGGGAAGGATGCTCGCCGTATGCGAGCGGGACGGCGTCTCGATCAACGCCTTCGTCTCCAACGCGATCAGGGAAGCCGAGAGGGCCGACCGCGGTCTACCGTCCCCGCCGGAGGGCCGTTACAATCCGACGATAGCCGAGGTACTCGCCGCCTACGCCACCGGGGACAAACTCGTAAGACCCTGCGGGAGAATCAAATGCGATCAGAGGATCGTAAGTCTGGACGGATACGAGTTCTGCGACGAGTGCGGAATCAGAGTCGGATAAATCGGGACGCGCACGCGTAGTTCTATTTTTTTTAGTCTCGTATAAATTAGTCCGCGCACGCGTGGCTACAATTTTTTTTTTCGCCGCTTTAGGCTGGCCGCTTTCTCTCTCCCGCCGATCCGAACAAATACAAAATCCTGGCTCGAGGCTCGCACCGGCTTCGCGGCCGCTCACGTGGGTATTCCGGCGGCCCTCCTGCGTTCGTATAGCGGAGCGGCGATCTCCCGTTCGCTCAGCGACGCGGCGACCGACGGATCGGGATGCGGCACCCAGGTCCTCGTCGCCTCGTCCCAGCGATACCAACCGGCGTATTCGTCGCCGTCGTCCCCGGCGCTCCTTTCTCGCTTCGGGGTGGAGAGCGAGTCGTTCATTCTCCCCACATCTGGCTGAGCGTCGGTCTCGTCGGGGAGATCTTCCTTCGTTTCTGCTCGGCGGCCAGTTGTCTGCTCGTCAATCCCGCCCACACGCCGTGCATGTCGGCGGCCGGGAACTCCAGCGCGTACTCCAGGCACTGCGGTTGAACGGTGCAATTGGCGCACATCTCGCGAGCCTCCTGAATGTAGCTAATATCCTTATGCCCCTTGGGAAACATCTTGTCAGTTTCCCCCCTGCACCTGGCCCTCGCCATCCACTCGTATCTTGGCATATCGAGCGTCTTCGGCGCGCTCGCCGGTTTCTTGGACGCGGTTTTGGTCGGCCGCTTACCCTCTCGCTTGACCATGTTTTTCCCTCCGCGCACAACTTACCGGAGGACTATCGGGTAATCGCTACCTTACGATCTGGCTATTTTTTTCTGGCTTTTCGCGAAGAGCCTTTTTTACCGCCGCTACTTTTATTACGCTCCTTGGCGTACTGCGCCGACACGTGGAACGGAGCCCCGGTCCCCGGATCGAACTTGCTCGCCACCGACAACGCCTTGAGTACCGAGTTGCGGGCGGTGAGCACCGATCTTCCCCATCCGGTGGCCGTCAGGGCTCCCAGCGCGTAGCGCGATCCGCTACCGATCGAGTACAGACCGGAAGACTCGCTGATCCAGCTGTAGTCGCCGTCCACGCCGTAGATCCTGCCGTTCACCGCGGCTATCAGCTCGCTCTCGAACTCGCACTTGCCCGGGGACTCCTTGTGGATCGGGGCGTAGCCGGATCTTTCCATGACCTCCCTGAGGGAGGGTATGAAGTCGGTGGAGACGAACTTATCCAGCGCCGCGCCGACGAGCGTCGGTCTGGGGACGGGCGGGGTGAAGTTGTGGGAGAGGATGTTGATCGCCCTCAGGTCTCCCGCCGCTCCGACGAGCCAGGGTCCGTTCTGGACGACCTTCTTCTGGCTGTCCGACAGTACGTGGGTCTCGGAGTCCCCGTCGTCGGAGGTATTGGAGATGCGCGAGTCCCACCCGATGACGCACCATCCTTCTCCCTGTACCCCTATTATCGTCGTCATTCTCGGTCTTCTTCCCGTCGTAGGGTGGGTTTATCCGAGCCCCGCAAACCATGGAGGGAATTCAGCGACTCACGCCGTCTCGTAACGGATGCCTGAGCGAGTACGGGCCTTTTCATGAAGGCTATTTTACAACGGGAAATTTGACTTTTCTTGCGTCATACTCCACTCCACGGAACCTGGTCCAACCGTCGTATATCGTCGCCACCTCGTACGTGAACAAATCCTTGCCGGTGTCCTCGTAGGTCACGAGCCCGACCCCCTGTTGCCAGTCCTCCACGACCGTTTTGGGGCGCCCCCAGGCGTCCACCCCGCCCTTGGTGGAGGGCACGGCGCCGTCTATTCGGGCTAGAGTGCCGGGGCTCGCCGCCATGATCGTCCTAGCCCCGTCCCAGTCACGACGAGTTCGGTAAGCTAGCTCTATCCTGTGAATGTGCCCGTAGATGACCGACATCTTTTGCTCGTTGAGGTAGATGTGAGCGGTGGAACCCTTGGAACGAACCCTGTTGCCGTGGATGCACGCCAACTGCTTATTGACGAGATAGTAGCCGGCAGGATATCCGCTCTCGAAATTGATGCCATACTCCTCCATCCTGCACAAGGAGGGAACGGACATGTCCGGCCACGCCTTAGGCGTGTTCCCCTTGGTGATGCCGAACGCCGCCTTTGCGTTGTCGAGGATGTAGTTGGTTAGTCGCTCTTCGTGGTTGCCGGCGAGCCATACGATCTTCGCTTTCGGTGCCGCTTGTCTTAGTTCGGCGCAAAGCGTCGTAGCCCTGTCCACCGAAGCCTGCGTAGTGAGGGCGAAAGCGGGACTGAGCCTGTACTTGCCGAACTCCGGGAGATCCAGGTTGTCGCCGAGGAGAATTATCTGCGTCGGTTGTATATCGCGCACCATCGCCATCGCTATAGCGATAGCTCTCTCGTCGTGCGTGGCGACGAGTTCCCCGTCCTCGTTGCGGAAATAACCGATTTGTATATCGGGTACGATGATCGCCGTTTTCCCGCCGGTTTTTACGATTGGTTTAACCGTTGACTTTTGTATTTGCACCGAGGGTCCCGGCTTGGGGAGCTCCCACTTCGGACCCTCTTCCCAAGCCGGGGAAAACTGGATCGCCTGCAGGTCGTGCACCTGGAAGTCGCCTTCGGCGTCCTTGGTTACCTGCTGATAAATCGATACCTTTTTGATCGACCCGATGTCGGCGAGGTCTATGCCCTTGGCCCTTATCATCTGCTCTATGGCGTTGAGAACCTTCTTGGATTTGACTTCGTTCTCGGCTTTTTCCTTCATTCTCTTGACGCCGGCCGACAGTCTCTCGCTGTCGGTTTTTTTGATCTCCACTAGCCCTCCCGATGTGATTTATTGTTTGAATTTCTCGTCTAATCCGCACCTGTCCTCGTGGGCGCAGGAGCAAACCCTCGCCCTATAGTCGTAGATGGTTTGACGAGCCACCCTGATTCCCGATACCCGCATCTCCCGTATTATGTCGCTGGTCGTGGTCACGTTGTCGTTGAGCACGTCGTACAGGCATTTACCCGTTTCGTCGTCGAGTTTTTGAAGAAGCTTCGCCATCGGACACACGATGTGTTGGTTTTCCATTTCGGATTTCGTTTTGATTTTTCTGAGCCTTTGGGCGAGTCGATCTATGTTCCGGTCTATCTTCAGCGTCTTTTTTGAGTCTTTGGCCACGTCTCCTCCTAGGCGAACAACCTTATACCACGGAGAGGGGTTCGCGCAATAGGATAGGGCGGTGGCTCCCAGGGAATACAGAAAGCACTCCATAGACGACGCTTTGAAGAAGGCGATCGCCGAAAGCGTAGGAGGCGAGGAAGGGGCCGCCGAAATAGCCGACAAGGTGATGAGGCAACTGGACAGACATCGCTTGCTTTATTACTCGGGACACGACGAGATAAGCCTTCTTAGCGCCGCGGGTAGGCTCCTGGTGGCGGTCGCCGAGACTCCGGAATCCACGCAGAGGTCGCTGGCGGTCTTCCTGGGGGTGAGCGAGGGGGCGATACGAAAGTCGGTCGATCAGCTCGTCGCCGCCGGGTTGCTAGCAAAGACAAAAGTCAAGAACCGAAACATTCTCGTGATCGTCCCGGAAAAGGTCGCCGAGACGAGCGATATCAGGAGATTCGGGGCGCTTCTCAGGATGCTGGGGGTCGGGAAAGAGGAAGACCTTTTCTGATATCGGTGGGGATGCTCGTCTCTCGGTAACGCTCCAATTTCGGCTACCCGATCACTACCGTTTCGGGGTTCCAAACGCAATAAACGCAAGTGAAAGGCTTCACGAGACGCCGAGGACGGGAAAGGCGCCGCCCCCGACGTCTCACCCATATCTGACGACGTAAACGGACGAACGTTCGGTAAAAGTGACGTGACTCATGTCATATCAATTTCTGCGTAGGTATTTACAAAAAACTTCGGTTTGGGGTTGCAATACCAAGGATGACTCGCTAGCGTGTCCCACAAGTTATCCATCTAGTTACTAAGGAGCAATCATGAACGACAAACGCAAGAAACCGACAAGCGCGGCCCAGGCCGCCATCGCTTTCGCCGAAGCCAAAACTTCGTACGACATCGCCAGCAAGGCGAAGAAGATCGCCGAGCAGGACTTCATCGAGGCCTGCACCAAGGAGGGTCTCGAGTCGGTCATCACAGGTCAGGGGGACGACAGCCGCAAGGTCTACATCCGCCGTACCGTGCGTACCAAAATCATCCTCGACAAGCTGCGTAAGCTCGTCAAGCCCGCCGTGCTGAAGAAGCTCGTGGTGGAGGAGGTGGATCAGAAGCTGGTCGCCAGCGCCGTATCCATGAATCTCGTCTCGCAGGCGGTGGTGGATCAAGCCACCGAAGTGACCCCGGTCGTGTCGGTGATGATTTCCGACGTGAAGGCCGTGAACGCCTAATGACCGCCACGCTTGCGCCGGTAGTCGGTCTACCGCTCGAGAAACAACGAGCGACGGTGGTGCATTGCACCGCCGTCGGGAGCGGATGGGTGGTGCTGGCTCAGCGCTGGAACGATTTCACCCCCTACGTCGTGTGGAACTGCCGCAACGAAAGCTCGGAAACGGGCGAAAAATTTCTCTCCTGCCATCGGGGGAGTTACTTCTTCGAACAAGAGTTCGGGGATGCCATCAACGAATACGCCAAACGAGGAGGCGCGATATGAAAATTGACAAGAAGAGACTGGAGCGAGCCGAGAGCATCGTCTCCGAACGACTAAGGAACGCCAGGTTGAAGTCTGGCTTCAGCCAGGAGGGCCTCGCCGGCGCCGCCGGCATTGACCGCAAGACGGTCAACCGCATCGAGAACGGTCATTTCTCTCCGTCCATGGACACCCTCGTCAGGCTGTGCGCCGTGATGAACATCAAGGTCTCCGCCGTAACCAAGGGAATCTAATGGACTGGGTGATCTTCCTGTTCGCCTTGGCGACGATTTGGTTCGCCTAAGTACCCTTCCTGGCGCGTTTGGCTCCCCCTAGCGACGCCTGGGATGAGTCGGTCCCCGGATCCCTCCCTCCCAAGCAAGGTCTCGGGGACCGATTTCATCTTACATCAACGTAATGAGGACGTCATGAACGATGAACATCAAGAACCCGTCGTCGTGACGGTACTTTTGAGACCGAGCTGGTCGTCCAACCCTCCCTACTTCGCCAGGTTGTCGCGCGGCGAAAACGTCGTCGTGGATTGTCACCACAGCCACAAGCGAGCCGACCTGGCCGAGAAGTGCGGGATCAAGTTGCTGAAGGAACTAAACGATGGTATGATTACATAGCAATTTCAAGGGGCTGACAGGTTTCGACGATCGGTCTGTCCGGAGAAGGCGCGACCCGAGTTGCTCAGACTCGCAAAACAGGGCAACCAAACAACTGCCAACAAGCAGTTCGCTCTCGCCGCCTAATTCATTAGGCGTCGGAGAGCACTCGTGAGCCGCAAGGTCGCACGGGGCCGATCCACCGCAGCCCGGCAACAGAAGCGGGGATGACGACGAGAAAGACCGTTGACCTCGGGGAACGAAAGCCCGACGACATCTCGGAAAGACGAGACGCGACTCGGGCGACCGGGTAGCCGACCCGTCGGCGACGTAGCGTCAGCGTCGAAACGGGAACGGTCGTAGCGATTTCCTCGGTATCCGCTCGGACGGGGGTTCGATTCCCCCCAGCTCCACTATTCGTTTTCGTGCATTTCGTCGTAGTACACCATCGCCTGTCTCAGCCAATCGTGAGCCATTCCGAGGGCGTGAAGAAACTCGTCTTCTTTTCCGCCGTCGCTGTTGGGGTGTAGTGGCGAATACGGACCGAACTCCGACGCGAACCAGTGATGTTCGCAGACGATGTTGTTGATCTTCTTTTCTGCTTCGTCCAATTCCGATTTGACGAAAGCCGGATCAAGGCTGTTCTCGTCCTTCATCACGAAAGGAAGATACTCTTGAACCTTTCGTCGTCCCAGACGTGAGAAAAAATGAATTTCACGTAGGCGTTTCCGTCTTCGTCGATTTGAGTTACCTTCGCCCCCGTGAGCTCTACCAATTGGTCGGCGACGACGGCGAGCTTGTCGAGTAGCTCCTCGTTCTTGTCGTCCGATTCGTTGGCATCGAAGGAGAGGTCGAACAGCGCATCCTGCAACTGTCTAACGAGTATGATTCTTGCGTTTTCTGGGGTTCTTTCTATTGGCATTGACACATCCTAGTACTTGTGGTATGCTGCAAGTGGCGAAATCAACCGACACAAGGAGGATACTAACATGTCACTAGCGCCAGTAACAATCATCGGCAATCTCACGGGGGATCCCGAAGTGAAATACTTCGATTCCGGCTCCGCCAAGCTCACCTTTTCGGTGGCCGTAAATCACTATTGGACGGACTCCAAGGGAGAAAAGCAGGAGAAAACCTCGTTCTTCAACGTGGTCGCCTGGAGGAACCTGGCCGAGGACGGCGCCGCCGTGCTCGTCAAGGGAGTGCGCGTCACCGTGAGCGGTCGCCTCGAGCAGGAGAGCTGGGACGACAAGGAGACCGGCAAGAAGCGTTCGGCCGTGCACGTGCTCGCCGACGAAATCGGTATCTCCGTGCGATCGATAGACAAGTTCGAGCGTAAGCAACGCCAGCAGGGCGATGGCAACGGCAAGGAACAGTCTCGTTCGAAGCCGCAAACCAAGCAGACGGCGCGGGTCGGCGGCGGATCACAGGAGGCGTTCGAAGGGCAAGATCCCTTCTGACCCTCACTTTCGGCAGTCTCTTCGCTGGCGTCGGTGGTTTCGATCTCGGATTCGAAGCCGCCGGCTGGCGTTGCCGATGGCAAGCCGAATGGGACGAGCAGTGCCAACGGATTCTCCGGAAACACTGGCCCGACATCCCGAAGTACTACGACGTAAAGGACGTCGACGGAAAGGTTCTAGAACCGGTCGATGCGATCAATTTCGGGTCGCCGTGTCAGGATCTTTCCGTCGCCGGGAAGAGAGCCGGTCTCACCGGTTCTCGATCCGGCTTATTTCACGAAGCAATGCGGATAATCAGGGAGATGCGCGATGCAACAAACGGATCTTTTCCAAGACTCGCAATTTGGGAGAACGTCCCAGGAGCCCTCAACTCCAACAAAGGCGCTGACTTCGGGGTCGTCCTCGACGAAATGGCTGACGCAGGGGCTGTGGCTGTCGAGTGGGCAGTCCTGGATGCGCAACACTTCGGAGTCCCCCAGCGACGTAGAAGGGTCTTCGTGTGTGCTCTCTTCGATACTGGCGCCGCAGGAAGAAGTACCTTCCCGGTATTACTTGTCGGCCAGGGCGTGCGCAGGAATTCTAAGAAGGGCGCTAAGAAGAAACAAAATTCTCCCGGAGAGACTGAAGTCGGCGCTTCAAGCGGTGGTGGACAAGAACCCGGATTGGGACAAGAACGACTCGACTTCGGAGACGGCGTAGGGACTTTCACCGCCACGAGCTTCGCCAAATACGTTGAGGGAGTCGGCACTCTTCGGGCGGCCGGCGGCGATCTCGGTGGCGGGAGCGAAACTATCGTCGTTTCCGAAGACGGGCCGATGGTTTTTCATCCGCACAGGCAGGACGGCGTGAGAATGCAGGGAGAAACGGTCAACACTCTTACCGCGTTCATGGGCACCGGAGGTCTCAACACCCCAATGGTCGCTCAGGCGATAGGTTTTTCCCATACGCAATGTCTGGACGCGCAACCATCCGAGGTCGCCTTCCCGACGCTCAGGACGGGCGGAGCCGGCCACGCCGTGGCTCACCCGGACATGAACGACGGTCTGGCGATGACGCTGAGATCCGGGGGCGACGGCGGAGTCCCCTCGTCGAGGGGGGAAAATTTGGTCATCGAACGCAGCGTCGTCGCTTTCCCGATACAAGACGGTAGGGAAATGGAGAAACACCAGAACGGTCTCGGAGTCGGCGACGAAGACGCTCCTTCGTACACGCTGGATCAAACGGGGGCGCAATCCGTGGCGTACGGAATCCAGGGGAACGTCATCGGCCGACAGGATCACAACGGTCCAGCCGGAAAGGGTCACACCAACGAAGGCGATCCGATGTTCACCCTCACCTCCACCGACGTTCATGCCATCGCTTACGACGAATACAACGACAGATTGGTGGACGGACAAATTCATCACTCGCTTCGCTCCGGCACCAAGCAATCCAACGGCGTAGTTCAAAACATGGTCGTGAGAAGATTGATGCCGTCGGAATGCGAGGCGCTGATGGGTTGGCCCAAGGATCACACGAGATGGACGGACGACGGAGAAGAGTTGAGTGACACCCATAGATACAAGCAATGCGGCAACGGGGTCGCTTCCCCGGTCGCGGAATGGATAGCGAAGCAATATGCCGCGATACTCTCCAACTGACCAAATCCGAGGTTCGTGGCAGGAGTCCGCCTACCTGGCTCTCGCGGAGTTTTTGCCCGAATCGAACTCCCAGTATTCCTGTAAGGGGTGGTCGTTGTCGCACTGGTTGACGAGGATGGAGTACTCCGGAGAGGACGTCGCCGAGCGACTCGGGAGACTCAGGAAGTCCGTGGACAAACTGATCGCCACGCAGTTCTCCGACGACGGCTCAAGTTTGGAACGCCGCGAAAACGATTCCGAACAAATTTCTCAGTTATGGCAAAGCGTCGGGATTTTCGGACACGAATTCGGTCTCATCGCTTGCTACAGGAACGGATTGGAGAGCGACAAAGTCCTTTCCGAGATCCACAACGTGCTCGTCAAAAAACAGAAGGATTACGGTCACGGCAACATATCCAGATTCGGACGAATCGGTCTCATCATCAGGATGCAGGACAAGGTCGCAAGGTTGGAAAACCTCATTTCGAAGGGCGTCGCCGACGAAGAAGCCGAAAACGAGTCCATCTACGACAGCGTCGTGGACGTCATGGGCTACTCGGCGCTAGGGATCATGTGGGAGCGCGGAGAGTTCCTGAGACAACTGTCGGCTCAGTGAGCCGACTACGGCGCGACCATCCAATACGGCGGGCGACCGTACGCACCGTAGATTTTTTCTCCCAGCGCCTGTCTACTCGTCGCCCCGACGATCGTATCGGCGAGTTTCTTTTCCTTGAAGAACAGAAGCGTCGGAATGCTCATGACGTTGAACCTTTTGGCCAAATCCGGAAGTTCGTCGACGTTCAGCTTGTAAAAGAGGATATGCGGATTCCACTCGGACAACTCCAGCAACATCGGTGCGACGACGGCGCACGGACCGCACCACTCCGCCCATACGTCCACGACGACGTTCAGACCCGAGTTTATGGCATCGTCAAGCATCTCGGAATCTGTAATTTCGTGTACGATCCGCATGTCTAAATTCTAGTGTTTTGGGGTTGTTTTCGGCGTACGGGAGGGGTAGTGTTGTTGCTACTCATAAGGAGCTAATTATCATGTTTTTCGTACCCGGTCAATCGTGGCGCAAGAAAGCCAATTGCGCCGACACCCCGAAAGTGTCCTTTTTCCCAGCCAACAAGCATTCCGTGAAAGGCGCCCTCGCCCTGTGTAGCGCTTGCGTAGTTAGGGAGGAGTGTTTGAAATACGCGTTGGACAACGAGATTCTCTACGGTATTTGGGGTGGAACCACGGAAAATCAGCGCCGCAAAATCAGATCCAAAAACAAGGTCGTCGCGTGAACCAGAAACTCATAGATCTCGGCGACGATCATCTATTTCTCGTTTTCCCGTACGAGAAGGACGACGTTGAAGCGATCAAAAAAATCAAAGGCGCAAAATGGGACAAGCTGGGCAAAATATGGAGAATTCCAGTCACTTCCATAGTCGAAGCCAGAGAATTCGCCATGGCGAGGGGTTTTCGCATGACCGCCGCCGTGGCCAGATTCGACGCTCCGAAAAAATTGCACGATCCGAGCGGAATAACGTTCGGCGAGGAGTGGATACATATTGACGTCGGTTTCGACGAGGTGAAGGTTCGCCACATCAAGAAGATACCCGGGGTTACCTGGGACAAACAGACCAAGGCTTGGCGAGCCCCGAAAAGTTCCGTGCGCGAGGTCGTCGGTTGGGCGGACTCGCACAAAATTTCCGTTCCGGACTCGCTCAGGAGCGAGGTGGGTAGGTTGTTCGAAAAGAGCAAAGCCATGCGTGAGGCTTCGCGCGCCGAGAGCTCGGACATAGAGATAGAAAAGATCGTCGGGAATCTGATGCCGTACCAGCGAGCCGGCGTGGCGTACGCGGTAAACGCCAGAAGGTGTTTCATCGCCGACGACATGGGTCTCGGAAAGACTTTGCAGGCGATAGCCAGCTTGGAGTACCACGAACAAAACGGCGGGGTCGCCTATCCTGTCGTGGTCGCCTGTCCCCCGAACCTGGTTCTGAACTGGAAAGCCGAGTTCTCTAGGTGGGCTCCGCACAGAACGATATCCGTCGTCACGGATAGAAAGAATTTCCCCGTCGACGAGCGACACGACGTACTGGTGATCGGATATTCCAACATTCATCACTGGCACAAATTGATAAGTGGCAACTACGAAAGTTTCGTCTGTGACGAATCCCACTACCTAAAAACCAAGGAAGCTCAGCGCACGAGGGCCGCCACAAAGATATCCAAGTCGATAAACGACGGTCTGATCCTGTGTCTCACGGGCACCCCGGTCACCAATAGGCCCATGGAGTACGCCAGCCAGCTGTCCATCATCGGCAGAATCAACGAACTCGGGGGAGAGTGGGGGTTCTATCGCCGTTACTGCGCCGCCTTCAAGGACAAGTTCGGTCACTGGATTCTGACCGGATCTTCCAACCTCGAGGAGTTGAACGACAAACTCCGCTCCTCCTGCTACATCAGAAGAACCAAGGATCAGGTCTTGACCGAACTACCCGACGTCGTACACGATATGTATCACGTGGGCATGACGGAGAAGCAAGCGAAAGAATACGCCAAAGCCGAGGACGATATCGTCGAGTATCTCGTCGAACGAGCCAAGGAGATAGCCAAGGAGCTCGGTAAGTCCCCGCGTTCGGCCGCCGTGATGGCGAAAATGAAAGCCGAGTCGCACCTACATTTGGTCAAGATCTCGGTTTTGCGCAGACTCGCCGCCAAGGCGAAGATGGAATCCATCAAGGAGTGGGTGCAGGCGAACATCGAGGCCGGCCAGAAGGTCGTCATCGCCGCCCACCACAGGGACGTCGTCGACGAGCTGGCCGCCGAGTTCGGGGGTCTCAAGATTCAGGGCGGTATGAAAGTCGAGGAGGTGGAAGAGGCGAAGAAGAAGTTCCAGACGCTATCCGTGGAGGATGCGCCGGTGATAGTTTTGTCCATTCAGGCGGCGAAAACCGGTCACACGCTTACGGCGGCGCAAAAAGTTCTCTTCGTGGAATTGCCGTGGACTCCCGCCGACGTGGATCAGCTTTACTCGAGATGTCACAGGATCGGACAAAAGGGATCGGTGATGGTCACCTACTCCATCGCCGACGGCACCGTGGACGAAAGTATCTACGGATTGATCGAGTCGAAGCGAGAGGTCGTCAACGCGGCCGTGGACGGGAACCACGAGGAGGGAGAGGACGAGTCGGTCAGGCGACTCGTCATGTCGTTCCTGGACAGGGGCTTTGAGTCTTGACGGGACGACGAGCCAAACCACGCGTGGTCGACCTATTTTCCGGTTGCGGTGGCATGAGTCTCGGTTTTGAGAGAGCTGGGTTTGAAGTCGTCGCCGCGTTCGACTCCTGGGATCCTGCCGTCAACTGCTACTCGACCAACTTCAATCACCCGATTCTCAAGACCGACCTCTCCAGGGTGACCTCGGTCGTGCCCGAACTGAAGATCCTGCGACCGGAGGTAATCATCGGCGGTCCGCCCTGTCAGGACTTTTCGAGCGCCGGAAAACGAATTGAAGCCGGTCGTGCCGATCTAACCAATTCTTTCGCTCAAATTGTTGCGACAATAAAACCAGCGGCGTTCGTGATGGAGAACGTTGAACGAGCGCGGCTGAGCGTTGCCTATGCCAAGGCGAAATCAATCCTTTCAAAATCGGGTTATCGGATAACGGAGTTGCTTCTCGACGCCAGCTTCTTCGGTGTTCCGCAGATAAGGAAAAGGCTTTTCTGCGTAGGTATTCTCAACGGCGCGGATGAAGGCGGTATCGCCAAGAAAGTCGCGGCAATGGCCAGTTCGCAACCGATGACCGTCAGGGAGTACTTGGGCGACGAGTTCGGTATCGAGTACTACTACCGACACCCCCGAAATTATTCAAGGCGCGCGGTTTATTCGATCGACGAGCCCAGCGCAACGATTCGCGGAGTGAATCGTCCGGTTCCCCCTGGCTACCCGGGTCATCCAAACGACGCGTGCGAAGTGACGCCGATCCTTCGTCCGCTCACGATGGCCGAGCGAGCTCGCATCCAAACCTTTCCGCGCTCATTTCGGCTCGTAGGAAACAAATCGGAGATCGAACAAATGATCGGGAACGCGGTTCCGGTGGAGCTCGCCCGCGTCGTCGGAATTTGCCTTCTAAGGGAACTGCGTTAGTTTCCGCTCTCCGTTTACCGGTTCGCTTTCTTCGCCAGGTATATCTGGGCGACCGTAGCTATTCCCAGGGCGTTGAAAGACTCGATATCCGGTTTCGTCGCGAATCCTCGATCCGGTTCCGTCTTGGATTCGACGATTGCCTCGATGACCGACTCGAGTCTTCTTATTCTCTCCTCCAGTAGGGAGAAACGATCGTCGAGCTCGTACTGTTCGTTTTTCTTCACTTGGTCTTGTACTCCGCCCAGGTCTTGTCGCCGACGCCATAGTACTCCCTGGCGAAACCCGCCTGCACGATGTCGACGTTGAGGCACGCCGTCGTCGGGTCGTCCACCTTGTCCGAGGAGTAGACCTTTGCGAGGATCCTTCCGTACTTGTCGTTCTTGTCCGGAATGGTGTTGACGAAAACCCACTGGTGCCTGTCCAGCCAGTCCTTGGTGAACGACTTGGCTTTCAGGCCCATCTCCTTCTCGGCCGCGTCCTTGGTCCTCGACTCGGGGGTGTTCACTCCGAAGAGGCGGACCCTGATCTTGTGGTGAATGTTGAACCCGAGGTCGATCATGAGGTCCACGGTGTCCCCGTCAACCACGTTCAGCACTCTCGCTCCGTACCAGAATCTTTCCTTGCTCATTTCTTTCTTCTCTTCTTACGCGAAGAAAAAACTGATTTACTCGGATCGTATATTCCTTTGACCACGCCGTCCGGTATTACGGCGAACCTGCACTTACCCTCATCTTCCACCTTTTGCGCGATTATTCTGCAGACTCCGTTGCCTTGGTAGAGCGCGCAATTAGCGCATTTGACCCCTATTTCCTTGACGAGATTCTCCTTCGGGGAGTCGTAGCCCGCCCAAATCCCGGTTTCGTCCTCGTTGAATTTTCCGTATCTGTCGGCGATCGCCACGAGAGCGTCGGAGAGAGCCTGTTCGTCCGGAGAAAGCTTCGGTTTTTCCGGCGGAGCGTCCACGACGACGAGCTTCAATTTCCCCGACATTATTCCATTAAGGATGTCCAAAGGATTGTTCATGGCTCAATACAAATTATACAACTTCAAAATAACGACGAAAAAATAAAGCCGTTAAAAGCGACACCCCCGCCCCGACCGAATGTTCCTCGGCTAGGACGGGGACGAAGCTTTTGCGTCAGCTCAGATCAGATCAGGCTGGCGCGTTGTCGAACGTGACCTTGACGAACGACTCCGGACGCTTGACCGCCAGCGCCAGGCGCTGCTCGGCCAGGATGACGATTGCGTTGCGGACGAAGAAGTCGGCGTGTTGCTCGCTGACCCTGATGCTCGCCTGCTCGCGGTCGTACAGCTGGGCTCCGGTGCCGAACGCACCGACCAGCGCCGTACCCACCGGGATCGCCGGGGTTTCGACCACTGGGATGCGCCAGACGCGGGGCTCGCCGCCCAACGCGACGGAGACCGCCACGAGATACTGACCGTTTCCGTCCTTCGCCAGCTCGATTCTCTCCCAGTCACTGGGGTGGAGAATCACGCCGCTTGGTTCGTAGTAGGCGAGGAACGCCAAGGTAGCGGCGCGACGAATCGCATCCGCCCTGGTGTCCGCCTTTGAGTTCGCCGAAGCGTTGGCACCCGACGACCAGGAGTATTCCTGAACGCCCTGGGTGTTCAGCACGCCGAGAAGGTTCTCGCCGGTGCCGTCTCCGCTGAGAATCTGCGAGTCCTCCTGAAGGCGCAAGCCGTACATGAGCTCGTTGTCGATGATCGAACGAAGCTGCGGTTCATCCGCCAGCACGTTGCGGTGCGCGGCTTCCCAGTGCGCGAGAGTGCGAACGGGAGCCTGTTGACCGACGAACTGGAAGCTCGACTGCGGCTTGGACGTGAACGCTCCGCTGGTGCGCTCGGCGACCGCGGCTGCGTTGTTGGTTCCGCGAGTGCGATCAGCGCCAACGGCACCGGTCACCGGTGTGGTGAAGCCGATGTGCTGGAAGTACTCGATCACCGCGGCCGAAGTCGTACGGACCGGGAAAAGGTCGCGGACGCGCTTCGTGCGCTGCGGTGGGGTGACCATCGGATCGCGCTGGATCGTGCCGAAGTCATCAAGACCGCCGGCGCGAGCCACGAGACCCGTCGTCGGCAGCGCCGTGTAGATGTCCTTCTGACCGTAGGCCGTCAGGGCACCCTGGTACTGGAACGCCGACGGCATGTTCGCGCCGTTGCGTCCGTTGTTGAGCGCCTTGAACTCGACCGATTCGACGAACGCTTGTCCGACGCTTGACGGGCGGGGAGCCTGCTGAGGAGCATGGGCGGCTGCTTGAGCAGCGACCGAAGCGTCGACCGGAGCCGAACCCCAGTCCTGAATGTTCTTCAGCGACTCGAGACCCTCGATGAGTCCCTTGATCTCGCGGATGTCGGACATGTTCTTGTCGAACGCCGACTTCTGCTCGGTCGTAACGACGACCGCTCCGTTGTCAACGCGGAAGGAATCCGCGATGTCCTTGTTTTGCTGCATCTTCTCGCGGAGCGCTGACTGCAACTCGCGGAGTCTGCTCGTGTCTTCCGACATGATTTTGCCTCCTGGGCATGGTTGTTGTTGCTGCTTGATTAGACAGCGCCAGGTAAGCACCCGCTGCTTGCGTCTGCATTCAAAGTTAGCAGAATACTTGAGTCCGTAGTGTAAGTAGCTTCAAAATCAGGCTATTACGTCAACCCAGTAACCTTGTTCGAGGGCCTCGGAATATTCCCTCTTTAGGTCGTCAACCGTTTTCCGATTTTTTTCGTCGTCGGCCAATCCGTAGTCTTTCAAAGAACCCATCCCCAGGGCGACGAGTTGTATGGCTTCCAGCGGATTCAGACCGGAGGTCGCTTTGCTTCTTTCTCGCATGTCTTCAGTCTACCACCAAATTCGGAATCGGTAGTTTAAAGTATCCCGAAACGACATCGTCGGAAAGGGTTTATTGATCGGGCCACAACATGGTTCTGGAGTCAAATGTCACAGGGATGATCTTGTATTGTCTGAAGTTTTTTTGCATCTCCTGGCTTCCCGCGCCAGCCGGACCGACGACATTGACGTACTTGAAGAATATCGGCGACAAAACTTCCCATTGACCGATTAGTTGTCCGTTATCGGGTTTGCCCTGAATGGCGTCCGGGGACTTCTTGTATATCGCCACGACCTTCGGTCTCTCCACGTTGGTCGATGAGTCGAGAATCTTCAACTCGTCGAAGTACTGAACAATTTGCGGGATGATGCTAGCCAGGTTGTTTCCTATGGTTTCAGACATGCCTCTGCTCACGAATCTTCCACTGGTATCCCCTCTTTCGGCGACCCTGCTCTCCAGTATTCCCGGCTGACCGAATACGTAATAACCCTTGATTGAATAACCGAACGCCTTCGTCAGTCCCAGGGTATTGCCGTCCCTGAACTGACCGCTGGTGTCGTACACGACGTCCAGACCGGAATTCATGCCTGACATATAGAGAGCGTTGGATACGGATCTAGTCTCCTCATGCAACGCGGCCGCTATGGAGGGTCCACGGTATATGGGTTTTCCGTTTTCTCTCTTGCCTATGGCTTCGGCAAAGTAAGCGAATTCGGGGGAAACGATCTTTGCGTCGTCCGGATCCGCCGTAACGGCGAAATCGTAACCCGGTATTCCGTCGTAACCGGAAGTCCTCAGATAGGACTTTCCGGCGCCGGAGGGTCCGCCGATAATGTACGCCGTCGGCACTGCCTTGGGATCCGTTGTTCTATTGGCCGCCGCCCTGGCGACGCTCCTGTCTATGTAGGGTATCCAGAGGCCCGTTGCTCTACTCGGAACGGAATACTGCGTCGGATCCATGAATCCGGCGATTGATTGTTCTACCTCGGATTTTTCTCCGAACGAAATTTGCGGAGTTCCGTAAAAACCTAACGTGCTCGGAAGGGATGCGGAATTCGCACCGTTCCATTCCTGGGAAGATATGTATTCGGATTTAGGAGCGCCGTTTTCGTCCCCCAGACCGAGAGCTTTTCGTAGATCGCGTCCCATCTCCGCCGACATCGCACCCGAGTCGCCGGAGCTCTCCGATTTACCGAAAGACCAAACCGACCTGGCGACCTTCTTCCCCCACGGCATCATGGGGTGTGGCATCTTTCCGGACTGGAGAAGCAGGGGCTTACCGGTGGCTCTGCGGATGTCGTTTATTCTCTCGATCATTCTTTGGTTGCGTAATCTCGCCGCCTTGGAAAGCAAGGAGAGCCTTCTGGCTATCGACGTTCTCAGCTCCCCGAACGGATCGCTATCGGGATCTATGGTCATCGACGCAACCGCCCTTCTCAACCACTCGGCGTGTCCGAAACCGATCGATCTTTGTCCCGATGCTATTTCGGATAGCGGAATCCACTCGGCTCCGCTTGCGTCGGATCCGGCGGAAAGATCCGTATCCCAGGGGACGACGAACATTCCCGCCGCCACTCTTATTCCGTTCGCGAATCGCGGATCCCAGTCCGGGGCTTCTATCATTCCGAGCGGAACCGCCTGCAGGATCATCTCCTCGGGCAGTCCGACTTCTTCCGTCGCCTCTCTTATGGCGGTGGTCATCAAATCTTCGTCGCCGTCCCTCAGACCTCCGACCGTAGATATGGATCCCCTGAACGGACCGCTCTTCCTGGTGATCATGGCCACTTGTGCGGTGGCGAAGTTTCCGTCCCGCATTTTGATTATCACGGCGTCCGCGGCCTCTATGAATTTGTCGTCCTTCTTGTAGACCCAGTCGTTGGTGCTCCACTGAATGTCGTCTTTTTCTATCCTGAGATTATTGGACAGCTCGAACGGCGACCTATACGCCTCGTATCTAGCGGACTTGTTCAACTGGCTTTGAGTATCGTAAACGGGACCGTAGATGTGCTCGTAATACTTCTTTTGTCCGTATTTTTCTTCCTTCGCGAACATGTCCCTGATCGGCTCTATTATTTCGGCGATGGTACGGGGATTTCTTCTTCTCATCGCCCCGGAATCGCCACCCATTACTTCGTCGACGTGCAGGTAATTGTCGAACATCAACTTCATGTCGGCGAGGTATTGATTCAACCTGTCCCGTTGCGTCTGATCGACGATCAACGCGTCGGCCCTCGTTATCGCGTCACGGATGGCTCCGACCAGATCCGTCGGTCTTTGCCCGAGCTCCCCGAAAGTCGATATTGAATTGAACGGTCGTTCCGGTACGTCGTCGAACGGCGATTCGCCGGATCGGAAATCCTCCGCAGGAAGCGCGCCCGACGTTATCGACATGGCGTAGATGTCGCCCAGTCTGGAGACTTCCCTAACCAGGGCTTCGTCGTTGATTTTTTCGGGCGAAATATTTATCTGCGAGAATCCGGGCGGAATCTCGCCGTCGTCGCTCTTCCCGAGCAAATAAGCTCCGTACGGGTTGAACCACGCCGCCTTATGCGCTAGACGCGCCCTTGTTCTTTCCCTGACCGATTCTCTTCTGGCGTCTACGGCTCTTCCCACGGTCATCGAGCCGGAGTCGGCTTGAGCGGGGGCGGTCGCTGCCGTCAAGTACCCCTGGAAAGCCAGAAGGGTATCGGCAACCGATATTCCCGCCTCGGAAAGCGCGTCGCCCAAACCGTCGTCTTTGCCCTCGTTCAGGGACGGTCTAAGAATCGCTGACACGAGATCCGCTACGTCTATTAGATCGGATCCCCTTTGCGAAGCGACGAGAATTGCGTTCGTCATGGCTTTTTTCGCGTGCGCGGTAAAGTCGGTGATTCTCGGCTTGTTTCCCCTGTCTTTTCCGGCGGCCTTGTTCATGTTGGCGAGAACATTTCTCAGGGTCGTAACGGAGGCTATTTGAGAAAGCTTCAAGGATCCTTCTTCCTCCATGACGGATTCCACCGCTCTCCACGCCCCGATGAGCAAGTGACCGGTCGTCACGAAATCCGTCTTGTCTGCCATGGATTCGTCCGCTCCGTAAAGAATCGCCGCTCTCGCCGGATCGTTGAACCTTGACACGACCATGGCATGAGTCGACATGGCTCCCGAATCCGAGTCGGAACCGTCTCCCAACATGTCCTCGTAACCCGAGTCCGCCAACCATTCCCTGAACGTCTTCATCTTCTGCAGGTTTTCTTCCTGGTTGTCGTTGAAAGACTCGAGCATCGGATCCACGACCTCGGCTTTATAGCGACCTATCAGCTTGTATCGAGCTTTTACCGCTTCGTTTCTGGCGGTCAGTTCCGATATCTCCCTGCCGACGTCCTTCATCGTCTTGACGTTTCCGAAGACCCCCGCGTTGGCGTCCGCCCGCTCAAAACCCCTAAGTTTTGCGTAGATCATCGTCTGTGCCTGCGAAAGAGCGTCGAGAATGGCCAGCAATTCCGCGTTCTCGGATTGTGGTAGCGGCAGGCCGCGATCCACCAAGCTTTCCGTCGCGTCGTCGTTGATTCTTTGCGCCAATATTCTGACGAAAATGTTCGACGGAATGTTGCCACCCGCCGGGATCGCATTCATGTCTTTGTCCGGATCGAAGGGTCTACCCGTTTCTTTCTCGAACTCGGACATGAAATTTTCCACGTCGGCCAGGGTGGGAAAGGTCGCCTTGACGCCGACGAAAGGAGAGGTTCCCGAGGATATGATTGAGTCGTAGATGGTCTTGTAACCGCTTCTCGCTTCGTCCCGCGTTCTAGAGAAGGACTCCAATCTTTCCGGTATGTACGGAATCATGTCTGCGAATTGCATCATGAGCGCGCTACCTCCGACGCCGTCAATTTCCGTACCGAAGACGTTTCTGATTATGATTTGTTGAAGTTCGGACTTCAACCTAAAAGCGGTGACGTCGTTTATGTCCCCGGCCACCCGACGGGAATCTATGTATTCGTTTATCGCCATCGCCACCGAGGACATTTTCGCAAATTGATCGTCGGGTTTCGTCAGTACGGCCGCGGCTCTCCTCAAATCGTTCAACATCCTCTGACCCTCGGCGACCCTTCTCATTTGCGTATCGAGGGATTGTCTCAGCTGGGACATCAGATTGCTGAAGCGGGCTTTCCTGACGGTTTCGCTTTCCACGTAGCCGATTGCTTTGAGCAAACTATCGTTGTCCGAAATCAACGTTTGGTCGTTGAAAATCTCAGGAAAACGCATGATCGCCCTTATTCTGGATTCTATTTCTTCTCGGGTACGCGAACTAATTTCTGCGAGCTCGTCCAGTTTTTCTCCGCCGAAAAATTGCGAAGGACTCATCTTTAGCGGGTCACTTTCGTCGCCGAACCTGGACAGTGTCTCCATCGCTTCGTCAAAGAGCGTTCCGACTACTGGGAAATAGTCCTCGTCTCCGTTGCCCATGTACGGGAATATTCTGCGCAGTTCTTCCATCACTCTTTCGGGCGTAACGTCGCGAGGGTTGAGCTCCGAAACTATCGTGCCGGTCCATTCGTCCAGTTTGTTATACGGAATGTTTTCGAAAGTCAAATCGTTCATGTCGCCGAAAGCTCGTCGCAAAATCGACGGTAAATTCGGCGGTCTAACTGCGACTCCCGATTCTTCCGTTCTTCTTCCCGATGCGCTCTCTTGGACGGAGAGAAGGTATTCGATCAGCTCGTCCGGGGACATGTTCAATACGTACTGGGACGCCGTTCTTTCGGCATCGTCGACGATCGCTTCCGGGGTCGTAACGTTTCCATCGTCTGCCGTTGATCCGATTAGCGGCGCCTGTCTATCCCACCACCAGCGGGACGGACTTCTTTGTAGAGCGTCGAACAATTCGTTGGTTCCTACGAGACTGCCCTTCAGGGAGGCGTCGTTCTCCAGTTTTTCCGTTGATCCGTATGGGAAGAAAATTTCCGGTGCGTAAGGTCGAACGCCGAAAAACTCCGTCAGTTTGCGGTCGTCTTCCCAAATCGGAAGATAAGGCTCGTCGTTGTTGGGAAGGGAATAAACGACGTCGGGTCCGTACATCGACCAAAATCCGTAAAAATCTCGCCTGGGTCGGACCGCGTCCAAAAACTTGCGGAGATTTTCTCCCCGAACGCCGTCGACCCTGATTGATTCGTCTCCGCTCGAGAACGGAGCGTACCTTATATTCGCTCCGGATTCTCTAACGGCCGCCCGCATGATCCCCTCGGCCAAAAGGTCGGACAAAATCATCGCCACCACTTCCCCGGATTCCTTGCCGTCGTCAAGGAGCGTTCTCAGGTCGTCGTCGTCTATCTGCGTTTTGTTTTTTAGCGTTTGGATTACCGGAGAGTTGAAAATCACTTCGTTTACCAAAGTTTCCGACGACTTGGATCCGTAGGACGCGAGTTTTTTGAATATTTGATCCATTGCGTAGGCGTAGACCTGATCGTCGACGACGCTGTTGGGTTGCGTTCCGCCGAACTCAATTCTTTCCGAACCGAAAGGAACCTGATCCAGCACCTGATCCTGGCCATCGAACGCCGTCAATTGCTGACCTCTGACGTTTTTCGGCGGAACTACGAGCGGCAGTCCGGACGCCCTCTCGCCAGTCGAGAAGATGCTGGACGGATACTCGGTTGTGCCCGCCATCGTGCGCCTAGTGTTGAACGAAGGATGCGATCCTTCTTGTTCGAATGCCACAAGCGTGCTCGTGTCCCACAACTCAAAAATGGGTTGTAACGACTGATTCATGGAAACGATCCAATCGAGAAGGGCAAACTCCCTCGGGGTCATTTCGTTGACTATTTGTTTTAGCTCCGCGGGAAAGCCGGCGATTTTTTCGGATTGCTGTACGGCTTCTATGATCATCTGTGAAAATCTCGTCGCCCTCGGCCAGTAATTCGGGTTCAGGGATACCGTCGGATCGATACCCGAATCAACAATGTTGCCGGGGGACATACCTATGACGTCGCCTGTTTCTGCGTTCAGGATCGGCATGAGATCGTACGAAGGCGGCAACGTCGCCGTATTCCGCTGTTTCATCACCTCGAGTAGCGATACGAGATAGGGGATGGCGTCCCTTAGGTGGAAGTAATCCTGCCTCTTGAATAGCGGAACCGACGTGGATACGTTCGGCGCTTTCACTAGCTTTTCCAAAGCCGCCAAATCCGGGGAGAGCGTGTAATCTATGGGGGCGGAGCGGCCGCCGCTCGGAAACAAGTCGGGTTCGCTTCTCGTCAAAATGTCTATTTCTTCCAATACGGCGGGATCGACTGAGTACTTACTGCCGGGCGATTGAGAATCGAGACCCCTTACTATCTCCGAGGCGAGTCCTCGTTCCACCATCCAACGGATCATATTTTCTATGCCCGGATAATATTCGGTGTCTCCCCCGTAATTTTCGGGCGTAATGAAATTGCTCAACTTCTCTTCGACGATCTCGGACGAAGGGATGCTTATGCCCATTTCTCCGGCCGCCAATATGCCCTCGGCGGTTATGTCGCCCCTCGCTCTCCTGATTGTTTCCCGCATCGGCGACGGCATGACGAACGAAAATCCCGAATTCGAGACCGGTATGCCGTCCCTGATATCTGGAGCGAAAAAATAAGCCTCCTCCATCGGCGCAATGATCGAATCCAGGACCGACAAACTCGGCACGACGCTCCCGTCTCCAGTCATCGACAGTTGCAACACCATGGAAGTCGGCTGATCGGAGTCGTCGATTTGCCCTTGCAGGAATAGCGCATCTTTGATGCTGTTGTTGAAATTTGTTCCGTCGAGGAAAACTCTCTTTCCCCAATTCGATCCATCCGTAAGCGGATCACGGAAATTTGACACGTCGTAAAGTCGCATATTTTGATCCCCGTCGTTCACCATCGGGGTCAACCGATCAATGAATCGCTCCGCCCACGCGGCGTAGTTTTGTTCTATCTCCGAAATTACCTCACGCACGAAACCCGAACCGTCAAGCACTTCGTCGTTTTCGTTTCCGCTGTAGTACATACCGAGGGTGTTTGCGTACGGTAGATACCTAAATGTCGGTCTGATGTTGCCCAGCGCCACCATCAGGGCGATGAATTTTCCTTCCGGACTGTTGAAATACATCGTCGTGTCACCAGGGGACGTCTCATCGAAGTATCGATCAACGTCGCCACTTGCGAGGTCGGCGATTGTGGATGCCACGTAGGCGAGAACCCGCACGTCTTCTTGTCCGTTGAATCCCGACACCTCAACCTGTGCCGGTTCGGAGTCGGTCGTTGTAATGGTCTCCGTGTAACGTCGCTTCAGATCCTCCGGAATGTACTTCATCATCTGTCTCGGATCGCGCAAGAGCGGGCTGATTGCGTCCTCGGATTTACGAACCCCGTTAATTGTTTGAGAGAGGTCGTCGGCCGCGAGCACCGCCTTGAGGGCTCGTTTGTATTGCGTGCCGAACGGCTTGAACGGGGTGCGCGATCTACCCGGAGTCGAATCTTGTATTACCTCGTCCAAATTTTCGTGCATGGCGAACATGTATCCGAACAAACTCGGGACGAGACCGAGCTGACCGGCGATCGCGTTGGCAAGACCGTCGATTCCCCCCCGAAGTTCTTTTTCTTCCATCACTTTTTTCAGCAAAGTTTTGATGGCGAAACTGAATTCCCCCCGCATCGCGTCAAGCTGAGTTTTAGCGTACGTCGTTCCGTAGGAGTTCGTCTCCCTACCCATGTTGGATACTTTGTCCGCCCAGACCAGATCCACCAGGACGTCTTCTCCGAATCCGGCGACGTAACGGAATTTGTCGGAGGGAAGTCTTATTCTTCCCCCGGATAGGGCGTAGTTCACGAAGAGATCGGTAATTGACTTCCACATCATAACGATGTTTTCAATCACGGTATTTTCCGGCGACTCGACCTTATTGGTTCCGTCAGCGTTGAGCCCGGCTCCGTTTTCCGCCTCGAAAGGATTCGCCACGCGCGCGACTATCGGGTGGAATCCGGGTATGTCCCGTATTTCGTTCCCCATAACGTCCTTGGTTATTCCCATCTCCTCGCCGACGACGATTTTGTCTTGATCCGTCGCCTCGCGTCTTGCGACCTTCGCCTCGTCGTTCAGTCTTCTGCTCGCCATCGCTCCGGAATCCGAACGGTAAGCCGACCTGTACGCGACCGAAGACCCCTCGGAAAGAATCGAGTTCAGGCTCCTGGCGCCTATTCCGTACTTTCTCATCAACTCCCGCTTGGATACGCCGTTCTTGGAGTCCGCCCTGATGGCCCGAGCGTTGCTCATCGTCCACTCTCGTGAACCGACGGCCGCGGGAGCCATGCCCGACATTCTCGTCTCCCTGAGAACGTTTCTAACCGTGTTCGGGTTGAAACCGGTGCTCGCCACGATTTCGGATTCCCCGTAACCAGCGGAAGCCAGAATCGATATTACTTCCTTTCGTTTCTTTTTGCCCAGCGACGCGATGTACCCGTCGGCGTCGGCCTGGGTTATTCCGTTCGGATTGACCGCGTCGTAGAAAGCGTCGACCACCCCGGAGGAAATCAACTCGCTTACTTTCTGCGGTATCTTTCTCCCCCCGTCGTTCACCAAATCGGATATGGAATTGGTCGGCGTTCCGTCGTTGATCGCCGATATCGTCGGACCCACGAGCGCCCAGTTGCTCGCCAGCCAGTAGAAATTCCCCTCGTTGGTAGCTATCTGCGGTCTGCGCATACCCCATATTTCCGCGTAATCCAAGCCGACGGCTTTGGCAATTTTTTCGGCGGCTTTTTCCGAAAGCATGAGATTTCCGTTTCTGAATTCGGAAATCAATTCCGGAGAGGAATTCAGGAACCTCGCCATACCCTCGTCGGATATCTCGTACAACGACGGCAATCTATCCTCAAGCATCAAGTACGAATTATTCCCCGAACGAAGCAGATCGTACGATGTCAACGGGTCGGCGACGAACAGCCTGCTAACTCCTCTTTCGTTTATCATCGACGGAATCATCGTTTCTTTTTCGAATATCTTCGTTCCCATCGCAAAAACTGGACCGTCGGGTATTCCGAAATCGTTTATTTCTTGTTGAATCAACTGTGCCTGAACCATTACTCCAAATCTTCCGAAAGCGCGCAGGCCCTCCTCGGACGACAACCAAGAGTTCTTTTCGGCGAACGACATTCTCGTCCAGTTTTCTGGCAAGTCGTTGAACTTTCTCGCCGACGCTTTGGCTTCCCTGGTTCTTAGGTAGGAAATCAACCTAGATATTTCTTCGTCCGATCCGGAAGCGGCCATTAGTTCCTGTTCCGTGAGACCGTAAATTTCGTTGACCCTCAAGGCATTTTGTGCTGCGGCCACCGCCTGATTTCTCGAGAACGTTGAGGGATACAGAAGTCTTTCCTCCGGGAACCCGTCCTGGATTAGGTCGTAAAACTTTCGTCTCACGAAGTTCGACGTGTATCTCCTATCGTTCGACTTGGATAGACGTCTCGCCAGGGAATGAGCCCTCGTCACGTCTCTTGTCAAATCGGCCAACTTGCTTTCCGTCTCTATCGCGTCTCGCACCGTGTCCTGGGAGACGTTTAGGTATTCCGCCGCGTCCCGTATCGAGCTCCCGATTATGGCGTTCCTGACCGCCTCCGTTGCTTCGGCGTGCATGATCATCGCGCCTATGGCGTCGTTTTCGGTGACGCCGTTATTGGCGGAAGAAACCATGGTTCCGTCGAGGATGGCGTCCTCGGCGATTCTTCTAGTCTTTTCCGGGAGAAGATTGAAGCCCAAGGAGCGGAAATTTACGAATCTGTCGCCCATCGACTCTCTCAGGAATTCCTCGGCGGTAACCGCCGAGGCGAATTTGTTGAGCGCAACCCTGAGGGAGTTTCCTATCGACCGAACCGAATTTCTATTCGGCAAACCGACGAACTCCTCGAACAAACCAGAGCGGATCATTCGCAGATTCGGGAGAACCAGCGAGGCCTGTTCGGGGATTTCGTTGGTGCCGTCGCCGATGGTCGCGGCCGCCCTGACCAACGCCTTCTCGAAAGACGACAGAAGGGACTGCGGTTTTTCCCGCGTGATTCTCGGATTCGCCGGAATGTAGAGAATTTCGCTCCCGAACTTCATCGGAATCGACATCGCTCCGCTGTCCGTGCCACTGGCGGCTATTCCGTTCTTTATCGCTCGAATCATTTGCATTCTTTGATTTATTGCTTTTACCGAGACGTTTACGGCCTTCGCGGCTCTTTGGACGTAGTCCCGAATTTGTTCAATCTCTTCGTCGATTGCATCCAATGCCCTTTTCGACGCAACGGAGTCTCTATGCATCTTCCTGATCGCTCTGGTGATATTGACGATGTCGGCATACACGCCTACGACTGCTTTTCTGTATTTGTCTACCGCCTCGGATTTTGACGTCTTATCGCCGGCCATCAAGTCGTTCAATTCTTTCAGCTTTACCTTCAGGATTTCTTCGTAGGCTTTCAGCGTCGCGGCGTGGGCCAGAATCGGTCTTCTTATTCTTTCCTGGTATTGATTCGACGTTTCTTTTCTCTCCGACTCTCTTTGTTTCAGTAGTTCTTCCAAATCGTTGAAAACTTTCGCCAGATTGTTCGGGTTCGCGTCGACTATTTCTCTTATCGCGGCGATCGATTTGAGTTTCGCCGTGCTCAAATTTTTCGCTTCGTATGCCTTTTCGGCGGCGTCGAAAGCCGCGTCAACGACAGAAGACGCAATGCCGTTTTGCTTCGCGTGTTTGCGTATTCCCTCTTCCACTATGTCCGGATGCCAGTTGATTCCGTCGCTGGTTTTTTCCGAGGAAGCTATCTCCATCGGGTGTTTTCCGGACTGAAGCGAAGCCCACCATCCCGCTCGCGCGGCCTGGCTCGCCTTGCTGGTCGAAGATATTCCGATTTTTCTTTGTTTTGATATCTCCTGAGGGGACATGTTGTCGAACATGGACGGAGCGTTGATTTCGTCCGAAACACCCGGGAACGAAGGACCGTAGTCCGGATCGGCGATGGATAGATCCCCGAAGGAAATCAGGGAATCCGGCGTCGAGAATTCGTCGCCTGCGCCGCCGGTCTTGATTATCTCGGACAACACCTTGTCCACGTTGATGACGCTACGATCTTCTGTCACGAGATCAATCAGGCCTTTTCCGCTACCTCTCTTCTCGTAGTGCGAAGAGCCCAGAATTTTTGAGTACCGATTAGCCTGATCGAGCCATTCGTTGAACGAGTATTCACTGCCGCCAAACGGATTCAGGATAATCGTGGCGATGAAATCGGTAAGTTCTTTGATTAGCGGATCCTCCAGGAACGGCGAACCGTCGTCTTGTTCGCCGCCCGAAGTGGCGTCGCTCACGACGTCTGTCGGCGGGGTTCCGTCATCCCGTGATCCGTAAATTTCCGTTTCTATGGGTCCGAGCGGGGTAACGGGTCCTTCGTTTTGCGGTTTCGGGTTGAATATCCACCTGGAGATGTCCCTTCCTCCGGAATCGATGCCGCTCGACACCGAGAAGTCCCCGGCCACGATCGAGTGATAAGCGGCGTAAATAAGATTTGGTCTGTCCGCCGAATTCAACCCTTCCACATTGAAATCCTGGTCGTCCTGTGGAACCCAATCGGCGGCGCCTTCCGTTCCCGAACTCCTCACCGGTATCTTGAAAGTGAACGGGAAGTAAAGGGCGAGAAGAGTCGCCTCCGCCATGTTGTCCAAGAAGATGCGTTGTATCGGATTGTTCTTGTTCGCGGCCAATTTCGGGTCGTAGTCGTCCGGCACGTCAATGCCCGCCATGCGCATGTATTCCGCGGTGACCCAAATCAAATCGTCCAACCACTCCTTGGCTTGTTCCAGTTGAACTTTCTCGTCGTTCTCCAGACGTATACGGACGGCCTCCGGCACGTCGCCCGTCGTCAATCTCCACATCGCGTCTATCGCGCGTCGAGCCCTGTCGTAATGATAGGGATTTCTGGTCAGCGGCGCTGTCGGATATGATTGCGGAGATATGTGCGGTGCCCCGGTACCCCTTCCCCCGAATATGGTCGAATAGTTTCTGAATATCATCTGATATGTCCATGCGCCGAAAGTTCTTTCGGCGTTCTCCTTGGTCAGTCTCGAATACTCCCTATCCCCGATGTTGACCGCCGGGTCGGGGGGCGGGGGAGGCAGCGGCATGGTCATGCGTCCGGTATCGGATTGTCCGAACGGATCGCCCTCCCCGAAACGGTTCTGTTCGGAATCGTCGTCCGTCACCGGGTCGGGGCGGAACATTTTCCAGAAAGTCGACTCCCCCAGATTCTCGTCTACTCCGTCGTAAGGCCTCAAACCGGATCCGGGTATTCTGCCGCCGCCCATGATCCTGTACAGCTCTTCCTGCTCCGCCAAATCGGCGATGGTTTGCGGATCCCTCGCTCTTTGCAAGGCCTCCAGGAGAGACTGCTCGATGGGCGGATCCATCATCGCCTCGTATAGTTCCTCTTCCTCCCTCGTTTCCTCGTCCGCCCGATCCTTTATTCTTTGCACCACTCTTCGTCGCTCCGCCGCCATTTCCGCAAGAGCCGATCGGTATTTTTCCGGAGGGAGAATCTGCTTTCCGCCGGCGGCGAAGTACGCAACGAGATCCCCGTACTGTACGAGTTCCTCCCGGGTCAGCATGTCCCTGGTTCTGCCGTCGAACGCCTCGGCTATCGCCGCCTCCGTCGCGTCGAGGATTTCCGTAACGGAAGAGGATTTACGCAGTCTTCTGCCTATGGATCTCATTTTTGCGTCAAGTTCCGCCGTCACTTGGGCCATTCCGAAGGAGAATTTGTCGCGCATTCCTTTCGCCACCAAAGCCGGGTAAACCTTGTTGATGAGAAAATTCGTTACTTCTTCGTCGGTCATCAACGAGATTATTTCGGCGGCTTCGCTAGAGGAACCGGAGAAATTTTGTATTTTTTCTCGCATTTCGTCCAATCTCGTTCTGTCCTGGCCGTCCAGAACTCTCATTATTATGTACCCTTTTCCGTCGACGGGTTTTCCGATCACGAAACGCTTCATCCACTCTCCGTCGAGTTTGACGGTTCGGAGAGCCGTTGTTTCTGCTCCCGGGTCTGCCGTTCTGGAGGTGCCAACCTCTATCACCGCGCGTCTCGCCGCACCCGTTTTCAACCCCTTCCTGAACTCCTCCAAAAACTGCAAAGGTTCGGGCATCGACAAAACATGTTCCAGTAGATTTCTCGTCCACTGCAGACCCGATTCCGCGTCCGTCTGCGTGACGTCGGCGATCCCGGCGACCAAATTTCCCTGAGCATCCTTCGCCGATAGGTCGTAAATGGGTTTGAGCAACGATCGAGACAAGGAAGCCGCGGACTCTCTCGGGAGATCAATGAAGGCTTTTTTCGCCGCGTCCGAGTCGCCGGAGCCGACGGCGGTTATCACCTTTTTTTCGTTGTCGCCCAAAGATGAGTCGCCGAGGATGGTCGCAACTCTTTGGTTTATCAAATCGTCGCCGTTTTCCGTTCTCCTCAGAAATGCGACTTTTTTCGCCGCCTCAACGATTAATTTGGCGACGCTCAGATTGACTTCATCCAACCCGCCGTTGGCGGCGAGCAACATTTCCGGCGTCAGCTTGATGGCGGAGGATTGATCGGATCCGAACAACGCACCGATCGTTTTCAACTGTTCGGGCGAAAGAGTATTCACGAAGGACTTTACGCTCGATTGATTCAGCGGGTTCATGGCTTCCAACGCCTGATTCTGACTCAACTGTTCCGGCGTGGCGATAAATTCCGCTTTTCCGCGGACTACCTTCTGGCTAACGTCCGGGGAAACCTTTTCCCCTGTGAGCATCTCCAGCGCAAATCTTCTGTTGAACAATTTTACTTGCTTACTTATTTCGGCCAAATCGGCTCGCGTGAAGGTGAGCTCAAGCTCCTCGTCGCTCAGCGGTTCGTGCCAGGATTTCGGCAATTCGATGAGAGGCAATTCTCCCCCGAAGACGGAGAGTGCTATATCTAGGGGTAATTCGTTCTCGGCCTCGTCCGCCGACGGCATCGCGACGAGACCGGCTCTTAGCGCTCCGTCAAGTATCGCTTTGTTGAGTTTTCCGTAGGGAGTCAATACCTTGATGGGAGTGCTGGCTTTCCTCAATTCGGCCGGGGATTTCTGTTTCGGTATCAGGCTCCCGTCTTCGGCTCTCACCATGATCGGTTCTTTGGCCTTCGGATCTATGTACGATATTTCGTTTCTTGCGTCGTCGGATCGCTCGAATAGGTCGGGTCGATCCAAAATCGGCGATACTCCGCCGTCGGAGGTCAGCTCGTAGACCGTTCTAAACTTGGTTTCTCCGTCCTCGGTCGGCTCGTCTTCCTCCCCCCTGATCGCGGTCGAAACCCATCCGAACAGTTCCCTAACGACGTCCGATCCGGCCTCGGCTATGAACGTGCGAAGCTTATCTCTCGCCGTTGTCACGCTGATCGGAGCGCTTTTTTCGTCAAATCTTTGCAGGAATATCGATCGGAAGGGTCGATAGAAACCGCCTATCGCGGCGTAGACGAACCAGTCGTCGTCCGTCAGTGCGCCATCGCGCGGCGTGACAAGGCTCAGGAGTCTCGCTCTCTTCCATTCGATCAGCTTGTCGGCCTTCTCGGCTAATTCGTTGATTTCGTCGACTTTTTCCTGGGCGAAATCAAGGGAGGACAAAAACCTGCTTCGCCTGACTCTTTCTACGATGGCATTGCGAGCCGCGACAATGGCTTTGTATTCTTCCTCGCTCATCATTTCGCCCTTCGACATGCGACCCGATTCTCCGGCGAAGATTCCCTCGGTTAATCCTGGCGCTATGTCGTCGACTATCACGCTCAATTGATTGGATGTGATGAACTTCCCGAATCGCGCGTCAAAATACTTGGCGTTATCCCCTCCGTTTTCCGACAAATACTTATAAAATTCGTCGTAAAAAACCGAGGCTTGGTTCAGCTCCCCGATTCTCTTTCCGACTTCAATCCAATCCTCTTTCTTCTTATTTGAATGATCGTCGTCCGAATCCCACGGGAAATCGGCGATCGCCACAGCCGAGGCGAAGAAGATTTCTTCCGCCGTTTTCATTCTCTTTTTTTTGTCCGTCAATTTCTTCTTCAACTCGGGGGTCATGGAGTTGATTACGGCTTTTCGCAAATCCTCACCGGAAAGTTCGCGGAAAGCTTCGGCTTTTTCTCCCAAAATAGCCGTTGCGATTTCTCCGAAGGTGCTAAATCCCCTTCCCATATCGTTTCGTAGGATGACGTCCATAACCTCGGAGAAATCTTCTCTCGTGACCAATCTTGACGAATTCGTCTCCGCCAATTTGACCGCCTGCGTCGCCGCGTAATACAACGCTTCGTCCTGAATCGGCGCCGGCCTTCCCTGTATCTCTCTGCCGTAGACTCTTTCCGCTTCGTTCCACAGGTCGTGAATGCGTTTACGGAAATCGTTCCTCACCGCGAATTCTCTAGCGGGATCGCCGACCACCGTCAAAAGCGGGGAACCGTTCATTTTTCTTCTCGGATCGCGCAGATAAACCTGATACGCGTATTCGAAAGCCTGACCTATGCCAACGTCGGAGTTTCTTCTCGGATCGTTCTCGTTGTCGCCGCCCGAGTACCTCGACAAAGATTCCGGACCCTCTACGAACATCGCCATCACGTCTCCCACGTAATTGGCTTCCTGATTGTCCTTGTTCTTCGGACTCGTGTGCTTTCTACTCCCGGTAATCGGTCTTCCCGTCATTGCGAATTTGATCATCTCTCCGTCGGATCCGATTCCTAGAGACTCCATGAACGGTCTCAGGGTTCTCATGTTGTTGTCGTAATAAAGGGGCGCGAATCTCAAGTCTCTGAGCTTGTCGGGGTGCGCCCCGAAAAACTGTTTCGGTAGCGGATTTTTCCCCGTTTGCCTGCCCATCAGGAAGGTCATCACGTTCGCCGTCCACGGTCTGTCCGGATCGTAGGTAACCGAATTATTCGCAATATCCGACAATTCGTTTCTATCGAATAAATCCTTCATCCCCTTCACTATGGCGATGGCATCGTTATTCGAATAGGGCTCCAGTCTCTGGCCGTTGATCGTCGGGGCAAGGGAAGAAATGTCGTCGATGAGTGATCTAAGTTTTTGAGGATCTTTTAGGTCTTCGAGTAGAGCCAATCCGCGCGCCGCCACCCGTAACGACACCTTGTCGTCGACCATGTCCCAAAACCTTTTGCTGTTTTCGTCTATTTGACGCATCTCGTTGGCGAGATCACCGGATCGCACGTAATTCTTATCAAAGCCGATTCCCCCGGGGGTTCCGCCGGTCGCCGACTGGATGGGTCTCGGAACGGAAAAACCGCCCATTCTTCCCGAATCTCCGTCGTCGGAAACCGAGGCGGTCGCCCTCCTGAGCCTTCTCGCCGAACGCTCCCTGGTCAGGCGAGGTATGATCGATTGAGCGTCTACGAACCTGAATTTTTCCGTCACCCGCGGATCTCCGCCCAAGGACGCGTCGTAACCGCCGAACCTATTCCTTAAGTTTCTCTTTACGTCCTCCATGAGACCGTCGTTCAATAGATTCTTCATCAACTCTGCGACGCCTCTTGGCTTTCGATCCAATAGTTCGGCGAAAGATTCCCGGATCGCCGCATCTATCTCCGAATACGTAAACGCTGGGCGACTCGGATTCTCGGGATCCAGTATCAGCGGCAAAAGTTCTTCGTAGGCGTCGAAGAATCTGTCCTTGACTATCGTTTCGCCTTCCGGGTCGAAAAGAGATGACGGGAGATCCGGCGAAGCGTTTCGCATGTATAGCGAGTCAAACGTCTCGGCCAGCGCGTCGGAGAATTGTTTCGCCGTTCTGTACCTTCTCGCCGTACTCCCCGGGGACAATTCGCGAATTTCTCGAGTCGACGGATCCGCCACCGGTACCGGTTTGACGTAGGAGGGGAGAAGAGTGTTGAACCAAGCTTCGTTTATGCCCCTGATTGCGTCGATAATTTCGTCGCCGAGCCCCGACTCGGTCGCTTCGAACATGTTTATTTTGCTGGCATCCATCGTGCCACCGAAATTGGTGATTCTCTCCAATCTTCTCAGGCGATCGCTGAGGTAATCGCGAATCTGCCCGACGTCGTCCGTTGTCGTCTTCATTCCTCGACCGAAAATGACGAGTTGCTCATACGGGGAGAACCCATCCACGTCTTCGGCGTAGTCTCTGGTGCGGTAGGCGTCGGAAACTAGAAAATTGACTGCTGACTTGTCTCGCCTTTCGAGTTCCTGTCTCGTTCTCAAACCGATGTCACCGTAAAATCGCTCCCTGCCGGTCGTGGCGAGAATTTCGGAAGCGGCTCGGGAGGCGATATCGAGCGCCTCCGTTAGAAGAGATATCGCCCTCACGAGACTTAGGGGTTTCGGAACGAGGTCTCTTTCTGGCGTTCTAGCGTTGACCGCATTGATCGGTTCGAACAAATCCAACAATCCGTTTTGCCCCAACACGGAGAGTTTCTGTACGTCCGGAACGAATTTTCCTCCGATGTTACTCCCCACTTCTCCGATGGGAAGAAGATTGAATTCGACCCTATCCCTCAGTATCGCCTGAAGTATCGCTATCTCCCTCGCGTAGTCGGTGAAACTGTAGGGCAACAATTCCAACAGGATCTGCCCGATGTCTTTTTCCAGAGACGAGAATCGCTTCGGTTCTGCGTCCCCCACGTGGCGAAAGTTCTTCTTTATCTTTCGCAGAATTTTTTGAACGTCTTTGGCTATTTCGCTCCAACTACCGGATTGACGTTTGTGCATCGGGTAAATCAGGGATGCTTTGGGGTTGATATCCCTCGGTCTCCGATTCGAGGGGGGAATGTATATGGCCATAGCCCCGGAATCGCTGTCGTTCATCATCGAGTTCAGGTCGGTCGCGTCGTTCTCCGACATGTTCGCCGCCGCGCCGCTGGCGAGCCTCAGTAGCCCGTTACCGTACTCGGAGACGTTTCGAGAGTCCCCGTAAACCTCCCCGAGATAATCTCTGTTCGCGGAAAAAATCGAGGAAAACATTCGGCGCGTGACCTGCTTGTTCGCCCCGGTCAATTCGCTGACGGCCCGCCACATGTCGTAATCGACGCCGTTTTTGCGAGCGTTCTCTAGAAGATAGTTTCTCGCCAATAGGACCGCGGTCGCCACCTCAAAAGGATCCGAGTCCACCTTCGCCAAGCCGATCGTTTCCGTACCGACCCCGAAGACCTTGTTCGATTTCTCGGCCGCCCGCCTCAGTCTCCTGAGGGAGCGATCCGACATGCCGAGCATGTTCGCCGCTTTTCTCTGCCCTCCGTCCATGTCGTTGAAATTGGAAACCAGATAGGACGCGGTCTCCGGAAAAAATCCCTGCGATATGAGTTTCTCCATGGACGATACGTAATTCTCCGAGAACAAATCGGAATCCCCAACTCCGTATGTTCCGATGAACTCCTCGTTATTGGAACGCTGAACGGAGAGAATGGCGCCCAGTAAGGTCGCCGATCCGGTCGGCGGCCGAGGGGCGACGGGTCTCTGGGCTGAATTCATCTTCGCTATTCGCGAATCAATCAAGGACGCGTATTGATTTCCGGTCTGCGATCCGATCATTTGGAAAATATTTTTCATGGAGTTTATGGATTGTTCCGAAATTTCCGCGATCGCCGCGCCGGATCTTATTCTTTCGGCCGGTAGTCCCGCCGCCCCCGTCAAGCCGAGCTTCGATCTCGCATCGTCGGAGATCGGTTTCGGAACGAAGGAGTAGTCGACGGGAAAATCCGTCAGGAGTTTCTCCATGTTGCCGATAACCGTCGAATAGTTGAGTTTTTTCTTCTTCGGTTTCTTTTTCTTCGTTATTTTTTGAAAGTTGATTTTTCCGAATTTTTTCGCCGCAGACGAAAGAGGGGACGCCTTTGGCGCGACGACGGGTTCGATTATTTTGCGTATCCGCTTCAGTTTTTTCTTCCTGGGTTCGTCCGGCGTTCTCGCCTCAATTTTTTCCGGCGCGTCCAACACTCTTCGAGTTTCCGGAATTTTCGGAATTTCCGTTCCGAACGGAGTGGGATCCGGCACCCCGCGACCGAGGTTGATCGTCGGTATTCCCTCGAGTACGAGTCTGTCCAGGTCGGCGTCTATGGCCGTGGCGGGGTTCATGTCCCTTGCGTCGCTCATTCCGAGTGACGGGCCCAGATCTTTTTTCTTCATGACGGATTCAATTTCGTTTCGAAGAATCCGTCTTCTTTCCCTTCTTCCCAGGGGACTTCTGCCGGTCACCCTTCTGTAGTCCGATTCGTTACTACAGGGCATCCATATCAAACCGCCGGCGGTCGAACTGTACTGCCTGATTCCTATGCACCCGAGTTGTCGAGCCCTCGATCTAGCGGATTCCTTGTCAACAAATGCGTCAAATTCGTCGGGCCTGACTTGTCTCGGACCGAAAGAAAACGATTTTTCCTCGGGCGAATGCCCGTCCGGCGAGAGCGGGCAACAATCGCCTTGTTCGTGATCTTCGGTCATCGTTTCTTCCGTGTGTATCGACGGCGCGGCGCGCTTATCGTACCGATAAGGATACTCTTTCCTCGGTATCCGTGGCGTTAGTAGCTACGTCTTTTGATATCCAGATAATTTTTGACGTCGTCGCTAGCGTCGTAGAGCCTCTTGGTCAGCGATGCCGAGATCACTCCCGGGCTTGAGGTGATCCCAAGACCGGGCGTTCCGAGGGCGGAGAAAGGACCCCTTTCGTGCAATTTTTCCCAGCGCCTCCCCCTCTTTTTTCTCTTGGAACCGCGACCGTTGAGCTCGGAGAAATTCTGTACGACGATTGATTTGGTTGACATTTGGGAAATCAGAGATTTAGTCGCCGATCGTCTGGCTTCCGCGGCGGCATCGGTATTGGCGACGAACTGCCTACCTTTCCTGCTGCCGCTTATTTTTTTGCGATTGGTGGCTCTTTTCTGTGCGGGCGTCAGCTTGCGCCACGCCTTGGACGGTAGATACCGTCTGGTCCCTCCTTTTCTTATCGCCGGCTTGCCGTCGGACGTGGTCCATTTTTCCTTCGTCCACTTGGAGAGAGATCTTTGTTTTTTTGTTTTCTTCCCCCTGTATCCGCCGCCGGCCTTACGGTATTCAATGGCCACCAATTGGGCTTTTCTAGCCGACCATTGACCCGGTTTTCCGCCGCGCGATCCCGCCATGATTCTGTTCTTTATAGACTCCCTCAATTTGGGTTTGGTGTAAGCCGTTTTTTCGGCCACGATCCCGCCGGGAAGCAGGAACAGCGACTTCTCGTACTTTTTTATCCACGAATCGTCCTCGGCGGCGGTGCTCAGTCTTCTCAGGGTTTCGGCATCCGCGCACGGAAGCCATTTTCCTTCGGAGGATAAATGAACCCCCCTGCACCCCATGTATCTGGCTATTTTCGCCACTTGTCTTTTCGAGTTGGGGTCGTCGGACATCATTCGTCCTGCGATTCGTATTGACCAAACCCCATATGTTCCGCCAGAGGTGGAATGATTTTATTGGAATCGTAGGTTCGTCCGAGCCGTTCGTGCATTCCCCTCGCCATGGCGAGAGTGCTCTTCGGATCCCTGCCCAATTTCTCGTAACTCCTCCTCAGGTATTCGATGGCCGCGTCCTTCGGAGTATCGAACAATTTGGACCAAGCCCTGGCCTCGGAGATGCCCTCGGCGAATTCCTCCTTCACTTTGTCAAAAGAATCGTAGGACTTTCCGCGGAGCACGACGTCCTCGAACTCCCTGTTCAACGCCTCAAGCAACTGGTTCGGTACGTGCGAAACCGAAAAAGGAGGATATTTCGCCGATTCCGAAAGTTCGGCAAAATCGGCGATCATGGAATAAATTTCTTCCGCGGTCAGGTTATTTTCATCAGGATCGGCCATAGGGCGCCTTCAATCCTAGCCTCTTCCACCAGGAAGTAGACCTTACTGAATTATTGAACATGTTCCCCGTAGGCGCATACCGTTCTCGACCACCGGGCTTGCCGAACGCGCTCCTCAGGGACTGCAAAAATTCTCCGACCTGTGACGGATATAACGTTCGGTCGTTGGCGACGACGGCGGTTCTGTTCAAAAGCATGAATTGCCCGCCCAAGTTCCCTTGGTAAACGGGAGAAAAGATCATTTTATTGTTCCGAACAAACATTCTCCCAATCGACCTTTCGGAGATTGCCGGTGTTTCCGTGAGTTTGAGCAGTTCATCCGTGTCGTCGTCGCTCCAGTATCCGTCGACTCCTATTATCGTTCCCAGTACGACTTCGTCCTCAAGTCTTAGCAGCACCTCCTGGAAGGCGACATACTTCCTTATTTCTTCGTTCCACGGGATTTTGCCAGCCAATCTGGCTTTTGCTATTTCGGCACCCTTGGCTATCTCCGCCTGAATGAACCACGACAGCATCTGCGCCCTGGTTCTCTTCGCCCATTCCGCAATTGAATATTCGCGAAGCTCTTCCGGACTTAGGTAATAGTCGGCATTGAAGCTCGTCTCCGCTACGAAGTCAATGTCAAAAAATCTCGGATCAATCGGAAAACTTCTATTTGGGGCGTCGTCAGCAATCCCCGTGCGCCTCGACTTCGGCGTCAAACTATCGCCCCTTTTTCGTCTTTCCTGGGCTTGGGCCGGAACGACCGTGACGAGTTTCTTCATTATTTCTTCCAGTAGTTCGTTCATGGTTTTGGCGTCGCTCGAGTCGAGGCCCCTGTATTTCTCCGAAGGTTCTTCCCCGAAAATACCGAACCACAGGTTTCTGAAAATATCGTATCTCTGCTCGGAGAGCGTTCTTGTGTCTTCTTGGTTCGGTTTCTTCGGAACGGGTTCTTGTTCTTGTGCCTGAACGTTCGATATATCCAGGGAATCGCCGAAACCCTGAGAGCCCGAGACGGTATATTGCGCGATGCTTCCGTCGTCGTCGATGTACCTGACTTCGTAGTTTTGGTAAGCCCCCCCGTACGGCGAGTAGAAATGCGAGTAGATCTTCGGATTATCTGCGAAATCGAAGTTTTTCGAGTTCCAGGCGTCTTCGTCTATCGGTAATTCTCTCTCAACGCCGGAGTCCGAGTAGATCGCCGCTGACACCATTTGGTGTAGCACGGTCATTTGCGTCGCAAGATACTTCAACAAACCGCGGTGGAAAATTCTCGCGTTCGGCATCACGGCCATCATGACTTTGTCGTTTTTCCCGCCAGTGTAGCCACCGGAGCCGCCACCGCTGGCGTGATAAAAGTTCAAACCTTCGCCGCCGACGGCGCCGTTGTAGCCGGAGGGAACGAAATAAGGACCGTCAATAAGTTCCTTCGCCGCCTCGTCGGTAAATTTGTTTCCGCCGAAAAACCATTTAAATAATTTTTCTCTAATTGGTTTTCTAACGTCTATTTTGTGATTTATTCCCCTCACTATCGGCAGCACGGTCCAGTCTGCGTCTAAGGGATAATTCGTCGGCAATTTATCCTCTGGTACGGGGTCAAGTTCGTCGGCGTCAGCAAGCAACTCCATGAATTCAACCTGAGTCGCCGCGACGGGTTTGTAGGTGTAGCCGGCGAGATCCAGTGCCACCTTTTGCGACATTTTTTTTCTGGCCGATGCCCTCGCCACTCTCTCCTCGTTCTGTTCAGAGGAGCTCTCTATTTTCAATTCTTCCGATAGTTCGAAATCCGGGTCGCTCGGATCAATCAACGTTTCCTCGGCGAGCCTTATGCTGGCCAGGCTCCTAATTTGATCTTCGGTTAGTTGAGAAATCTCGTAATCGCTATCTGGTTTTACGTCGAGCTTGATCATGGGCAAAAATCCCTCGGTGTGGTTGAGTTTCGACAACTCGATCAACGTCTCCGGACTCCTTACGATAATATTTCCGGCTTCGTCGTGAGTCGGATAAAGTTGTCGTTCTTCCAGATCTGGCGAGTTCTTCGCTCCGGCGCTCGACGACCTGTTGAACCTCATCCGTTGAACCTGGTTCCTCGTTTTCGCGGTAGCGGACTTGGTCCCGCGCACCCTATTGAGGGCTTTATGCGCGTTCGGAGCCAGTATTTCGGTGATTATTTTTCCGATCGCCTCCAATTTTTCCTGTTCCATGATGAATGAGCGTTTCGGTCCCTTTACCCTGCTGCGATTACCCCTGATTTTTCTCCATTCGGCTAGAGCCGTTTGCATTTGGTTGGACGCTTGGTTGTACTTCCTCACCGCGTCTCTTATGGCCTCAAACCAATCCGAATCCGTGTCGTCTAATATCGCCTTATTCACCTTCCTGGCCAGGACGCGCATCGGCTCGTCGTTCGGGGATCCCTTCCAATACGAGCCCCTCTGTCTGGCGACGCCGGCAGGATGATACCTAACGGCGACCAATTTCGGAACGCTCAGTCTTACGTCTCCGATGTCGGGAATACCCGGAATGAGCGGAACCCCGATTTGGTTGTATCGGTTGACGAAGCGACTCTGTCCTTCGAGGAATAAATCGAAAGGAACCACGATTTGCCTCGTCGTCAGATCCATGTTCAGGTATTTCGGATACTGAATGGCTCGCGCGCTGCCTCTAGAACCGACGTCGTGACCTATGACCAATTTTGAACCGTCCGGCATCGCCACCGCGAAGTTGGAGTCGCCGTAGCTTGGATCTTTGTCTCTCGGGAGAAGGAGAGAACCCGAGATGTAGTGGGCCAGAACTCGTTCTTTGGCCGTTCCGGGAGCAAGACCGTAAATCCCCGGATCCGCAGAATAACCCAAATCCAACAAGTCTGGATCGACGTAGTAGGCGTACACCTCGGCCGCCGTCGCCCGACGACCGTCGGCGAACAACTCGCTTGCGTCTATTACGTCGAGGGTCGTCAACTCCTCGATTTTCATATCGTCCGTCATGTATTCGTCGTCTAGCATCAACATAATTTCGTAGGCTTGTCTCGCCGTGTCCGGGCTCAGACCTTCCAAAACGCCAGGCGCAAGATAAAAGACCTTTCCGCCACTATCCGCCGTCATGCCGAGTCTCTCCAACAGTTCCGATTCGGAAATTCCGAGAGCCGTCGCGAAAACCTGGAAATGGCTTAGTTTGTCGGAATTTTTCCCCCCGTCCCTGGCTAGCCTGAGATTCGAAATTTTACTGAAGAACCTGGGTTTTTGCTGCTTGCCACCGACGTTTTGTTGCGGGTAGGAGACGACATTCCCGACTTTCGCCGACTTTTGTACCCTCTGGTTTACCGGTGGATGCTCTAGTTCGGAATCTATGCCGACGTCAACTTCCATGCCCGGATCCGAATAGTTCTCGAGATATTCACCCGTGACGGGATTTCTGTAGAGCTTGCTCTGCCTTTCGTATAAATAAAGAGTTCCGTTTCGGTCAACGTACTGATCTTCGTGGTCGTATTGGAAGGGATCCCCGAATGCGGAAACCTCTTTGACGATTTCTTTCCCGTCCTCGTCGACGAGCGTCACCGTTTTTACGGCGCCCCCTCTAGCGGTTCTGGGCAGGTTGATGGACGGACGCGACTGCGTCGCTCGAACCGACGGATTCTGGGTTTGCGTCGGTTCGGTCGTGACCGGCTCGACCGGCCGCTCTACCGGCTTTTCGGTCTCCGTCGCCCTGGATTTAGGCGTAACCTGCGTTCGCTCTCCGACGACGCCGCCGTACCTACCCCCGCGTCTCAAATCTCTCCGGAGTATGTCGGCGCGCTTCGACACGACATTCCTGTTTCTGTTTCCGATCGCCTTCCACGCTTCTTTCTGGGTTTTTACGTCCCAGTTCGGAGCCCCCAGAAGATCCATGATGGCGATCAGGGATCTGATGTCTGGGTAGAGATTTGCGCCGCCGGGATTGAGGGAAACGTAGGAATCGTTCGTCATGTTTCTCAACGATTCCGGGGTGATTCTGCCGTTGATTCGGTAATCCTTTTGGTTCGCAGACGTCGGCGTCATTATTTCGTTTATGGTGTTGACCAATTCATTCTCGCGGTATCCCATTTCCCTCTTCAACGCGGATTGTTCCGACGGGCTGAATTCGTCCCACTCGGTTTCGTTTTCGCCGAACCTATCGCTAAACGTTAGGAATTCCGGAGAGTTTTTCAACCATTCGCCCAGATCCGACATGACCTGATCTCTCGTATTTTTATCCATCTTCCAGGGATTGTCGTTTGCCGCGACCTGAGTTTTGACGATTTCGTCGGCGCTCTTCGGAGGAGGAGCGGTTATCGGGGTTTTTACCGGACGAGCCGGTGGCCTGGAAAGATCGTTGTCCCCCTGTTTTTGGGCGCTAGGAACGAGAACGCCAGAATCGGAAACTATTCTGGCTCTAGCGTTTTCCTTGAGGTTCCACCACATGTTGTCCATGTTCTTGTCGGGTTTCGTTTCCGCATCCCAGAGCATTTCGTCGAGGATCAGCAAATTATGTGCCTGAACCTGGAGCGGATAGACGTTTTTTCCACGTGCTTCCTGATCCTGGATATAGGTCAAAATTCCGTCTTCGAGTACGTCGGCGTCTTCGGATAGACCCAAACGCGATCTCCATTGCGAGAGAAGGTCGCTTCTGACCTTTTTCGCCTCTCCGAGTATCAGCGCCCTTTCGGTCGGCGTATATTCGGAGAGATTCTTTCTGTTGGCGGAATCGTCGTCCATTGAGTTTCTCAATCCGAACAAACTCCTCATCGGTGTCGTCTGGCTGTAGACGACGCGCCTCATCCGACCGGTGTCGCTCTCGCCGGCGAAGGGCGATTTTCTTCTTCTATTTTCCCTTATCGGCGAACCGGTGTCCATTTTCGGGGGACTGGCGGAGGCTATTCTCTCGGAAAGTTTATTCAGCCACCCGGTCGATCGATTGGCCATCGTCCTTTTGTCGAGTCTCGGCTTCTTTCCCGAAATCTTGCGATCCCCGAAAACGTTTTCCGACAATCTCCTCACCGGAGGATTGTTCCTTATTTTTTGAATGATCCTGGAAGTCTTCGGAAACCTTCCTCTAGTTGAGCGCGTCGCCGACTGGGCCGGATTGCCCGAATCGAACGAAGCGCTCGTTCCTCTCGCGGTCGCGCTCGTCGAGCTTCCCGCGGTTCTGCGATTCATTCTTCTGTTCAACGTCGTTTTTCCGGAATCGGATTCGTCGTCTTTTAAGTAATCGCGCCCTCCGACGGCTGTTGAATCCAATCCGCCCGTCCTGATTTCGGCGGAGAAACGGGACTCCATTCTTCGCTTTCTGTTTTTACCGTCGGCTACGGCGTAATCTCGGTTTTTTCTGGTTCTTCTGGCGAGCCTCGCTGCACCGAACGGGGTCGGATCGGGAACCCCCCTACCCAAGTTCACTGTGGGAATGCCCTCGAGGACCAATCTGTCCGAATCGGCGTCCCTCGCCGTTCGCGGATCCATGTTGGAAACCGCTTTTACGGACATGGCGAAACGCCGCGATAGACCGCGCCCGTACATCTTTCCGTAAATCAATTTGCCAGGATCGTCGGAGTAGGAGTTGCTGACCAATGATTTCCAAGCGACGCCGTCCGCTTTATTTGCCCACACGGACTTGGTGGCTTTTACGCTCAGCGCCAAGGAGGACACGTCTATCTTCGTATTCTGATAATTCGCCTTGTAGTCGACCGCCAATTTCTTGAATTGGGCGTCGAACAACGACATCCCCACCTCGATCACCGATATGGCGGAAACGGGCTCCTGTTCGGGCTCCGGGAGATCCTCGTCGGCTTGCGATTCGTCGTCGTCGGGTTGAGACTTGATGGAAATGCCATCCAGCGAAACGGAAAGCGCGTCGTATGCGTCCGCCGTGAGGATCGACTTGACGGAGATCAGGGACGACTCCGTTAGGGGAGAGAACTCGTCGGCTCGTAACGTGTAGTCGAGCGAATCCAGTATTAGCGAACTACTCAGGCCCGACCCGTTCGCCCAACGCGCCCAGTCGTCGCCCTGGTTCATGTTTCCTATCGCCTTGCACTTTATTCCGTCGCTCAGCAGCACGGAAAATATCAGATCCGTATAGACGTCGCGAATCGGGGCGAAAACGAGATCGTTATTCACCGATTATCTCCCTGATCGTCTTTATGCCCGAGTACAGATGTTGAACCCTATTTTCGTAGAGTCTTTTCACCGATTCGAGATGAATGCGTTCGGCTTCCGACATTTTTCCGTCTATGGCCATTCTTCTCGCAAAATCGGCGAACGAGAACATTTTAGCTCTCTCTAGGAGTTCCTCCAGCAACGACAGGGATCTTTTTCTTTGAGCTGCCCTCAACGAACGGAAGTAATCCGAATATATGGAGACCCGAAGATCGCGCATTACCTCCGCGGAAGTCTCGGATATTCTCTTCTCTTTTTCCTTCCTGTTCATTCCCGACATCGCCGACAGCGAAAGAGGCGCCGAATAGGTCCTGTTTTTTCCGTCGAACTGCGAGGTGTATATCAGCGAAGGATTTCTCGACAGAGAATCGGTGAGGATGTCGGCGATCATCAGTCGAGTCATATCTTCCGCGTTTGCGAAACTTTCGTCGCTTACCCTCGAGGTTCTGGTTGCGTTCTTGTCGCCGTCGGGCATCGAATATATGTAGGGTCTTCTTATCCCCGATCCGGCGAACCAAACGTACGGAGCGACCGCCCCCAATTGCGACTGTATTTCTGCGGTCGTCATTGCTCCGATGTGCTCGAATTCGACCCTGGAACTCATGGCGACGAGTTTTTGCCGACCGTTGTAATACTCCGTGGCGCGGTCGCCGGCGCGCCTGGCTCTAAAAACCCCGGATCTTTCCATAGCCGGTATCCGTATTTCCGGACTTATGTTTCCGATTTGCCCTCCGTCGTTCAGCATGGAAACGGCCTCGCCGAGATCGTCCTGCATCCCGGCGACGTCCTCTATCTGCGTAGACCTTTCGGAGATCACTCTCTTTTTCGGATCCAGAAGATATGCGTCCCTGTGCCATTTGCGAACCTGGCGTTGTTTTTTGGTCTTCGCGTCGAACACGATCACCATATCGTTGGGAAAATCTATGTCGCTAAAATTTTGTTCGTACGCTATCGGTCCGTCCATTTCCGAGGAAACGTGTTCCAACCTGATCGCTGGATTGTCGGACAGGGTCATTTTCCTGGCGTCGGATATCGTTCTCCCGAGCTTCCTTCGTTCCCCGTTCGATAGATTCCTTTTCTTTCTTAGTGTCAGGGTTCCGCCGTTGGGGAGTACGTAAACGAGCGAATTCACTCCGCTGTTGGAGAACATCCACATTTCGTCTCCGCCTATGTATGCGGGATTTTTAGCGAACGTCACGTAGGCGGATTCCTCCATGCTTTTGTTGTCCGGAACCGTCCTCAGGACTTTGGCGGATACGAGCGGTTCCAGGACCAACCCGTCCCTTCTCACCAGGCGGGACAAGGACTCTCCCCTGTCCGTCATATCCTTCACGACGGATTGCAATGCTTCCCTGAATTTGGACACGCTATACGAGCCGACTTCGGGTATATCAATTTGGGGATTCCGAATGGTCGAGATTTGATCCGATGCCGATATTTGTCTCTCCCTGGAGATGGGAGACAATTCGAATCCGTTTATCCTGAATTTTCTCAGGGCGCCCGCGGAGGACAGCTTTACGTATCTGTCGAAATTCGCTCCCACGGTCAGGGCTAGCTGAAAGAGTTTTTTCCCGCACGTCGAGTAGTACTTGTCCGTGAATTGTCCCCCGAATTGAAAACCCTCCGGACACCTAAATCCCCTGTCCGGTTTCGGGATCATTCCCGGCGAAAGTCTGGAAACCGTGGACGGAATCAGACCCCGTGGTCCCGTAACCACGGCCGAACCGATGGTGGATCTGAAAGGCCTCCTGATCCTGGACATATTCCCCGGAATCAAAATTCCGCCCACGGTTTGAACCGCCCTGGAGACCGGGTCGTCCGACGAAATTATCCCCGACTTGACGCTGATTTGATGACTCGTCGTCCTTCTCTCGGATATGGATTTCGTCATCAGACACTTGTAGTCCACGGTTTTCTGTCTATTGCGAAAAAAATACAGCGGCACGTCGTATACGTTTGTTCGCATGACGGCGAGCGCCGGCGAAATTGTCCTCTTGACGAGAGTTCTACTCCCGCAACAGTCGTCGTTGCCCATAGCGTCAGACATCCGAATCGAACATCTCCCAGTTATCGTCCGAGCAAACGTACGCGACGAAGGTCGGTTCCATCTTTACGAAGTCGTCCAAAACCACCCAGGCGTGATTCCAGTCGTCGTCCGTTATGACCGGCACGAACGGATCGTAGGTCTGGGCCGCGTCGATACCGCCACTGGATCTGAGATCCTTCTTTCCCCTTCTCCTCGTAATTTTCTTGAGCCTGTCGTTGAAATCCGAGTCGCTCCAGATCGATCCGTTGACGACGCCGCGCAGTTTTCTTCTGCAGTTTTTCATGCCCGGGTGGTGACAGCCTTCGTTCGGCCATAATCCGGTCGTTTCGTGATGCAACCAGGCGCATATGTTGTTGAGCGGATACAGCTCGGGATGATCGGCGAGAATGACCCTGCACCTCCTGAATCCGCCGGGCTTCTTCATGATCGGTCTCCAGTAGCGAAGCAATCTCTCCAGATTTCCCCTTCTGGGACCGTATCCGCGCATGACGTCGCCGGTTACGACCTCCTGGGGCAAAAGACCTCCGAGCGGATCGGCTTTTGAGTTCAAGAACTCATTCATTTTCCCTCAATTCCCCATCCATGAAATTTTCGTATCTTTTCGCCAGATCGGCAAAGCTTATATTTTCGCTGATGGCTTTTTCGATTTCGGTCAAATCCGGCAACAACGAGAGCACCACGTCCTTCGCTAATTCCGGCTTTACTCCATTTTCCATCATTTTGTCCGTCAATAGTGAAAGGAAAACCTTTTTAGCGCTCTTTCTGCCAAAACCGAACATGTCGTCGGCGACGTCCATCTCCCTCTGCTTGAGCGGATCAATCTCTTCTTTCGGGGGCATTTCGTTCGTTTCGGTCATCTTTGCTCCTTGGGGGTTCGCATTTGTTCCTCGGGGGTTCGCAATCGCCTGGAATTACGCAACATTCGTCCTCGCATTTCGTTTACTCTTGACATCATCTGCGAACGCAATTTTAGGGCGATGTCCCTCTCTCTTTGCGTCAACCCATTCAGGAAGGAAAGAATATTCAGGCTTAGGATGGCGTTGAGTTCCGCGTAAGTTTCGGCGTTTGAGACCTGAACGTGCTTGGGTCTCGGATTCGCCATGTCGTAATCCGTTTGATCCGCATACTGAGTTATTTTCCCGATCACGGCGGCCAAAGTCGCCGATTCGTCGTCGGTCAGATCCTTCCATCCGGAATAACCCCTGCCGTTTACGGCGTTATTTATGGCGTGAAGAATCGGACTATACGAACTGGGTTGGTCTACGTGTTTTCTTGTTATTTCCCTTTTGACGAATTCTTTTTTACTGAAGGAGCCGTCGGCGTCAAACCAACCGTCTATCGCGTTCTTTCTGCCGAATAGTTCCAGAAACTCAACGACGACGTCGGGATTGGATGAAATCAATTCGGACATGAGACTACTCCAGCCCGTCGCATACCCGTCGACGTTGAACGACTGCCCGGACAGCCACTCCGAAAGCCACGCGTTTCTTCTTAGTCCCATGTATTTATCGGGCACCTCTCCTTCACCCTTGAACAACCTTTCGTTTTCGATGATTCGCTCTTTCGTGGCTTCTATGGATGTTTTTAGTTGGTTGTCGTAGCCGCGAACCAGGGCGTCCGCCATCACTGCGAGCATCATCGCTCTTTGCCGATCGTCCGCCTTGGCCAAAAGGGAATTAAAATTTTCGTTATCCATAGCTTGCGCGGCAAAAGCCGAGGGGGTCAACAGGCGCGACGCGCGCGAGCGCATATCCCAAGCGACGCCACGGGCCGCCCCGTAGCTGAATATTTTTCGCAATTCCCCTATGATTCGCCTTGCCTCCGCTTCGACCCTGGAGGGCGAATTATCCGGGTTTACTTTGACGAGCCCCGCCATTTTGATCGTAGAAACCGCGTCTTCGACCGTTTTGGTTTGTCCGGTCACTACCATTTTCACCCAGGCCCAGCCGGCTAAACCGTCGTTGTCGTTTACCAATTTCGCCACGTCGCCGATCAACGGATTCAGGGAGGATCTGACCAGCGACAATCTCTCCATTGCCGTTAGGGCGGCCGTCATATCGACGTACGTGGTCAAAAAGTTTTTCAAAATGTTCTTCACTTTGCCGTGCATAAGCTCTTCGGCGACGGATTCAAGATACGGCGAAGGTTCTCCCTTTTTCAGCGATTCGAGTATCGCCAGATCCCTTCTGTACTCGTACGCGGTATTCAAACCCCTACCCCCCGTATCGGACGCCTCCGGGTAGGCGGGACTATTTTTGTAGTCGCCAACTTTGTCAAAAAAGTGACCGAATTCGTGAAAAGCCAAAGCCATGGAGGCCGTCATGTCGGCCAGATCAATAAGCCGCTTGCCCTCGTCGCGCATGGCTTCCACCATTGACGGCGAAACGGATGGATCTTCGGCCAACGCGTCGTTCGCTTTTTTGAAAATTCGTTGAGCCTCTTCGATCAGCGAAAGCACTATGTCAAGTCCCGTCGTCTCCACAACGAACGACGGAGAAATTTCTTCCGAATAGGCATCCATGAAATCGTTGGCTTCCTTCAAAAGTCTCTGAAACGTCGCCCTTTCGCCGGTCCGCCGTTCGTGCACGAATTCCGTCTCCTGAAACTTCTCGGTAACGGATCGTTTTCCGGTTTGCGACTTCGGCACAATGAAACCCTTGACGACCGTTTCTTTGTCCCCTTCTTCTCCGTACATCGCCAATCTCATGAGCACCGGCAGTCGACCGCCGACGATCCTTGGATTATGGGTCACGTTTATCATTAGACCTTCGCTATAGTCCTTGACCGGCGAGAACGCCACGTAGGTGTCGGCTACTCCGGAGGTATCGAACCCGCCGCCCCTTTCACGCCTAACGCTGCTTTTCGGCGGCCGCGCGTGGAAGGAGTAATACGACGGAACCATCGAAACTGATCCTTCTGCGCCCGGATGACCGAAGATGTCGGGCATGGACATCGGCTGAATTATGAAATCGACGTCCCGAAAAGCCTCCGGATTCTCCAGCATCGAGTACGCCGTCGCGTAGTACACGCCGATGTCGTGCTTCGACGGAATCGTTTTTTCTCCGTCGAATCTATCTCCCATCGCTTCCCTAAGAGCATTCTGTGTGGACGCCATGAAAAAAAGGGGAAGCAAACGAAAATTCCTATTCTCTCCGTTCGGGGTCGGCGATCCGTCCGGATTCATTCCGTTGATGAGATTTTCCAAACTTTTCAGATTTCTCAATATTTCGCCGATCGTTCTCGGTCGTTGCCCCATGACTGAATCGACTTTCCCGACGACTGAATTTACGCCGCTTCGTATCTCGTCGATGGACACCCTTTTGAAATTCTGGAAAATTTGATCGATCGGTCTTTCCGAGGCCATCCTCCCCGAGACGCCGTCGCTCGACTCGAGGTATCGTCGCAATGAGCTGGTTCCCCTCGCGACCCTCTTCGGGGTGTCGCGCATGGAACGCCTGACCGCCCTGCGCAATCTGTTCTCGGGTCTCGCCGGGGGGGGTTGATTCCGCGTCATCGCTCCGACGTTTCCGAACGGCGTCGGATCGGGGATGCCCCTACCCATGTTTACGCGTGCTATTCCCTCGAGGACCAATCTGTCCAAATCGGCGTCCCTGGCGGTGTACGGATTCATGTCCCGACCGAGAGACTTTTTCTTGGATTCCATTCTGGTCGCGTCGATTTCGCCCATCGCCGAAATGAATCTTTGCGTGGCGGATTCAATCATTTCGTCACCTCCCGACCGCTTCGGCGGGCTTCCTCATCAACGCGTAAATGGTCGACGGCGATACGCCCAGTTGCTCGGCCGCTTCACCTACGCTCATTTGTCCCATTTTTATTCTTTGAATGAGCATCTTTACCCGTGCGCTTCGCATCGCTCCCGAATCCGAAACCCCGCCAAACCCGCCGATTCTCGCCAACTCTTCGTCAATCATGGAGACGAAATTTTTGACTTGTCCTGGTTCGTCCCTGAAGTCGTTGTCGGGGTGATCAAAAATCGGAAGCCCCATTGTTCCCTCTCGTTCCGCCAACACTTTTCGATATCTCAACAACGCTTCGTACGGGGTGGTTCGTCTGTTTTTTATGAGATCCGACTTCGTGACCCCTGTCCAATCCCCGTTTGCGATTTTTCTGCCCACCCAGGTTTCGGTCATTTGGGCGTTGAACGGTTCGACCTCGTCCAACGGCAGATACGGCGAATCGATCACCACGTCTATTCCGTACCGGTCAACCAGGTCTTCGCGCTGTCTGGCGGCGGCGATTAGGTTCGTGAAACTAGCCTGCGGAGTAACTCCGACCAAGTTCGTTTTTTTCTTATCGAAATCCCAAATTTTGCCGGATCCGCGAAGGTATAACGGATTAGCCACCACCGATTCGATGTCGGAAACCTCGAAAGACCCAAGAACCATACCCTCTACGTATCTTTTGTTTTGACTGTTTCTTACGCTGGCGACGGTGTCCCTTCTTCCGGTTCTCTCCTCGAACAGTAGCGCCAGCGGATCGAAGAACAGCGAGGCGATTTCGCCTTTTCGGGAAAGATTCGTCAGTCTTGCGCCAGCGGCGGAGATTCTGCCGCCAGATTCGCCCTGATCGCTTATCACGTCCCCGTCGACGGCGAGCGTTCTGTTCGCCGTTTCGGGGCGGAGAATGATGGAGCTGAATCCGTACTGCCGCCCTTGCCCTTTTTGTTCTGCGCTGGTTCCCTCCGTGATTTCCAAGTTTGCTTCTTTCCCGATCGAGGGGCCGTCGTGCATGATCTCCACGTCGTCGCCGTAAATTTCGCGCAGTTTCGCGTTTCTGGCCTCGCTGGATGTTCTTTGCGCCACCATCGCCGACGCGGGTCTGAGCGACCTGATTTGTTCGTCGTCCTCGAAGGGAATGTTCAAAGTCATCGACTCGGCTGTCCTCCGTAATTCCGGGACGTTCGTTCCGCGGGTCATGGGGTTCTCGTTGTTCTGCGAAGACATCCCGTCGTGAACGGTCCGATATCTGCCGGAGGAAACTATTTCCAGCGGGCTTTGTACGAGGACTACCGGTCGCTCGTCGAACGGGCTATTGAATTTTTCGACGGCCTCCTCTAGCGCCGAGTTGTACTGTTCGGGCGTGAAACGCTGCAACTCGTCCACGAACTCGTCTATTTGTTCGACGAGTTTCTCGTCGCCGCGGGCGATAGCTATTCGCCTAGCCAACCCCAAACGCTTGCCGTAGCTATCCTTGGAATTTGCGCTTTTCAAAATAGGATCTTGGAGTATTTCTAAATCGGTTTTCCCCTCGCCGACCGCACGATCGACGAATTTGTCAACGTGATCCGGCAAATTTTGTCCCTGGATGATGTCTTGTTTGTTTCTTTCCAGTATTTGAGGATTCAAAATCTCATTTTTTCTATTCTGAGCCATTCGGGGGACTACTTCTCTTTCTTGTCTGTCGATATCCACCCCGACGGATTCGGCTCTCCCCAGGATCGACGCCGTCTTTTCCGCCGTCTTTCTGGAGGAGTCGGGGTTTCTGGCGACTACCGGCGTCGATCGCATCGCCCCCGAGTCTGGAGCGATATCGTCGATTCTGCGTGTTCCGGCGATTCTTCGCGCCGATCGCATCGCCCCAGAGTCGCCGAGTATGGCCACAACCAACGGAGTATCGTCGGGATCCATGCCTAGAAGTTCGCGGATTTCGTTCGCGCTAAGCGACGGGTTTCGGCGACGCATTTCCCGCACGGCCCTGTCGAGCGCGACGGACAAATGAGCCGCGACCATATCTTGAAAAAATTCTCCCTGATATCCGAGCTTCGTAATCAAATCGTTCACGCGTCTTTCCATCGCCACGAGCGATTCCGGGGTTAGGTTTCCCGCCCCGTTGATGACGCCGTCGACCATCAGCTGTATCGCCTCCTCGCTGTACAAATCCGGATTTTCCTTCATGAATTTTTCCATTTTCGCAAGTTGGGCCAACCAAGCTCGGATTCCTTCGTCATCGGTCAAATCTCCTTGCGAATCACTGATGCGAGTTTTCGCTTTTTTGTAGGCGTCCGCGGCTTTGGTCAGGAGAATTTTTAGTCGTTGTCTCTCCTCCGGGGTGAGGTTCGTCGCTTTTCTTACTTGCTTGATTTGATCCAATCCCTCGAGCTTTTCCAGCAACGTAGTCATTTCATTTTTCTCCGCGGAGGTCATTCCGTCTTGCGGTTCGATGACCTGGAGATTGGGGTTAGCCGACATTCCCGTCCGCGAGGCGGCATCCGGCCACGGAGCGAACGCGTCGACTCTTTCGTCTTGTTCCAAGTCGAGATCGGTGTCCGTCCGGGACGATCTCGTTCCCGGACCACCGGCGAGTCTCTGCGCCGTCCCCTTGGCTTTTCTTACGTCTCCCGGACGTTTCCTGTCTAGGGTTCCTCCCTGCGGTGGGCCCATTCCGAGCGCCTCCTGGGCCTTGGCGGCCGCCTCGTGATCGAAGGCGTATTTGCTCATTCCTTGTATTTCGCCTTGCTCGAGAAGTGCTCTCATCGTTTCTTCGGTTTTGCCCACGTCCACCTTGGCGTCGTGCGTCGCGCGGGCGCGGACTCCCGCGTAGTTGGCGAGAGCGTCCAATTTGTTGTTCGTCTTGAGCATCGTCATGGCCTCGCCCTTGATTTTCGTCCCGTCCGGAAGGGTTTCTACGAAGTGTTTGACTCCGTCTTCCGACCAAAATTCTTTTATATCCGCAGTCGCGGGATTGTAACCTTCCACGCTTCCTTTTGGAGATCCTATTTTGGAAGTCATCCACGGACCGATTAGTTCTGGTCCGCTCGGGATCTTATCCCCGTTATATAGACGTCTCGCCAAGTCGGCAACTTTGCGATTTCTATCGTGACGTTCGTGGCGACCCCGAAGAAGGTTGTGACCTATCGCCAACAAGTCGACGCTGGCTAGATCGATAAGCCCGAAGTCGTTGTCGACGGTTCCGGCCGCCCTGCCTTCGTCGAGCATTTCGTCCAGCAACGGAAGATCGAAGTTGTTTCCGTTCATCGTCACGACCGGCATATCGGGATTCAAAAACGCGGCTATTCTCGCCGCCGCTTCGGTTCTGTCGATTCCCTGGCTTACGGCTCTGTCGTATTCGGCTCTGTCGAGCATTTTTTGGGGACCGCTCGTCAACTCCTCGGAGAGTCGCGCTATCCTCGTTCCGTCGGGAAGGGTTTCGAAAGCGTCCGGATAGCGATCGACTGGCATCGCCGGAGTGACGGTCGGTTTGATGTAGAGATCAAGCTCCTCGACGGTGCCGTCCGGATTTCTTTTTTTGGCGTAGAAATGGAATATTGCTCCGCCGTGAATCTCGAGGTCGGGACCCGCCGTTTCGGTATCGAGAACGATGTATCCGAGTCGATCCATTCTGTCCAACAAGTCTTTTGGACCGGTCGACTGTCTAAGCTCTCGCACGGCCGGGTTGTCGTCCGGACCGGCAACTATTTGTATGGGGTAATGGGGATGGATTCCGACCGGTTTCGGCAGCAGCCGACCGTTCGCCCACGCGACAACATCGTCCAACGCTCGATCGACTTTCTGAACGGCCCTTGCCCTATGATCCGAGGCGGCTTGATCGTCGGAGTCCAACGAGTCGAGAGATTTCTGCAACCACTGCGAATCGTTCGGGTCGCCGACCGCTATCGTTTGTACTATATCGGCAGACAAGGCTCCGGCTTTCTGCACCGTAGTTGTATCCGCCTTTGAGGAAGGTTTCGGACCGGTTCTCTTCGCCTGCGGCGGGCGTTGAGTCGTGGGTCTGGGTCTCGGAACGGGTGATCCGCCTTGAGGCAGCGGCGACTGATTAGGGGTCGCCGGCGTAGCGCCAGGTGTCGGCGAAGCGGGGGGAGTTTGCCCGCCAGGTGTCGGCGAAGCGGGGGGAGTTTGCCCGCCAGGTGTCGGCGAAGCGGGGGGAGTTTGCGCGCCCGGCTTGGGTTTCGGCGTTCTTTTTTTGCGAGGTTTTTTGGCGGGCGTACCAGGCGACGGCGTACCGCCCCCAGGCGACGGCGTACCAGGCGACGGCGTGCCTCCTCCGGGCGACGGCGTACCAGGCGACGGCGTACCAGGCGACGGCGTGCCTCCTCCAGGCGACGGCGTAACACCACCACCACCACCACCACCACCACCACCACCACCACCGGGTGGCGGCGGAGTTCCGCCCGGACCCAATCCTCCGCCCAGCGCAGGGGGTGCCTGGGGCGGGGATGCCTGTCGCGCTTGAGCGGGTGGCGCACCGATCAAATTTCTATTCGGCGCGGCCGATGCCCGAGGTGGACTCGGCCGATTCGGATGTTGCAACCTGTATCTGGCTTCTCTTCCGGCCATCAATTCTATGATGTCGTAAAAATCGTTATCGGTAAAGTTCGGGTCGACTGCTCTGTAAGCGGCGATAAATTGTTTTACTCTTTCCGGGGCATCGGGTTGCGCAATGGCCGTGTTGAATTCGGCGTCCAACTCGATCGCCGAGGACATGGCGTAGGCGTCGCCGACGAAATTCTGCGCCAGCACTATTTGCTTTTCCGTCAACCTGTTCTGTCCCGAAAGTCGATTGTGTTGCGACAGTGGCCCCGTTACTGGTCGACCGGGATCCGGTCGACTGCCGAGCGGAATCACCCTTCCTTGCGCTATCAAATCGTTTATTACCTGATCTCTGTCGGGATTGGGCGTTCCCGCGCTGATTCGTTGGGCTATCTCGGCGTCGATGGCGGCTTCGTTTATTGATTGATGCAACGCGTCTTCGCTGGAACTACCGAGTATCCGTCTTCGGTCAAGGGGACCGTCTTCGTAATACATCAAATCTTCTCTGATCGCTTGCTGGAGTATTCGCCGAACGCCGTCGTCGAACCCGCGTCTCTTGAGCGATTCGTCTATTTCCGCAACGAGTTGCGCCGCCGCTTGCTTGCCGGCTTTCAACGCGTATAAGTTCTGGACGTTTTGGGCCGTAGTGCGATCCCAGGATATGTTGTTGGCGTAAAATTTCCATAGAAGCGCAATTTTTTGAGCTCCGTTGAGGACCGGATCCGTACTTTTCCACCCCCGCAGGCCGTCGGGCAAAACCACCCCCTCGTAGTCCGGATGTCGTAGCGCTATCATCAGTTCGTCCACCTGCCTACGAATGAAAGTCCCGCTCCTAGCGTCCCTAAAAAGATCTATCGGTCCGTAAACGTGATCCGGATTCTCTCCCAGAATGGGATCGCCGAACCTCGAGTCCTCCAATCCCGATCCCCCGAGTTTGAACTGTCTTCCGAGTCTTTCCGCCCATTCGGCTTCCGTGTATCCGAGATTCGATCTCAACCTCTGCGAAAACGCGACCAAGTGTTTGGGTTCGTGTTCCAAGGTGTGCTGGAGGACCGCCGCCGGCGACAAACCCGAAACGGGCAAATGTCCGTCCGGGGAATCGAATAGTCGCATCAAACTTTCGGGCTCGGTTATGAGTCTCGAGTCAAAAAGGTACACGCCGTGAAACGGAGCGTTTCCTGATCCAATATTTTTGACCACTTTGTTGTAGAACGAATCCGTGGTGTGCTTGTATCCGTCCAGCGGGGTTACGCCGCTCCTCGTTACCGCCTCGACGACGTTGTTGCCCGGATAACCCATTCCGAATAAGGGAAACTCTCCCCTGTCCAAAAGGTCAAGCATCCCAGAACCCGCATATCCTGGATTCGTCGGCGTTGGGGCGACGTAGTTGCTAAGAGGCTGATTTCTGCCTCCGCCGAAACCCGGAACCGTAAAGAAAGCTACGACGTTCGATGTTTCCCACAAATTTTTCTGCGGCGCAAAGTTGACGGGAGTTTGTTTCAATTCGGGATGATTTTGCCTATCTTCGATGTACGGCTGATAGATGGCGAATAAATTCGCCGCGTAGCGCTGTAGCTTCGCTCTGTCCCTTCCGGCGTCTGGGCCGAGGGCGTCGGTCAGCATCATTTCTATTACGTTTTTGCTATTTTGGTTACCTGCGTTACGCACTGCGACCGGATCGTTGATGTCGTTCAAAAGATGGCTTGGTTCGCTCAATTCGTCCGCCAGCTCCGGATCCGTTAGTCTGATGAGTTCAATCACTCCCTGTGCGTACAACTTCACTTCCTGCTCGTTGAGCTGCTGTGGCGTCAGCGCTCCCGTGGTCGTCGCCTGTTGACGACTCCTGCGTCTGCGTATGGCCGATCTGATAACGCCGAGGGGGTTGGACGGATCTTCGCCCTTTTGTCTTTCGACCCAGGAATTTATCCATCTGCGGGCGCCCTCGTGAATAAGCACGCGACGCGTGGCTTTCTTGTTCGTCTCATCGGCGACCGCGTTCGCCGAGTTGATGAGGAGCGGTTGGTTTCCCCCTGCGCGCCTGGTCATTTGTCCCGTATCGGTATCGAATAACGTTTGTTCGGACTGTCGGAGCTCTCCGATCATTCTGGTCACGGAGAGATCGCCCGGAATCTCGTCGGTCGCTTCTATCGTCTCGCCGACTCTTTCTTTGGCTATTCCCACTCCGGCTCGCGCTTCTCCGACTCTCTCCATTGCCTCGCCGACGGCGCGAGAGGCGTCTCCGGCCGCTTCTCTCGCCGCGGAAGCCGCGTCGCGCGCCAATTCCGCCGGGGACGACGGAATGTCGCAACCGACCCCGAAGATATTCGTGAATCTGTTCGCCGCGGGTCCGCCCAAACAGCGAATCTTGTTCAACCTGTCAACCCATAATCCCCTGGCCGCGGCGACCATCGAGAGAATGTTCGGGGTCGCCATTTCCCTAATCGTTCTGCCCAGGAGACCCTTTTCGTAAGCGGAGCGCATTTCCTTCGTGGCGTCGACCGGCGCCGTTTGCGGAAAACCGTAAGTTCTCAGAATCATCGAAGTCAACTCGTCGGCGTTCGGCATTTTTGCGGAGGATCGACCGCCGGCGTTCTGACCCAGACACGAATCGGTTCCGCTGTAACCCGGGGGAGAGATCGGTAAACGTTGCCCGGGAACGTACGATCTGGCCCAGTTGACGAACTCCCTGGGGAGCATGTTGGCCAGGTCTTGTGGTTGTGCGACGTCGTCTCGGGAGGAACTTTTTCTAGGCTTTTGAACCACCTTGAAGGAAATATCGGAGCCCAGGTTCAGGGTTTTTCGAGAAGCGGCGAATCTCCTCAATCTGTCGTCCGCCCATTCGCCGTTGTGCGACGACGAAAAGTCGTCCATGGCCATCAAATCCGCGTCGTCCCCTCGCCTGAAGGATCCGCTTTTCGAATCGTATAAGGCGGTTGACCCGTTCCTAAGACCGAAAAGGACCTTCGACCCGTGCTTGGCTATCACCTTTGAGTTGGGTGGTATGTTCTCGAATATCGGCGACATTTAGCGTCGTTCCTCTGCTTGGCGGGGGAGGTTCTGGCGATCTACTTCAACAATTATAGACATAATCAACTTAGCTAACCGAATATTTACGATCTTTGATCATCTTGCCGACGGCATTGGACTCGGACAAAAAATCCTCCCGAACCGCCTCAAAGTAGGGTTTCATCTCGCCGAGCAACGCATAAGCCTCCCTTAGGGCGGCCTCCCTGTGCCTGGGATCCGGAACTACCTTCACGATCGGAACATCCGCTCCGTCGGCCGCCTCGTCCAACCATTCCAGGGACGGAAGTTGTCCAATTTTCTTGTCGTCTGATTTCATCTAGGGTTCCCCCCGTCGGTCGTGCCTAGTAGTTTTTGGGCTCTCAATTCCTTGCGACGGGCGTCTATCGCGGCGACGACCTTTCTCACGTCGTCGATTTCAAATATCGTATTTCCGCGATATGGACCGTCCCAATCGGCGTCTTTCCCGCCGACCCCTCTCCAAAAGGATACCGAATCTTGAGACGAAGTTCCGATTATGGATCTGCCCGAGTCCGCCGCGAGCCTCATGATTTCGGCGACCATGGCGCTACCGACCCCCCTCACGGGAGACAACGAACCGGCGTATCTGAGTTCGGCCACGGAGTCCTTTTCCGGGAATTTGATCAACGACGCCCCGACGACCCGATCTCCCCTCGAGACGACGACTAGGCGTTGGTTCGTTGAATCCGTCAGGTATTTTTCCATAGCGCTCATCATCATCGTCAACCCCGCCAATTTTCTTCCCGTAGGAGCATCGGGGTTTTCCCTCATTTTGTTCAGGGCGGAGAGCATCCCGCCGATCGGATTCGAGCCAGACTGGGAGTCGGATCGCCCTCCGTACACCTTGACTTCGAAACCGGCGGCGACCACTTCGGCGGCCGCCGTGGCCAAGTTTCTTCCGATCGTCTCCAACCTACTCGGAGAATCCGATTCGCCGGCTCTCGTCTCGGACAATGTTCCCGCGTTCGTCCCGGGGATTTTCGATCCGGGACGGAATCTCGGGGAGTTTCCGGCGTGATAAATCGTGTAGTCGGCTCCGATCTCCTCCAAAAAGTCCACGAACTGAGAATCCACGTCGGGCATGTCCCCCACGACGAATCTCGCTCCGTTCCTCTGGGCGTTGGCTATCGCCGATCTGGTTTCGTTCTTCAACGGCACGCCACGTAACTCGCCGTTCCTCGCAAGCATCACGACCCTGCTTCCAGCCCTATAGGGTCCGAGAAATCTTAGGGTCGTGAGCGAGCTACTTCCTCGGTTGCCGACCAGCTCGACGATCGCGCTGTCGGCGACCTCCCTCATTGCGACGTCCTTTCCGTCACCCAACGGAGTTCCCCTTCCCCTACTACTGTGACCGCCGTCGAATTTCGGAGTTCTTTCCAGCGACATTTTCCCCGTATTCCCGCCGTCGCCGGACGTCGGATCCGGAACCCCGAAAATTCTCTCCTCGAACTTCGCGTATGTTTTACCCTGGACGTCGGCGATTCTTTCCTTGCCTCCGTAGCTGGAACCCCACGGCCATAGTCTTTTGGGAATCCTGAAACCAGGAGCATTTATTATTTCGGTTGCTCTGGGCATTCCCGCTACCCTCCTGAATCCCGTGGAGTCTTCGAAGTCCTCAATTATTTCCGCCATGATCATTTCGTTGAGTTTCTTTCTGATTTCCGCCGAGGCGCGCTGATATTCCGGGAAAAGCTCAAAAAGAAGACGAACGTCCGAGTCGTACTCCGGGGCGAGCATTTTTTCGACGGCTTTTCGCATTTCTTTCCTGAGCTCTTCCGTTCCTCCCGACTCTTTCACTACGTTTTGCCAAAAAGCGCTGTTGAAGGTTAAGGCGAATAGCGTGTGGGGATACCAGGAGTCGTAAACTTCCGCGGGTCCCCTGAAGGCGACGTACTCGCCGTGTCTCGTGAAGCCTTGACCGAGGTGGACGTGAAAGAACTCATGAAGAGCCAAATTCGGATCGTCAAATCCGTTTTCTAGATGCACCACCGGGGCGAACTTGGATCTCGTCATAAGGAGTGCCATAAACATGGCGTTTTGCAATATGTCTCCCGCATCTCCGATTCCGAAAGTTATGTTTTGCAACCAGTCCCTGTTTATCACTTCCGCTATTTCGTCGTCGCTCAGACCAGCTTCGCTCATGATTCGATATACGCTTTGTGCCCATCTCCTGGCCCATTCGTCGTGATCCGCCGCCCACTGTCGTATTTCTTCCTTCGCCATTTCCACGTATTGGGCCAGCCTCGCTCCGTCCGGCGAAGAGTGATTCGTCTTGATTAAATCCAATCGACTCGTATCGTGACCGGGAACAAAAAGCGGTAAAACTTCGTCCACGGGCGATCGTTCGTATTTCCTACCGCCTGGTAGTTCCCCCTTCTCCACAGTTATGGGCACGTCTCTCTTGCTCCACGGAATCTTGTCACTATCCCAGTACAACTTGCTCCTCACCGCTTCGGGCATATTCGCCATGACCGATAGAACGAACGGTCTTCTATTGTCGATTCCCTCGAAATAGACATAGCCACCCCCCACCAGGTTTCTTGTGTACGGAGGCGATTCGGGTATGTCGAATATCCTCTCTCCGCCTTCGCGGAGTGGAGCTCCCGATTGGATCGCCCACGCGAGCGCGGTCGGATCATTGATTCCGAAAAGAGACCTGATTCGCGCCCTGACGATTGCGTTGGCCGCGAATATTTCCCCCAATTCCTGGAGCGTCGGGTACGTCGTTCCGATGGCGTCGTTGACCATCTTGGGTCCGACCATTAGTTCCGTGAATTCCCTAGCTATCGGACCCTGAACTTTGAAGGTTTTATGGTTCAATGCCTTGAATAGTCCCAATCCGGCGGCTATCGCGGCTCGAACGAAATTCGGACGCAATGCGAACTCGTCCGGATGTAGGTCGTCCGGTGTTCGGACGGGTTCGGAAAGCAAGTAAGTTTTCATTTGGTTGGAAGATCTCAGAGTTTTTTGCGGATCGTTGGAGAAGGCGGCGAATAGTCCGATTTGTCCCAGGGAATCCTTCAATCTTCGTTTTATGGCAGAAAATCCCCCGGGCTTTTTCCGCCTTCCGACCGGCCTTCTGGCGACGCCTTTTCTTCTCAGGTGATAGTAGACGGTGCCCTGGGTTACTGAGTAATCGTTAGCCAACTCCAGAACGGAATCTCCGTCTTTGTATCTTTGCGTCATTTCGTCGATCTGTTCCTTGCTTAGCGAACTCATCGCTCCGCTGTCGCCGGGGGGAGTCAGGTTCCTATTTTTGGAGGGTATTCTCGTCTTTGGTTTCCGTGGCAACTGTTGTTTCTTCGCCGTTCTCTCCACGACGTTGCGTATGTCCAGTATTATTTCGTCCTCGCCACGTCGCGTGACGTAAGCGAAGACTTCGTCCTTGGAGATCTCCAAGCTCTCCATGATGATCTTTTCGTCGTCTCTGGCGAATCTTCTGGCGAACCATTCCGCCACTTCCGCGTCGGTGCTCCACGACATCCCGAATTCTTCCTGATCGTTTTCCGAATAACCGCGGTATACGGTGAACTTTTGCGGCAATTTCGCCAGTTCCGCGCGTTCGTTCTCGTTCATGAAGGACTCGCGCGAACCGCGGTCGCTTAGTAGCAGCTCTCTCCAGCGACTCGGTTGCGCCCCGATGTTCTCGCTGTCCACCCATATGTCCGAGAGTCGGCTCCAGTACTCCTGATCCGTCATCTCGTCCATGACGTCCTCGAAGGCGTCGATACGGTAGGGGCGTTCGTGCAGGTATATGTATTTGCCCCAATTCTTTTTTGCCAAAGCTTCATCCGCGGACGCTCGTTTTTGCGCGAAAGACGCGTTTATCAGGTCGGTCACTTCCGGGGTGATCGGGGCTATCCAAAAAAAGAGAGGATGCTTTATGGATGGACCGAACAGCGGATCGTCGTAAACGTAATCCTCAAGTTCCTCGTCTATTCCGTCCGGCAGTTCCATCGCGCCGGAGTCGACGCCCCCGCCTCGCGCTCGGTCGGTACCGACGATTCGAGTGAACTCGGGGTATCCGGGTTGAGGGGGAACCGGTGCCGTCGTTTCCGGCGCAATGTTCTCCGCGTTGAGAATCCTCGACTCGATTCTGGATGTCTTGAAGGTTCCCGTGGCTTCGTCGAAAAATGTTCGCATGTTTCCTCGGATGATTCCTGTTTCTCTGTACCCGGCTTTCATCGCTTCCTCCATGGCGCGGGTGATCTTGGGGTACGTCACGTCCTCGACCGGTAGGTACATCACGTTGCCGTCGTTGTCCGTCAGCTCGTACAGCGCGTCGACTTGTCTCGGGATCACTAGGAAATCGTCCTCGCCGGGGATCAGCTTTATCGGACCATTTCCAAAATCCGCGGAGATGGTTCCGTCACGGGCGACCTTCACCACCCTGCCGAGCGATCCGGGTTCATCTACGTACCGATTATTTGAGCTTCTACCGAATCTGACCAGATCGCCTCTCTCCGGTTCTCTCGACATTCTCCCCGTCTCGCCGTCGAATCCGTCGGTCGAAGTCGATTCGGATGCTTTCATCAACCTGGCCCTCTGGACCAAGTATGCGACCCGATTTTCGGGGACGTTCAGTTCCTGCGCGATTTCTCGTCTGGTCTTGCCCTCCTTGCGCTTGGCCATGACCTGGTTCATCAACTCGTCCGTGTCGCTGCGCGTTCGCTCGCGTCTCCGAATCAAACCGAGCGTGACGGCCCTGTCGACCATATCCCTGATAGCCGACGGAGTAACGTCCAGTTCTTGACCGATTTCGGCGAATGTCTTTCCTTCCTCGTATCTGACCGCCACCTCCAAAAGCAATTCCTCCATCTGGGACGGAGTTCGCCTGCGAGGGGAGCCCGTGTCCAGCCCCAAGCGTCTCGCCTGCACAACGAGTTTGCGGGCGGCGGTTTCCGTGACCGCGAGTTCTTCCGCGATCTGCGCGAACGTCTTTCCCTGCCTGTACCCGTCGGCGGCGGCGGAGATTTTTTCGGGGGTCAGTGTGGTTTTCCCGAATTTTCCCAATCCTTGAGGGTTGTAGTCGCGAATCAGCTTGCGCTCGTTCGCTCGTTGCAGAAGAGTGCCAATTTTTTCCCCGGGAAGATTCATTTCCTTCGCTATGTCCATCCGGGGTTTCCCCTCGTTGTACAACCTCGCGGCCTCGTTCATCAACTCATCCGTTTCTGCCGTAGTGCGTTTCCGGGGCGTCGTCAGCAATCCCCGTCGTCTCGCAATGTATTGGTATCTTTGCACCCTGTTGTTGGTGAGCCCCAACTCCTCGGCGATTTCCGTGGTGCGTTTCCCCTCGTTGTGCATGGTCACCACCCGTTCGATGAGTTCCTCCGTCTTTTCCCGCTGTGTGTGGCGGGATTTCGCCAACCCGCCGGCGAAGAGCTTGTTTAGGAGGTAATCAACTTGACGGACGCTTAGGTCGAGCTCCTTGGCGATCTCTTCGCGGGTCTTGCCTTCGTTGTACAAAGTCGTCACCCGATCATTGAACCTATTCATTTTCGGCTCAACGGACATCCTCCCGCTGTCTTCGTCGAACGAAAAGAATCCGTCGTATGTCGAATCTCTCAACTGTAAAATCAATTCGTCCAACAGCTCGGAGTCATCTCGATACAAATCGTCGCCGACTACGAATTTTTCCAGGGCGTCGGCCGTCTCTTTTCTGTCCGTGTCGAATCCGTCTCCGTCGACGATCGGGATCAGGGTGAGCGCGAAATCTATCGTATCGGCAATGTCTTCCCTCCGATCCGGCGAGATGTGGTGGTACGGATATTCCAGGTCGCCGATTTCGGATTTTTCCCTGAGTAAATCCGCCAACTCGAAAGCCCCGGCGACCGCCGACTCGAAGTCGTCGGGCTCCAATTCGCCGACTCTGGGCTCCGTGTCTATTCCCGCCTCCCATTCATCGTATTCCGTCGGATAATACGGGGACGAACCCCCTCCTTCTCCGTATGGGGTTCGCGGTTTCGCGCCCAACGAGTAGTCACGGAAGTATGTTTTCGGCTCGTCGTAACTCTCGATGGGCGGAACATCGTCCACCGTTCCGGGGCTTTCCCAATACTTGCGATGGTTGAATCGGATTCCGCTCTCCTGCAAAACCTTTTGCATGTTTATCAGCGATTCAAATTCCTCCTCCAAACCGAAAATTTGGGCGGATCTGGTCATCTTCCATATTCTCGTGGGATAGGCAAGACCCCAGTCCTGACCCTTTTCCCACTCGGGATCCTGCATCCAAGTTTTTTCGTAAAGGTTGTATCCGAGCGCCCTGGTTTGAACCAAAATCGTATCCGTGAGCGCCTTTATGAAATCCATGTTGTTTCTTAATCTCTTTACGGGTTCGCCGGCGACGTTGTAGAAATCACCGTACTGGGCACTTCCCCTATCGATCGGGTAAGCCCACCAGTCGTAGTGGTCGTAGTGAATTTCCTTCCATTCCCCCCTGGAGGCCAAATCTTTTTGAAAACGAGCCTCGCTGACCACTTGCTCGATTATCGTCTGATCTCCGCCGTAGGGAGTTTCGTTCCTCGAGGGGGTCGTGGGCTTTTTTTCGTCCGCCATCGCCCCGGAGTCGGATCGATTTTTCGGAATCAATCTTCCGATAGTTCTGGCCAAGCGCCTGCGCGATTGGCTCCGCATCAGCCCCGAATCCGCGCCGAACGGCGTCGGATCCGGAATTCCGCGACCCAGATTGACGGTCGGTATCCCTTCGAGGACGAGTCTGTCCAGGTCGGCGTCGCGTGCCGTATAGGGATTCGGGATGGATTTTTTCCTGAATCCGAACGGCAAGTACACCCTGCTTCTCGGGTTCTCCTTGCGGTCGTTATTTTCTTCGCCGATCACGGCGGCTACTCCTAACGCCAGTTGTCCGGAATTAGATCGTCCTTGCCGAGTGCCTTGGCCCTCTTCATAATATGTGCCTTGGCTTTGTCCTTGTCCTTGGCTCTTCCGTACGCCTGAATCGCGTTCTTTAGATCCTCTTCCGACTCGATCGGATATGAACCGTCGGGGAGAGCCATTCCTCGCTTAGCGAGTTCGCCCCTGCGTTCCTCGCTGAACATCTTCTTGAAATAGATCTCGGCCATTCTCTCCGGATCGTCTCCCGAGGATTCGGCTTCGATCATCTCGAACTCAAGAAGAGAGGACATGAAGTTGGCGTCGGACTTCTCTTGCTCGAGCTCCTGAGCGACCCAATCCGCCGGCAACGAAGACTCGAGACCGAGCGCCGCCGCTCGTCTCATGATATGAAGCTTGGCGGCGTCCCTATTGGCCGAACGCGGCCAGGACATGATCGCGTTCCTGAGATCCGCCGAGTTTTTGATCGGCATTTCCCCGTCGTCCATGGCCTCTCCGTTACTCGCCATCTCCTTACGCTCGACCTCGTCGTGAGCCCTCTTGAGGGCGAGTTCGGCCGCCTCCGACTCGATCGCCGATGCCTCTTCCTGGGTGTAGGTGTCGTAGCCGAGTATTTCTCCGTCAAGCGACACGAACACGTCGTAGGACTTGCCGTCCACTCCCTCTATTTCCACGGCATAGGCGTCGTAACCCTCGAACAGGTCGGCTTCTATCGAGACGACGTCCCCCGCGATGCTCTTGGTGGCTATCTCCGCCGCGTCCGAGAAACTGACCATTTGCGGAGCCTCAAAAGCGGACTTGACTTGCATGACCTCTTCGTTGAGAAGATGCCATCCCATACATTCCCCTGTGGTGCCGTCAAAAAACGCCTCGACCGGCTTGCCGTCCTTGCGTTCTATGTCGACCACGAAGACGTCCGCGCTGTCGGAGTATCCCGAATCCAGGACCTTGCCCCCGAAAGTGTCCTCCGCGATTCCTTCGATCTCGAGAAGGGCCGGCATGTCGCCCTCCGATACGCATCCACCCGGGCAGTTCTCGCATACTTTTGCGTTTCCCGGATAAACCTTGCGCTCGATTGAGCATACGAACGGGGTATTTCCGAATTCGCCGTCCTTGAATCCCATGGTCGCAAGACGACGATTTCTCATCATGGATCTGTCGGGCATTTCTTCTTCATCCTCTTCCGGCATCCGCATGGATCGGGCGGCTGGCATCATTTCCGAGTCTTCCTCATTCATCGGTCTGCGGACCGGCATCATTTCCGAGTCTTCCTCATCCATCGGTCTGCGGACCGGCATCATTTCCGAGTCTTCCTCATCCATCGGTCTGCGGGCAGGCATCATTTCCGAGTCTTCCTCATTCATCGGTCTGCGGGCAGGCATCATTTCCGAGTCTTCCTCATTCATCGGTCTGCGGGCAGGCATCATCGGTGCTCTGCGCTTCCTCATGGGGGGTCTGGCCATTGCGAGAGACTCGACGAGATCCTCGTCCTCGCCCTCCTCCTCCTGCATCTCGGGAGTCTCGCTCTCTTCGGCTTGCATCTCTGGAGCGGGAGCTCTCATACCGGCAAGGGTTGGCTCGTCTTCGTATTCGACCTCTTCGCCGTCCTCAATCTCTTCCTCTTCCTCTTCCTCTTCCTCTTCCTCGTCGTCTTCGTAAACGTCGCCGTAAGCCCGTACTGCGGCTTTTTCCTCGGCATCGGCACCCATCTTTTTCTTCCGCTTTTTCTTTTTGAACATGGCGAGAACTTCTTCGGGCATTTCTTCTTGCTTCATCCCCATCGGGGCGCAACCGCCCGGGCAAGCTTCGCACGCCTCCATGACCGTCTTCCCGCTCGCCTTGCATTCGAATCCCTGGGCCTGCGGCATCATCCCGTATTTGACTTCCACCGCCATCGCTCCGCACTTACCGCAAACCAGAGAACCAGCCTTGTATCCGCATTCGGATGTCATCGCACCATTGGCGCAACTCATGACGTTGCCGTCGGCGTCGATTTTCAAAGTTGCCTGTTTGTCTGACGCCATTTTAACGCTCCTTGTATTGCATTGCGGTCGAGAGACAGTTTTTTGGTTTAACGCAACTGCCGCACGGCGACGGACGTTTTTCGCCAGTCGTCATGCATTGATATTTCGTTCTCAAACCGTTTTGTTGTGCAGAATTAGGATAACTCATAACTGGCTTTTTACGGGAATACCTCTGGTTGCGGGCCACGTTCTTACAACCTTTGACTAGACGGAATCGTCGTTCGGGGTTTTGGGCTGGTTTGCGTAAACCCGATCCAGGGCGGCGTTGATTTCCCCAACCAGTATCGGTCCCATCATTTTGGCTCTCGGAATGTGTATCCCGGTGACGTCGGCGAAACTCTCAAATCCGTACTTTTCCAACACCGGATCGATGGCCGACTTTACGCGAAACATATCCTCCACCTTGGCGGGCAAGGTGATACCCGACGCGTAATCCTCGTCCTCGTCCTCGGGTTCGTCGTATTCGTAGGAATCCTCCTCTTCTGGATCCTCCCCGAAAAGCTCCCCGCTTTCCTGCATATCGAGGAAGAGGCGCCCGCTGGCCGACTTGGTTTCGTATGAGAAAATTTGCTTCATCGCAACTCCTATTCTAAGACGTCTTAGCTCATTTGTAGGAAACTTATCAAAAAATAGCGGTTCGTTCGGTAAGACCTAATTGACGGATTCCCCCCTGTCCATTCGCTTCGCGCCCCTGAGCGCTTCGAGCCTGTCGCTAAAAACCCTGCTGGATATGGCGTTTCTGTTCTTCGTGTCTATGATGACCCACCCCCCCTGATGTGGTTTTATGTCGTATCTGGGCTCTACGAAGTTCCTGCGCATAGCCCCGGAGTCACCAGTGACGTCGCCGTACGAACCGTCTTTGAGAGTTTCCGAAAGAATCTTTATGCTCCTCCTGAACAAATTCGCGGCTTCCTGATCCTTGTATTCATCATCCAAAACGTCGACGACCCGGGAAAGATAAGCGAGGTACCCCTTGAGTTCTCTTTCGGTAATTGCCACGCCTTCTTTGTTGAGCGGAGACCACCAGTGACCGCCACGGCTCCTTCGCCCCAGAAGCGTGTCAAACATTGTGTAAAAAGCTACGGAGGTGTCGTCATCGTATACTCGATTTATGGCGCCTTCTTGAACTCCTTCCACCGGCCAATAGTTCTCGCGGTTCAGTTTCATTTTCTTGATATCAATCGCGGCGGATATTCTGGCGTTGACCTGGTCGACGTATCGCTGTTCCAGCTCCAGTACTTTTTCCTTTCCAATTCCGAGTCGCTTGGCTATCTCTTCGGGAGTCTCTCCGTAGATCCTCCTGGCATCGTAAACGGCTTTGGGCGAAGAACGGCGCGAGGACTTGCTCATTTTCCCGGAATCCCCGTCGTCGGTTCCGCCAGTCCTCCCGGAGACTCCCGCGTCTTTTTCGTAGAAATCAATGAATTGATCCAGGGCTTCTTGATCCCCCGGCTCTCCGAATAACCCCTCCGGAGATTCGGCCAAGGTCGTCTCGCTTCTGGCCAGTCTTTCGATGACTCCCTTGTACCAATCGGAAAACTCCTCGGGGGTCAGCGTGCTCCTCTTTGCGTCCATCACTCTCTGCACTATCTCCGCGTTTCGTTTTTCGATCATCGCCTCCACCCTGGAGTACGGATCAAGCGCCGCGAGCTCTCGCATGTTGGATATCATTCGTCCTCTTTGTATCTGATCCTCTATCTGCTCCGTCGTCAGCGGTATTTGCAACGAGATAAAAGCAACTACGCCCACCGCGCTGTTCGTAAGCCTCCGCGCAAGTTCGGAGCGATCTTCCGCGCCAGAGACCGATTTCATCACGCTCACGACAGCGTCGTGTTGCAGCATGGCCGCGTAGTGATAAAGATCGACCGCGTCGTCGTCCGTCGGGTCGCTCCAATTCCTGTCGCCGAAGTTGGCAAATCGTCTACCTATCCCGGCGGCTATCTCTTGCCAGCGACTTCCGTACATCTCCCGTAGTCTCGAATCCAGCCACAACGATCCCGAGAACGGTTTATTGTCTGGATCCAACGACATGGCGCCGGAGTCGTTTCCTTCCTCGAGGATTTGATCTATCGCGGCTTTCCCTTCCTCGCTGGCGAAGAATCTTCTTCGTATTTCGCTCGCTATCGCCTCCAGGTGGGATTTGATCAAATGAGCCCTGGCGTTGAAGTTTCTGTCGCCGTAACGACCTCTGCTCGTTTCTGCGATCCGTTCCGGCGAAATTCCCTCCACCGTCACGCCGAACAGGTCGGCAAGCGTTTTGTTCCACGAGTCGATCAGCTCGTCGTCGGTCATTCCCGCGTATTTCGAGGTGTCTTTCGTGTACGGTCCTTCTATGGCCATCGCTCCGGAATCGCCGAAACCCAACCCGATGGAGGAAGCGGCGCTCGACATTCTCGCGGTCATTTCGATTCGACTCGCACCTCTCGGCAGGAACAATCCAGAGTTTTCCGGCGTCAGAGAACCGTTATCGAACAGCTTTTTGTTCCTTCTCATTTCTGACGAATAGATGGCGTCCGAATACGTGCCGAAATCGTGGGACTCGAGGCGAGATCCAAGTTCGTCAAGATCCATTCGCAAATTTCTCGCCAAAGTCCTGAGAGCCATTCCCTTGGGGGAGTTCTCGATCTCCCTGTCGAATTTCAGGGATATTTGCGCGTTTTTGTTCATCTCCTTTCGCCGACTCCTTCCGGTCGGCAACGCGTAGGACGATCTCGCTTTGAACGGAGAGAAATTCGTGAATCCGGAAACGGAAACGGTTCCGTCGGGTCCTCTCGAAACGGAGAAACCGGCGTCGTCGATCACCGGACCGCGCGAAAGTGCCAAAACCGCCTCGGCGTTTCTCAGCCTGTCGAGCGCCTCGTTGACGGCGACTCCTCTCAGCTTGTCGGCGAGAATCAAATCGTTCACGGATCTCCTGGTTCGTTCGACTATCGCTCTTAGCTGAGATTCGTCCATGGAGGAGAAGGACTTATATTTCTCGTCGGGTATCCACGCTTCCAATCCCCCCGAACCGCCGTAGCGATTCGTCAAACCGGACATCGCGCCGGAATCGGTCCCCGACGTCGACGACCCGGAGCCCCCGCTACGACTATTACGCAACGCAATGACGCGTTTTCTCATCAACTGATCGGAGTATTGGGCCGGAGTCATGAGAATCGCGTCCGTGACTCCCGAAACTTCCTCGCCCGTCATTGGAACGTATTCGCTCGCTCTGGGCGGTGGAGCGTCGGGATTGCCTATGTCCTTGAAAGAAAATTCAAACGACATTCCGTTTCTTAGGGTTCCGGCAAGACTAAATCTGATTCTTCGATCTCGTTCGGTTGCTATTCTCGCCTCCTCCATCGTCATGCCGTCGTCGGGCACCAGTTCGAGGGCGAATATTTCGTAGTTGACCGGTGATCCGTCGTCGCGCCTCCCGTAGACGAATTGAATACCGCGTCCGGATTTTCTGGCTTGTCCGATCATCGGGATCAGAGCTTTCTGGTTTCTAAGCAGTAACGGTTCTCTCGTGTCCGGGTCTATTCCGTCCGTCCAGAATTCCGGTCCTATCAAGATTGTTTCCTCCCCGTTCGAGGAGACGACGTAAAACGGCAATCCCGGATAATCGCCGATTACCCTTACGGACGGTCTACCCACAACTCTTCTCCCGGTCTCCCGAGAGCCGACGACATTTCCGTACGATTCGGCGTAACCGGTCGTAGCGTCCCCGACGTCGGCCGGTTCATTCGGTCTCGCGCCGCCGCTATCGGCTCTGGGCGAATTGAATCCGAAGAAAGAACCCTGGTTTTTCCTCGCTTCGTGCGTACTCGCCCTGAATTCGTACTCTTCCCGTAGGTATCTTTCCAATTGATTTCGCAAGTCTTTGTCGAACATGTGAAGAGCCCTGCCGCGTTTCGTTTGATGTTCGGTCAGGGCTAGCATCACCCTGTGCGTGACGTCGTTGTCGACGTCGGCGGCGTGGGCGGCTCTTCGTGTTTTCACCCCGGCCCACTCTTTGAGACTCTCGAGGTTTATCCTGAACTTAGGTTGCATCTTCGGTTTGCCGTCCGGCTTGAACGTGGGCTTCCCGCTGCCGTCGAGTACCGGATGAAAGTTGGCGGGTCCGAATATCAGTCTGGAACCTCGGTTCGCTTTATGACGCTTAGAAAACCCGGCCATGCTAATCACGGTTCCCGCCGCGAAACCGGGTACGACCCGACCGGATTTCCTTCTATCTACGGAAATCTTGCTAAGGTCGTCGAAGGCCTGGCTTTCCGCGTACAGAACCTGATCCGCGAGGACCATGACGTCGAACCAACCAATTTTGAGATCTCGGTCGTCGATCATTCTTTCGGCGATCGGCATGTCGAAGTTGGCCGAATTGTATCCGACCAGAATCGGAGAATCCCCGAATTCCGATTTGAGCCAATCGGACACCTCCCTCCACGCGACCGCGGGATCCACGAATCTCGGATCGTTCATCGCCAACTGGTCGGTTAGCGTTCTTGCACCGTCGGGACCGGGCACGTTTTCCTTCGTCCAGTCGCTCATCTCCACTGCGTTGCCGTCGTCGTCCAATGGTTTGACCCACCAAATTTTCGTTTGTCCCGGGACTCCGTTCTTTACGGGGGTCATGGCAATTTGAACGACCCTTCCCTGCGGGGTTTTTCTCGCTATCTCGGCGGCGGATGCATCGAGTCCCGGGGATCCGGTCGTTTCCACGTCGAAAAGGACATAGTCCCCGGTTCGCGCCCAGTCGTACATCTGCTGCGGATCGGTCCACGACTCGAAATCCGCCAACTTGGTATTTCCCCGGTCGCCACCCCACGGTTTGGCCCTTCTTCTGAGCGGAGGACCTTGCAGGCCGGATTTTCTGTATGCCGTCCTACCGAGGAGTTTGCCTAATTTTTTCGATTCCATGGCGAGCATGTATTTGTTGGCTCTGTCGTGCAACGGATGTTTTTCGTCGCCGAGCGCGTCCATCAGGACCGAAAGCACCACCGAAGCGTCGCCCTGATAACCCTCCAAGAAACTCCCTTCCCCGATTTCTTTCAAGGCTTCGTCGAGATAGCCGGCCACCGGGGCATCGGCGACCACGATCGTCTTTTCGTACGCGGATTGTCTGGCGCTCGGTCTGACCGGATGTTGATCAACCCACACGGTCGCTTGTCCGACTTTGCCGGCACGAGTGAAAATTTGTTTCGGGAAAACTTGTTTCGGCGGCGTCGAACCCGTCGGGGTATTGCCCTGCGGAGTTCCGGACGGCGCGGCGTTCGTGGATTTGGGTTGAGACGTCAGGTTGCCGATTCCGCCGATTCTGTCCAGCCTGAATTCTCTCGCCTCGTTCCTATTCGGATCGAAAGCCCTAAGGAACAAATATCCTTTCGGGGCGTCGGCTTTATGGAAAACGAAGACGGTTGATCCGTCGTCGCGTTTCACGGCTTTGTACACCCCTCTGACCAGATCCCTCGGAACGACCGATCTTTTTTCCCATCCCGATCCCTTCTTGTAGTACGCAAAAGACAGGGGTTTATTCTGACCGATGGCCAAATACGCCGCCCCGCCGATGGATGCTTCCGAAATACCGTCAGAAATTATGACGACTTCGTTGTCGTCCTCTCGGTACTCGGTTCCCTCTCCGGGAAGACTCATCGCCCCGGAATCTCCGTCGCCAACGAGGGATCTCGTAACGCCGGTCGAGTCGTAAGCAATCGCCCTGACGTCGTCTCTCGACGGAATGAATTCCTCCCCGACCGCGGAATCCGCCCAGGATCCTATGTCGTTTTCGAGATTGTTCGGATGATTCCACTTGTAAAGTTTTCCGTCTTTGCCGACGCGTAGGTAAAATTCTCTCGCGTTCGGCGAACCCAACCCGAGCATTCTTTTGGCGTACGGAACAGTTTTTCCGCCGTCGTTTTCTGCGTACGAAAATCTCCTATCGTCGGCGGCGTTGACGAAGGAATCGGTCGTCTCCTCGTCGAAATCGTGGGGTAGGCGACGTATGGCCGATCGCCTCGAGTCGTCGATTTCGGACAATATGGAATCCATGACGACTATTTCTTCCGGCGTTACGGCGGCCGAGTTCCTTATTTTTTCCGAGATTTCCGACAGTCTGGAAAGACGACGGTCGTCCACGCCCAGATTCTCCGAGAACGGAGTATCGGATAGGACGTTCCTTAGATCGTCGTACTTCGCTAGAAGGGCTTTTCCGTACCTTTCGTCCGAAGCGAGAGACGTCACGAACGGAGTTCTCTCGTTGACGGTTCCGATCTCCGATAGCGTTTTTATCGAATTCTTTCCGAGGGATCCGGCGAACAATTTCTGATCACCGGATTCGTCCGTGACTATTCTCGCGAACAAACCGGAATTGAGCATCCCGCTCGCCTCCGCCGCGACGGCTTCGTAAATCAAATCCTCGTTCCTGGTTCTCAACGGGAAGAGCGAGAAGGATGAAGGATTCCTGTCCCCTCTCGCCGGAACCATCACGTAACTTTCCTCGCCGGCGTCCGTGGCGACGCTCACCACCTCGGCCCTGGCCATTGCTCCGCTTGCTCCGCTACCGATGGGGCTCTTTGATAGGTAGTTCCTGTGTTTCGATCCGTCGGAAAGCGTCAACTCCGAGAAAACTCCGGCTTCGTCGCTGGCCAAATCAACGGAAGCGATGGTTCTTCTGTTTTTTTCGCTCACCCATTCGGGGTTGCCCATGGACATTCGTCTTACCGCTCTTCCGAGATCCCTCCATGCGTCGGCTCTCGTCATGTTTAGCGTCTCGGCTATTTCCTCGGGGCTGAAACCGGCCAACCATAATTTGATAAGCGTTTTTTGTTTCGGCGACAGGATCCCGTAAGCGAATTGCGAATCTATCTGCGACGCTATTTTCAGCGTTTCCGGAGTCGCTATCGCTTGGGCGATGATCGAGTGAGCGATAGCCCGTCTCTCCACGACCTTGGGATCAATGCCCAATTTTTGCGCGGCTTCCCTCACGTCGCCGCCGACCTCCTCGAGGGTTACGGCGGTTCTTGCGTTCACTATTCCGTCAACGTCTTTTACCTCGTCGATTCTGTTCGCTCTTCTCTGGATCAGTTTTTTCAATTCAGCGCTGGAGCCGAAAACGGTCTTGACGAAAGCGGATCCGGTGGTCGAGCCGTCTTTGTAGACGGCGTCGGCTTTGGTTATTTCGTCGGCCAGGGCGGAGAATCTCCTACTTCTCGCTCCCTTCGCCAGTAGATAGTCTATTTTGTCGGTCATCGATCTTCTTATGCGCATCAGTACGGCGGCGGCGATGATGTCGGATCTGGACATGTCGCTGCCGTAACTGTCGCTTAGCGACTCCACCATTTCGGGAATCGTGAAACCTGGTGTCTTCCGGGCTCTACGCCCCGGAAACCTACGACCTTTTGGGCGGTCGGCGTCTGCCGCCGTGCCTCCAGATCCGCGACGCATCGCGCCGGAATCCGCTTCGTTTTCGAATTTTTCCGCCGCCACGATGAAATCCCGCATCTTTCTGAGAGCGAGCTGTTCCATTCTCCGAACGGCGTTTTTGTCCATCCTCATTCTCCTGGCCGACTCTTCAAGGAGTTCTCCGTCGAATCTTCTGCGTAGGAGGTCGGCTTCCTGATCAGAGAGCCCGATTGCGGATCTCGACACGACTCTTTCTATGGTCGATCTACCTACCCTGTTGTCCGATGAGGGATCCATTCCGTTCAGTTTTCTGGCGTGCATAATCTCCAGTTGACGCGCGGCTTCCCGACTCATTCTGTGTTTTCTGGCTACGTCGTCGAGCGTCTTGCCGTCGTAGGTTCGCTCCAGCCATATGCGCCTTCCGAGATCTTCCCTTTCGAATCGTTCCAGTTTTTCCGGGGTTTTGGCGGCTCTTTTCGCCATGGCTCCGGAATTGGATTCGTCGTCCAATCCGAACATACGGCGCATTTCGTCGAACCCGGCGTTCTTTATTCTCTCCCTTATCCTCGATCGCTCGAAGGCGATCTGTTCCGGAGTGAGTTTTCCGAGCACCCTATTGAAGGTGTCGATGATTTTTTCTCTCGACTCGGAATTACCGACCTCGCCGACCATCCGACCCATGGACGCCTTGATTCTCTCGATGTGATCGTCCACTTCCGCCTGAGAAAGCTTGAACTGATCAAAAGTTTTAATGATGTCGCTGGCCGCCCGAGATGCGGGATCCGTGGTGTCTCCGCTCGATTCCGGACGAATCGTGCGGTTGGCCGCGGAAACGAGGGCTTCGTTGGCTCTCCTCATCGGCTCGGCACGCCCGCCGACCAAATTGCTTCTGTCCGTTCCCTGTACGACCCTACGCACGTCGTCCGGAACCCCGCGATTCACGGTCATTTCACCCGAATCGCCTTCCGCTTCGTCGTCCACTTCGCCGTTGGCGCGGCGAATTCTGTCCAGAATTTCTTCTGGCGTATCCCCGGCCGCCTCTCCCTCTATTATTTCTATGACGGCCTCGGGAGAGTCAAAGGACCAGCTTCCGTCCGGATTCCTTGTAGCGTTCGTAAGATCTTCCATGGAGTGAATTGAGTCGGGATCGTCGCTTTCTATGGCAGCCAGCATTTGTTCCATCACTTTGTCGAGGACTTCTTTGTCTTTCGGACTCGCCGGCTTGCCCGTGTCGGGGTCCACGAAGATCCCGGTGCCCCTCCGCCCCTTCCACTTGCTCTTTGCGCGATGTTCCGCGAGCCATGCCTCGTATTCTTCTTCGGACATTCCCGGCAACGGACGAGTCATCGCACCCGAATCGCCGAGCTGCTCCGCCGTGAAGATTATTTCGTCCCCGTCCGGTCCGCGATTGACCAGATTGCCTGCGTCGTCGTAGCCGACGGAGTCGGTATCATCGATGTTGAACTCGTTCAATTGGGTCAGCTTCGCCCCGTCTCCGAGTCGTTCGACCAATTGACCGTAGGCGTCGGCTTCATAAATAACTCCGGTTTTCGGATCCAGGTGAAGACTTATGTTTTCGTCAAAGCGCCAAGGGCTTTCTATGAGTTGATTCAAGTCTGCGTAGGTTTTAGCCGGCGGCATGATTTGGAAGACGTCCTCGCCGGGAATCATCTTCAAAGAACTTCCGTCTTCCCACTCCACCGAAATCGTTCCGTCCGGAGCGACTCTCGTCACCCTGCCCATCGTTCCGGGCTGTAGTTTCGTGTAAGGATCCGAGCTTCCGTAAAATCTAATTTGATCGCCTTTCTCGGGCTCCTTCGACATCGCCCCGGAGTCGGCGGAGGTGCGTGCTGGAACCTTCCTGGGGACCCGCGCTGGTTTCACTGGAACCTTCTCGGGGACGCGTTGCGGCTTGGCGGGGACGCGTTGCGGCTTCGTGGGAACTTTCTCGGGGACGCGTTGCGGCTTCGTGGGAACTTTCTCGGGGACGCGCGTCGGTTTTACGGGAACTTTCTCGGGAACTTTCTCGGGAACTTTCTCGGGAACTTTCTCGGGAACTTTCTCGGGAACTTTCTCGGGAACTTTCTCTGGAACTTTCTCGGGGACGCGCTCGGGAACTTTCTCTGGTTGTCGTTGCGGGTAGGGTACGGCCGGCATTTCGCTTCGCATCGCTCCGCTGTCGCCGTAAAGCTCGTCGTAAAGTTTCTTGCGTTTTTCGTGGCGATCGGGAATGTTCCTGTCGAGCATTCTTGCCGACTCTTCTCGCGACATCGCCGGAAGACCCATCCGGGATCGTCTCGTTTGCTCCATCGCGAGAAGCATGTCCTCCTGATCATCCAAGTCGAAAAGCGCTTCTTCCGCCGACCTCTTTCGGGCGAGTTGTTCTTCGGTGGGCAACCAACCCCTCTTTTGAGCCCTCTTCTTCGCCTTTTCGAACCTTCTCGCCTTTCTCGCGTCTCGCTCCTCCCTTAAATCGCCAACGAAACGACCCATTTGATCGCTGATTCTGGTCTCGGCGGCGTCCATTCCCCTAGCGACCCTCTCCGTGGCCCTATCCATGAGCGAAGGCTCTATTGCACCTTCAAGTTGTCCCATCGTCCTCTGCTGGTTACGTCGCACCCTCGGAGAAAGAGTTCGCGCAAGCCTCTCGGCACGACCCCCTCCCACATCGGGAACATTCCCGAAAGGCGTGGGATCCGGTACGCCGCGACCGAGGTTGATCATCGGTATTCCCTCGAGCACGAGTCTGTCCAGATCGGCGTCTATGGCCGTTCGCGGATCCATGTTCCCTCGTGAGCCTCGCCCCCTCAGTCTGCGTAAAGCTTTTTGCTCCATCGCGCGACCCAGCGTCCCCACCGCCTCCACGGCTTCGTCCGAAAGGGAGTCGTAGTCCTCGATGAGGAATCCGTCGTTGAGGGTCTTGACAGAAAATCCGTGATATTCGCCTACGGCGGACAACGCGTCAAAAATCTCCGTCGGGTCGTCCCCTCTTTCGAGAACGAACAACGAATGATTACCGTCGTTTTTTTCCGTGAATTCTTCCCAAGTCGCCAAAGATTTCGGACTTGCGCAAACGTTCTTCCCGGCGGCGCACGAATCGCAACACGATGCCGAGGGAACGCCCGCGGCGAGCATCGGGGTCTGCGGAGTCGTGGCGGACGGCGAGGTGACGATCCCGCCCGTAGGAGCGCCCTCGCTACCGATCGGGATGAACACGGTTTCGGGCTTTACTTTTTGCGCAGTCCCGAACATGAACTCGTCGCCGTCGTAGTGGTAGGCGACTCTCAGCATTTCCGTCCCGGTACCGGCACCCATTTCGAAAATCGCTATGTCATTGTCGGCTTTCACGAGTCTTACCGCTCCGCCGAAATGTTTCGCCAGGGACCTGGTCAACATGGAGGCTCTGCCGAAGCTTTCGTTGCTTTGCGAATTGTAGGCGGAATAAATCGCCTCTACGTGATTTTTGTTTTGCGTCGAATCGGAATCGTCTTTCTTTTTCTTCTTGGTCTTTTCGTATCTCTCCAGCAATCTTCTACCCTTTGCCGCCAATTTCGCGGCATCGGACGCGTCCTGGGGTACCGGCTCCCCCCAGGCGGCGGCGGAGAGGGCGAGCCTGGTGGGCTTGCCGTTCGGTTTCTTCATCGGACCGCTGGGATTGGTGAAGAAGCGCGTGAGGAAGGAACCCTTCCTGCGCATTTTCTCCGGCGTGTCGGCCGCGCCCTTCACGCCCGGTTTCAGATTCGCGCCCTCGGTTCTCTTGAAATGGGCCCTCCCGGCGGCCGTCAATCCACCCTTGGGATCGCGTAGGACCGGTTTATCGGCCGCTTTTTCGTCAGGGCAACACTCGTCCTCGAGCGATTTGCCGTCGACTGGCACGCAGTTGGGAACCATCTTCCCGCCCTTGCCCTTCTTCGTGCCGACCTGTTTGTATCCGGGCCAGCAAGGACCCTGCCCGTCCTTGATCTGCGTTTCGGTCCCGTCGGCTTTGATGGATATGGTTCCGGTGAGTTGATTGGCGCCGTGCAACACGGGAGAGACTTCGTACAGCTCCACCTCCTTGAGGAGATTCGCGTTTTGCACCGGATCGAATACCGCGTCGAGGGTCTTGTACCCGATCGACCATTCCTGCTCCATGTCGAAAAACGAAACGTTGGCGAAAGCCTCCCTACCCTTCTCCGCCTTCAGGTTGAATTGAACCTTGACGTACAAACCGCCGACGCCGGCTTTTCTCATTCTCGCCGGCAGTCGCGGATCGTTCGGTCCTACTTCGTATATCTCCAAAACTTTGCCGATGGGGGAATTCCAGTCGTGACCCCACACGACTCTGGGTTTTCGTCTGGCGAGGGAATTGGTGAAGCAACCGGGTAAACATATGTCGTTTACAGAATCCTTGTTACCGATTCCGGCGACGAACGCCTCCACCACGCCCTTGGCTTCGTCTATGTTGATCTGTCCGTTTAGGGACTTGTACAAGTACGAAGAGTCTTCTGTGATTTGCGTGTTTTTCATCAGTGCCTTCGTCAATCATAAACCACGGAATCGTTATCCGCGGGAAGTTTTTGAAACGGTTTGAAGAAACTAGCTGAATTTACTGAAACTAAATTGCAAAACGAACTTTGCAACGACAATTTATCGTAAGATGCAGCGGTGCCGAGGGATCTCCTGGGTATTTGATGCTCTCCCCCATCACCGCGAACGGTTCCCCTATCGGAACGGTTTGTCCGTCCAACGCCGCGTGCTCGGGTCTCACGTTCTTATCCCTCTCGGAAATCCAAGTTTTCTTGAATGCGCCGACCGATTTAGCGGCCAAGAAGGATCCGGTGTTGTAGGCCGTCCAAGCCTCGTTCTCCGCTATGACCTTCTTTCTTTTGGCGAGCATGTTGGCGAAGACCGCTATGAGGGCGGCTTTGAGCATTCCGAGTTTGTCCTCGCCGTCCTCCATGGAAACCGCGATAAGAACGGCGGCCGAAACCTCCTTGGCCGTGGTTTCGTTTATCTTTTGAATTCTCTCGATTTGTAAATCAAGCTGCGTCTTGATTTCTTCCTCGTCGGGTTCCGCCTGCATGCCGAAATCCTGAGTAACCGACATGCTGGCGTCGTTCATTATTCCGTTGATTATCGGACGCAAATCCTCGTTCAATTGTTTGTCCCATACCGCTTGGTCGAATATCGTCTCGGAATCCAGGGATTTCGCCTCGAGCGATTTTCTGGATTTGGAGCCGGTCGCCTTCTCGAGCACCACGCGTTGCTGTCTTTCTACGAAACGCTCGAGCGACGACTCGAGGATTTCGCTCCACCTGGTCAGCGACTCCTCCACCTTGTAGCTCCATTCGTCGTTGAGGAGTTTGGTTTGGATCTGTTCGTCGTCGACGACGGCGCTCTTCATCAAATTCTCGGTCTCCGAGAGTTCGTCGATCTCGACCGACTTGACCTGCATCGGCACCTCTCCCTCGGCCGCGAGAGCCGCCGTCATCCCCTCCTGGGGAGCGGCCATCGACGGTTCCATGGGTAGAGCCGGTTGCGTACCGGGTATCATCGGTCCGCCCGGGGCTCCAGCCGGGGGCACGGAACCCCCTGGCATGGCCATCGCCGCCTGCGGTTCGAACTTCTTATTCGTGTATCCGATCGGCGTGAGATTGGGGTTCGTCAACATCGCGTCCATCAATTCGGAATCTATTTTCTTTCTTCCCGCACCCTCCCTGTATTCGTTGCCGCTGATGAGACCGGTTTGATACTCGTTCATCAGATACCTATCTCGCTCCTGTTTGTAAAGCACGAGAACCGGAACGTCGGTGACGTCGAAATCTATGTAGTAATCGTCGTCGACTTCGTCGAGTCCTCGGGCGATCGTCTCGAGGTGCGGAAGCATGGTTTCGTTCCAGAAAACCTTGTGCTCCTCCGCCGCGTTGGAAAAAGTTCTTCCGGCGGCGTTCCCGATTACGGACTCCGGAACCCCGAAAGCGGCGAGTATCTCTTCTTTCTGAATTTGCCTCATTTGTACGTAATTGGCGTCCCTGGGGCTCTGCCCGGTGTCCACGAAATCTATTCCCTCGTCGGCGGATATCACGGTGACGGCTCCCGCCCTACTGACGTTTCCCCTGAAACGATTTCTCAGTTCGTCCTTGTCGTCGTCGTCTATTTCGCTGCGCACGACCAGCAACCCGCCGGGTCTTCCGTCGTTGAGAAGGAAATTCCTGTTGTAAAGCTTGGACAAATTCTCTATTTCTATTGCGATTCCGGCGGCCTCCATCGGGGTCAACGACAAATACGGATCCAGGGGATGCGGTTTCCTGATCCACACGACGTCCTGCGGCTTTAAAACGACCTTCGTGCCGTTCCTCATGTCGACCTCGAAACCGGATACGAACCTCCTTGGATCCGGTATCGGGGAGGTGTGTTGCGGAGGAAGTAGCTGTAGGGCGATCAATTCGCCGTCCCTACCGCGAATCTTCTCGATGAACGCCCCGCGCGACGACATCAGCAATTGCGATGAGAGCCGGTACCTGAAAACGAACGAGTTCTCGCCCATGTTCGATTTGGTGTTGAGTATGTCCAGGATTTTTCTGTCCGACTGTCTTACGATTCTTCCCGCGGGATCGTTGTTCTCTCTTAGTACGACCGGGAGACGCGACTGGTTTCCGGCGATGGCGTCTATGCATCTATTCACCCACGTGACTTTCTGAAACCCCTCTCTGTAGGCGCGCTCTATGTCCCAGGCGTCTCGGTACGGCTTGCCGACCTGCGACGGGTTGTATGCGACGGGAGCCCCGGGGTTCAGGGCTTTCACGCCACTCGTGCCAGCGCTCTTATTCGACGTCGTGTTCCAGGCCATTGAGGGTTTACTCCATTCCGAGCAGGTATCCGACGGCTCCGCAGACGACTCCAAGGGTTATGAAGCCGACGATCGGATTAATCAAAAACGTACCTATTCCAGTAAACAGTATAAATGAAGCCATCAACGTATTAGCGATGGTCGACCTGGAGGTCATATTTGACCAGACCGCCGACAAAATTCTCAAAAATTCGGAACCCAAGGAGACCTCCGGAACTACTGACCGCCACAATCTAGCGCGCAGGCTAATTTATATATAGCATGAATGATCAAACCGACTGGGACAAGGTATTGGAGTTTCTCCGCCCGAAGGACTCTTTGTTCTGCCCGGAGAGTCCGTCCATAACGCAGAAGGTGTTCCTGAGAACGAATCAGCTGGAGGCCCTCTTCGGAGGCGCGGCCGGAGGAGGCAAATCCTCGGCACTACTCATGTCGGCGATGCAGTACTTGGACGTTCCCGGATATTCGGCGATCCTGTTTAGGCGCACTTTCGCCGATCTTTCCTTGCCCGGGGCTCTTATGGACAGATTTCGTGGCTGGATATCAATTCACGACCAGGTTCACTGGAACAACAACACCTACGTCGCCACCTTTCCTTCGGGGGCGAGAATTTCGTTCGGTTACCTCAACAACCAAAACGACTACCTTCGCTACAAAGGCTCGGAATTTCAATTCATAGGCATGGACGAGGTCACGGAAATAAGGGAGAACGACTACAGGTACCTATTCTCACGGTTGCGACGTCCGGCATCGGGACCGCTCTCGTCCGTTCCGCTGAGGATGAGAGCCGCGTCGAACCCCGCCCCCAACTGGGTGAGACAAAGGTTCATCGTCGAAGGGGTCACGCACGGGAGGGTTTTCGTGCCCTCGAAGCTGACCGACAATCCGGGCATAGACGCCGATTCGTATCGTCTCGCGTTGGCGGCGCTGGATCCCATAGAAAGAAAAAGGCTGGAGGAGGGAGATTGGTGGGCGACCACGCTCGGCTCTCTTTTCGACAGAACGGCCTTCGTCATCATCGACGATCACGAGGTCCCCAAACTCGGTCCCAACGCCAAGGCGTGCAGGTTTTGGGATTTGGCCGCGACCGAGGCGAATCAATCCAACCCCGATCCGGACTGGACGGTGGGGACGCTCGTGGTCTACGAGAACGGGGTCTCCTACGTGCTCGACGTGAAAAGGGCCAGGGTCAAGGGGGACAAGGTGGAACAACTGATCGCCCAGACGGCGGCGGAGGACGGTCCGGTGGTGGCGATAAGAATGGAGCAGGAGCCAGGATCCTCGGGTAAAGCGCTCATCGATCAGTATTCCAGGTACGTTCTGCCGGGTTACGATTTCATCGGGATTAGATCCACCGGGGACAAGGTGACCAGGGCGAGACCATTCGCCGCCGCCGTGGCGAACGGAAACGTCCGAATAGTCAGATCCCCGTGGATGGGCGACTGGTTGGACGAATTTTCCTCTTTTCCGGAAGCCGCCAACCATGACGACCAGGTCGACTCCGCCGTCGGAGCCTTCTCGTTTCTGGCGGGATTGGGGTTGCCTTTCCGAAGGAAAGCCGCTATCATCGCCTAGGTAATCCTAGAAAAGAGGTAGCTAATGGAAACCAAGGAAAAAACCAAGATATCCTTGCTCGTCGATCAATTGGTCGTTCTTCTCGTCGCGATAGACGAGGAAATCAAGCGTTCCGCCAAGATTTCCGCCGAAGACGGGTGTTTTTCGCTGGCCGAATTACACAGGGCCAAAGGGGAAATGTCCGTCGTTTACGATTCCGCCGTCGCCGCCGTAGCCGACGCCATGGCCGACGTTCCCGAGATAACCCTGGCGGACGGCACGAAGATCGAAAAAAAGAGCGGCTCCGACCGCAAGAAGTGGGATCACGATGGTTTGGCCAGGAACGTGGCGAGCCGAATCAACGACATGGCCGTTGACTTGAGCACCGGCGAGGTAATAATGTCGTCGCAAGACATGATGATCAAAATGCTCGACTTCGCCGCGGTCTCGTACTGGAGGGTCAAGGAACTCTCGAAAATAGGCGTTTCCGCCGATTCGTTCTGCGAGGTAAGCGAAGCCAAAACCAACGTCATCGTAAGGAGACCCAAAGAATGAGCATCAACAACCTTTATCAACAGCTCGCCGAGAACTTCCCGGACGGGATGGAAAGAACCGTCAACAAGGGCGGAACCGCCCTCACGTACATACCCGTGAGCGAAGTGACCAATCGTCTCAACAAGGTGCTCGGCGTCGACAAGTGGTCGTTCACGATAATTCGTTGCGAGAGGGACTCCATTGACCCCGACTTCGTCGTCGCCCACGTGCGTATCGAGTACTTCGTCACGGACTTCCAGCCGATCGCCCGCGACGGTTTCGGCGGGCAGAAGATCAAGCGAACCAAGCAGGGCCAGATACTCGACCTCGGTGACGAGTTCAAGGGCGCCATATCGGACGCCCTGAAGAAAGCCGCGCAAACGCTCGGCGTCGGGTTGTATCTCGCTAGAAGCGAGGACGCCATCGAGGCGGAGCAGTATCTTGACGCCGGATCGGAGCACGAAATCAAGTCGTCAATGTGGAGTTCCTTCGTCACGCTCGCCAAGAGTCTCGACGGCGAGCAGAAAAACTCGATGCGAGAAAAATGGAACGCGAGAACGAACGGAGCCCCGGTGCCCCAGTCGATGGATTCGGTGTCGACGGACGACCTCGAATTCATAGTTTCGGAAATCAAAAAAATCAAATCCGGACAATGATCCGAGGTGACCGATCTTCCGTACGAGCTTCCCGAATACGTTTCGCCGAGCTCCCTTGCCACCTACTCGCAGTGCCCGCTTAAATACAAATATTCGAGGGTCAACAAAATAGCCGAACCGCCGACGAAGGCCACCCTTTTGGGCAATTTCGTCCACGACGTACTGGAGAGCTTTTACGGTCAACTGGCACCGGAAGAGAGAACGGCTCTTTCGCTCCGCTCGCTCAGCACCTCAACGTGGGCGTCGGGGGACTGGGATCAAAAAATATCGGGAATAGTTCCGCAGTCGGAGAAAAACGATTTTCGCTGGAACGCCTGGTGGTGCCTCGAGAACATCTTCTCCGTCGAGAAACCGAGCAACGTGAATGTATCGTCGGGCGGCGTCGAGACCGAGTTGAACGGAAAAGTGGGCGAAGTCCCAGTTCGCGGATTCATCGATAGGTGGGTCGTCGAGGACGGCGTCATAAAAATATCCGACTACAAGACCGGCAAAACGCCGAAAGAGCGGTACGTCGGGGATAAGTTCGTCCAGTTGTTCGTATACGCCGCCGTACTGGAAAACGACGATTCCAACAAGGTGAACCTGGTGGAACTGCTTTATCTCAGGGACGGGGCCAGATTCTCGAGGAAATTCGACGACGACGCCAGGATCTCCGTCCTGAACGAGGTGAGCGGGACCTATTCCCGAATACTGGAGTCGTTCTCCGACAACTCCTGGCCGGCGCATCCGACCCAACTTTGCTACTGGTGCCACTACAAAACGAATATATGCGAATATTGGAAAGGAAAACCGCAATGAGATCGCACGTAATCAGCGACGACGCATTTGCCCACATGGTTTCGCAGGAGGTGAAGAACAAGGCCTCCGCGGAAGAGCGACAGTTCCTGGCGGAGTCGCAGAACATCGGAAGGTGGCTGAGGGCCCTCGACGCTCTTTGCGCGCACCTGAACGAACAAATCGAATCGTGCGAGCTGGACATGGAGAGCGATCTCCGCAGATACGAAGGCATGGGCGAGGACGGTCTCGGTTTGGCGGCGGAGGCAAGGCATTACTACGAACAAAAAATATCCAAGATCAAGAAGTTTCGCTTCTACGTCCTGAGAAAAATCTCCGAGGTCCAAGGAATCAAGGCGAAATCCGAAGTCGGATCGGTGGATCAGGAGAAAAAGGTTTTAATTTGCCGCGACGCCATACTCGCTCACAAGATGTATCTTTTGAAGTATGACATTGAGACGACGCCGGCCGATGAGGCGCTCTACCTTGCGCTCGACGGAATCTGGACGTTCGACGAAATCAAAAAACCGGAAGAAGAAATCTCCGATGAGGAAAAGATCGGAGAAAACCGAAAAAATTTACGTAGAACGTAGGGGGATAGTAGAGAGGATTCTTTCGAATAGGGCTTGGTGCGAGGCTTGTCCGGTATTCGCAAAATACGACGGACGCGTAACCTACCTCAGAAAACGCTCCCAGGACGTTCACGAAATCGTGCGAAGATCGCAGGGCGGTTCGATACTCGACGAACAAAATCTCATGGCCGTGTGTCGCGCCTGTCACGAAAGAATAGGAAAATACCCGAAAATTTCTTTTGATCTCGGTCTCGCCAAGGAAGGCTGGAAAAGAGACAAGTCGTAAAACTATTACCTATTTCTGTATTGGCTACGAGGATACAATCGGGGCAGGTAACTCGACAAGGGAGGGGGGTGATCCGGTCTGGCGGTTAATTCCGCAACGGGTTCGGCCCCAATCGGGCGCCGCGCCCCCGGGGAGTGCAGGCCCCGGGGGCAACCCGTCAAGCGCGGTAGTTTCAATCCGTGGAAAAAACAAAAATCTTCATGGGGTTGGATTTGTCCCTATCGTCCACGGGCTGGTCGGTCGGCGACGCAAGGGGCGTAATAACTCCGAAAACCAGCGGCACTCAAAGGCTGATCGACATATCCAGGAGCGTCATGGATCTCGTTCGGTTTCACAAGGTAGAAGCCGTCGTCGTCGAGGGCTACGCGTACGCCGCCCGATCCGGGCAGGCTTTTTCCATCGGGGAATTGGGCGGAGTCGTTAGATACTGCCTTTGCACCCGTAACATTCCATTCACCGAGATCGCTCCCACGACCCGGGCGAAATTCGCCACCGGTAAAGGCAATTCCTCCAAGAGCGAGGTCGTTTCGGCCGTTTCCGCTAGAACCGGAATCGTATGGTCGGGACCCGGTGCCGACGACATGTGCGACGCATGGATATTGGAGGAAATGGCCTTGATGAGATGGTCGGAGCCGAGGTACGATTGGCCCGAGGCAAGTCGTACCGTGGCGAACGGCGTCGACTGGTCCTCGTTGGAAAACTACGAAGGAAGGTGCAGTGACTCGAAATACTCCGATTAGCCAGGTAGAAGTCGAAGAGGAAATGATGAGACTGCTCGGGTTGCTCGAGAACGAGACCGAGGCATTCGAAACGCTCTCGTTGGACGCCGCCAAAAAGGAAGCCATGTACAAGGCGAACTGGGCGAAGTCGTACCTCGCCGCCAAGGGTTCCATCAAGGAGCGCGAAGCCTGGGCCGACTATCAAATGAACGACGAGAACTACGACTATAAAATTTCCGAAGGATTGGTCAAGGCGAAAAGAGAAAAACTGCTTTCCTTGCGCACCTCGATAGACGCTCTCAGGACGCTCAACGCCAACGTGAGGGCCCTCGTCTCGTGAGTAAGGAAAACATTCACGAATCGATCAAACACCTGGCCGTCGACGTCAACTGCCTGGTGCCGCTTGAAAAAAATCCCAGAATCGGCAACGTCGACGCAATCGTATCCTCCTACGCCGAGTTCGGTCAGATAAAACCAATCGTGGTTAGACCAAACGGAAACGGGACATACACCGTCGTCGCCGGAAACCATCAACTGACGGCCGCCAAAAAACTCGGATGGGATCAAGTCGCCGTCGTGGTTTACGACGTGGACGAAACGCGCGCCAACGCATTCGCCCTAGCCGACAATCGAACCACGGAGTTGGGGAACACCGATCAGCAGTTAGTTCTGGAGCTACTGCAGGACGTTTCCTCCGAGTACCAGGATCTATTGCTGGGTCTCGGCTGGGACGATTTCGAAATCGCGTCAATATCCACCGACATCGCCATGAACGAAGCCAGCGACAACCGCGCTGGGTACGTCGCCCCGGTCATCGTCAATCCTTTCGCCGCTCAACAACGCGAGGATCCCGAAATAATAACCGAACTCGACGACGAGGACGAGGAGATAATCGTCGCCGGAGGCAACGTGGATTCCGGCGACGCGGCAACCAGGGGTAGCGTAGCCATAGGGGTCAAGGGCGGGGAAAAAGCGGTCGTTCAATACACACTGGTGTTCGACAGCGCCGATCAGCAGAAAAGATGGTACGACTTCATAAGATACGTTCGTAACGACCATAAGTACGTCGGCGAAACCACGGCGGCGAAATTGATAGATTTCGTAAATTTCCACGCGGACTTCTGATGCCGAGGAAAAAACTTTACCTGAACATGAGTTGCGTCGACGCGGCGCGCGAGAGAATGCGACACGTCTACGACACCTTCGATACTGTCTGCGTCCAATTTTCGGGCGGTAAGGATTCGACGGCGATTCTTTATCTCGCCAAGGAAGTACACGACGAAAGAAATCTCGGAAAAGTAAGGGTAATTTTTCGGGACGAGGAGCTGGTCAGTCCCATGACGCTCAATTTCGTGGAAAAAGTCAGAAACTACGATTGGGTCGACATGGAGTGGTACTGCATGCCGTACGGAAACGAGGTTTATTCGCTCGGCTTGCGATGGGCCGAGATGTTGTGGTCCAAAAAACGCGAGGACGAAGGGAGACTGATGAGACCCTTGCCGGAGTGGGCCATAACGGCGGAATCCTTCGGACTGAGCAGGGACGTCCCTCTGCCGAGCTCCATCGACTACTACACCATGCAGGGCAAGAAGGGGAAGGTCGCGTTCATCACCGGTGTCAGAGCCAACGAGTCGATCATGAGGTACAGATCGCTCGTTCAAAAATTGCACGAAAACTACATAGTCATCCCGTACAAAGCGAAAAGAAACATACCGCTCAGATTCGCGAAGGTCATATACGACTGGACGACCGACGACGTGCTCAAGTTCATATCGGAGGAACACGGAGCCGAATACTGCGAGTACTACGACGCCGCGGCGATGACCGGAAGCAACACCAGGGTCGGCGTTCCCCTGCACGCCGTGGCTTCGCGCAGGCTGGGCGACGTCGTCGCCACCGAGCCCGAGTTTTACGACGCCCTGTACGACGCGTACCCGCAGATAGACGCTCAAAGAAGGCTGTGGAGAGATTACGACACGGAGAAACTCATAATGAATTACGCCTCGAAGGGGTGGGACGGGGTGAGGACGTTCATAGACGACCACATGATGTCGGCGCACAACTACCAGACGGCGATGGCGTATTCGGCGAAGTTCAGGGCGAAACGGGCCAACGATCCCTCCTCGTACCCGATTCACTGGCTCATAAGAAATTTGTTGCTTCTCGACTTTTCGGCAACCACTCCGACGCCGGCTGGGCCGCGGACTTCCACGGCTAGTATCGAATCAAGCGCGACGACCGAGGAAGACAAATGAAGATAGAAATCGTAAACCCCCACGACCTGCGGGCGCTTCCGATGAGATCCACCTACGTGGTGAAACCGGATCTATCGGTTCTCGCCACCTCGCTATTCGCCTACGGCTGGATTAGTCCGGTCGTCGTTAGATCCAAAAACATGACGATCATCGACGGTCACGAGAGGGTCTCCTTGGCGGCTACGAATAGGGAGCTACTGATGGACGGGGGCGTCCCCGTCAAAATGGTGGACGTGGACGACATAGACGCGCTGATAATGCACGTCGCGCTGAACAGGGGAAGGGGCGAGGTCGTCGCCACTCGTCTTTCCAAACTGTTGCGACACGTCCATTTTTCGCGCAAATACGACCAGGAAGAGTTGGCGGCGAGACTGGGAATGGGCGCGTCGGAGTTCGCGGTGCTAATCGACGGATCGTTGCTTAAATCGAGGAAGATACCCCAACATACTTACTCCAGGGCGTGGGTTCCCATCGAGTCGGATCGGGACGAAACCCCAGTCACCGAGCGTCCGCCGAACCCCGAGGGCTGAACTTTCCCCCCAAAAGTCGCCCGTGGTGTAAAATCTTGTTTTAGTCGGGAGGATTATGAATCCGATAGTTTTGATGTCGGACTGGCTCAACGCCACGAGACCAGCGAGAATTCTTGGTCGACTTCTGGCCAATCGTTTCAGGAACAGAAGAAATAGGCCGAGCACGCTTCCCGACGTTATACCGATTGGTGCTCAGAGAGCGCTCGGCGTCGGAGTTCCCGTCGGAGGTCTCTTAAGATCCGCCGCCGAAAGACCGCCGTCACTCAATCCGACCCAGAGCGCTTTGGCACGGGAGGCCGCTGGCTACGCCGTGGACAAACTCGCCGAGAGAGTCGAGGGCGGCTCCACCCCATCTCCCGATCAGGCGAGAGACGTACTCAACAGGATAATCAGACGACGGGGAACGGGTGGGGTACCAGGGCAAACGGATCGATAGGAATCGTCCCGTATGTTGGTAACCGTAAGCGAACTCAAAAGCTACATGGACATAAGTCTGACGAACCGTCAGCACGACGCCGCCGAGATTATTCTGCGGGGGTTGCAAAACGAAATAGAGCAGTATCTCGGAAGACCGGTGGAAGTCCAAGAGTTCACCGAGGAACACGTGATTCCGACCTACTTTCAGGGAGTTCCCGCCGATTCTTTCTTTTACGATCACGGTTTGGACTCGACCGGTCAGGGCGTCGGCTACATTCAGCCGTCTCAAATTATTTCTTTGCGCAATAGTCCGGTGACGAAGGTGAAAAAAGTTAGCATAAGAAATCAGGCTCAGGCGCCCGTCGATTTGGCGCAGGCGCTTCGCAGATCGGCGACCGTGACCGGGGCGACCGTATCCGGACAGAACGTCGCTTACGTGGCCACCAACGATTTCACCGTCGGGCAACACGTGCACGTGACCGGAATCAGTCCGACGACGCTCAATACGCCGTCGGGTCAGGTGGCGTCCGCTACGGCGACGGGATTTACCGTCAAAAACTCCTCCGCCTCGGGTACCTACGTCTCGGGCGGATCGGCGACCGCGACCGGAAGCGACTACGTGGTTCACCGTTACGGAATAGAGATGTATCGCGGTTTCCCCAACGACACGGTGGAGGTAATTTACGAGGGAGGTCTGGACGGATCGAAGTCGAGCGTCATCAAACTGACGATACTCAGGGCGGCCACGAGGGAAATGCAGAACATGCACGACGACGTCGTCGGAGTCAAGGATCTGAATCCGCGCGGCGTTTCGGTCATGGACGTCGGGTTGAGCGATAGGGAATTGTTCGCTCTCAACAATTTCAAGCGCAGGAGAATAACCTGATGGCCCGAAACGGAGAAACCCCGGAAGAAAGAATAAGAAGGATTCAGGATCGCATCAACCAAGAGAATGCGAAAAAACGTTCCAAAAAGGTAGTCAATCAAGGGACGGGCGAAGTCAGATCGGCGGAACCCGACGAGTTTAAAAGACCAACGGCTTGGGAAGATGCCCCTATATTGCGACGCATGCGCGAGGCGGGAAGAAACAGAAACCCGAACAAACCCCCGACGACTGGCAAAAGAGTCATCAATAAAGAGACGGGCGAGATCACCTACGAGGTGGACTCCTTGCGCGGATATTCCCGTCGCTCCGTTAATGCCAACGACCTCAGTGACGTTGATCTCGATCAACCGGATGTGACCGGGGATTTGATAAGCCTATCGGTTGAGGTCGATTTCAACGCGGCTTCGTGGAGCAGAACCAACCTTGAAATTGAGGCGTTTGAACGCGCGATTCACGCCATTACTTTTGAAAGTAAATTAAATTTCAACATGGCCGGCAAGGGCGACACTTGGGACAGGTATAAAGCCAAGCATTTCAAAGGGGTATACCAAAAAATGAACCAAATGGGCGTGCGGGCAAAGTACGTAGTCCCGCCGTTGTGGCCGATGTGGAGGGCGTACGTCTCGTCAATGAACGAAGCCAACTTCGATTCTTCGGGTTTGCCGGTCGGCGGATGGGCTCCCCACGACGCGACGTACGGGGCGTTTCGGGGTCCGGCAACCACCCTGGTGAGAACGGGAAAACTGAAATTCAGCCTCACCGGCGGACTACTCGTGGACAACGTGAGCAGCAACAGCGTATCGTTCGGAACCAGGGTCGAGTACGCGAAGTTCCACCAGTACGGAACCAGGGAAATGCCGGCGAGAAAAATAGTATTCGAGCCCGAGGGCGCCGCGGATTTTTTCGGGGGCATGATCGGAAAATGGATAGCCACAAACAAAATCGAGAACTGGGATATCGTATAAAGTCATGGCGATCGGCGACGGCGAATTCGAGGGGATGTACGGTCCTCAGTACGCTAAAAAGTACGTTACGGATTACCTGACCGAGGATATTCCCAAACGCCTGATCAAATACAGAAATTACTGGGGCATCTCCAACGCCGACATACCCGATCCGGAGCAGATTATCGGATACGAACCGATGGCCCTGGACAGGTGGCCGGCGATCATAACGGTCTCGATCTCCGCCCAAAGATTCGAAAGAATCTCCTACACTTCGCTCGGCGATCCCGAGTACAGCATCACTTATCAGATGAGAACCTACGTCTGGGCGAGAACCGAGGGTCCGGAAGAAACTACGGTCATGAGGGACAGGTACATAGTCGTCGTCAGATCGGCGCTGATGGATCATCCGTGTTTCAAGAGATTCAACGTGGAAAGAACGGCCGTACTCGACGAGTCGTCGCTCAACGAGCAATATTCCGAGTTGACCGTCCTGAAAGGCGACAGATTTCTCGGCGGAGGGTACATCGGGTACGACCTAAAGATAGAGGAAGCCGTCGTCAGGGAGAAAATCGCGGATTTGGATAAAATCGAGGTGCTGCATCAAAACGTCAAGATCGGAGAGAATTTGACGTGATTTTCTCGCTTTTGGGTAGTCCCGGCGACCCGTGCCCGAACGGATGCGCGAAGGTGATGAACGGCGGATTGGCACCCGTCAGGGTCACTTCGGAGGGTCATCGCCTGAATTCCGGTCAAACGGCGTGCGTATCCGACGACGACCCCGTCCTGAAGGGATCGATCGAAAAGGGCGCCGTGTCTCAAATAATCGGCGAAAACGGTGTGTCCCGTGGGGGAGAGAGGTTGAAGAAGGACCCAAAAGTCCCAAAACGCAAATCAGGGCGTGTTGCCCAAGATGAAAAAGAAGCCATATGAGTCGTATTCACTTAATAAGTACTGTTGATGCTATTATCTTTACGGTAAGTATCCACGTCGGAAACGACACTTGGAGGAAATCTAAATGGCCGGAGTAGTTCTAACGACGTCCGTGGTAACGGGACCGACGACCCTCACCATCTCGCCGACGTCCACCCTTTTCGTCGCCGGCGTAACCGAACGCGGTCCCGAGGGAGAAGCTTTCCTATGTCAGAGTCTCTCCGACTATCAGGACATTTTCGGCGGCTACGTCTCCACCGGGTACGTTCACCAGACGGTGCAAACGTTCTTCGAGGAGGGTGGTTCCAGGGTCTACGTTTCCAGGGTCATCGACCAGAGCGCGGCCGTCGCCGCTTCGGCGACCATTACCGCGGCCACCTCGGGTACGGCGTTGACGATAATCGCCGGCGGCGAAGGAACGTGGGCGAACGCCTCGCTCGAGGCCACGGTCGCCTCGACCACGGGCGGTTTCAGAATCAGAATTCTTCTCGACGACGACATCGTTTACTCGACGCCGGTCGTTACGACCACGGCGGAAGCGATAGAAGAGCTTACTTCCAGCGACTTGGCGAGAGCCTACGTATACGACGCCGTTATCGGTGCCGGTACCGGACTTCCCGCCGCCGGAACCTACGCGTTCTCGGGCGGAACGAACGGATCAACCCTGGTCGACGCCGATTACACGGCGGCCCTCGGCTCCTTCGTCAAGACTCTCGGCACCGGTGCCGTGTGCATTCCGGGCTCGACCGGAAACACCGTCTGGACGGCCCTCATGGGTCACGCGAAGGCGAACAACAGAATCGCCCTTCTCGGTTTCGATAAGGAGGACACGGTCGCGGGAGCGATTTCGGACGCCGCGGCGCTTGCCTCCAGCGATGGAGCCGAGTACTCCGCTTGGTATTACCCGTGGGTGAGAATCGTAAGAGACGGGGTCGCGAGCACGATTCCGTGCGAAGGTTACGTGGCGGCGAAGAGAGCCAAGACCCACAACGAGATCGGACCGTGGAACCCGTACGCCGGCGTCAGGACGAACTCCGAATTCGTCACCGGTACGTACGCTACGGTCACCTCGGCTCAGGCCGACTCCCTGAACGACGGCGGAGTCAACCCGATTCGCGTCGTGGCCGGCGACGTCAGAATATACGGAGCGAGATCCGCTTCGTCGGACACCGACAACTACAGATTCGTCACCTCCAGGGAAGTCGTCAACTACGTCGTATCGGAATCGGAGAGCGTTCTCGAAGATCTGGTTTTCAGCGTGATAGACGGAAGAGGCGGTTTGTTCGGAGCCGTTACGGCCGCTCTAACGTCGGTGGTCGCTCCGTTGGCGCAAGCCGGCGGTCTGTACCCGCTATACAACTCGGCCGGCAAGCTGGTAGACAGCGGTTACAGGGTCACGGTCAACGAAGCTCTCAACCCGGTTACGCAACTCGCTTCCGGCACCATAAAAGCCAGGGTCGGCCTGAGGGTCTCTTCGATCGGCGAAACCATCGAGGTGGAAATAAGCAAATCAAATCTGACGGCCTCGTTGGCCTGACGAAGGAGTAAAAGACAATGGCAACCAAGTACGCACAAAGACAGCTTCTCGCCAGGGTCGTGCCCAAACAGGCGGCCTCCCCCGCCGCCACCGCCCCGGCGTTTCCGAATCTGTTTTATTTCGCACAAGTGTCGGGCGGAGAAATCACGGCGGCGGTGGAGAAGATCTACGTCGGCGGAGCGAAGTTCCCGGAGTTGCTGTGCGCTCCTTCCGAGGTGGGCGACGTGACGATCACCGCCCACTACGACGACGCAATGAGGGACGTACTCAACACACTTAGGACCGGATCGTGGACCGGTCGCGCCTTCTACAACATCACCATTTACTACCTGGATTGCGACGTCGCCAACGGCAAGCCGGACAGGCAGTACAACGAAGCCCTTCTCGTGGGAATTTCCGAGCCGGACGGAGACTCGTCGTCCGGGGCTCCGGCGACCTTCGCCCTGACCTTCTCGATCAACGGCAGGCCGTCGGATCTACCGGCCGACTGACGTCATCGATAGACGGCATTCTCCGATCGTTCGGAGAACGAGAGATTTTCAATAGTTCCGCCGGTTCGTCCGGCCACGCGCTAGGTTTACCTCCATGGCAGAAAAAACAGAAAATCCAGAATCGTTGCTCAACCAGCTCAAGGAAGTCGTGTCGAAGAAGGTCGAACGTAAGAACGTCTTCATCGAAGTTCCGAATAGACCGGGAGTAAAGTTGTTGATCAGCCCGAACATCACCCAGCAACAGGTGAGGGTGTGGCAGAAACAGTGCGGAGGAGACTCGCCGAAGGGTCTCGACGCCACCAAGTTCGCCTGCACCGTGGTCGGACAGACGTCCAAGGGCGTGTACATGAACGGGGAGGAAGTCCTCGAGGACGGCCAATGGCCGTTGACGTTCGCGTCCAAGCCGATGCTCGAAATGACCGGCGCCGAGAGGGCGGTCCCCGACTGCGTGCAGAAGTTCTTCGGACTCGACGCCCACGTCGAGGCCGCGGCTCTTGCGATCATCGACGCTTGCGGATTCGGCGACACCATCCAGGCGGAGTCTTCCGAAAACCCTACGAATCAGTAATCGACGAGTTGTCCGAGGACAACAGGGTCATAGCCGCGGCGAGACTCGGCGAACTTTGGGGAACCGATCCGATTCGATTACTGGACAGCGGCACCGAGGAATGGGTCATCCGCTACGCCTGTGCTAAAGTTATAGAAGCGGATCGCAAGCGCGAAGAGTCCGAACGAGGCACCCGCTAAACGCCTAATTATCCTCGGGAGTTTTTGTGGCAGTAAACGCAGACGAAATAGTCACGATACGCGTAGACTTTAAGTCAAACAAAAAGGACATGAGCAAGGTCCTGGCGCAGATCGAGGCGCTCAAGGCGGCCGCCGACGATAATGCCGGTTCATTCGACGACCTGGTCGACTCGAACGAAAACTTCGGGCAAGTCCTGGATACAAACTCCAAAAAACTGAACTCCCACGGCAAATCCGTGACCGACGTCGACGACAGAACGCAGAGACTGAACAAAACGGTCAACAGAAATGTCGTTTCGCTCAACAGCAACTCCGGGGCGATGCGTACCATGACCCAAAATTCCGGAGCCATGTCCAAGGCGCTCAAAAATAACGACAGGGATTTCACCATTCTCCAGAGAGCCTCCCTGAAGCTGCGAAAAGCGTTCAGGTTCCTGTTCTTCGTGGTCATCGCCCTCGTCGCCGAATTCGTGATAACCGCCCTAACCCTCGCGAGCGTGACGGCGGCTTTCAAATTGGGTAATTTGACCCTAAAAACCTACAACGCCACGCTCGGTTTGGTCGGGGCGACGCTCGCCTCTCTGACGGCGGGCGCGGCCGTCGCCCTGGCGACGTTCAAGGAGTACAACGCCGCGCTGACCGCGTTTCAGTACAACCAAAAGAGCGTCTACGGCGACTCGATCAACCAGTCCGCTTCGGCGATGAGGGGAATGACCGTCGATACGAATCTCGCCACGATGGGCGTCGTTCAGCTGACGCAGGCGTACAACGTGATGGCCAGATCCGCGAAGGTTACGGCCAATCAGCAGAGGGCTCTCTCCGGATCCATGGATTTCCTGATGGGAACCGAGGACGTCAACAAATCCTTCCAGGCGATGGCGAACTTCGTCGGTCTGCTTTCCAAGAACAAAAAAGTCACGTCCGAGGTCACGGCCGCGGCTCAAGGGGTTAGCAAGGAATTCGCCAAGGAGATAGGCAAACAAAAGGACAAAAGCGCCGGCGCGATACTCTCCAAAATGGCTTCCGGACAACTGGTCGCCGACGCCGGCATCGAGGGAAGATTCCAAAACGTTACGCAAACTCTGGTGGCGATATTCAAGCGCTACGTGACGTTCATGGCGAGGGATTTGTCCGACTTCGGCGACTTACTCATGAACAACGCCAAGAAGATCCTGAAGTCGTTCTACGAAAACATGAGGGACTATTTCGGAAGGGTGAGGCTCGAAGTTTTTAGATTCGCCGACGGAACCCTTACCCCGGGTTTGATAACTTTCGGTAACTGGATGGAAAATTTCTCCGTAAAGCTAATCAGGGAATATCTACCCAAGATAGCCGGCGGAGCGGATTGGCTAAGGAAGACCTTTCGCGACATAGGGAAATCGTTCAACGCCTTCGTCAATTCCTTGGAAAAGTTCAGAAAAGGCTCCGACATCATCGTCGACATGTTCGGCGAACCGCTTCTGGCGATATTCAGAATATTCGGTAGGAACGCCGAGCAACTCGCCTACATGGCCGAGGATAACGAAGAGGCCTATCTGAAATGGGGTTCGGCCCTGGAGAGACTGATATTTTCCATAGGCGATCTGTTCAGCGCTTTGAAAGTCGCCTTTACCGAAGCGCTACCGGTTCTTACCGCGGTCGTCAACGGCATAGCCACTGTCATAGACGGATTGAGCTACGTCATAAGGATGGTCGGAACGCTCAAGCTCGGTCTCCCGGGCTTCCTGGGCGGCGGAGGAGTGGTAGGCACCGGCGGCGGAAAAAGCGGGATGGTCGACGGCGGTATGGGACCGGGCGTCGGCGGTCTCGTGACTCTGGCGCTTTTGGCGTCGCTCTACAAAGGAAGAAGATACGCCTATCGAGATCGGTACTACAGAATGGGTACCGGCAGTCCCGGATACGCCTCGCAAGCCGGGGCTAGCGCCGCGAGGGCGGGATACGGATTGGGGGGAATATACGGATTCGGCTCGAAAATTGCGGGGATGGGCGGGGGATTGAATCCCTTGCCGGTCATCTCCGGACTCGGGACGACGATTGGGGGCTTCAGGGGCGCCTACGCGCAAGCGAGAGCCGGCCAGGGTGGCGTGCCCGGGCAGGGCGTATTCGGGTCGGCTATTTCGGCCGTCAGAACTTTCCCACAAACTTTCGCCAATAATTACATGACCAAAGGACGTTTCTCGAGCGGAACGATGGCCGCGCGAGAAGCCGCGGCGTATCACGCCATGGCGACCGGGAGACAGCAAGAGAACAGGGCGTTCGACGCCCATCAGTTCGCGATAAACCCGTACACCAATAAAAACTTCATGGATCCGTCCGGAGTAATGGCCTACAGAGTTCAGCATGCGAATGTGTCAGGATCAACCATAGACGCCCACTACGCCAGAGCAGCTCAACAGATTTACAATAATCCGAATTTGTCGGCGACCGACAGAAAAGTAGCGCTAGCGGAACTAGACTCGAATTACAAAACGGCCTATTCGCAAATGAACGCAGCCGTTTACGGCGTGGGTATGGGCGGCAATAGGGCCTTCAAGGGTTACCAGGACGTCAAGAATATGCTCGGGGGAAGACAAGCTCTGGCCAGATCCAACGCAGGTCAGCAGAACCTTTCAGTCAAGGAACAACAGACGGTGACCGCCTACAAAGACTTCATGGCCAGGGACAAGGCTCTCAGGGGGAAATATACGGAAGGATCCGACGCCTCGTATAAGGCGTTCGCGAGACACGTGCGCGGACAAAGAGTAAGAGCGAGCGCCAGCGGCTTCGGCGAGGCTTCGCAGGCGGTCGGAAGAAGATCTTTCAGTCCGATGATGGGGATGATGGGAGGCATGATTCTCGCGAGCGGCGTGACCTCGAAAATACGCGACGCTGACACCAGGATGGCGGCGGAGAGAGCGCTCGGAATCGGATCCATGTTCGGAACTACGGGAATGGGGATTATGGCCGGAATCAGCCTGATGGGTTCCACCAGCACCACGAAAGCCAGTCTCGGCGGCGCCCTGGCCGGTTATAGCGCCGCGAAACCCATCAAACAAGTGCTCGAGGGAGTTCTCGGTCCCAAGGGCGCCGTAATAGGCACCATAATCCAGGGAGTCGCGTTGATCGGCGGCGCCGTTTACGGAGCGATAAAAGCCGGCGAAAACAGAAGAAAACAAGCGGCGAACGCGGCGAAGGATTTCGTCAACGCCCAAATGGGGGAATTGGCGCTGGACATGATGGGGTTTACGAAGTCACAAAAATTCGACCTCAAAACCGGAAAAATGATCAACGTTTTCACCAAGACGGGCAAAGCGAACATCATGAATTACGCCAGTCTCAAGGCGAAACAGCTGGACAAAATGAGCCCTCTATTCGGCCCGCAGGGCGTCAGCTCCATAAAGACGCTCGCCGACGCACGGGCAATGGAGAAAAAACTGATAGCCACCGGTGCGTTACCCAGTAGCGGAATACCCGGGCTCGACAAAAATACGAGGAACGACGTGAATGCCTTCAAAGGCTATTTCGAGGGCATAACGACACAGCTCGGCGGGAGCTTCATGGTTGGCAGTAGTGGGTACAAAACAGATATAAACGGGAATATAATTTACGACCCGTCGACCGGTATGCCAGCCACGACGGGAAAAGGCGATGAAAAGAGAAACCTAATCGACCTCGTCGGAGCAAAGAATCTTTTCAAAAATGCGCAGAGAATGTTCAAGACGGATAAGCGGGGGCGAATTACCGGATTCAAGCAATTGGAGGAAATGGGTTTTACTCCCGCGCAACTCGGAGTGGATTTCATCGGCGTTCCAACCCCCGCCCAGTTACAAGAGGTCCTTAAGAATAAACCGATCGCGACCGGGTTGAGACCGGGTACTACGGAAATAGCAGATTCCGTATTTGCGGAGGCGGCCATAGTGGGGAGAGCCCAAACCAACGTACAAAACATAATGACGTTGTTCGGCATGGCCCGAGAAGAGGTTCTGGCTCTCGCCGCGCAAAAACAAGTCAACATAATGGATCCTTTCGCCGATTTGACGGACGTGATACGAGATCTCGGCAAGGCGACCACGAAAACCGCCGAAGAAATGCGGGCCGCCGTGATAGACGTTCAAATCGCCGCATTGAAGTTACTGGACGAACCGATCGCCCTCAGGGAAGCCGGCGCGGCGTTCACGTCCTCGGAGAACGCCATGAGGAATGCCGGTAAAGGCGCAACTTACGATCAATTCGTCGACGTGGCGCGAACCGCTCAAGCCTTGTTCGCGATCACCGATCCGAACAATCCGTTCATGTATCTGAATTATTTGTCGGGACTTTCGAAAGGAACCGGCTTCGGCGCGGACGTGCAGAGCGGGCTCGTAACCAGCGGAGCCGGAGCGAAACTCACGCAAGTCGTGGACGAAACCGCCGCCGGGTACGCGCGACTCGGGACGCAACAAGTCATGGGTAACCTCGTAAACGCGGGTTTCCTGTTCGCAGACACCGCCGCCGACGAGAAGTTCCGGAAGGGTCTAACCGACATATTCAAGAGCGACCAATATTCGTCCGAATCAAAAAATAACCTACTAAACGTTTTGAGCACGCAGTTGCTCGATCCGGCAACGGGTAAAATCAACTTCAAAAAAATAGAAAACCTCGAGGGGGCCGGAGCAGCCTTCGTGAAACTACTAAATCAAGACGACTTCACGCTGAAGTCTACGGACGTCATGCAGGTCAACATTCAGGGCGCGGACGCAGATGTGTTCAACAAACTCGCTCAGGAGATGGGTCGGTCATTCATGCTGGGCATAGACAAACCCGAGTTCTGGGAAACGGCTCCGGAGTGGTGGACGCAGATGCTGGGTCACGAGTGGCAGCTCGTCGACGACAAATTGCAAATGAATCCTCGAACCCCGGACACGACGACCCCGAGAAGGGGGGCGGTCGGCGACACCCCGACGAGCAGGGCTCTGTCGGGAACGATGAGGGCGCACAGCTACTTCAACTCCATGCTCACCGGAAAGAGGCAAATAACCAGTTCCCTGAGGTTCGACAATCTCGGCTCGCCGAGTTCGGATCACGCCGCCGGAAGGGCGTACGACCTAACGGGACAAAATCTCGGGCAATACCAGCGAATGATCGACAAGGCGGGAGGGTTCGCCGAGTTCCACGGCGTGGCTTCGTCCCGCCATTTGCACGTAGTCCCGCCGATCGGGGACGTATACGGATCCAGGGCGGGGAAGATGTCGGTCACTTCCTCGTCCGCCCAGAACGGAGTGAATCAGTCCGTGACCGTCAACGTGTACGGGGCGCCGGGACAGTCGGAAAAGGCGATAGCCAGACATGTCGTAGCGGCCATAGAGGAGCGCGAGCGACGCGCGAGAGAGAGAAATTGACATGCCGCAATTAGGTAGATCCAAGAGATTTTCCTCGCAGTTCGAGATAAACGGAAGACCGAATACGGTCGCCTCGACGAGATTGAAGACGCCGAAAATGTTCCAGGTGTCGACGAGCTACGCTCAGCCGCTTTCGTACGTTTTCCCAATGGGAATAACCGGCATAAATCACGATTCCGCGGTCGTCGAATACAGCGAGGTGAATCGACCCAGAAGCATGCCTTTGGTCGATTCGGTAGCGCCGACCCTGCACAAGCTCGATTTTTCGTTCATGATCGTAGTACCGAACGACTCGCTGATCGCATCGGTCGACGACCAGATATCCCTGTTGCAGGATTTCGCGTCGTCGGACGACATCGTGGGATTTTCCGACGCGCACAAGGCGCTCATGGAAACCACGTGGCAGATCCAGTCGTTTTCTTTCGAAATAGCGAAGGTCAACGAGTCCATGCAGGCGACGCAAGCGAACTGCGGTATTCAGCTCGTCGAAGCTTCGTTTCCGTCAAACAAGAGATTCCTGAAACTGCCGAAATTCTCGTACACAACGCCCAAGGGAAAGAACGGTTCATCCACTGGTAAAGAAGGTGGAGACGACGAATTTGCGTCACGAACGATAGCTGTGTTGAAGAATCAAATGTTAGCCCTATCGGCGGAGTGGGAGCTTTCGCTTGATGATCAAAAGCGAATTTCCGACGCCGTCAGGAAACAAGACTTAGACGATGCGCGAGCCGTCGCACTCGTTAAAAACTCAGGACCCTCCGGCTATAGTGCGGCCTTTAGGTATGAGCAATCTGAGTTTTACACAAAAAACCCTACCAAGTCAGAGTTCGTGGATTTCGTCATAAACTTCGTAATCAGGAAAACAGATTAGTAGACCACAATCGTGCCTGCTCCAATTTTTTCGGGCTACCCGACTCCGCCAGACGCCCCGGAGCCACTCGAATACGGAAACATAAACGTTCTCGCCAGACGAGCGGTGAAGGTGGTGGAGAAGCCGAAGGGAACGTTCAAATTGGATCCCTCCGCCAAGGAGGGTACTTACGAATGGGCGACCCTTTTGTCGGTGACGATAGGTCCGCGCCAGGTGGATGCCCACGGGCAAAAATGCATGATTCTGGTTCCGACCGTATCCGACGACGGAACGAGAATACTGACCGGAGCCGAGGCGGAGCAACAATACGTCAAGGACGGTCGCCACCTCGGGATATTCACGACCCAAAGGAACATAACCAGAACCGCGACGGAGACGACCACTCCCGCCGTCAGGAAGTATCTGGCCGACGTCTACGCCGAAAAACTCAGCGAACTCGAGCGCAAGAGACTGGCGATAGACAGGGAAAGGCTGGCCACCGAGGAAGCCCGGGACTCCTCGAGGTACGAATTCCGGGGAGCAAACACCTCCGACGTGGGATTCGTGACGTCCATTTTTTCCCTGGTCGGCGTCGACGCGGAAACCAAACGTTCGATCAACGAAAGAATGGGCACGCTCTCGGTTAGCTATTCCATGAATCAATCGACCGAACTGTCGGCCGTCTTTTTGGACGACGGTTATTCCCTGACGTCCGCCGGGTTCTTCGATTTACGAAGAGTATTCTCCTACAGGGGTAGGAATTTCGAGGTGAGCGGCGTACAGACCGGACCCGGTTCCGGGGGATCGCCGCAGGTGGACGTGCAGTTTCAGCCGCAGGTCGTGCAGGAGCTGAGAAGGGACAAAAAACCCGAATCCATCGGGGGAACCAGCGGTTACGAGTACGCCAGAAGGGTCGCGCTATCCAAGGGTCTCGCCTTCGTCGGGGAAAAATCCAATAAACAACAGGCGGTTTTCAAAAGTTCCGGCTCGTCCACCGACGAGTCCGTGTGGTCCCTGCTCGGTAGGAGTTCCGGCGACACCCAGGTGTCGTTTTTCGAGGTCGACGGAGTCCTGGTGTGGGGAAGCATGACCTGGATGCTCTGGAAATTCGGATTGACCTCGAGGGCTAGTCCCAAAGATCCCAAAGTCACCCAGAAGTACCTGGAGCTTCGCTACGATCCGAATCAGGAGAACAACGGAGCGCGTACTCAACAAAGGGTTCTCAAAAAGGAGTTCGCCTACGTCGATCTGGACGTGGCGACCGGTCTGCCGGTACCGAGCGTCGACGACCCGTACGAGACGATACCCGACAACGGCGTTTTCGAGTTGACGACGTGGCCGCGGGTGCGCATGTCGGAGAACGACGGACTCGAGGGCGAGGGTTCGTGCGACGTGATGTCCCCGAATGGTAAATTGATAAGACCGGGACACACGGTGTTTCTTAGCTCCCTGCCGGATCATTTCCGCGGCGGATATCTCGTCAGCGACGTATCGTTCGACGAGTTCGGCTCGGAACCGGCTACCGTAAGTTTCGTGACGCCGCAAAAACCGAAAAGTCAACAAAAACCGGAGGAATAAAATGAAGCCGACAAGACCCAAATACGCTCTGAGAAATCCGGCGAAGGCTTCGTCGACGCAACTCGGCGCCAATCAAATACACATAGGGAAAGTCGTCAGGGCGAGCGGTGGCATTTTCGTCAACGTTCCGACCCTCGCGCCCAACCAAAACTTCGGACCGTGTCAAGTGTTCACCAAAAGACCGAGAGTCGGGGATTTGGTGATGGTTGGATTCGTCGAGGGAAGAACCGCCAGTTTGTCCGTGATCGGAACCGCCCACCTAAACCACAGAATCGTCCAATTGGACGACCCGATCGACCCGCAGGACGCGGCCACCAAGAAGTACGTCGACGACAAAATCGACGATCTTCTCGCCAAATTGCTGGCGAAATCGGCGGGCTACGTGCTCTCCTACGCCCCGCCGACCCACGCACACGATCAATACGCGTCTTCCGGTCACAGTCACTAACGATGGGATAATTGAACCGTGCCGTACCTAAAGACACCCCTCAACTTCGGAGACTCCGGAAGGGCCGACGCAGTTTTTGAAGGCACGAGAGAGTTCTACGATCAAGTAATTTTTTTCGCCATCAGAACGGAGAACGGAGAATTACCGCTGGAACCGACCTTCGGTTGTTCCAACCCGGTTTTCGAATCCAACAAACAATCCGGTCTTAGGGTCACGATCGGATCCTTCTGGCCCGAAATAGTCGTCGGCGAGATAGTCGAGGGCGAAGCGACGGCAGAAGGAATCAAAAAAATAAACGTGCAGTACGAGGTGTAACATGCCGTCCCCCGATTTCAGTCAATACGTGGATCTAACCGACTTCGACGTTCAACCGGGCGATCTTTATCGCGACGCTCTCGAGTACGCGCGAACGTCCATCCCCGAATTCGATCCTCGCCCCGGAACCTTGGAAGACGCCATCATGCAAGCCGGAGCGTACGTCGGAGCGGGAACGATGGGTTCGGTCAACAGGTTGCCCGACGGACTCATGGAGGGAATTTTGAGGGTGATGGGCGTGGTCAGGGACGAGCCGACCTTCGGATCCGTGAACGCGCAGTTCACCCTTTTCTCGGCGGGCGATACGGTAAGCGGCGACACCACGTACTCGTACCCGTATTTCGACGGAATCGAGACGATAAATTACGTATTTCGTTTGGAGAACGAAGTAACCGCGTCGTCCGGGGTCACGACGGTGTCCGCCAACCTCAAATCCCTGCAATCGGGTGCGCTTCCGTCCCTGCCGGTCGGAACCCAATTGATTCCCAGCGAACCGTCGTCGATCGTCTTCTCCGTACAAACCAGCGCCGAATTGACGCAGGGCGTCAACGGCGAAACGGACGAAGAGTTTCTCAACAGAGCCGTGACCTACCTTCAATCGCTGAGCGCGACGCTCAACACCGCCACCCAGGTGGAGAACTACGTGTTGCTGAATTATTCGGACGTCACGAGATGCAAAGCCTACGATTTGGTGGACGCCACGGAATTCAGGGTTTCCGCCTCTTCGAATAGCTCCCACTCGGGAACCACCGCGAACGTAACCACTTCGTCGGCTTTTTACGCCTCGGCCAACGCGTATCCGGGAACCGTGTACAGAATCATCACGCCGCAATTCTACGGCGACGCGGCGTTCGCGAACACCTTTCTCTCCGGAACCTTCACCACGGGCGACGATTCGTTGACGATAAACCCATCCGGATCGATAACCTACACCGACGGCGTCACCAATACCGCTTCGGCCGGACCGAAAGTGGACGTCGTGTTGTTGGATTCGTTGCTCGCTTCCTACGTCTCCCAAAACCAGGAACCGGGATTCTTCGCGGTGTTCGTGTGCGGCGAAGACGGGAAACCCGTGGGGCGAAGCGTCAGAACCGAGATAGAGGAGGATCTCGCGGAAAAAGTTCCGGCCGGTTTGAAATTCAAGGTTTTGGACGCGTGGACGTACGATTTGTCCTTCACGATCACCGTCGGTGTTTCTCCGGGCTTCAACGCCTCGAGCGTCGGCGAAAAGGTGAAAGACGAAATAGAAACCCTAGTCTCGCCCAACGAATGGCCGAATTTCAACGATAAGGTACGCGTCTACGAAATAGTCGCGGCGGCGTCCAACGTCAACGGCGTAAATTTCGTTTCCTCCATAGAGTCCGAGATACCGGAGTACCCCGACGCGAATTTCGGCAATCAAAAGTTGGTACACGAGGACGTCGTGGGAACCCAAATAACCGGGTATTCGTCGCTTTACGTCGGCACCCTGCCTAGGGCAACCGTGGAAGTGGTCACCTTGTGACGACGCAAAAAGCCGTCGTAAATAGACTCGTAGGTTCCGGGGCGAACCTCGACTCGGTCGGATCCACCGGCAAATGGTCCATCTCCGCGCTGAGCGGACAATACGGATCGGTGGAGTTTTTCGACTCGGAATTCTCGTCCGATCCGGACAAAAAGCAAATAAAAATTAGCGGAGTCCCCGCCACCCCGAACGGTATATCCATTTCTTTCGACGAACTCATCCTGGAGACTTTCGACCATGAAAAATTCATGGAATTGGTTTTTTACGCCAGAATAGACGGCGGCGGAACGATAGAAGTCAAAATCACCGATACCGTCGCCGCCGGGACGTCCGAACAGGAAACGACTTTCAACGTCCGCGATGTCGTGGACGCCCCGGAAGCGAACGGTCTCGCCAATCCCTCGTGGAGGGCCTACAGAGCCGATCCTTTGAAAGTCGTCAAAGGAAGCTTGTCGTCCCCGAGATTGACGGCGCAAATAAATTTCAAACCCAACATCGCCGGAGCGGCGGTTTATTTCGCCGGACCCGCCATCTACGGGTACGTCGATCACTTCAGGTATTCGCAATCCGCTCTGCAGATGTCCGTATCCATGCCCGATCACGTCATGGATGAAGATTATTCCGAAACCAATCCGACGGAGTCGCTCACTCGATTCATCGACGTATGTTTCACGGGCTTGGACAAAGCCATAAAGACTCTCCTCGCCTACAGGTTCAGAACGAAGCTGGAGTTCAGGAACGAAAACGATCCGGAAACCCTAAGTCGTCTGGTGTGGCCGTCGAACACGGAAATCAACGAGGCCAAGTGGCTAACCCAATTCACGGGGACCGAACCGGTGGCCAAGCTGAGTTCCACGCTCGATCCCTCCGATCCGTTCGTCCTGGACGCAAGCGTCCTCAACGGGACGGACACCCTAAGATTCTCCACCACCGGCGTCAACGATCCGCCGCTGGGAACGCTGGAGGTGACGAGGGACTTCCTGAGGTGGCAGGCCGAGTACGGCTACTACGGGATGAACGCGGGAAGCGTCGCCGCGGTGAGGGATTCCGTCAAGCGCGTGATGATGGAGCCGAGCGAGGTCACGATCGATCTTCAACACGACGGTCCCTTCACGGTTCTCGTCCGGACGCCGTGGGAACAGACGTACGGAGCGAGCGAGGACGACGTCGGGGAAGCCTCCCCCGTCGTGCTGGAGGCAATAGAAAGAGCAAGGCCGATCGGCGTGAAGATAACGCACGAGCTGACTTGACCGGGATGAACGAGGAGTTCGACGCCTTCGTGCGCAAGTCGTTCGAGGAGATGACGCGCAACGTCGGCGAAAGCGCGATAGTCACCAACTTCGTCGTAGTCGCCGAGGTCGTCGACGGAAAATCCTCAGACATAGCCATATCGTTCTCGGACGGAATGACGCCATGGTTGGCGGACGGGCTCCTGCGCGCCGCGGCGAACATGATTACCCGCGGGAAGTGGCAAATCCGGGATAATGGTGAAGAAGGGGAGGTATAAACCCTATGACAAATCACCTCAAGCAATCCGCAGAAAGAGCGGTCAAGACATTCGTGCAGGCCTGGCTGGGAGCCTGGGTCGTGGCG